>SDBT01000095.1_pt1 | contig 108514 bp, 98 predicted proteins | sample 2277101 | NCBI WGS metagenome assembly SDBT01 (sample SAMN10404973, study PRJNA504765) | marine sediment metagenome | isolation source: marine sediment core GS10_PC15, 103 cmbsf | place: Arctic Ocean: Southern Knipovich Ridge | collected 2010
TGTAGGTGCAGCTTATTATTTTTTGGATCGTTATATTTTTAAAACGAGTTGCAAAAAAAAGGCAAAAGAGGTTAAACGTCAATTAGAAGTTGAACGAAAAAAACAATTAGAACGTGAAAAAAAGAGTGGAGCTTTTGGTTTTGGTGGCCCGAATAAAGGGCCAAAAAAAGATGATGAAAACAAAAAAGAGACACCAGAAGATCGTAAAGAGCGTCTAAAAAATAGAAATGTTGAAATTCAAAAGGGAAGAATTGAGTCTAAAGAAATTGCAAAAGATGAAGGGTGGCCACCTAAGAAAAGCCCACCGTGTGATACGCGTGGAGAACTTGCTTATACTAAAGATGTAAAACAAGATATATGGGTCTCATATGACAACACAAGGCATAAAGGTGGTTTTTGGAAGATGTTTCAAGGGAAAAAGCGCCTGGGTACATTTAACAAAAAATTAAACATTAGAATTGGAGATTAAATTGGATATTCATATTGTTGTTAATAAAAAGAAACATTTTTATTGGGGTTTTTTACAAGATTGCCATCAAGTAGTTTTTTATATTGGGCCGTTAGAGATAGATGTATATCTTAGGGTTGATAGTTGGAGTTTAAATCAATACATTTCTCAGTGGGAAAGCTTTATAGAGCAACTACATGTTAATGGTAAGTCGTGTTTAATATTGGAATTTTATCAAGATAGTAAAATTTTAGAAGTATTTTGGTATTTGTTTTATAAATATGATAAAAAAGTTATTGTACAAAAAGTGCGTATTTGTAATGACACTGATGATACATTCAAAAACAGGCCTAAGATTATTCCTAAAAATTGCTATCAACTGATTCCTGAATATAAAAAATATTATCCAATTTACGGTGATGTACATCAAGTTTGTTGGGAATTGTCACCGCAGCAATTTAAAAATTTAAAATTAAGAATAACTACGGATAAAGTTCGAAAAGTAGTAGCGTACGATTGCGTTCGAGCAAAAATATCATTTGAGGGTTTTTCTCAATTAGTTAATATGCCGATTGTTCATTGGTCTGTTGATGATTACAAAAAGCAATGGAAAGATGGTATTGATCGACTGGAAAAACATGACAGTTCCTGTTTAATTATACGTGTTGTTGGTAAGCCATATCCAATGGTAGAACGTTTATTATTGTACAAACGTGATAATAAAATTATTGTTTATTTTGATTATCTTATTTCTTTGGATTATCAAGATGAAATTGGCGATAATATTATTACATTAAAAAATTGCTATGACTTTATTTCCTCAGAGCAAAAACATTTGGAAAAATACCGTGTTGATGAGTGGGAATTTGATATTGGCGATTTTGATGAGGTTGATATTGAGTATATCGATACTTTAATAGAAATTTAAGCAATTTTGGTGGTTTGAAAATGTACTATTTTAAGGTTACAATAATTAGGCAGAATAGATTGTAATTAAAAAATGCGCTTATAGATTTAAAAATATCGAATATTTGAGTCAAGGATTTATATGTCTATTTTTTTATATAAAGGTATAATAGTAGGGTTTAGTATTGGCGCAGTTGTCGGGCCTATTGGTATATTATGTTTGCAAAAAAGTATAACAAATGGTTTGTTTGCAGGTCTTGCTGTTGGCTTGGGTGCTGCTCTTGCAGATGCTACGTATGCGGGTATTGCTGCATTTGGAATGCAATGGTTAATTGATTACTTGGTAATATGGCAGGATTTTTTACGATTGTTTGGGGGTACGTATCTTATGTATTTAGGAATCAAAACATTTTTTTCAAAAACTCCCGTGTTTCAAGAAAATAATTCATCGAATGATTCACCAAAAAATAATTCCTCTATTGCGGACATAATCTCAACTTTTTTTCTTACCTTAAGTAGTCCAGTGACAATTCTTGCTTTTTTAGCACTTTTTAGTTCTTTTGATTTGCGTCCGTTTTTAATAATGGATAGTATGTTTTTGACAGTAGGTACATTTTTAGGATCAATGGTTTGGTGGTTATTACTTTCAATGCTTGGTAACAAGATAAAAAGACATTCAGATGATAAATTGTTGCATTTTGTTAATCCAATTTCGGGAATTATTGTTGGCTTGTTTGGGTTAGTTACGCTTTCAAATGCGATAGTTAATTTTATTTGGTAGTGCTTTTTGTTTTATTTTATTCAATTTAAAAAAATAATAGTATTATTTTTTTGATAAGTTCTTGTTTACTTTTTCAAAATACTTAAAAACGCTTCTTGTGGAACTTCAACAGAACCCACTTGTTTCATACGTTTTTTGCCGGCTTTTTGTTTTTCTAACAATTTACGTTTACGCGTAATATCACCACCATAACATTTTGCCGTCACTTCTTTTCGTAACGGTGCAATTCGATCACGTGCAATAATTTTTGCACCAATTGCCGCTTGAATGATTACTTCAAATAATTGTCGATGAATAACTTTTTTTAAACGACCGGTAAGTTCGCGACCAACGTAATATGCTTTATCACGATGTACAATTATAGAAAGTGCATCAACTGGAGAACCATTTAGTAAAATGTCCATTTTGACTAATTTTGCAGGTTTGTACCCAGATATTTCATAATCAAATGATGCATACCCAGAACTGAGGCTTTTAAGTTGATCATAAAAATCAATAGCAACTTCGTTTAAGGGTAATTGATAATTAAGTATTGCACGTTGCTCATCAAGATAACTTAAATTTTTTTGAATTCCCCGTTTTTTTTCACATAAAGCAATCATGTTTCCCAAATATTCTGATGGAGTAATAATTGTCGCGTCAATAACTGGTTCTAAAACTTCTGCAATTTTATTAGATTCAGGAAATTCTGATGGATTTTCAACGTTAATCATTTCATTTGTATGTTCCATCTTTATTTTGTAGAGCACGCTTGGTGCAGTTGCAATAACAGAAATGTTATATTCTTGTTCAAGTCGTTGACGAAATACGTCCATGTGCAGTAATCCTAAAAATCCACATCTGAATCCCAAGCCTAATGCGACAGATGTTTTTTTCTCAACAGTTACACTTGCATCATTTAATGTTAATTTTTCAATTGCCTCACTTAAGTTTTCAAAGTCTTCAGAATCAACGGGATAAATTCCTGCAAATACCACAGGTTTTGCGGGTTTAAATCCGCCAAAAGGTTCAACTGGTTGTTTATACAAATGAACAGTATCGCCAATTTGTGACTCGTTCACTGTTTTCATGCCGGTAATGACATATCCTACTTGTCCTGCATATAATGCATCAGTTTTTGTCGGTTCCGGGTACATTAATCCAACTTCAAGTACTTCGTAATGTACTTTTGCTTGCGCAAGATTAATTACATCACCACGTTTTATCGCGCCATCTTTAATTGCAATCAAACAAATGACTCCGCGATATTCATCAAACCATGAATCAAATAATAATGCTTTTAAGCTTTCGTCTAGTTGCCCAACTGGTGCAGGAATATGTTTAATAACTGCTTGTAAAATTTCCTCAATGCCAATACCAGCTTTTGCCGATGCATGAATCATTTGTGTGTCTTCAAAATCAAATAAAGAATGCATTTGCGTTGTAATGCGCTCAGGATCGGCTGTTGGCAAATCAATTTTGTTAATAACGGGAATAATATGTAAGTCTTGTTCAAAAGCAAGATAAAAATTTGCCATTGTCTGTGCCTGCACGCCTTGTGCTGCATCAACTAGCAATAATGCACCTTGGCACGCGTATAACGATCGAGAAACTTCATAACTAAAATCAACATGGCCCGGTGTGTCAATTAAATTGAGTAAATACGTTTTACCTTCGTACTCATAAAACATAGAAACGGTTTGCGCTTTTACGGTAATACCGCGTTCGCGCTCAACTTGGAGTTTGTCTAAAAATTGTTCTTTTTTTTCGCGTTCAGAAACAGTGCCGGTATATTCAAGCAATCTATCCGATAAGGTTGATTTGCCATGATCAATATGGGCAATAATTGAAAAGTTTCGGATCCGACTGGGCGGAAAGTTTTTAAGATTGTGTTTTTCTAAACTCATAATACCATGTTATGCTAAAATAAAATAGGCTATTTCTAGCCTATCCTACTTTTTATTTTATTACAAAATTTGTATTATTTTTGACTTTATATGTCAATCATATGATACTAAAAATACACATAAGATATAGTATCTGCGCTTAAAAAATCATTTATCAAACACAAGGAGTTTGCAACAATGAACAAAGCTGAGTAAATAAGGCAGTTTGCGTTTATTTTATTGTTTGCATACTGTTTGTATTCTTTTATTTTTTATACATGTAAAGTAATCTTGATTATTCTGGATGGTGCGTTCATTCCACGCACTGTTTTCCGTCTTCTTGGGAATGGCAGGTAAAGTTCAGAATTACAAAAATAATAGCATAGTTTTTATTGCAAAGGGTTTTTTATGGCTCAAGTATTGCTCAAAATAAAGCATATAGAAAAATGGTACGAAAAAACTCGCGTACTTAATGATATTACTTTTGATATAAATAAAGGTGAAGTGTTGTCATTGCTTGGTGTAAATGGTGCAGGAAAAACTACGCTTTCATCAATTATAACTTCATTGCATCCGCCAACAAATGGCGATATTATGCACAATGGTATTTCAATTTATGAAGATATTCCTAGCTATCGACGATTAATTGGATATTGTCCTCAAAAACCAAATTTGCATCCAATGCTTTCAATGGAAGATAATTTAAAGTTGGCAGGACGCTGTTTTGGTATGACTGATCAACAAATTGAAGATCGCATGCATGAACTTGATCAACAACTTGGTATTAATGAATACAAGGGACACATGGTGTTTCAACTTTCTGGTGGGTGGAAACAACGATATGTTATTGCTCGTGCATTAATGCATTCGCCTAAGTTGGTAATTCTTGATGAACCAACTGTTGCGTTAGATCCAAGTGTGCGGTATCAATTGTGGAATTTAATTAAAGATATGAGGCAATCTGGCATTGCAATTCTTTTGACTACACATTATTTGGAAGAAGCAGAGCAATTGTCTGACAGAGTTTGCTTGCTTGATAAAGGTGAAGTTAAATTAATCGATACGCCTGCAAATTTAAAAATAAAATTTAAAAAAGAACGATTAGAAGATGTGTTTGTGCAATTAACTCAAAAAGCGCAATAGGAAATTATTATGCAATTACAATCATATATGTCAGTGCTCTATCAATTAATTAGATCTGATATGGGTATTTTGAAAAATACATTACAAGATAAAGTTATTAATGTTTGTATCTGGGTATTTGTAAGTGGTGTTGTGTACATGTATATTATGCCTCACTTTGGTATTACTCAAGAATATAAGCAATTGTTAGTTGTCGGACTTTTTGCTAGTGCCGCACTTTTTGAGGTGTTTCCTGGTATTATGACACTTGTGACTGATATTAATGGAGATCGACTGGTTGATTTTTATGCAACATTGCCAATTCCTAATTGGGTTATGTTTTTGAGATATTTTATTTTTTATGTCATTAACGCGTGCGTAATTGGTCTTGCAGTTCTTTTTCCTGCAAGTTATTTATTATATCAAACAATTGAATGGGGTAATGTTAGTGTTGCAAAATTTTTTGTTGCATATTTGTGTGCAAACATGTTCTATTCTGCGCTATCTTTGTGGATTACAGCAATGGTTAAAAAACCAGAAAATATTGGCAATATTTGGATGCGCTATATTTTCCCGGTCTGGTTTTTAGGTGGGTTTCAATTTTCATGGTATGGACTTCATGCAGTTATGCCGACATTTGCATATGTTGATTTGATTAATCCCTATATACATGTAATGGAATCATATCGAGTTGCCTTTTTGGGCCAAACTGGTTATTTACCATTTTGGGTTAGTATTTCATTGCTGATTATGTTTATTAGTGTGTTGTTGGTGCATGGTATCCATCGTATGAAAAAATATCTTGATTTTATATAAAAAAATATAGGGCGTTTCTATAGCGCCGCATGAATTTTCTTGTAGAAAATCATTGAAGCAAAGGGTTTTTCTGTGTTATGTTTTAAGTGTAAGGTCTGGTATGGCCTTTGTTTGATTGAATTTTGATGTTAAAAAAGGAGATAGAGTTATGAAAAAACTATTTTTAGTATATGCTTTATTTGGTATGGCATTAATGCAGATAAGTAGCAGTGCTTGCGCTATGGATGTTGGCGATGAGTTGCCGATGAATGTTTTTGTGAATAGTTATAGTGCAATTATTGATCAAATTCATACTTTGAGAGAAAGCATTAATAATGCTACAGATCAATTAATGCTTTTAGTGATGACTTCTTCAGAGTTTGAACAAGAAAAAGTTTTAAGTGAGATTGAGCAATTAAGAGAAGAGTTAAATAACCTTATTAATCACATAAGAGAAGATCTTGAAAGGGATTTTACTGAAGATGAAAGAATTATACTTGGGATTGATTAAGAAAATATTCTAGATGATATGCCGAAATCTTAATTCTTATGGTTTGTAAGATTACACTGTTATTAATTTTATATAAACTAATAAACCTCGTGTAAAAACGGGGTTTTAATTTTATTCTTTTTTATACACATGATATACTACAAATAAAGCTAGTAATAGCTATCTGATTTGTGTGACAATTGAAAAAAATTATACCGTTCAAATTTGCAAAAGGTGCGATATACATGGAATCAAACAAAAATAGTGCGGATAAAAAAAACAAGTTAATTACACCGGTAGTAATTGAGAAAGAATTAAAAGATTCGTTTTTAGATTATGCCATGTCTGTGATTGTCAGTCGTGCACTTCCGGATGTGCGTGATGGATTAAAACCAGTACATAGAAGAATTTTGTATACCATGCACCAACTTGGATTTCATTATAATAAATCATATCGTAAATCTGTGCGTATAGTCGGTGACGTACTTGGTAAATATCACCCACATGGTGATCAGGCATTATACCAAGCGATGGTCGGAATGGTGCAAGATTTTTCAAAACGATATCCGCTTTTGGATGGTCAAGGAAACTGGGGTTCAGTTGATGGTGATAATGCAGCTGCTATGCGTTACACTGAAGTGCGAATGAAAAAAATCACACAAGAACTTTTGGCTGATATTGAAAAAGAGACAGTTCCATGGGTACCTAATTTTGATGAGTCAACAGTAGAGCCGACAGTTCTTCCTTCTCGTTTGCCGAATTTGCTAATTAATGGTGTTACAGGTATTGCTGTTGGTATGGCAACCTCAATTCCACCACATAATTTATGCGAAGTAATTGATGGGTGCTTGGCGGTACTTGAAAATGATCATATATCTGATGATGAACTTTTTAGTTTGATTCCTGCACCTGATTTTCCTACCGGCGGTATTATTTGTGGACGTTCTGGCATTGTTAGGGCTTATAAAACTGGTCGTGGTAAATTAATATTGCGCGGTGTTGCAGAAATTCAAGAGACGCAAAAAAAAGCGAATATTGTTATTACTGAACTTCCATATCAAGTTAACAAAGCAAACTTGGCAATTAAAATTGCAGATTTAGTTAAAAATAAAATTATTGATGGTATTTCAAACATTCGTGATGAGTCAAACAAAAAAGGCATGCGTCTTATTATTGAACTTAAACGTGGAGAAATGCCGACTATTATATTAAATCAATTATATAAGCATACGAATTTGCAATCATCAGTTTCTATTTTGATGCTTGGTCTTCTTGACAATCAGCCAATTGTGTTTTCATTGCGACAATTATTGCAAGAGTTTTTAATACATAGAAAAGCTATGATTTACAAACGTACGCAATATGACATGCGCAAATCAAAAGAGCGTGAACATCTACTTGAGGGGTTTATTGTTGCATTGAAAAATATTGATGAAGTTGTTGCACTTATTAAAAAATCAGCATCTCCACATGAGGCAATTACTGAACTCAATAAGCGATTTTTATTTTCTGAACGTCAGTCAAAAGCGATTCTTGAAATGCGTTTGCAACGTTTAACTGGTCTTGAACAAGAAAAAATTTATACTGAAAAAGAAGAAATTAAGAAAAAAATCTTATTTTTGAGTTCTATTTTAGACAATAAAGAAATCCTAAAGCAGGAAATTATTAAAGAATTACAAGAAATAAGAACTACCTATGGCGATGAACGCAAAACGCGCATTGAAGGCGCGATTGATATTTTAAGTGAAGCTGATTTAATTGAAGATGAAGAAGTTGTTATGACCTTAACTCGCAAGGGATATGTTAAACGTGTTCCATTGCTTGTGTATGGCGTGCAGCATCGTGGTGGAAAAGGCAAAATGGGTATGGCATCGCTTGAAGATGATATTGTACAGGATATGTTTGTAACTAAAAACCATGATAAGCTTTTATTCTTCACTAATATGGGACGTGTATATAGTTTACAAGTATTTGAAATCCCTGAAGCATCTCGTATTGCAAAAGGGCGTGCAATTATAAATTTACTACCGCTGCAAGATGGTGAAAAGGTTGTAAAATTATTGCCAACTCGTGAGATGGAAGAGAAATGTGTTGTAATGGTGACCAAAAATGGCATCATTAAACGAACAACAGCAACAGCATTTGCAAAAATTCGTTCCACTGGTATTCGTGCAGTAACTTTAAGAGATAAAGACGAATTAGTATTTTGCAGTGTAAGTACTGGTGAGAATACAATTTTACTCTCAACTGCAAATGGACAAGGTATTAGATTCCAAGAAGATGAAGTTCGAGTAATGGGACGCCAGGCGGCCGGTGTTATTGGTATACGTTGCAAAAAAGGTGACTATGTTATTGGAATGGAAGTATTACCTGAATATGGCGACATATTATTTGCAACAGAAAACGGATATGGCAAAAAAGTTCGTATTAATGATTTTAGAGTTGCGCATCGTGGCGGTGTTGGCGTTAGAACCATTCCGACTGAAAAGCGTAACGGTAAAGTGATTGGTCTTGCAATTGTGCAACCAGAATCAGAAATTTTATTAATCGATTTGGTTGGAAAAATTATTCGACTTGCATCTAAAGAAGTTCGCGCAATGGGCCGTCAAGCAAAAGGTGTTCGACTTATCAAGCTTGATAAAGGTCAAAAACTTTCTTCTATTGTTGCATTTGAACACGAGGAAGAAGAATCGTCAACTGATTCGGGAAATGATAATTCAGGTGGCACACAACAATCACCGGAACAAGTTCATGCATCTCATGTTACAACTATGATGGAAGAAGTTATTGGTGAACCACTAGTTGAGAATGCGCAGGATATTGTTGTTGCGCCAGTTGATGATGTTGAAGATATTGATGTTGTCGAGTAAGGTAGTTTACACATCAAAACAGAAATAAATTTTTGCCCCGTATTGTTACGGGGCTTTTTTGTGAAAGTATATGTTTAACATACGTTTATTACTTGGTATAGTAATAATAGGTTTAGGGTAATAGATGTTGAGTTAAATTTAGCATGACAGAGTATTTTTTTATGAATATTAAAATAGACAAAGTAATTTTACATCTTTCATTAATCGAAGGCATTGGTCCGTCGACAATTCAATCTTTGATTGAAAAAAAGCCACAAAATATTGCATATGAAAATATGTATAAACTTTCTACGTCTGAGTGGCGATCATTGTTTGGAGTTTCTGATCGTGTTGCGCAAAAATTATATTCTGGTTTGAAAGATAGAACATTGTTTGAGCAAGAATTGCAATTAATTGAAGAAAATAGTGTGTCATGGTTGTCGCGTGAGCACGAACAATATCCATCGCTACTCAAAGAAATTAATTGTCCACCTCCAATTTTGTATTGGTATGGAGAAAAACCAATATCGGAAAAAACAATTACAATTATTGGTGCGCGAAAAGCAAATGAGTATGCAAGACGTGCAATAAATAGATTTGTTACAGATTTTGTCGCACAGGATTATACTATTGTTAGTGGTGGTGCAATTGGTGCTGATAGTATGGCGCATACGCAAACGGTAAAACTAGGTGGAAAAACAATTGCGGTATTAGGTTCCGGTCTTTTACACCCATATCCGGCAACAAATAGAATGTTATTTAATAATATTATAAAAACTGGCGGAACAGTGTTGTCTATTTTTCCAATGGATACGTTACCACAAACGGGTAATTTTCCAACACGAAATAGAGTAATTGCTGGCCTTTCTCGTGGGTGTATTGTTGCACAAGCTGCAGAAAAAAGTGGTGCGCGAATTACGGCACAATTTGCATTAGAACAAGGTAGAGATGTATTTGCAGTTCCTGGTAGTATTGAAGATCCGTTATCTTTTGGGTGTCATGCATTAATTAAAGAAGGTGCGACTATTATTTCTTCTGTACAAGATGTATTTTGTGAATGGTCAGTCTACGCTGATGCAGCTACGACGGATAAAAATATCACGCAAATAGATGATGTAAAAAAGCAAACAACAATTACGCAGACTATTTCTGAAAAAGAAGTAGTGAAACAGGAAGTGATAAAAAAAGACGTTACTTCTGAAAATAATCTTTCTGATGAACAAAAAAGTTTGCTGCAATTGTGCATACGCCCAACTTCATTTGATGATATACTAAAAGAGACAGGATTGTCCTCAGAAGTTGTGAGCACTCAGTTGTTTGACTTGCAATTAAGCGGTAAACTGAAACAAGATTTTACTGGCATGTGGGTTAGTGTTTAACATTTGAAAGAACATATGCGTAATGTGTACATCATAGCACTAATCTTTTTTTGTATAATAACTTTTTTATTTTTTTATTATAAAAATAATAACCAACAATTATTACATGAAAAAAAATTATCCATTGTTTGCACAACGGGCATGATTACTGATGCAGTAAAGAAAATTGGTAAAAATCATGTAAATGTACATGGACTTATGGGTCCTGGTGTTGATCCGCATTTATATCGTGCGCGTGCAAGTGATATGCAAAAATTAAGTGATGCAGATGTTATTTTTTATAATGGTCTTCATTTAGAAGGTAAAATGATTGAAGTCTTTGAATCGTTGTCTTCATATAAAATAATTATTGCAGTTTCTGATGCATTAGAGAAAAAAGAATTACGCACTGCTGGATTTGATAATGTCTATGATCCTCATATTTGGCATGATGTTTTGTTGTGGATTAAAGTGGTAAAATATATTACACAAACATTGCAAAAACAAGATCCGCAACATGCACATGAATATGAAAAAAATGCTAACATATACATTACAAAGTTAGAACAACTTCATAAAAACACTCTTGATATAATTACTGATATTGCAAAAAAAAACCGTATACTTATTACTGCACATGATGCATTTGGGTATTTTGGTGCGCGGTATGGAGTGCGAGTTGTTGGTCTTCAGGGCGTTAGTACTGATGCTGATGTTGGTGCAAAAGATATTCAACGTGTAGTTGAGATAATAATTGATAATGATGTTCCTGCAATTTTTGTTGAATCTTCAATTCCAGTACGTACTGTACAAGCAGTACAAGACGCAGTTTCGGCTCGCGGTAAACAAGTTGAAATTGGTGATGAATTGTTTTCTGATGCGTTAGGCGGTGATTATGCAAATAATTATATAGGTATGATAGAACAGAATGTACGCGCATTGCATGATGCATTGAAAGTATAATTATGGAAAAACAAAATAGATTATTTGCGCTTGAAGTTGCGAACCTTACCGTTACATATGAAAGTAATCCTGTTTTAAAAAATGTTTCATGTTCTATTCCTACCGGTGTTATGCTTGCAATTGTTGGACCAAATGGTGCGGGCAAATCAACATTTATAAAAACAGTTTTGGGATTAATTAAACCGTTAAGTGGTTCAATTTCTATGTTGTCGCAATCTATTAAAAATGCATTACCGCATATTACATATGTTCCGCAACGTTCAAGTATCGATTGGGATTTTCCCGCAACTGTGTATGACGTTGTTATGATGGGAAGATACGGAAAAATTGGATGGTTTGCAAGACCAAAACAAAAAGATCATGAAAAAGTTATGAATGCATTGCAAACACTTGGTTTGACTGAGTTTAGAGATCGACCAATTGGGCAACTTTCTGGTGGGCAACAACAACGTTGTTTTTTGGCACGCGCATTAGTCTCTGAAGCGCAAATGTATTTGCTTGATGAACCATTTGTCGGTGTTGATATTGCAACAGAAAAAGTGATCGTGTCTGTATTACAAAAATTACAACAAAAAGGTAAAACAATTATTGTTGTTCATCATGACCTGCAAACGTTGAGGCAATATTTTAATTGGATAATGCTTTTAAATGTTTCTGTTGTTGCATGTGGCCCTATTGATCGCGTTTTAGTTCCTGAGTTTGTCTGCGAAGCGTATGGACAGAGCGATATTTATTCGTATACAGTACAAAAACAATAGGCGCAATAAATATGATATTCACATACACAACAATAATAATTCTTTCTGGTGTAACACTTCTTGGTTTTACTGCCGGCATGATGGGCACATTTGCATTTTTGCGTCAAGAAAGTTTATTAGGTGACGCAATTTCTCATGCATCACTCCCTGGAATAGCGCTTATGTTTTTGGCAACGCACACAAAAAGTCCTCTTATTCTTTTGTTTGGTGGTGCACTTGCAGGATTTGTTGGTGTTGCATGTTTATATGCAGGTCAAACATATACGATTCTTAAAAAAGATGCATTATTGGGAATTGTGTTGTCTGTTTTTTTTGGATTTGGACTTGTTTTGTTGACGGTTATTCAAAAAACTCCCATTGCAAGTCAGTCAATGCTCAATAAATTTTTATTTGGTAATGCTGCAACGTTATTGTATAGCGATGTAAAATTTATTGCGATAGTTTGCTTTGTCATTTGGGTTAGTTTGTTTTTTTGTTTTAAAGAATTTGCACTTGCAACATGTGATCGATTATTTGCACAATCACTTGGGTATAATCTAAAAGTTATTGATGTATTATTGCTTTGCTTGCAAGTGATTACTATTGTCATTGGTTTGCAAACAGTGGGAGTAATTTTAATGAGCAGTATGATGATTGCGCCAGCAGCTTCAGCGCGACAATGGACAAAAAAGTTATGGTGCATGGTGTTGTTATCCGGAATTATAGGTTCTTTAAATGCAATTATTGGCGCTTTAATTAGTTGCTCATATGAACGAATACCAACGGGCCCTGCAATTGTGGTCGTTGCAAGTTGTTTTGTAATTATTTCACTTTTATTTGGTGCGCATCGTGGATTAATTTATACCTATTTAAGAAAAACAAAAAATATAGGTAATAGTTATGATTAGTAGTACTTTTTTACAAGTGATAGTTATTGCAGTTTTAACTTCTATTACGTGTGTGTTACCTGGAATTTTTTTAGTGTTGCTGGGCGTTTCGTTGATGAGTGATGCCATTAGTCATGCAATTTTGCTAGGTATAATTTTAATGTTTATGGTGATACCAAATTTACATTCTCCATTAATGATTATAGGGGCTGGTCTTGCAGGTATGGCAACAGTTTTGTGCACACAGATGCTAGTTAACACAAATAAATTAAAAAAAGATGCAGCCATTGGATTGGTTTTCCCGTTATTTTTTTCTGTTGGGGTAATTTTAGTATCTTTGTACGCACACAATGTGCATCTTGATGTTGATATGGTACTTTTGGGAGAAATTATTTTTGCACCATTTAATCGGTTTATATTTTACGGATACGATTTGGGGCCGTGTGCACTCTGGAGTATGGGTATTGTTTGTTTGTTAAATTGTTTGCTTACAAAGTTATTTTTTAAAGAATTACAACTTGTTACATTTGACTCTGTTGCTGCACATGTATTAGGTTTTTATCCAACATTTGTTTATTATGGGCTAATGCTTGTCACGAGCATCACCAGTGTTGTTGCATTTGATGTGGTTGGCTCTATTGTTGTTGTAGCGTTAATGATTACACCGGCAGCAACCGCATTAGTAATTTCTCGTACATTATCTGATATGATTAAAAATAGTATGTTGTTTGCAACAGTTTCGTCAATTTCTGGTTGTTTAATTGCCTATTACCTTGATGTTTCTGTGGCTGGTTGTATTGCAACATGTTGTGGATTGGTGCTTGTTACTGTTTTGTTAAGCTCTTATCGCTCTTGATATTCCATCCACTCAATAAATGCCTGAATAGAATATTTCATTCTATCGATTTCTCTTCTAGCGGGACTTTTGTAGCACTTAGGTGAAAAGTTTGTGAGATATTTATTGGCAATTCTAATAAGTTTTGATTGTTGATCATATGTGTCATTAAAATAAATGGTATATTGAAGCAGTGTTTCTAATTTTGTTTTATCAATAACCGAAAAACTTGTGTCTATTTGAGAAAATAGATTATTGATTTTAATGAATCTTTCATCAATAATTGTTGCCATATTATTTTCTATATATTTATTTAAATTTTTTAATAATTTTACAGCTTCTTCTCTGCCTCGTTTGACTATTTCTTTGCTTTTTTTAATTTTTTTCTTGTTCCACGTGACGCGAACTTTTTGAAATCCTGATGCAATTTTGCCTGTTTGAAGGTGTGATGGGATTGTTACGACAAGTGTAGCAAGTAGAAGCATTATTTTTTTCATATCTGTTTTCCTTTATAAATAGGTTTTATTTTCACTGAAATAATAACATTATTCAAGCTAAAAGCACAGTCGCAATCTCTATTTGAAATACTACCTCCTTACTTTGCATTTTTTCCCAACCTGGTATACTAAAAATATATAATTAATGCTATATAATAACTTTTTTAAAATGTATTAGGATGATGTCATGCCAGTACCAAAGAGAAAACGGTCCAGGTCGCGCCGTGATAAAAGATTTGCAAATAAAGGTCTAAAAGAAGTTTCAGTAACATCATGTTCAAATTGTAAAGCGCCATTAGCAACACATGCAGCATGTCGTGGATGTGGTTTTTACAAAGGAATGAAAGTTTTGACAACTAAAGACGAGCGTACTGCAAAGCGTTTGCAAGAGCGTCAAAAAATTGCTGATGCAAAAAAAGCCGCAGCTCCACAAGAACCGGTTGATGTAAAAGCTGAGTAATTTGTCATCCCGGACTTGATCCGGGATCTATTCATACTAGAGTTAATGCTATACTTTCTCATTAAAAAAATCTTTCAATATTGTTCTGCTTATCTTTTTTATTTCTAAATCTATTTTTTTTTCATTTCTACGTAAAACCCACTTTAATCTTCGTATTTTGTAATATTCATGATTTTTTCTAGAGAAAAAAGAAAATATTTTGTAAAAAAAACTATTGTGCGTACGATTGATGGTGTTTATTAACGTTTCATTTTCTAGTCTAATATTTTCAAAGCGAGGGTTTTTGTGCAATAATGTTGCTGGATAGTGATTTTGTAGCTTTTTTGAATAATATTTTACCAAATTTTTAGTTAAGATTTTTTTAACAAAACATTGCTTAGATGAATGTATTGATAAAAAAACTATCAATGTAAAAAAATAAGCATATATTTTGTTCATAATATCCTCCACAAGCTTTTAATTCTAATTGTATAGTTTTATAATACACAAAGCAGGAAGTTTTTAAAGAAAAAACACAAAACATTTCAAATTGAAAACTTGCTTGTGTAAGGTAGTATAATATGAAAAGATCCCGGACCTGTGCGGCATAGCTTATGCGAAGCCTCATCGAAGTCCGGGACGACATAATTAACAAAAAATTTCGGTCTTGAAGTGAAATTTAGAAATGGTTTTTAGCCAATAATAGTGATTGCGTCAGGTGTTATGCGTACACGTTGCCCATTGCGTCGGGTGAGGATAAATCCAGTAAATCCATCTTCGGTGTACATACGCGCATAATCTTGCAAATAATAAAGAGCAACTTGTTCACCGAGTAAAATACCTTCATCGCCATCAGAGCGATAATGTACGCCTGCAAAATTACGTGAAAGTGCTACATTGGAAGCTAATTTGTCAAGTTCGCCACCGACAGTGATTATTAATGATCCGTCACCCTCGACTAACTCGATTAATATTTCTGGGTTATTTGGATTTGGTTGTACTGGTGCAAGACCAAAACTTGCAAATGTTGCATCAGTATCAAAAAATGCTTTTAAAATTGTTGTACACGCACCTGCAACAACCGCGTGTCCTGCTGGATATGATGGATGTGTTGGAGAACCTTCAGGGTATAATAGTGGTAATAAATATGTTGATGAATTATGTTGATTTGTATTATTTGTTTGTACCCAATTAAGAACATTAATTCCACCCAAAGTTGCAAATAACTCATTAGGCAAATTATATGGGTTAGTGTTTGTAATTTGTGCGCGATGTACAAGTCCTGCCATTGCCTCAGGACGTAATTTTCGGCTTCCCCGCCATTTATGATTCCATGCATGTTTGAGTGCTTCTTTTAAGCAACCCATAACTGCAGTGTAAATATCAGGTCCTGTCATATTTACAAATGCAGCTTCATTTATGATTGTACCATTATTATATGGAAACATAGGCGAGATTGGCGCGCCTGCCTGAAGTAAAATATTTGCAGCATTTAAAAAAAATTCACCAGGTCCATCTGAATGTACCGCAGTTCCTGCATCACGTCCGTTTATTATATAACGAGTTCCGTTAAAATCTGAGTCTTTATATTCTTTTGGTACAGTTCCATTTTGAATTGCAACAAAATCTTCAAATGTTACACCAAATTCTCGTGATTGTGCAATTGATATGTGTTGTGCGAGTGTAACTGAATTTTGAAATAAGTGATAAATTGGATGATATAAAAATTGACTGATATAAGGACCGACTAGATCTCCTTGCGTTGTACCGCGAAAAAGTTCAGCTGCAGTAACAACATTCATTTCGTTTCGTGGGCCTTTATAATTATCACCTAATGCAGTTAAAATTGCGGCTGCGTTATTTGTTTTTGATCCACCGTTTATAGTATCAACATCAGTTTCTGTGTCGGTACCATATTCTGCAAAATTAACATCGCGACAAATTGCTTTCAAGTATACCTCAATCATTTCTGCTGCCGCATGCGATGAAGAAAGTAATGGTGCGGATGGCATCGGAATAATTGCTGGTGCAACTCCGGTTAAACTTCGCGTAAATGCTGCTTGCGGACTTACGAGTTTTCTTGTTGCTCCTGGTGCGCGTGTAATTGCATTTGAATCTGTAATGCGTGAACTTGCAATGTATGTGAGCATTTGGCGATATGCACTTTGTCCATTTGCAGTCAAAATTCCAGTTGTTGCATCGTGTTCTAACGTTTTTGAAAATGATCCAGCAAAGTCAGTAACAGTTGTGTCATCGCCATTATGTTCATTTTCAATTACATAATCTTGCTGATCTAAGTTCATAACACGCGATGATTCTTGTCGCATTAAATAATTACATCCGTTTGGATTAGTGTGATTAACAAAATAATCAACCATTGCATTCATGGTACATATGTTTGAAATAAGTAGAAGTGTGTATAATTTTTTCATTAGTATGTTCCTTTAAAAATTAGTGCCAATAGTGCCCCATAATAGCCAACGATCAAGTGCGGTATTTGTTTTTCCACTAAATTCATATGATCCACCAATACTCAGATCAAGAGGACAAAGACAATTGTCCCAACGACCTGAAATAGTTGCGTATACGGTGTGCGCAACGGTGCATGGATGCGCTGCAGAGTCGAAGTCTAGGTTACTTTCTTTAATTTTTGCGAGATTAAAGTCGGTAAGAGCATCTGCGATGTTTGGATTTAGCTGCAGATTACAAAAGCCTATATTGTTTGTAAATGCATCAGCAGTTATATTGCGTTTTGGATTGGTAATGCCCCTTCCTGCATAGTCTTTGATTGCCGCATTTGAAGTAAATGTTTGATCTAGTTTGACAGATTCTTCTTGATGAAAGAAAAAGTTATATCCAATCTCTGTGATGATCATGGTATTGCAATAACAGTAATCAAATAATAATGCATTATTTGTCGTGAAACTAAATCCGGGCGATATGCGCATGTCAAATGTTAATTCATTAATCCCAGGTGTTGCTAAAAATGTTCCTTGAGTTGGAGGCATTTCATTTCTAAGATCAAATGCCTGTTGCGCCTGAGCTCTATTTTTATATAATTCTGTGTAACGAGTCCAAGGTCCATTTTTTAGGTCTACAGATCGTTTTTGTTTTTTATTAAAAAAGTAATGCATTACAGAGTTTATCTCATAATGTACTTCAAAATTACCACAAAGACTTTCGCCAACATTCCATCCGGCATCAAGTCCCCAAAAGATTGCCGCATGCTTTCCATGACCAACAATTGGCTCGAAAACAAATTCTGCTTCAGGAGTATTTCCTGTTGGGGCAGTTACGCCAATATATGGAGAAAGATGACTACAATCAGTTTCAAATGAGTGTTTGCCAAGTTGAATTTGCACAAATGCAAGTTTTGTTTCATCTAAACTTTCTTGCGATAATTTACCAAACTCCCAACATTCTTGAACAACGGCTTCTTTCATGTTGCGTAGTTCTTTTGTAAGATTAGTATTTGTAATTGAAGCAACGTTAAAAAATTCACCTTTGTTTGTAATGTTTTCTTTAAAATTAATACTGTTTTTAACGCGAACGATTGGTGCAGAAATATGAAGCCAGTGATCTTTGCCGTGAATGCAAAATTCATATTCATATGATAAACCCAGTCCAACAACAGATTGACGTGGTTCTATACTTATTTCACTTTCAAATGGAGTTCCATTATTTGGTAACTCGGGCCCAAGAATTCCGAGCACAGGCTCTGCAAATTGTATACTAAAAAGATTAAAATTTTGTGTTAAAATATTTTGACTATTTTTTTCTACGACACCGCTAACTGTTGCACTATTGTTGCCGAACGGCATGAAAAAAGTTCCCAGATTTTTTTTCTTTTGCGATCTGCCGCCAAAAAGTAGGGCGCCAAATTTGTGTTGATTTTTTTCATTGTTCATATGGTGCACATGTCGTTGTGTTGAGGTCAATTCTGGAGAACCGATCTGAAATTGTGGTCGAACGCGAAAGTGGGTATGGCTTGTTGTTTTTCGGTTACCTTGTGAGTGTATGCATGGTGCGATAAGTAGTAAAAAAAGAGAAAGGCATGAATTTTTTTTCATGAAATTCCTTTGTGGTGAAATGGGTTATAAAAATGCTTTGTGCTAGCAATGTAAATCGATTGAAATATGAAAGTAAATATTTTGTACTAAAGTGTTAGAATTTTATCTTTTTTGCTATTCATGGTAACTTGAATATAAAAGTAAAAATCAATATATATAGTAAGGAATTAGATTATGAATAGTGCAACAATAGCACAGCAAGTACGTGCAGTTTTTGATGAAATTATTGCGTTTCTAACTTCCGGAATCGGAAAAACGTATGCAAAATATGCAGGATATATTGTCTTTGCAACAGTAATTGCAATAGGTCTTTATTTTGGACAACGACAATGGATTGTGTATCGTGAACAAAAAGCGCAATATGCACTTTCACAAATTCTGGATAATTTTGCAGATCATCAAAAAAACAAAGATGTAGATTGGGATGCTTTTATTAGAGATGTAGATGATGCATATGCACAAAATGTAAGTTCGTATTTAGCGCCCTATTTTTTGAATATGAAAGTTGAGGCGTTACTCAAACAAGAAAAACAGAAAGAGGCACTCTCTATTCTTGAAGATATTGTTTCATTAGTTGACCATTCTATTACAGGCGAATTATTACGAACAAAAAAAGCATTGCTAGAACTTGATATGGGAAATATAGAATCTGGCATTGCGCAATTACAAAAACTGGCAGCAAGCGAACATAATAAAGTGAAAGATGTCGCACAGTTTTATTTAGGTCGGTATTACTGGATATCAGGAAAAGATGAAGATGCAAGAGAGGTATGGGAGCAATTGATTGAAGAACAACGTGTGCATCGCATTTCTCCATCTCCGTGGATGAAAGAAGTAAAGAATTTATTGGAAACTATTGCGTAAAGAAAGTCAGTACATATGAATGAAGAAATTCGCGTACGATTTGCACCGTCACCAACGGGACATTTACATATTGGTGGCCTGCGTACTGCATTATTTAATTATCTTTTTGCAAAACATCATGGTGGAAAATATTTAGTGCGCATTGAAGATACAGATACTGATCGTTCAAAACAAGAATATACTGATGCGATACTGGATTCACTTTCTTGGACACAATTAGAGTCAGATGAAAAAATTGTAACTCAATCAGAACGAATTGAAGAACACAAAAAAATTTTGCAGAAACTTATTGATGAAGGTAAAGCATATAAATGTTATTGCACGCAAGATGAAGTTGTTTCACGTCATGAAATAAAAACGGAAGATGATTTTTATGTAAAGTACGATGGATTTTGTAAAAATAGAAAAGATAGACCAGAAAATAAATCATTTGTTGTTCGGTTTGCGTTACCAAAAGATCAAGAAGAAATTGTTTGGCAAGATTTGATTCGTGGTCGAGTTGCAATTCATATGGATCAACTTGATGATTTTATTATTGCACGTTCTGACGGTCGGCCAATGTACAATTTTGTTGTTGTTATTGATGATGCGCATATGCGTATTTCGCACGTAATTCGTGGTGAAGATCATATTTCAAATACACCAAAACAGTTGTTATTATACAAAGCATGTGGATTTGATGTTCCTGAATTTGCACATATACCATTAATTTTAGGCCCCAGTGGAGATCGATTAAGCAAGAGAGATGGTGCAACTTCAGTTCTTGAATATCGTCAAGCGGGGTATTTGCCTGATGCGTTTTTAAATTATTTAGTTCGTCTTGGCTGGTCGCACGGCGATCAGGAAATTTTTACGCGTAAAGAATTAATTGATTATTTTTCACTTGATCATGTGGGAAAAAAGGGTTCAATTTTTGATCGTGAAAAACTAAATTGGGTTAATAGTCAGTATTTAGAAAAAACTGATGCATTAGATTTGTGTAATTATATTATCAATCAAAAGATGTTAGATATCAAAAATCAAGATATTTTTATACGTGCAATAGAATTATACAAAACAAGAGTCAAAACTATTAAAGAATTAATTGATGTGATTGTGCATATGTGTGATGGCCCGCAAGGCGCATATAATAAAGATGATATACAAAAGTTTATGAGTGAAAATACGCCACAAATTTTTGACGATATTTTAAAGTTATTGCAAACAATTGATGTATTTGATAAGGACTCTATTTCTTATGCAATAAAAAATTATGCAAAAGAAGAAGAAATAAAATTTGTATTTATTGGTCAACCATTACGCATTGCACTTATAGGTTCATCTAATGGCCCGGGCGTATTTGATTTGATGCAATTACTAGAAAAAGATTGTGTATGTGAGCGCGTTGAACAATGCAAAAACTATTTGAAAGAAACAATGGAGTTGCGGCATGACAAAAAGGAAATGTAATGAAAATAGCATGTCTGTTTGGAGGGTATGGATCTCAATTTGTGGGGATGGGTAAGTCGATTTATGACGAGAGTCGAGTGATGCAAGAATATTTTGAACAAGCATCACATTGTCTTGAGACTAATTTTGTAAAACTATGTTTTGCATCATCTGACGTGCAGCTTTCTGATATGGAAAAAGCTTACACGTCTCTTTTTTTAGTTAATAGTTCTATTTTTGCAGTATTGCGTTCACATAAAATTTCTGTTGATATGGTATGTGGATATAATGATGGTGAATATTCAGCACTCTGTGCATCCGGAAGTATATTATTTGCGGATGGATTGTATTTGTTGCATAAATATTGCCAGATATACCAAGAAGCACGAAAAAACTTTACATTTCAGCTTACTCGTGTTGTTGGTGTAGACACACAAAAAATACAACATGCGTGCATGAAGGCAAGTATGCATGAAAGTAGTGTAGAAATTTGTATGTATGATGGACTTTATGATCACGTTATTATTGGTGATGAAAAGGGTACCGATCGTTTTTGGAATGTATTTGTTTCAGAGAAAGATGTTTCGCTTGACAATGTGCCAATTGAGAGCGGACTTCATAGTTCATATGCAGATGCAATTATTGCACAATTTAAAATGTATCTTGAAAAAGTTGATTTTAATAATGCACGTATTCCAGTTTGCTCAAATGTTACAGGAGAACTAGTAACACAGGGAAAAGAATTGCAGTCATTGTTTTTGCGTCATATGACCAGTCCGTTATTGTTTGTGCGAGTGCTTGAAAAATTATCTGAATATGATGTTATTGTTTTGCCATTTAAAATGAATCGGCTGGTTAAACAACTAAAATTATTGTATCCTAAAAAACAGGTGGTTGTGATTCGTGATATGAAGGATGTTGAAAGATTACAGAATATTTGTTCTTAGGCGCTATAGTGTGTGAATAATTCGTGTTAATATATGATTTTGGTTTTTTATATAAAAAGAGCGATAATAAGATGAACTTTAATATGAACTTTTCTTTATTGAATATTGTGTTATGCATTAGTTTTAGTTTAATAGATGTTAAAGCTGGGAGTTTAATAGATGTTAAAGCTGGGAATGAAATTGAGAAAAAAATTAATATAGTAGAGAAGCTTATTTTAGAAAATCCAGAGAATCCCTTTTTAAATCAAGTTTTTATTTTTAAAGAAAAACGTAATAATATAATTAATCTAAAAATTTTCATTCCCTTCGTCGATTCTGAAGTGTTAAAAAAGGTAAGAGATCTAAACTTTGAGAAAAAGGAGAATTCAAAGCGGTCTAAAATCTTGTATGATGTTTTAACACGTATTATTAATGAAAATAATAATGGCTTAACAACTCGCGTTAAAATTGGTCGTTGTTATGATTGAAAAACAAGATACACACGAGAAAATAATTGCAATTATTGCAAATAAATTACGAAAAAATAAAGAAGATATTTCAAGTAGCGCAACACTTGAAGATGTTGGTGCCGATTCAATTGATATGGTTGATATTATAATGAAAATTGAGGAAGATTTTGATATTGAAATTGATGATGAAAAGGCCGAAAACTTAAAAAACATTTCTGATGTAATTAGTTATGTTCATGAATTGCGAATAAAATAGGTTTTGTAAATTCGCTCTTTTTTAATAACTCAATCCACCGGTAATCCAAAAGCCCCATTGTCCCATGGTAGTGTTGTCAGGTAAAGCAGTATTATGTTCATTAATGCCTTCAAATTCAATCTCTCCACCAAAACTTATGAATGGTTCAATGTCACAACAATTGTGAAATCTATCCCAATGATGTGCAATATTGAAAAATATTTTATGTGTGATTTGCAATGGCCGAGCTGCTGATTTGACGTTAATGTCATCAATTGAGATAAATTGTGTTTGAAGATCAGCAACATTGTTTTGTTGATCAAAAGTATTGCCAAAAATAGTTGCACTATCCTGCGTTGCAGCGTCAAACATGTTTGTATTTGTGTCGAATGTGTCTTGAATACCTTTTATGCCAAATTTATTGGTTTCAATTTTTTCATTTAAAAATATATGTTCTTTGCTTGCAATCCATCCGTTATAACCAAATGCAAATACCATATGATTTCTGCGATACATGCCCATGATGCCAATATCAGTCTGAATATTGATGCGTACATCACAAGAAAGGGTGGTGATGTTAATTGCGGGAATAATTGTTCCAGTTGGGCTTTGATTTTCGTCAAATTCTTTTAATAAAGTGTAACGACTAAAAAATCCATTTTCATTTAAATCAAATGAACGGGTTTGTTTTCGTTTGAACAAATGCGTTAAATTGATTGCGCCGTGCATGATAAATTCTTGATCCGGGTCCATTTCCCAGACAACGGTATGTGCGCTTGCGCCAAGGCCAAACTCCCAATGTTTTGCATTACCAACTAATGGTTCAAAAAAATTAATTGCTTTGGGTCTGTTTCCCGTTGGTGCAGAGAGTAACAGATGAAACTCAATATCTTCTTTGCATCCAACATGAACATAATAGCCAAGTTCTGCACGAAGTTCAGCTACAGTTGTTTTTGTGCTTCCACCATCAACATTGCCAAACATACGTTCTTGTACTGATCCAAATGCACTGTTTTTATTTTTAAGAGCATTTATAAAAGAAAAAATTGTTGGCGATATTGCATTTTCATTCATGTAGCCTGCAGCAAATTGTGTTTCTTTACCTTGCTCAATTACATTTTCATCAATATTAAGGTCCCAATTTGTCCAGGCAATGGGAAGTTGTAATTTGAGATATAATCCATTACAAATATGACATGCATTATACAAATATCCGGGTGTGAATGTAACACTTTTAATTCGCGGTTCGATCAAAACATTGCTATGAAAATCTTGAGAAAGACCAAAATAGTCAGCTAATAAATCATTTTCATCACGTCCACCCACAAGCGAACCGGAAATTGTTATTCTGTTTGTTCCAAATAATGCGCGTGCAATGCGCAATGGACGAACTGATTGATTATAAGTTAACGATCCGGTAACAAGATGTTGACGACGAATCATGTTTTTGTAATAACTGATTGGGGACCATGTGACCATGTCGCGTGCAATATTTGTGTTTTGTGCGCGTGGATGAAAAAATGTTTTTCCTGACAGTTCTGGAGCTGCATTAATATTAATTGATGATAATGTGATGCATGCTGTGTAGAATAATAATTTTTTTTTCATACAAATTCCTTGGTCATTCTATTCATTACTCTACTTATACAGAACGTTAAAACACAAGACCTCCTTTTATCCAAACGCCCCAAAATGAAAATGGACAATTGGCGCCATCGTCAAAACTTCCTGGTTGTGATGCAAAATCAACTTCTGCACCCATGCCAACAAAATATTCTGGCCAATCGTAACAACTTTCATATCGTTTTGAGACATGCGCAAATATTTTTTGTACAAATCCAGTCGTTTGTGCACTTTCTAAATTAATATCATCAAAAGTAATAATGATTGGTGGTGCTGATGCATTAATTGGATCGCCTCCAATTTCAGAAATTAGTTGTTGATTATTTCCTGCAAAAGCAATTGCAGGATTATCTGCACGAGGATTTGTTTTTGCTAATGTGATCTGTTCATTTGCATTATTTTCGTTTTGTGAAATGCCAACCTGTGGCAAATTCTTTCCAGAATAAATTGTTGCACGAGATTGTGTTGCGTTTAATGCGACTGGAGTTCCGACTGGCAAATCATCAATATTTGGTTGTTCTTGAATAAATCCAAACACTTGGTTATCACCTTTGAGTGCCCAGGTGTTTTTTTCAAAGTTAGTTTTATTTTTAATTGTTAATCTGTCATGTGCACGTTTCCAAAAACTGTAGCCAAATTCCCATGCACATTTGTTTGCTTGTGTGTAGGAACATAAAATAGTAAATTCTGCTTGGTATGGAATGCTCACTTTCACATCAAACGTAGTAAAATTTATAACGCTACTTAAGATGTTATTAAATTGTAACGAAGCTTGTTCATTATTTACTGTCAAATTATCAGAAATAGTATCAGTCAATTGTTGCGCAAGCATATATCTACTATTTGGTTTTTCTTTTAAATCAAACGAACGTTGTTGCGTTGTAGAAAATAGATGTGTCACCGTTGCCTGTAGTGAAATTGAAAAACGTTCACATTCATCACATGATTGCCACAAGGTTGAGCCTATCGCGCCGCGCGCACCAAGTTCATGATGATGTCCATTGCCAATTATAGGCGCAAAAAGATATTCGGCCTTTGGACGGGTTCCTACTGCAATTCCGCCAACAATACCTGCCTGCCAGGAAAACAAACATGCGCACTTGCTTATTCCTGCATATGCACGAACTTCGCTAAATTGAGTTTTTATTAGTTTTTTTCTATCAATTTTTCCAAATTGTAGTTGTTCAAAAGTTACACTTTCTAATGTTGGTATTTGTTGCCCTGAGATAAATGGTATGAACGAATTGAGTAAATTTTCGCGTTCAACTTCTGTTGGGCTGAAATATCCTGCGTTGTATCCGAGCTCTCCGAGTGTGGTAATATTTTCTGACATGTTCATGTTCCAATTTGTGTGTGTAATTGGAACACTAATTTCTAAAAAAGTGCCGGGATATAATTGATCACAATTGATATGCGACCAAAATTGTGCGGTAAAATTAAGCACCCGTGGCCGGAATGCCATGATAGAAATAAAATCAGGTGCAAGCCCAAAATAATCTGCAAGCCAATCACGACTCGGTTTTCTGTCAGTTGTACGACTTCCTGAAATGGTCAATTTATTATCCTTCTCAATTACTGCATCACCAAACAGACATTGAATAATTCTTTCGGGGCGAAATGATTTACTCACTTGTGTCGTTATTGTTGATGTCATAAAACTAGTTTCGGGCAAATGAGAATATGCAGAAATGCCAACGCGTTCTCGCGCGTCATTGACCGCAATTGATTTTGGTGAGATAAATGTTGTTACGCGTTGTGAAGAGAAAATGTTGGGAGTAAAAAGAATGGTAAGTAAAATATAATTTTTTTTCATTTGATTTCCTTGGAATTTTTATATTTTATTCGTACCAAATAAAAATGAAAGAAGGGTAGTTTTTCATATTGTTTTAATGTGGTTTTTTTCTAAAAATACTTATTTTACGTTATACTAAACATAATAATTATGTTTTTTAGGACCACTATAATCATGTCTTCCCGTACTCAAATGATGTCTTCCCGGACTCCGATCCGGGATCTTTTCCTTTTGTATGGTTTCAAATGAATTATTATGTATACATTATGACAAACAAAGCTAATGGTACTTTATATACTGGCATAACTAACGATATAATGCGAAGAGTTCAAGAACATAAAATTCGACAAATTGCAGGTTTTACAAGTAAATATTACTTACATATGCTTGTGTATGTAGAAATGCATGATTTTCCAGATGTTGCTATCGCAAGAGAAAAACAATTAAAAAAGTGGCGGCGCAAATGGAAAGTTGAATTGATTGAAAATAGCAATCCAGAGTGGAGAGATCTGTCTAATATGTTATTGTAGTTTTAATTTGAAAAGATCCCGGATCGGAGTCCGGGAAGACATTATTTGAGTCCGGAACGACATAATAACCTTAAAAGGTTTTGAATTGTTACAACTTAAATGTTAACTGCTATAAATGATAGGCATTATATAAATAATTATATTAAATCTTTTTTAAAACCGAAAATAAAAATTATTATGTCTTCCCGGACTCCGATCCGGGATCTTTTCATATTTTGTTTGAGAAAATCTAAAATATTAATATTTTTTTAAAAAGATATATACATAAAGCATACTGAAAATACCAATTTATTCTTGTGAGGAAAAGATCCCGGATCGGAGTCCGGGAAGACATTGTTATTGTCCGGAACGACATAATAACCTTAAAAGGTTTTTTAATTATGACAACCTAAGTGTTAACGGCTATAGATTCTGAATCAAGTTCAGGACGACAAATTAGGTTTTAATCAATATTTATATTCCTGGATCCCCGACGTGTGAGGCCGTAGCTTCTTGACACGACGAAGTTTTAACGAAGGCGGTTAGCGAAGGCTCATCGAAGCCGGGGATGACATGTGTGGACAAACAAAAGAGGCTCGACATATGCCAAGCCTCTCTTCAAGTACTAGTTTGTTTGCGAAATTACGCTATCTTTCGAAAAATTATGCAAAAAACACAATTAGTCAAATGAGATACCCGCTTTCAACATTACAGACCATTTAGAAAGTGAACAACTTAGATTGTCGTCACTTGTTTCTTCATTGCTGTGGTTACCAAATTCTGCAGACGCACCAAAACCTAAGTATGGAAGCCAGTCTTGACAATCCATCCATGTGTAGTTGATGTGACCGAAGATTTTGTGTGAAATACCTTTAGTTTCAGCACCTTTTAGATCAAGATCTTCAAGAGTGATGAGTACCGGAGGATTTGATGTTGATGCTATGTGGGCCGCATTTGCAGGCAAACCAGCTGGGAATGTAACGAGTCGTTGTCTTGTAGTTGGATCGTTAGCGTTAGTTAATGTCGGTCCAAATGCAGGAGTTATAGGCGTATCTGCTGTTCCATGATTGGTAATCTGTGCACCACTGAATGTATCTGTGATTGCTACTGCCGGATCGCCCATTGCAGCGCCGTCAAATGCGAATGCAAATCCATCACCTTTAATACCCCATGTTCTTTCTGGGAAGCTATCTTCACAGCCAGAACGAAGTTCTATATCTTCAGAAGAACGGTACCATAAATTGTATCCAAGATCCATTGACCAGTTACAGTAGCTGTAATTAAGCATTGCAACCCAATCAACTTGCACACTTACCTTAGTTTTAACATCAATAGTCGAGAAATTTGCAACTGGAGCAACTTCAGCAGCAAATTGATTTGTAGCAGCAACGGCAGTGGCTGCAGTAGTACCTACAAATAAATCTGTTGAAGTGATGCCTGTGTTAAATTTAGACGCCAATAGGTAACGACTTAATGGTTTACCGTTTAAATCAAATGTACGTTTTTGGCGTGCTTTGAACATGTGTGTAATGTCAATTTCTGAGTAGAAATCAAAGTGACTGCTGCCATCTTCACATCTCCAGAGCGTGTAATGCATGCTTGCACCACCACCAAGTTCCCAATGTTTGCCATTGCCACATTGAGCTTCAAACAAGAATTCACCTTCTGGACGATGTCCTGTTGGAGCCGCTGCTTGAATGTTTAGACCAAAGTGGTAATCTTCATCAAGCCAAAGGTTATATCCTAATTCACCACGTAATTCACCAAAGCAAGTTTCTTTGTCTTTGCCCTCTTTGAATTTAGCTGCTGAAAGTTTGTTAACTGTAACACCAGTAATAGTCAGGTCAGTCTCACCTCTAAAGAAAGAAATTGCATCAGTGTGCATGCTTGCACGTGGTATTGCTGCAGTTGACAAGAAACCTGGAGAGCCAGTTGCTACTGTTGAAACAGTAGCAACGCCGTCGCCGCTTGCTACTATATTTTCTTCAGCATCTAAGTTATAACGAGCGTGCACGATTGGACCATATAGTCTGAAGTACATGCCTTCACACCACTCATCAAGTGCCATATAAAAATGCAAATCAACTAAGAAGTTTTGTACACGTGGAGTGAATTTTATTTTAGAACTAAAGTCTGTCGGCAAGATGAAGTTTTCTGCTTTCCATGCATTGGCATCATTACTCGCTGTTTTGGCTGCGCTACCTTGAATTCTGATTTCTCGTTCATCATTTACTGTTGTTCCAAACAAGCAATCAGCAATTCTGTCTGATTTGAAAGAACGTTCGTACGCTGGAGCAATCCAGAATGTACCATAAAACGCTTCCATGTCGTACAGGTGCATGTGTTTGTCTGACATACCAACTACTTTGCGCGCAGTATCACGGCCCGGAGAACGGAACGCAACATACGGTGCAACGTTGCCACCGGCAACCATCATTCCAGCAATCGTCAATAACGCTGCGGGAAATAACTTTTTAAATTTATTCATAATAAATTTCTCCTTTTGTCTGTATACATGTGTATACGACCACTACAAAATATTTGTCTATTCATATGATGGAATTTTATTTAGATAAGACTTTTCCCTTTTTTCTTTCCTCCTTTCGCGGCTTTTATATAAGTTGCGAAATTTTACTACTTCACCCCATTTGATATATCTTATATGCAAATAAATACAATAGTAAGATGTATCAGAATCAATATACTACCTCCTGATCAGACTTGTAAAGAAAAAAATAAAGTTATTATGCTGTGGGTGCCGCTTTTGCTTATTTTACGCACCTTTCTGTCCCACCCAGTGGGTTGTGTCACGATCTTTTTTTTGATTGTTTTTATTAAAAAAGAGAAAAAAACTGTAAAAAAATCTTATAAAATTTGTAAGATCAATTGGAGATGAGAATGTACAGATTCTGAAACAAGTTCAGAATGACATAAGGATTATTTTAATCAAACAGATTACAAATAAAAAAGGACAATATGAATAGAATTCCATTCTATTATTATACGCGTAGACAATTGTGGGGTATGACGTTTTTTTTGGTGAGTGCAGTTGGTACATTATTGGCGTTAATATTTTTTGATCAGTACGCACCATCAATATTGTATGATTCTACAACAAGTTCAGACAGTTGGTGGTACGTGCAGAGTTATGCTGTAGTATTGTTTTATTATTTTGGTGGCGCTGCATTTTGTATTCCCATTTTATTTTTATCTATTTTTTATATCATGTATATGCAACGAAGTTTGTTTCAAGAGTGGGGGCGATGTGTTGCATGCGTAACACTTGTACCATTTTTTTCATGGTATTGTGCGTTTTTTACTGTTGATTATGCACATGGGTATATGCCGGGTGGTTTTGTTGGGCGCATGCTTCTTGACATGTCAACTAAATCAATGGGATCATTCTCCTCAATTGTTATGCTGTGTGGATATATTATTTCTGTCTCTGCACTTATTGGTAAAGAAAGGGTGGTGCTGCCTGTTTTGTGGATACAAAAATTTGTATCATTTTGTGTTGCGTTTTGTAATAGATATTCATTGGGAATAAAGTTTATAAAAATTATACATGTCGTATGGACATATGGTTTGTATAAACCGCTCTATTATGTACGAGAATTACTTTCTTTTATTTGGAACATATTATTTTTGCAAAAAAGTACTATAGCTGTGCATAAAGATAATGCATCAGAAGAAAGACCATTATATCAATCACTACATAATGATCTTTATGAATTTCAAGATTCGTATGCAAACGAAAATAGCCAGATGTATAATGCGCCTGAAACAATTGATAATATGCATACTAATGAACTTGAGAGTAATGAACCTGAAAATGATGTGCGGTTTACGCAAGAAATAAATTCAACCATATATACACCTCCACAATTAGAAAAAACAACATTATTGTCGCAAGAAAAAGCGCGCAAAAAATTGCATGACGAGCAGGAATTGCGCGCATTGGCGCTTGAGGATAAATTACAAAAATTTGGAATAAATGGAAAAGTAGTCAATATGAGCGTTGGTCCTGTGGTGACATTGTTTGAATACCAGCCAGATAGTGATATTAAATTAAGTAAAATTTTGACACTTGAGGATGACCTTGCAATGGCAATGCAGGCACTTTCAATTCGCATCTTGGCACCAATTCCAGGAACATCGGTTGTTGGTTTTGAAGTTTCAAATAGTACGCGTTGTGATGTGTTACTTTCTGATGTAATGCATAGTAATGATTACAAAAAATTTTCAGGGACCTTGCCAATTGTGTTTGGGCAAAATATAACAGGAGAACCGGTTGTTGTTGATTTAGCAAAAATGCCACACTTGTTGGTTGCGGGTTCTACTGGTTCAGGAAAATCGGTTGCGCTTAATGCAATGCTTATTAGTCTGTTGTGTAAATTAAATCCAGATGAATTGAAATTAATTTTAATTGATCCAAAACGATTAGAGTTTGCCTCATATGCAGATATTGCACATTTAGAATTTCCTATTGTTACTGATCCAAAAAAAGCAGCACCAATTTTGCGATGGGTTGTAAAGCATATGGAAGATCGATATGAACAGATGGCGCAAGCGGGTGTGCGCAATTTGGTTGATTATAATGCGTGGGCAAAAACATATGGGCATACACAATTTCCATTGCTTGTTGTTGTTATTGATGAACTTGCAGATTTGATGTTATCTGTTGGGCGTGATATTGAAGATTTAATTGCGCGCATTGCGCAAATGGCACGAGCTGCTGGTATTCATATGATTGTAGCAACGCAACGACCATCAGTTGATGTCATTACTGGATTAATTAAGGCAAACTTTCCAAGTCGAATTTCATTTCGAGTAAGTTCCAGAATTGATTCTCGCACAATTTTGGATACGGCAGGAGCTGAAAAATTATTAGGCAAAGGTGACATGCTTTTTATGAGTGCAACTGCAACACACATGGAGCGCGTACATGGTGCATATGTTTCTGACGGGCAAATAGATCAAGTGGCAGAACATATTCGTGCAATTAGACCGCCAAGCTATAGAGATATTACTGTAGAAATTGCAACGCAGAAATATGACCAATACAATCAAGAAGATGAACTTTACGATGAAGTGTGTGCATTTTTAAAAACGGTTGATGAGGTTTCTATTTCTTTATTGCAAAGAAAATTTCGCATTGGGTACAACAGATCTGCAAGAATTATTGATATGTTAGAGTCGAATGGTAAGATTATGCCGCCTGATGGAAGTAAAACAAGAAAAGTAATTACATAAGATATTTGAAGATGTTTGATTGTTGCTCTTGAAGGTGCTTGCTTGACAAATGTGAAAAAAAAAGCGATGGTGTATTCTTACAATATAGGAAGCAGTCTTGGTTTGTGGATTGCGGTAGTATAATAGTTTTTTTTGGAGATGCTTCAATGCAATTAGATAGACAATTTTTGTCAGGCGTATCATGTGATTTTTCGATTTTATATGATAAGGAAATTACTCAACCATCTTTTTCTATCGATACGCGTACATTACAACCGGGTGATATATTTATTGCACTTGCGGGCAATACTGTTGATGGACATAGTTTTATTGCGCAAGCATTTGAAAAAGGAGCATCAGGGTGTATCATATCAGATGGAAAAAAAGATCTTTTACAAAAAATTGATATAAAAATTTTACAAAATAAATTAATTATAACAACTCTAGATACGCTTGAAGCATTGTATGCAATTGCAAAAACCTGGAGAGAACAATTTACCTATCCGGTAGTTGCAGTTACTGGCTCTATTGGAAAGACAACAACAAAAGAATTGATTTCTCATATTTTGCATACAAACAAAACATCGCATTTGGTCTCTTATTCAAACTATAATACTGCAATTGGTGTTGCTATTACCATTATGAATATGCGCGCAGATCATTTGGTTTATATTCAAGAGGTAGGTATTTCAAAGCGTGGAGAAATGAAGACTATTGTTGAAATGTTACAACCAACAACGAGTGTTATTACAAATGTTTGCCATCAACATATGGATGGTCTTGGGTCACTACAGGATATTGCTGAAGAAAAGAGAAAAATATTTTCATTGTTTACAGAAAAAAATATTGGTATAATTAATGGTGATCAGCCGTTACTGACTAATGTATCTTATGTGCACCCAGTTATTCGATTTGGTTTAAAAACAACAAATCAAATCCAGGCACGTAAAGTGATTGTTTCTGATGATCAGACGCGCTTTATTCTAAAGATTTATAAAAATAAATATGATATACTAATTAAACAATCTCATGAAAGTGCTATTGCAAATATTTTGTCAGCAACTGCAATTGCATATTTACTTAATGTTCCAGATGATGTTATTGTTGATGCAGTAAAACAAAAAATTGTTGTCTCCGGTCGTTTTGAACAACGTCAAATTGCTAACAACAAGGGTATTTTAATTGATGATGCGTATAATGCAAATCCAGAAAGTATGAAAGCTGCATTGCTTGCATTTCAACATATAAAAACTGATGCACCAAAAATTGCAGTTATTGGAGACATGCTTGGACTTGGGGTAAGTAGTCCTTTTTGGCATAGACAAATTGGACGATTTTTGCGCAAAGTCCCATCACTTAAAAAGATTATTTTGGTAGGTGATTTTGTTTCGTGGACAAAAAAGACGGCGCCAGTATCAGTTGAGACTGAAATGGTAAAAGATTGGCAAGAAGCTGTGCGTGTTGTTGAGAATGAACTGGTCAATGAGCCTCTCGTTCTTGTTAAAGGCTCGCATGCAATAGGATTACATAATTTGGTAGAAAAATTCTGTTTAGAAAGATAATTAAGAAAATAGATAATTAAGAAGTATGAGTGTTTTAAATACATCAGATAATAATTCTTTAGATCATGTATCGGTTATGCTTAACGAGGTTCTTGAATATCTTGACCCACAACCAGGAAAAACGTATGTTGATGTAACGTTTGGATCCGGAGGTCATACAAAAGCAATTCTAGAAAAAGAACCTACATGTAAAGTTATTGCGTTTGATTGGGATGCAAAGTCACTTGAGAAATATGCAGAACCATTAAAAAAAAAATATCCTGATCGTTTTTCATATATGTGGGGTAATTTTGCACACCTCTATTTATTATTAAAAAAAATAGGTGTAAAAAAAGTTGATGGAATTTTGGCTGATTTTGGCACTTCTCACATGCAGATAAAAGATAAGTCAGGTTTTTCTGTCTATGTTGATTCTGACCTTGATATGCGAATGTCACCGGCACACCAACAGTTGACGGCTGCGCATGTATTAAAAAATTATTCAGAGCAAGAGTTAACTGCTATTTTTAAAGAATTTGGGCAAGAAAAATTTGCGCGCAAAGTTGCAAAGGCAATTGTAGAACGTAGAAAAACAAAGGTGTTCAAAACAACAAAAGAATTAGCTGGTTTTATTGAAGATGTGCAGGGTAGTGGTAGGGGGAAAATTCATCCTGCAACACGTGTATTTCAGGCATTGCGAATATATGTAAATAAAGAACTTGAAAATATCCATTCATTTTTTGCAGCCTGTTTGAGAGTTCTTGCAATTGAGGGTAGACTGGTATGTATCAGTTTTCATTCATTGGAAGACAGATTAGTGAAATATTTTTTTAAAGATCAAGAAATGGCAGGGGTTTTTATGCTTTTGTCAAAAAAGGCAATTGTGCCAACAGAAAAGGAGATAGCAAAAAATGCACCATCGCGATCTGCAAAGTTGCGTGCAGCTGTAAGAGTGCGATAGGAGCCTTATTTCTATAAATAATTTGACAAATCGATATGATTAGTTAAAATAAATGCATGTTTGAAAAGTGTAGTAATAAGCGTTTTACGAGTTTAAAAAAAGGTGACATCTATGGAAATAACAGAAGTTAAAGTTTTCCCGGTTAGAGAAAGTGGAAGATTGAAAGCATATGCAACAGTAGTCTTTGATAGTGAGTTTATAGTTCGTGATTTAAAAATTATTGAAGGTCATAAGGGATTGTTTGTTTCAATGCCGTCGCGTAAACGTAAAGATGGAACGTTTCGTGATATTGTACATCCACTCAATCCTGACACTCGTAAAAAAATTGAAGAAGCGATCATTGATGAATACAACAGAGTTATTGAGTTAGGTCCTGATGAGGCATATCCTAAAGATGAAGCTGAATAAAAAAATCAACTTTATTTTATAATTCTTTTATAGTACAATTAATTAAGTAATTGTTTACTGGGGCGTAGCCAAGCGGTAAGGCAACAGGTTTTGGTCCTGTGATTCGGAGGTTCGAGTCCTCCCGCCCCAGCCATTTTGTTTTTAATTTTTTTGATATGCAAACAAAACATACATTATATTTAGCATCACAGTCATGGTCTCGTCGTGCTCTTTTGGAGCAAGCAAAGATTCCATTTGAAGTCATTACTCAAGATGCAGATGAAAGCCAATGTGATTGGAATTTGCCACTTGAAGATGTGGTGAAAAATATTGCGCTCTACAAAATGGAACATGCGGTTGTGCCAAAGGGAATAAAAAACGGACAAATATGTTTTGTTCTAACTTCTGACACGTTATCACAAAGTTTAGATGGTATTACGCATGGCAAACCGGTTGATAAAGAAGATGCTATTCAAAAATTGCGTGAATCACGTAACGGTTCTCGATTATGTACTGCATTTTGTATTGATAAAAAAGTGTGGCAAGATAGCACGTGGCATACGCAGAAACAGGTTATAAAAATTGTAAAAGCAGAGTATGTGTTTGATGTTCCTGAAGAATGGATCGAAACTTATTTTCAAAATTCTATTTCGCTTCGTTGTGCAGGTGCAATTGCAATTGAAGATTTTGGTAATCTTTTTTTGAAAGAAGTGCGCGGATCGTACGGTGCAATTGTCGGGTTGCCGCTTTTTGAAGTTCGACAGGCACTCAATGAACTTGATTTTTTTGATTAAAGTCGATGGCGGTAACAATAAGAAAGTTTCCGTCACATTTTTTTGAGTTTTACATTTCTTTTTTTTCTGGCTTCCAATGTATACTTGCAAGAAAAACATTGATATTTAAGTTTAAGTTTTGATAGTATAAAGCTATGAACTTGTGTGTTTAGTCAAAAATAAGATCAAGAGGAGAAAAATGAAGAAAATGTTTTTAATATTACCATTATTGGTGGCAGCGTGTACTGTTAAAATAGATGCTTCGGAAGAATTTTCACTACAACTATTAGATGCGGCAAAGAATTGGGACTTAGAAAGTGTAGAAAATGCAATTAAAAACGGAGCAGATATTAATTTTCAAAATAAAGATGGTAATACAGCTTTAATGTATGCAGCTAAAGTTGGACATGAGGATATTGTTGCTTTGCTTATTAATAAAGGAGCTAATCTTAATCTTAAAAATGATTATCGTTTTACATCTTTAATGTTTGCAGTTCTGTCTGGACATGAGAATATTGTTACTTTGCTTGTACAAGCAGGAGCTTACCTTAATTTAAGACAGATTTTTGGTGAAACAGCTTTAACGCTTGCACAAGAAAAATTTAAAAAAGAAAAAGACGGGGTAAAAAAAGGAAAGTATAAAGAAATTATAGATATTTTAGAAAAAGCAGAAAAAGAAGCAAGAGAGGCAAAAGAAGCAGCAAGTCTTACAAATATAGAAAGCACACTAATTGAAAGCCTAATCAATCCACAAAAAAACAATGGTAATTAAAGTCGATGTCGATAACAATATAAAGGTTGACGCCATCAATTTTAATTTGTAACTACCTTTTTTTCTGGTTTTCAATTTTTAAGCAATTCTTTGAACAATACGTGTCTAGGGTCTATTTCAGGATTTTGTTCGCATATTTGTGTTGTTTTTTCAAGAGTTAGTTGCATGGTTTGGCCATCATAGAATTTGTCATGTACTTAGTGATCGGGATTTTTTTTGATGATTGATAATGACAAAAAAGTATCGATAATAATCTTTATAAGGTCGTATCGACAATATTGTTGTTTTCATGAGCTTGTTTTTTGAAGTTTAAATTACAATTTGTCAAAAGAACCTTGATATTTAAGTTTAGGTTTTGATAGTATAAAGCTATGAACTTGTGTGTTTAGCAAAAAACAATGCAAAAAGGAAGAAAATGAAGAAAATGTTTTTAATATTGCCGTTATTAGTGGCATGTGCCTTAAAAATAGGGGCATCACAAAATGATTATAAAATTATTTTTGATGGGGCAAAAAAAGGCAACATTGAAAAGGTAACAGAAGAGCTTGAAAAAGGGATAGATATTAATTTTCAGCAGAAAAATGATTTGTCAACGGCCTTGTCTGTAGCAGTTCTTTACAATAAAACAGAAATGGTCAAATTTCTTCTCGATAATGGAGCAAATCCAAACGTCTCACATATATTTGGATCGATTTTGTTGTACGCATCTATGACAGAAGCCTCTGAAGGACTACAGGGTAAAATTGTCAAATTACTTATTAATTCGGAAGCGTCTTTAAATGTTAAAGATTATAACGGGAATACGGCTTTGATGAAAGCTTCAGAATATGCGCAAGGAATAAATGTGGTTAAGCTGCTTATTGATTCGGGAGCTGATCTTGATCTTAAAAATAATAAAGATAAAACTGCTTTAGAGATTGCAAAAGAACAATTTAAAAAAGAAAAAGATAAGGAAAAAAAAGAAAAATACAAAAAAATTATAGATATTTTAATAAAAGCAAGTCTTAGTAATATAGAAAGCACATTAATCGAAAGTCTCATCAATCCGAATTGAAAGTCTAATTAATCCACAAGAAAAACAATGGTAATTAAAGTCGATGGCGGTAACAGAAAAGGTTATCGCCATGATTTTTTTATTTTACATTTCCTTGATTGCATTTTTTATTGGTTAAATAGAAGTTTATTATTAGACCTCTTTCGAAACCACAAAAAAACAAAAAATAATTATGTCGTCCCGGACTCCGATCCGGGATCTTTTCAAATTAAAAGTATAAATGTTTTATACAAAATAAAAACTTTATAGACTGTAGAGTTCTTAATAAAACCATTGAGCTAAACAACTTATCAATATTCTTTGCAAAAAGTTACATGGAAAAGATCCCGGATCAAGTCCGGGACGACATAAATAATAATTTTTAAAATTATTTCTTCATCAATTCATTAGTTACGAAAGAGGTCTATTGAAGGACAATAAGAATAATCTTGATAATTAAGTTTAAGTTTTGATAGTATAAAGCTATTAAGTTGTATTTAGTCAAAAATAAAGCAAAAAGGAAGAAAATGAAGAAAATACTTTTAATATTACCATTGTTGATGGCAGCATGCACTGTTAAAATTGATGCTTCGGAAGAACTTTCACAACAACTATTCGATACGGCTGTATATGGAGATTTAGAAGCCGCAAAAAATGCAATTAAAAACGGAGCAAACATTAATTTTCAAGATGAATATACCGGTTACACACCTTTAATGATTGCAGTTAATAATGGAAGTATGGATGTTGTTAAATGGTTTATTGATGAAGGGGCTAATCTTGATATTCAAAGTAGTGAAGAGGGTTACACAGCTTTAATGTTTGCAATTAATAATAAATATAAAAATATTGTTGAATTGTTTATCAAAGTAAAAGCTAATCTTGATTTTCAAAATAAATACGAAGAAACAGCTTTAATGTTTGCAGTTAAGAAAGGAAATGTGGAGATTGTTACTTTGCTTATCGAAGCAAACGTTGATATTGATATTCAAAATAAATTCGAAGAAACAGCTTTAATGTTTGCAGTTGAGAAAGGAAATGTGGAGATTGTTACTTTGCTTATCGAAGCAAACGTTGATATTGATATTCAAGATAACTTCAAACAAACAGCTTTAATGATAGCAAAAGAGTTTTATAAAGGACAGTATGTTAAGGAAAAAAAAGAAAAATACAAAAAAATTATAGATATTTTAAAAGCAGCAAGTCTTAGTAATGTAGAAAGTACATTAATTGAAAGCCTAATCAATCCACAAAAAAAACAATGGTAATTAAAGTTGATGGCGGTAACAGAAAAGGTTCCCGCCATGATTTTTTTGTTTTACATTTCCTTGACTGCATTTTTTATTGGTCAAATCGAAGTTTATTATTGAAGGACAATAAGAAAAACATTGATATTTAAGTTTAAGTTTTGATAGTATAAAGCTATGAACTTGTGTGTTTAGCAAAAAACAATGCAAAAAGGAAGAAAATGAAGAAAATGTTTTTAATGCTGCCGTTATTAGTGGCAGCATGCACTACCAAAGCGAACGATTCGCAAAAATTATCACAGCAATTATTTCATGCGGCAGGGGATGGGGACTTAGAAGGTGTAGAGACTGCAATTAAAAACGGAGCAAACATTAATTTTCAGAGTAATGATGGTTATACTGCGTTGATGATAGCATCCTTTCTTGGAAAAAAAGATGTTGTTGAATTACTGATTAGTAATGGTGCTAATATCAATATTCGAGATAATGAAGATTCTACCGCACTAATTATAGTAATTAAAAAAATAAAGTACTGGAAACAAAAAGGGTTAACTGAAAAGAGCGATATCATTAAAAAATACAAAGAAATTGAAAATATTCTATTAGAAGCTTTTGTTTTTCAAATGTAGAAAGTACGTTAATTGAAAGTTTAATTAATCCACAAGAAAAACAGTGGTAATCAAAATCATGGCGGTAACAGAAAAGTTGCCGCTCTGTTTTATTTTAATTTGTAACTTCTTTTTTTTCTGGCTCCCAGTTTTTAAGTAGTTCCTTAAATAGTACGTGTTTAGGATCTATTTCGGGATTTTGCTCGCACACTTTGGTTGTTTTTTCTAATATTAATTGCATAGTTTCACTATCGCATACAGATGTGTCAATGTGTTTTAGTTTTGGTAATAAATTTTGTTCCTTTGTTTTTTTAGCTAGTTGATTTGTTGTTGCAATATACAATCCATTTTGAAGTAGATTAAAAAATTCTAAAATAGTTTCATGTGGATCATAATCAAGTGATTGCTCTTTATCTTCTTTGTATGTAATGGTCTGTGTCAATCCATTTTCAATTGATGAATCAATTAGTGTTTGTAGATCTTTGGAGTGATTTGTAATAAGCCACTCAAGCAAACAAATTAGTTCATATGAAATAACAAGTTGCCCTTCAGGGTTATTAAATAAATTATTATTCATATATACCTTCACTATATTGATATGATATATTATTTTTATTAATCATCATCATATTCAATTTCCCAATTATCAACATCAAGTGTTTCAGTATCATCTTTTTTAGGTTGTTGTTCTTGTTTGATAATGGCGAGCCGCTTAGTATTTTGTTGAATAACTGATTTTGTTTTTTCATTTTCCTGTTCAAGTTCTTGTTGTGTCTGATCAAATAATTTATTCATATCACGTTGCATTTTTTGAATCTGTTTTTTTAGTTTCAGAATCATTTCTACACCGGCAAGATTAATTCCAACCTGATGTGTTAAATAGATTATTTCTTCTAATCGTTCAATATCGTCTTCTGAAAACAATCGAGTATTGCCTTCAGAACGCTTTGGTTTGATTAGTCCCTGTTTTTCGTATAAACGAATAGTTTGCTGATGCACAAAAAACATTTTTGCAACAGCTGAAATTGAAAAATGGCCTTTTTTTCTTTTTATTTTCATGATAATACTACAAGATAATACTAATATATATAGTTTATTTTATTGTTGTTTTAGTATATCATAATTTTTTCTAAAATAAGCGATAGTTTATGATTTTTGTTGTTGAGCTTGCGCAGTTTTGAAAAAATAATTTGCGCCTTCTTTCATCTGAAACTCTTTTGTTGTCTTGTCTTGTGTAACAACACCAGAGTTAAATGGTTGTGATGAGTTTGTAATGGCATCAAAAAGGCTCCAATAGGAGTATCCTCGAACGTCATATCCGTCAGAAATTGCTTTTGAAAGGGCGAATAAATATCGCTTAAAAAAGAGATCACGAATAGTTTCATCGCTTGTTGCAATGCCATTTTGTGTTATGTACATTGGTATGCGTAATAGACCTGCAAGTTTTCTATGTGTATATACAATTGCTTTATATAGGCCTTCAGGGTAAAGCGTATTGTTTTTAATTTCGCTTGCCACCTCATCAGGATTTTGTAAACATGAAAAATTATTCATATACATATGAGAAAGATGATCAATACCAATAAAATCCAAAGATTTGGGTGCTTGGTTGTTTTTACATATTTTTTTTGCTACAAGTGGAATTTGTATTTGTATGGTTCCATATCTAAACCAATTAAAAAAAGGCTCATCAAGCATTTGTTTTACAAAAAAACATGAGATATGATCAAATGGGTTAAGTTTATTCCATGGCTCAAATATTTCTATATTTTTTGTAATACCGACTTGAATATTTACGCAGTTTGTAAGTTGTTTGATTGCATTATATACACGTACGTGTGCTTCAAGTTGATGGTATAGTACATCAAACACTAATTGTACATTTTTTTTGGCTGGTGGAAGTTTTTTAAGGTAGTATGCGTTAAATGCATATTGTTCTGGAGATTTGAATGTAATGATAATTGGATTAGTGTGTGCTATTTCTTGTACAACTTTGAGGCAATATTCTTGAAATAAAGGTATGTTTTCTATATTTTCCCATCCATTTCGATATCCCCACCAGAGCGGATCGTTATGATCTTTTAAAATAATGATTGGTTGAATGTTATTTTTTACAAGAGATTCGCAGAACAATCTGTATTCATCAAGTACTGCTTGATCAAAGTACCCTTGATAAGGTTCAACTAAGGACCAATTGATTGAAAACGTGTAACTATTTAGTCCTGTTGATTTTATAATTGAGACAATTGTTTCCCAGTCAAAAATATTTATAGAAACGTTTTCGTGTTTAGGTTGCCATGCAGAACGAGTGGTATGAGGTCGTGCATGTGGAATTTGATCCCAATAAGTAACAGTTGAGAATAGAAAGTTTTTTGGAAATTGTACGTTACAGACATCAAATACACGCCAATCCCAGTATTTAGTGCATTGCAAGGAAGTTGTTGTGAGCATAAGAACAAAGAAAAAAATGTTCTGCATTGATTTTTTTTGTGTAATCATAAAAGATCCTATTAAAGTAAATAGTTATTTTTAAGGTCTCATTTTTTTTGTGTTAGGTCAAAATTTAGTTATTACATCACGATAAAATTTTGAACTTTCTTTCAGGCCTGTAATTCGTGGATTGTGTGTATCTGAAAAATCAACATGAAAAAATCCATACCGCTTTGTGCCTTTTTTTGTCCGCCATTCATAATTATCATGCGATGACCACGGTAAATACCCAATGACATTATAGCCATCTTCAAGTGCTTTGCCGATGCTAAAGAGTGCCTTTTGGAAATATTCTTTTCGTTTTTCGTCATTACTATCACCAAGGGCAATACCATTTTCAGTCACAATGATTGGAATATTTTTTTCAGTTTTTCTCAAGATTGGTTTTACAATTCGTTTATCAATTTCTTCAATTGCGCGGTAAATACCTTCAGGATAAAAACGATAGTTACCGTTTAATGTTATTCTGTCTTGAGAGTATGGCTCGTATTTATGTCCACGATCAGTTACGCACATATGTGTGTTTGAATATGTATTAATACCAATCCAATCAAGGCAATTTGGGGCATCTAAATTAATAAGAATAACTGGTTGAGAGAATTTTTTTGGTACCCATAGTTCAAATTTACCTGTGGTGAAGAAGTTATAAAATGCTTCATTTTGTAACATGTCACCCATAGATGCGCAAATACCGCTTATTGGAGAAAGCAAGTATTGTTTGAATGAGTTACGTGCAATATCAAGTTGGTGAATATTTTTTTGAATACCAATTAATGGTTTTGGGATGTTTGATTTTTTTGTTTTGAATGTTTCATACTTTATTTTGAATGCTTGGTAAATACGAACGTGCGCCTCAAGCATGTGCGCCATGACTTGTGCAGTTGCTTGCATGTCACCTTTAATTCCAGGAGCGCCTTCGCCAATGTAATATCCTTTAAATGCGTAACCTTCAATAGCGTTATACGTTGACCAATATGTTACGTGTTCATGTAATGCGTCGTACATTGTTGTTGCAAAGTTTACAAAGTGATTAATATTTTCTTCTTTTGTAAATCCGCCAATATCTTCAAACCATGATGGTACAGTATAATGATGTAATACTATAAATGGTTCAATATCATATTGTTTTAATGTTTTTATAATATCAATGTAGCGATTGAGTGCATTGACATCTAAAATTGGACTGCAAAGACCTGGTTTATTTCTCTGTTCAAAGTCGCATGCATCTTCTTGGCAGTAAAGAATATTTGCATTGGGAAATACGCGTGACCAAGAAATTGAAAGTCTAAATGAATTAATGCCTAATTCTTCTTTCATTTGTTTAATAATTGTTTTGTAGTTATTCCAAAAATTAACTGCCATTTCAGGTGTTGGAATATGATCTTCGCCAGGTTGTACTTCAGGAAATTCGGCTTTGCCTTTTTCATTAATTACACATTTGTGTGTTTTGTAAAAACGATCTGATGCGCATGCGGGTTCTATGTTTCTTGTTTTTGGATTTGTCCAAACAACAGAGTCAAATCCACCTTCAATTTGATATGCAGATGAGGAAACGCCCCATAAAAAGTTTTTAGTTTTTATATTTTCTTGCAAATAACTGGCTAATGCATCAGCGTCGGTACAGATATGTTTATTTGTTTCATAAACATTTTCCCAACTTTTTTCTAAATTTGCATTAGGCCAAAAACCTTTTGCAAAACCATTACTAATACTTTTTGCAAAAATTTTTGCATACGTTGGTGTAAAATACCAACCGGCAGCTGCAGTTGCAGTTGCAAAAACTTTTTTAGGATTTTGTTCTATATATGTTTTTATTTGTTCAAAAGGCAGCGCTGTTGTTGTAATAAGCAGTAATAGTGCTATATATTTTTTCATTTATGTGCTTCTTTGAGTTTAAAAATATAATATATTATATATCATATCACAACGAAGCAAAAATGAAAGTTTTATTGCAAATAGAAAACGCTACACATTGAATCGAATATTGATAATATCGCCGTCCTGAACGATGTATTCTGCCCCTTCAATGCGTGTTTTTCCTGCAGATTTGACCGCAGCAGGGGTTTTATATTCTTGTAAAGTATTATAATTGAGCGTTTCTGTGCATATAAAACCTCTCTCAAGATCAGAATGAATTTCTCCAGCCGCTTTTCTTGCAGTTATGCCTGATCTAATTGGCCACGCATGAATTTCTTTTGGTCCACAAGTGAAAAAAGTTATTAAACCAAGGTGTTTGTATGTTGCGCGAATGATTTTATCCAAACTTTTTTCTGTGATGTTTAGTTCTTGCATCATTTCCTGTTGATCAGTTTCTGTTAACTGTGCAAGTTCATATTCAATGCGTGCAGAAACTGGAATGACATGTTCAGTGCCAAATTGATCTACTAATGATTGAAAATGTTTATTATTTTTATACGCATTGTTCTCAAGCTCGTTTTCTGAAACATTTGCAATAATAAGAAATTTTTTTGCGCTCAATAGCGGTACGGTTTGGATTGGTGCGTCCAAAATAAGTGGACGAATTTTGGTGATATCACCAGCATCAAGAAGTTTTTTTAGTTCTTGTAGTAATTCTAATTCTTGCAAAAATTCTTTTCTCTCATTTGCTTTAACTGCGCGAATTGATTTTTCTATTTTTGGAATACGTTTTTCAACTGATTCCAAATCTTTAAGCATTAACTCTTGCGTAATAATATCAAAATCACTCATCGAATCAACCGGGTCGGTTCTGACAATGTTGGAATCTTCAAAGCAACGCAATACGTGTAAAACAAGGTCAACTTCACGAATATGTGTTAAAAATTGATTTCCAAGTCCTTCGCCGGCAGCTGCGCCCTTTACAAGTCCTGCAATATCGACAAAACTAACGGTTGCAGGAATTAATTTTTGTGATTCATAAATTTTTTGTAGTTCATGCATGCGTGGATCGGGAACTTCTGTAATTGCAATGTTAGGATCAATGGTACAAAATGGATAATTTTCCATTGGAATGGTTGACTTTGTTAATGCATTGAATAGAGTTGATTTTCCGACGTTGGGCAACCCAACTAAACCTGCTTTTATTGTCATAAGTATTTCCTTCATGGTAAGGTATTGCAAACTATCAATTATTTTATATACAATGTGATTCTGTCTATTATAATAACAGTAATATTAATTATTTTTAACTCATAAAGGAGTTTTATCATGCATAAATCACCTGCAATGTTGATGGTGGGTCAAGTTACGTGGTTAGTAACTGCACTAGCTTCAATTAATATTGGTCTTAAACATGTTGGTATGGCATTTATGTTGCCAATGTGGGCAAAATATATTATTGGTCTTTCTGGTGCAGTTTGTTTGTATCTTATAATAATGACTATTATGTGCCAAATGAAAAAATAAGGATTAATAAATAAGAATAATACTTTTTTGATATATTTGATTAAGGAGTTTGATTATGAAATCACCTGCAATGTGGGCTGCTGGCATGGGTACCTGGCTTATTACAGCGTTAGCCTCAATTAATATTGGCCTTGAGGCGTTTAATATGTCATTTGCAACAACTATGTGGATGGATTATATTATTGGCTTTTCTGGTCTTTTTAGTTTGGGTATGATGGTCATGACACTTATGTACGGTTGTACATGCGGTGTGTGTGGCATGTGTACAGATAAAAAACCTAGTGGAAATATGGGTGGCGGAAATACCGGTGGTAGCATGGGTGGACAGAATGTGTGTTCATGTGGCAAACAAAGAGGCCAATGTGGTTGCGGCAAATAATTTTTGCTTTGTTTAAAAATTAATAAGCCCCGAAATTTCGGGGCTTGTCATTTTCTAGTGTTATAGTTTATTGATTTATTTCAGCATCAATTGGTTCTTCATTGCTTTGAGTAGCATCATTTTGCGCATCTTTTGTGTTTTCTGTTTGCGTTGCATCTTGTTGTGGTTGCGCTTGTTTGTAAAGCGTTTCTGCTATTTTATATGAAGATTGCATCAATTCATCAGTTGCTTTTTGAAGTTCTTCTGCATTTTCAGCATGGTCTTTGAGTGCTTGTTTTGCTTTCTCGATACCACCCTCTGCTGCAGTAACATCATCAGTATTTAGTTTTTCTCTGTTTTCTTTGATGTTTTTCTCAAGTTCAAGAATCATAGAATCAAGCTTGTTACGTTTTTCAATAACATCTTTTGCTTTTTTGTCTTCTGATTCATGTGATTTTGCTTCCTCAACCATTTTGTCAATTTCTTGCTGTGAAAGACCGCTAGAAGATGTAATTGTAATTTGTTGTTCTTTTCCTGTTGCTTTATCTTTTGCAGAAACATTTACAATACCATTGGCATCAATATCAAAAGAAACTTCAATTTGAGGTACTCCGCGTGGTGCAGAAGGGATACCATCAAGTCTAAATTGACCTAATGTTTTATTGTCTTTTGCAAATTCACGCTCACCTTGCACAACTCTTATATCCACTGCAGTTTGTCCATCCTCAGCTGTTGAGAATACTTGCGATTTTTTGGTAGGAATTGTTGTGTTGCGTTCAATAAGTTTGGTTGAAATACCGCCCATAGTTTCTATTCCAAGGGAAAGTGGATTAACATCAAGTAATAATACATCAGTAACATCACCTGAAAGTATGCCGCCCTGAATTCCGGCACCAGATGCAACTACTTCATCAGGATTTACTGATTTATTTGGTTCTTTGCCAAAAATTTCTTTCACTAATTGTTGTACTTTTGGAATACGCGTTGAGCCACCAACCAAAATAACTTCATTAATTTCAGATGCAGATAGCCCAGCGTCTTTAAGGGCTTTTTTGCATGGCTCAAGTAAACGTGCAAAAATATCAGCACATAAATCTTCTAATTTTGCGCGAGTTAATTTTGTATTTAAATGTTTTGGCCCAGATGCATCAGCAGTAATGTATGGCAAATTAATATTAGTTTCTGGAATTGTTGATAATTCTTTTTTTGCTTTTTCTGCAGCTTCTTTCAAACGTTGCAATGCTATTTTATCTTGTCGTAAATCAACGCCATTTTCTTTTTTGAATTCATCAATTAAGTAATTGATAATTTGTACATCAACGTCATCACCGCCAAGTTGCGTGTCGCCGTTTGTCGATTTTACTTCAATAACACCATCACTGATATCAAGAATTGAGACATCAAATGTGCCACCACCAAAATCAAAAACAACGATCTTTCCAGATTCCTTTTTATCTGCACCATACGCAAGCGCAGCAGCTGTTGGCTCGTTAATAATACGTTTAACTTCTAGACCTGCAATTTTACCAGCATCTTTTGTTGCTTGACGTTGAGCATCGTTAAAATATGCAGGAACTGTAATGACCGCTTCTGTTATTTTATTTCCAAGATAATCTTCTGCAACTTGTTTCAAATGAGAAAGAATTGCTGCCGAAATTTCTTGTGGTGTATATTCTTTACCTTGCACTTCGATACCAACATCGCCATTTGAGAGTTTAATTGTTTTGTATGGGATGTTTTTTAAATGATCTTTGATTTCATTGTAACTGTGACCAATAAAACGTTTTGCAGAAAAAATTGTGTTTTCTGGATTGGTAATCGCTTGTCGTTTTGCAAGCACACCAACAAGTCTTTTTCCGTCCTTTGTAAAGGCAACCACTGACGGTGTAGTATTATTACCTTCTTTATTTGGAATAACTTTTGCAGTTCCACCTTCCATAAATGTTACTACTGAATTTGTTGTACCCAAATCGATACCGATTATTTTTTTTGACATATCTGTCCTCCCTTATTGTTGTACGAATTTTACGCATATAATTTAATTTTCAAATAGAAAAACAAAGCGTTGCATGTTTTAACATCTACATTGATTGACTCATATTGCACCTCATAAATTACACCCTTTACTCATGAAAGAGTATACCCGACAAAACGGGAATATGTCAAACTCGTTATAAAAAAATCTTAGTCAGGTTGACTAAGGTATTATTTTATTCTTGAACTACCGGTTGCTATTGGCCAGGGTTGTTTATGATCATACTGCAAGAACATGCTTATATGTCGCATAACACACAGGTGTGATAAGTTTTTGTGATGTTGATTGATGCATGCACCGCTTAAACGCGCGCATATTCAAACCGCCACTCCGCCTCCCCCACGCAGCCTTTCATCTCTTTGGGGGAACAAGATGAAGACTGGTGGGCTCGTCTCCGTGTTTTTTTGTTGTTGTGTGGGATATTAGAAAATGTAAGTTATTTGGAGGGTGTATATGGGTGATGATAGGGAAGGGTAGTGACATATTTATGTGTACATATGAACATAAAGAATGCGTATGCGTATTGGAGCAAAAGATTGTTATGAGTATTTGTATGCACATGTATATATAAGAAGGGCAATAAAGGTGAGTGGATAAAATTGTTGCAAGCAAAATTATTTTGTAGTTTGTAAGTTGATTGTTTGAAATTCAAGTCTTTGAAATTACGATTAACTGTGATTAAACACGAACCAATCGTACGTCATTCATAAAATTTCAGATCTATAACCAAAACACGTCTTTTTTTATTTTTCCTATGTTATTCTCGCAAAAGCGGGGATCTAGAAAAACTTTTTGATAAAATTATTTATAATTAATGCTTTAGAAAATCACAATCATCTTTTGAAATATGAAACATAAATTGTTTAGCAATAAAAGGGGAAACCGCGGCGGCAACTTTTCTGTTATTACCGCCATTGGATTAGATTACCATTGTTTTTTCGGTGGATTAATAAGACCTTCGATTAACCTGCTTTCTATGTCACTAAGACTTTTCGCTTCAGCTTCTTCTAAAATTTCTATAATTTTTTCTAAATTGTTGATGAATTTTTTCACGCCTGGATATTCTTCATAATCTTCTTCATAATCTTCTTTTAAATCATTATACTTATATTTGGCTAATTTTACAGCTGTAAAATTAGACCTACCTAAAACCATAGAGATATTTGGATCAGCCCCATTATTAATAAGTAATTGAACTATATCTATAAGGCCATTTTCACTTGCAGTCATTAAAGCTGTCCAGCCTCTTAAATTTCTAATATTTACATCTGCTCTATTATCAACAAGATATTTAATTATTTCTTTATGATCAAACATTTCTAGATAATAGGTAATTGCCCTCATTAAAGCTGTATTGCCGTCAGTATCTATAATATTTATATCAGCTCCATTTTCAATAGCCTCTTGTACTTTTTTTAGGTCTCCAGATTTTGCGTGTGTCAGCAATTGGGAATTGTACTTTTGACTGTTGTTTTGTTGAGCTGTTATGATAGAACATATTGCCGATAATAACAGTGTAAAAAGAATTTTCTTCATTATTATTTCTCCTTTTAGTTTTGTTCCTATTCGGCGGCAATTTTCTATTGTTACCGCCATTGGTTTTGAATGTTATTATTTTAAAAGTTCTTTAATTTCTTTATATTCTTTTGTTTCTGGTTCTATAATTTTATTGTATTTAATAAACATATCATAAGCCTTATCTCCTTGGTTGTTCTTACTATTCGTATTAGTTGGCTCCTTTGGAAATAAGGTATTTTGTGACTTCCGAGTCGACGGAAAAGGACTTAGCATATTCTAAAGCTGTGTTGCCACCTATATCTTTGTCATTCACATTAGCTCCTTTTTCAACAAGAAATTTTACAGCTTCAAGATTATTGTTCATTACTGCAAATATCAAAGGAGTTATGCCGTCTGGAGTTTTTATATTTACATTCACCCCTTTATTAACAGCTTTTCTTAATACTTTTATGTTGTTAGTTGATGCTGAATTAAGCAGTTCCAGTTCATCTTTTGAAAGATAGCTATATAGTTCAGAAGATATGATAACCTGTGTAGATAATAAAAGTAGAGTAGACAATATTATTTTCTTCATTATTTCTCCTTTTAGTTTTGTTCCTATTTCTATTATTAATTATGCCAAAACTTAAAGGTAATATTCAACATTTTGTGCAATTAAATGCCTTACAGGCCCGTACGAGGGTCGATAGATAGTTAAATAGAAGTTTTTATCTATGTTAAATAGTTTACGGTTATTTTTTCCAATTCCTTTAATTTTTCTGAGAATCCTTCAAAAGGAAATTCATTGAGTACTGTGCGTGTAAATGGGTAATCTCCACCATTTTCACGAAAAGGACTCATTTTGTATTTTGTATTATTTGAATAATCATAAATTTTCGTGATTATTTCTTGTAAATCATTAAATTCACTCAAAATAAGAAGTTTAATGTTATTGAAATAATTGTCGTTATTATCATTATTAGGATGATTTGGGATGTATAATCGTTTACTAGAATAATCTTTTACAATTTTAGAAAAAGATTCTCTATTTTTATATTTATCTTTTTCCATTATCTCTTCAATCGTTTTAAGTTGATTCTCATTAAATGTCTTTCTATGTAAAATGCGATGTAAACCATTAAAAGTTCTAATAAATTTACGCTGTTTTGTGTTTGTTTTTGTTTCTTGTAAAAGTATATTTACCGTTTTTGCCAATTCATTGTATTTTTTTGATAATGTATTTAATAATTTTTTTTCCTTAAATTCGCAGCTACAGGTAAAACCAATATTAATATGTTTATCAAGCATTTCGGCGTATTTTAAAGATGCTTCGCAATATGCAAAGTAGGCATTACTTTTTTCTTTAATATCTAAAAGTATATCGTTAATTATTTTACAGTAATCACTAAGTATGGTATTTATTTCTGTACCTTCATTTGTATATTTTTTAATAACAAAAGGATCAATCCCAGTTTCAATTAAATTTAATACATCGTGTCTATTGGCTTTTTTTATTGCTAATTTTAAAAGAGATTCTTCTTTTTTATTTTTAAGTTCATCAATATCAAAGCCTTTAAAATGTAATGTCTTTAATATTTCTATTGCTATAAAGGTACGGCGATAAACCTGGTTATTAAATGCTTCAAAAATATTTTCTATGTTATTAGTTTTGATCATTTCTTCACAAAGGAGTTTTGCGCAACTTTTAGAAGCTGTAAACTTTAATGGGTTTTTGTTGGTTACCTCAAGGGCTCCCTTTTTTAATAAATATTTTACAATGTCAGTGCGATTCTGTTTGGATGCAATATCTAGCAACGTATTGCCATTTTTATTTTTTATTTCAATAAATTTGATTTCGTGATCAACAAAAGCCTTGACTGTATTAAAGCCGTTTCTGCAGGTTTCAAATAAAAATGAATTGACGTTATCACAAGAAATAATGTCAATGTTTTTATTTCTAAGAGCTTTAAGTAGTATTGTTATAATTTGATAAAGTTTTTTGTAATCTTCTTTATTATTATAAATACCCAAAGATAAGTTGTAGCGTAAATTTTCTAATAAACCATGGTAACATTTTTTTAGGATTGACTCTGAAGCATTATTAATAAGTGATTCAATCATATTTGAAGATTTATGTTTTGAGTAAGTTTTTTTTAATATGTCTTCATTTATTAAATATGAATTAACTTCAATAAATTTTTTTAACTCTTTGTTATAAAAATTAAGTAATGTGATTATTTCAATTCCAGTAATTGAAGATTCTTCCATTTGTTGTTTAATGATTACAAAAATTTTTTCTTTATCAAGGATATTTTTTAAATATTCTTTGTCGTAGCTTGTGTGTTTTAATTGTTTAAATATTTCTTTTGTTACATACATGTTGTTTAGTTTGTGCATATGATGTACAAAGGCTTCAATAATTAGGTCTTTATGTTCAAACTTAATCATTTCCTTGCAAAGAATTTCTGCACAAAAAGAACTGGTTGTAAGTTGTAATAGGTTTTTTCCGTCATCATTGATTGTTGTAATATCAGCGCCACAGGCGATCAAGTTTTTTACAATTGAATAAGAGTTAGTTTGCACGGCAATACACAAGCTTTGATTATTTAAAATTATATTGAGTATTTTTTTCTTTTTTCCCGCATTGGTCAATTGAAAAGACAGTGTTGATAAAATCAAGATAAAAAATGTTGACAATGTTTGTTTGTTCATAATAATAAAGCCTCACGCTAAGTAGTTAAATGTTTTTACAAGTTGATTTTCAATTTAAAAAGCTTTTGATATTGAAATCTTTAAACAATTAAGTTGATGATTAACTATATTTTTTGGAACCCTGTTTAACGGAAAATATTCATTAGTGGTATTTTTTACATAATCCAAAACATTTTCTTTAAATTCATTAAATTCGTTCAAAATTAAAGGAGATTCGTTATTACAATAATTTTGATTATTATCATATTCAAATTCAACAGAAGAATCAGGAAAATCAGGAAAATATTGATTTACAAATTCGATAAATTTATTATTCTTATTATTTAATTTTTTTTCAATTAATCTAAGTTGATATTGATTAATTGTATGAAATTTTAAAAAAGTGTATTTTATTATCTTTAAAGTTCTGAAAATATTTTTAGAACTTTCTTTGTTTATTGTTTTTTCCTCATCCGTTAAAGTTTTGATTGTGGTTTTTAAGTTTTGATATAAAATTAACAATTTATCATATTTCTTGCGTACTGATTTATTTGCATAATGTCTAATGTTAGTTTTTGTATTACTTCCAAGAGCTTCGCAATATTTAGAAGCTTTTAAGTAAACAACGAAAGGATCATCTCCTCTTTTAATTTTAGAAACCATATCGTTAATTAGCATACTATAGCTTCTAAAAACAAATTGTATGTTATTTTTACTATTTGTTTTTGTTGAATTAATCAAACTAGGATCAATCCCAGTCTTAATTAAGTAAAATATATAATTACTCCAATTATTACAACAATTTTTTATAATTTTATCTAAAAACAATGTACCTTTTTCATCTTTATAGTGATCAGTTCTAGTACAATAATCTTTCAGCGTTCTTATTATTTCAACGACAAGAGAAGGATTATCAGTATTGCTATGTAAAGTTTGCAAGAGTAATTCTTCGTTGCCATGTTCTTTCATTGTATTACAAAGATATCGAATACATTTAGAAGAATTAGCAAGCGCTAATGGGGTCTTGCCGTTTTGATTGATTATTGTATAATCAGCTTCATTTTTTAATAGATATTTTAATGTTTTACAACAATCATAACAAGCAGCTAGATGTAAAGGTGTATTGCCTCGTTTATCTATTATATAAAAAAAATTTTTGTTGGATACTAAAAAGGCTTTTATAATTTCGCAGTGTTTATATCGAAATGCTTGAAAAAACAGTTTAGTATATTCTTCACTATTAGTGTCTGGTGATAACTTTTCTAATAATAACTTAAATTTATAAAAAAGATCCTTTGGTAAACTGAAATAATTGCCTTTTTTAGTCATATTATTAAAACCAATTGAGCTATTATATTTTTCTACAAATGAATTGTAATATTTTTTTAGCATTTTAGGCTCAGCATTTTTAATAAATAATTTGGTAGTAAATTTTGATAATTCAAAAGCTTCTTTTAATAATCCTGAATCAATAAAATTTTTATTGTCTTTTATGATCTTTTTTAACTCATTCTTTTTATTTAATAATTCATTTTTATTAAAAAGTTTATTGGAAATTAATGCTTCGATTAAGTACAATGCGATATTTTTTCTATATTCCAAATGATATAGAATAGCATTGAATATTTCTTCTATATTGCCTAATTCAATTAGTTTGTTGCAAATAATTTGCGCACAATTTTTGTCAGAAACAAGCATTAATGGAGTTTTTTTGAAATTATTGACTGATGTAAAATCAATTTTTTGCTCTATTAAATAATTCAAAATAGATACATTGTTATCTTTGGCTGCAAGATGCGCAAGTCCACTTTTATCTTTAAAAGTTGTATATAAAAAATCCTCTGATATTTCATTTTTTTCATTTATTAAATTTTCTAGCATCATACACGCTATAGGACTGTCATCACAGTCAACTCTATAAACTAAATTTGTAATAATATTAAAAATTAATTGTTCGTTACTACATGTAACTACTTTTTGTAAGAAAAAAATTAAATTTGATGATGAATATATGTTTTTTGAAAGGCGTTGTATGATTTTTAGAATATGTTGTTCATTTTTTTCATGATCTAATAAAATATGTTGTTTTAATAAGTATTCTAGTATAGAAAGAAAATTTTTTGTTTTTTTAATATTAAAATTGTTAATGGTTTTTTCTAATAATGAGCTATATATCTTTTCTTTATAGGTACCATAGATGTTTATTCTAGTAATGGAATATTCATTAAAAAGATAGTCTTGATTATATTCAACAAAAGCCTTAATAGTAGCAATAGAACCTGCTTTGCAGGCACTAAACAAAAATGACATAATCCTTTTGTCATTAAGGATATCAAAATCGTTTTCTTCAAGTTTTTTAAGAATACATGTTATAATTTTTTCAAGTTTTTTGTCATAGTCAGTATTTTTTGATAAATTATCAAATGCAATATTTAAAAAAGAGTAGTAATCTTCTTTCAATATTAAGTACGGAATGTCATTAAAAAATTTTGTATCAATTTTTTGTTTATTTATTACATCTTTGATGAATTTTTGTTTATCAAAATTGTAAGATATTGTCATCAATTTAGTGTCATCACTAAAAGATGTTGTTATTATAAGAGATTTATCAATAAATTTTTTAATAAAATTTACTATATTTGTATCATATTCATTAAGCTGTATTGTTTTTGTTTGTGTCGATCTTTTTCCTGTATAAGTCAACTGATAAGAATATATTGATGCAACTAAGATAAAAAACAGTGTTTTTCTATTCATGACAGAGTCCGTATAAAATAAAATTATATAAAACTAAACTTATAATGTAAAATTTTTATGTCAACTTATATTTATACGCAATATGTTTTTAAAAACAAATCTTTTCTTTAAGTTTAGCTTTATATATTGCTATCTATAAACCTCGATTGCTATACTTATTTTGATTGTATAAAACTATGTTCCCTTGAGGGTATGTACATGAAGTTAAAAGATCTTATTGTATTATCCGTTATTGCACGAATTTTGGTTGTTATCGGATGTGTTGGATTGATTGTAGTGCGCTATTCTGTAGGATTTAAAATTAACGATGGCTTGCCATCATTAATAAAAGCTGCTTCAGAAAGTAACTATGATAAGGTAAAGCATTTGTTAGAAGCTGGTTATTTTGTTGACCAATCAGACGTTGATTTTAATGTTTCTCTTCATTATGCAACAATTTTGTATGATGATCTTAATAGCGAAAAAATATTTGCATTGTTATTAAAAAATTATGCTTCAACCCGTCAGCAAAACGAAAACGGCATTGTTCCATTGCATGGTGTTGCTGAAATTGATAACTTGTCTCGTCGGATGTACGTTATCAAAGCGTTATTGTTGCATGGTGCAAATATTAGCGATCGCGATAAAAAAGGATTTGGTATTTTAGAAAGAACACTTGAATTGATAGATAATACAGGCTTGAAAACAACTCTTGATTGGTGGGGGTGGTTATTTTCTGAAGAAGATATTAAGCTGGCAACACAAAAATCTGAATATTTTGCACATGGAAATACACCAGATACAATGCGAGATTTTAATGTGCAGAAATCTTTAAAAATGCGCAAACACGGACTCAATGATTTGTTTATGGCCATTCTCAAAGGAGATGCTGGTCAAATTTCAAAACATAGTACGTTGGTAAATAAAAAAGAAGGCTCATTTGGCTTAACGCCATTACATGCTGCTGTAGCACAATCAGAATATGCATTTGAATTAATGCAAGCTTTGTTAAAAGATGATGCTGATGTAAATGCTACAAACAATAACAATGCGACACCATTGCATATGGTTATGCATAATGTTGGTTTTGTTTTACAGAAACAATTAATTTCGTATTTGATTGAAAATGGCGCAGATATAAATGCAAAAGATGGTAATGGTGATACGATTTTACATTTAGCGGTAAAAAAGAACAATGTAGCATTGGTGAAATTTTTAATTGAAGGTTTTTTCAAAATTGATGTTCGCATAAAAAATAATCAAAACAAGCGCCCAAAAGACTTGGCAAGAGAGCTTGATTATGGTCAAATATATAAACTGTTACGATTGTTATAAAGAAAAACAAATTTTTAGTCGGATTGATTAAAACCAATAGCCTTGTAATAAAAAAATTAATAACAATACCGCAAGGGCTGGTACGCACCCCGGTTTTTTTGTATTGAAGCATATTTTAGTAATATATAAAAATAAAATATATTGCATAAAACCGGTAACAATAAGAGATGAAAGAAGCTCTATTTGATTGTTTGTTGCATGCATAAGCCCAAATGTAGTAAAAATTTGAATTATTGTTATAACCACAACTATAAGAGATTTTTCTTGTATAACAAGCATTTTTGTGTATGGAATGTATGCCTTATGTAGTAATTGTAGTATGTAATATAAAATAAAGCCTCCAACAAATATGGTTAATGAAGCATTCCATCTGAACCAAATAAAAAATATCAATAATGTGCAAAGTCCTACATTATATATTGTTGAAAGAGTAAATAAAGAATTGTTTTTATCGGTATTATTAACATACTTTGTATGAGAAAATATAACAATACTTGTTCTATTGATTATTTTATCAATTATCGCAATAATATTATGTACTAAGCTGCTTGTGAATTTTAACAATGCAGCATCGTGTAATCCTCTAGTGGCAGCAAAAAACGGCACTAATAAATTTCCTGATATTGATAACTTTCCACTATCAATTAAAAACATATACCATCTATTTTTATATATGCGATATTTACATAATGGTTTGACATAATTAGTTGGTAATGTTTTATACCAACTATATAGATAATATGTATTAACAACGCATTCAATACTGGACATAATTACAAGCGCGCTTAAAACAAATGTTATATATAAAGAATTATTGCCATACGCAAAAGGAACCCAAATTGTTATCATAAAAATTAAAAGGCTGATAACGCTTGTTCCTGCAATGATTGGTATCATACCTGCAATGCGCAAAAATCTCTTAAGAATTTTTTTAAAACTTTCAAAAAAAGTAATACTTAGCGTTAAAAAAATTATATTGGGTGTGAAAATAGTGGGTAAAATATATGGATATACTGCATAGCAAACAATACTAAATATAAAAAATGCCAACAAATTAATCGATAGTTGTTGCAATAAAAAAGTTTTTACTAATTGTTGTGATCGAGAAAAATCTGTAAAAAATGTTGCAATAGTGTCAATAATTCCTAAATGTAGAATGTTTGTAGCCAAATAAACACATGAAAGTACTGTACCTATTGCCCCATATATTTCTTGTGGAGCGATGAGAAAAAAAAGTATATGGTGCGTCAATAGGCATGTATGATAACTTATTGCCTCAATAGAATGCCATTTAATATTGTAAGTTAAATTTGTTTTCATAATATATAGCATACCAATAAATGTTTTGTCTTAAAAGATTGTAGTTATAGCGCAATAACTATCTTATATCAATAAATATTTTTTTTAAATATTTATTATGGTATACTAAATATTAGTGTAAAGACTTTTTCTTTATAAAGCGCTTGTCTTTTAAAAAAAAGGAAAAAAGACATGTTTTCTCGTAATGAAAAAGTCGTCTACCCTGGTCATGGTGTTGCTATTATTGACAGAGTCATTGAAAGAAAAATTGCTGGAAATATAACACAATTTTTTCAATTGCGATTTCTTAACAAAGATATGACGATATTGGTGCCGGTTGATAGTAACAATAATATTGGCATCAGGCCATTAAGTAATCAGAATTGTGTTGATCATATTTTTCAAATTTTATCACAACCGTTTACTGAAAAAATAAAAGATCCAAATGGAACTAATTGGAATAAAAGAAATAAAGAATATCAATCGCGTCTTATGAATGGTAATCTGACTGATGTATGCAATGTATATCGTGAGCTTAAAACCATAGAGCTAGACAAAGAGTTGTCGTTTGGCGAAAAGGGGCTGCTTTGCCAAACAGAAAACCTGTTGGTTGAAGAGATAGTTTTGGTAAGTGGGAAAAAAAGAGACGTCGTTCTTGAAAAAATTAAATGTCAGGTACAAGTAATGATGAAGGTTGTGTCATCTTCAGTGTCACAAAAACAATTATAAAAGAATAAAGATATGATTTTTTGTGAAATTAAAATTGATATGTAACAATGGATAACAAATTTTTAGTTATATATGGCCCAACAGGTGTAGGTAAGACAGATATATCAATGTTAATTTCACAAAAAATTCCCGCAGAAATAATTAATATGGATGTTGGGCAATTTTATGTACCGTTCACTATAGGCACTGCAAAGCCGTTAGGTTTAGAAAAAAATACTGTTATGCATCATATGTTTGATATTTTAAATACGCCTGAGGACATAACTGTTGTTGAATATCGTAAACAGGTAACTAAAATAATGAAAGATATCTGGCAACAAGGCAAACTTCCTATATTTGTAGGCGGTTCAGGATTTTATTTGCGTTCTTTGCTCTTTCCACCATCAATAGAAATCGATAAAGACGCTCCTCGCGCAAAAGAAATATATAAAACAAAAGATAATTCGTGGGAATATTTATATTCTATTGATTCAAAACGAGCACAAGAAATTGAACGTCATGATACATATCGAATAGAGCGTGCGATACATATTTGGCTAACAACTGGTAAAAAACCTTCTGAATATAAGCCAGAATACCAGCCGGCTGCAGATTATAAAATTATTTTTCTTACTCGAGATCGCCAAGAATTATACTCCAGAATTAATCGACGAGTAGATATAATGATGGAATCTGGATGGCTTAATGAAGTACGCACCATTATAAAAACAGAATGGGAAGAGTTTGTCTTGAAAAAGAAACTTATTGGATACAATGAATTGATACAATATTGGCATCAGGGTTCTCCATCTAAATTGTATGATAAAGTTATTGGTAAAATAAAGCAACGTACACGTCATTATGCAAAGCGACAACATACATTTTGGCGAATGCTACAACAGCAAATTTGTGATGCTGATTTTAAAAAAAAGAATGATCTTCATCAAATAAATTTGACGAATTATAAAAATGAACAGTATAGTTATGAGTTAATTAGAATAATAAAAGAATGTTGTATGAAATAGAAGAGCAATGGATATCAAAAAAAAATAATAATGTTACCATTGTAACTTATATATAAGGATAATTTTCATGATTACTACTATTCGTAAAAGCTTTCAAAAAGGTGCTCGAGAGACTTTTGGAATCATTATTGTATTTGCACTTATTGGCGGAATGATTTTTGTGCCTGGCGCATTACAAAACCTTGGATCAGGAGTTTGGGCAATACGCATAAATACAAGAACAGTTAACTATCAATCATACATGCGAGAAGTTATGATGCAACGAGATCGTTTAAATGCATTTCGTGCACAATATGGACAATTTGCTGATTATTTTTTGGCTTCAATGGGTGTTAATACGGATCCAAAATATTTGGCACTTGATACATTAATTAAAGAAGAGTTAATTAATGAACTTTCTGATGAAATGACGATTACTGTTCATCCTGATTATATTGTTCAAAAATTAAACGATAAAGAATATGTGCAACAATATTTAAGTGACATTGTTCCGCTTTTTGTTTTTAATGAAGATGGAGTTATTGATCAAGGAAAACTTCAAATGATTATTCCTCGCATGGGATTTTCAATAAAAGAGTATGAAGAGAAAATTGATAACACTTTATCTCGCCAATTTCTAATGTCACTTGTCGGAACAACAGTATATACGCCTGAATTCGATGTTGCGTATTCTGCAAAACTAAAAAATGCGCAACGTAAATATTCCATGGTGACAATCGAATTTGATGATATTTTGAACCAAGAAAAAAAGATTGATATCTCTGAGCAAGAGCTTGAAGATTATTATGAGCTTCATAACCGTCTTTCAAAAAAATATTGGGTTCCAGAAAAACGAAGTGGAAACGTTTGGAAAATTAATGCAAATGATTATGGAGTAATGATAACAGATGAACAAATTGATGCATTTTACGAGGATAATAAAACAAAAAAATATGTTGACAAGCCTGCGCAGGCTGTAATTAAGCAAATTACAGAAGATGATGTGGGATCATTAACTAATATATATGATGATATTGTTTTGGGTAATTTTGTGCAGTGGAAGAATGTTGAACCATTTAGTCGCGGGACGCATGATAAGGCAATTGATCGCGCCGCATTTACAATGAAGCGTGGCGACATTTCTCAAATCATTACAAAAAAAGATGGTAGAAAAGTGGTAATTACACTGGTTGATCGAATTTCTAGAACCTATAAATCTTTGCCATCAGTAAAAAAAGAGATTGAAAATAATCTTGTATCTCAAAATTTTAAAAAACAGTTTGTTAAAGAGGTTTCTGATATTATTGCGCATGATGATCGCAATGCGCTTGGTCTTTTGGTAAATCAACGAAAAGTAAGCTCAGAAGATATTAAAAACATTGTTCGATCGCAAGAGTACGGCAAACAATTATTTGCACTTAAAAAAGACGAATATGACGTTTACGTTGACGGCGTGACTGGATATATTGTTCAATTGGCAGGTGTTGCACAAGCATTTGAGCCAAAATTGGATTCAATAAAAGATGTTGTAAAAAACGATATATATGAAGAGCGCGCAAAAAAGACGTTAAAAAAAGAAATAGAATCCCAAAAACAAGTGCTTATTGCACAAAATGAAGATTCAGTTATGCAAACATCACTTGGATGGATTGATCCAAATGACAAAGATCAGGAAAAAGAATTACAAAAACAAGGGATTCCCGTTTATCTTTTAAATTCTTTAGAAAAAATTGGTGCAGTTGTTTCTCATGAGGGTGCAGATAAAGGGATGATATTTATTCTTGAAGATATTAAAACATCAACTGAAACGTCGATTGAAAAAGAAGAACTTGATTTTTATCAAATGCGAAAAATGACTTCAATGGAAGGCCTAGTTGCTTCTTTGTATAGAAATGCTAAAATAGAAACAAATGAAACAATAATCATAGCGAGCGAAGAATATTCAACATGAAACAAAAAATAGCTGATTCAACAAATCCTAAAAAGGTATCAAAAGATATTGAAAATAATGATTCAGTCAAGCGAAAGATGCTTGAAGTAACATTTGCGCAAATTGACAAACAGTATGGCAAGGGTGCTGTTATGATGCTAGGGCAGTCGGGAAATATCGATATAGAGACTGTATCTACTGGTTCTATTTTGATTGATCAGGCTCTTGGGGTCGGAGGACTTCCTCGTGGTCGTATTACCGAAATTTATGGCCCGGAAGCTTCAGGGAAAACAACACTTGCAATGCATGTTATTGCGCAATCACAAAAAAATGGTGGTATTTGTGCGTTTATCGATGCTGAGCATGCACTAGATTCTACTTATGCAAGTAATTTAGGTATTAATATCGATGATCTAATTATTTCGCAACCAGATTATGGAGAGCAGGCTCTTGATATTGCAGAAATGCTTATCAGATCTGGTGCGATTGATATTATTGCAATTGACTCGGTTGCGGCTCTTGTTCCAAAAGCTGAATTAGAAGGTGAAATGGGCGATATTCATATGGGGCTTCAGGCACGATTAATGTCTCAGGCGTTGCGAAAATTAACACCGGTTGTTCATAAATCAAAAACGGTATTAATTTTTATTAATCAGATTAGAAGTACTATTGGTGGATTGCCATTTGCAAGTAAAGAGACTACTACTGGTGGTAATGCATTGAAATTTTATTCATCATTGCGTTTAGATATTCGCCGCATTGCGAGTTTAAAGAAACAAGAAAATCATATTGGAAATAGGCTTCGAGTACGTGTAGTTAAAAATAAAGTTGCTCCACCATTTAAAAAAGTTGAAGTTGACCTTATTTTTGGCGAAGGAATTAGTAAAGAGTTAGATTTGCTTGATGCGGCTATTCATTATGGTGTAATTAAGCAGTCAGGGGCATGGTTTTCTTGTGGTGATGAAAAAATCGCACAGGGTCGTGAGCAAGTGTTGAAATTTTTAAAAGCAGAAAAAGAACGTTTTGAAATTATTTTTGCACAAGTAAAAGCTGCAATTGAAGCAGAAAAACATCAATAATACTATCAAAGGATTGGTTAATTTTGGCAAGAAAAGATAATTTTAGAAAAAAAGAAACAGGCCCATTGGTTAATGAGCGAATTCAAGCACAACAAATGCAGCTCATTTTAGCTGATAGTACAAATGTTGGTATTGTATCAAGAAAAGAAGCTTTAGAGCGTGCTGAAAATGCATCACTTGATTTAGTACAAATTTCACCTTCAGGTAAAGATGATGTTCCTGTTGTAAAAATAATGGATCATGGAAAAGTTTTATATGAAAAGAAAAAAAAGCTTGCTGAATCAAAAAAACATCAAAAAGTTATACAAATAAAAGAAGTGAAAATTCGACCAAAAATTGGTGAACATGATTATCAAACAAAAATGAAACAGGCAATTCAGTTTTTGAATGCGGGTAAACGTGTAAAGATATCATTGTTTTTTCGGGGTCGAGAGATAGCAAGCAAACAAGTGCGCGGAACAGAGTTGTTTGAAAAAATAAATCAAACATTACAAGAGCATGGACTTTTTGATGATATTGTACAAGAAGAAGATGCAAAAACAAATCGTGTTTGGTCTCGTATATATTATTTAAAATCAATTAAAAAATAGTTTAGGCGTATTATGGCAAAAATGAAAACAAATTCAGCGGCAAAAAAACGGTTTAAAAAAATTGGTAAAAAAAAAATTAAGCGTTCAAAGGCATATCGACGTCACTTGTTGACAAAAAAAAATGCTAAACGTAAACGTGGATTGCGCGCAAGAACATATATACATGTATCTGATGTAAAATCGATTGCTAAATTATTACCAAATTCATAATGATTAATTACTTTAAAAATAGGATTTAAATTATGTCTCGTATAAAACGTGGAACAGTTACAAACAAACGCCACAAGCGTTTATTAAAACAGACTAAAGGATATTGGGGTCAGCGTAAAAATATATTTCGTAGAGCAAAAGAAACATTATTGCGCGCATGGGCGTATGCATTTAAAAGTAGACAACTAAAAAAACGCGATATGAGATCATTGTTTATAGCTCGAATTAAAGCTGCAACAAATGAACGAGGGATGGCGTATAATGCATTTATTCATGGCCTGTCAAAAGAAAAAGTTACTCTTGATCGTAAAATGCTTAGTCAATTAGCAATTTTTGAGCCAAATGCATTCACGCAGCTTGTTGAGCTTGTTCGAGGTTCATAATCTTGACTTTGTTTTGTTGTACATTTTAAGATACATATGATTTGATGTATCGTTAATGTTGCAATAAAAAAGCAAAGCGGGGAGATTGTGGAAGCACTAATTATTTTGAAAGAAAAAATAGAATCTTTAGTTTCATTGACACAACAGCTAAAAAAAGAGAATGCTAATCTGTGCCAAAAACAAGAAAAGTTGCAAGTTCAAAATAATGAACTTAAAACTGAAAATGCTAAGTTTGCAGAAGATAATGCACAATTAGAAGCACAAATTAAGTCTCTTGAAGATGTTTCGATAAAAGAGAGTGGGCAATTAAAAGAACTATCACAGGATCGATCTAGTGCAAAAGCTGCAGTTGAAGATTTAATCAAAAGTATAGACGTTCTTGTTGAACATGAAGTGCAATAATGAATAAAGAGCAAAAACGTTACCAAGTTAGTTTTTTAGGTAAGTCATACTCGATTGTCTCTGATGAATCAGAGCAACATATTCGCCAAGTTGAGAAAAAAGTTAATGATGTACTAGATTCTATTGCTGTTTATGTACAGCTTTCTGATGAAAAATCAGCTGCTGTTTTGACTGCTCTGCAAATTGCAAGTGATTTTATAAAAAAAGAGCTTGTTGAAAGTGGTTCTGATATATTAATACAAGAACTTACTTCATTAATTGATTCTGAGATCTGTACAAAATAGTTTTTTCTTTTTTGTTAGTGGTTATCCATATCTTCTGTAAATGCAGTTTTAAATTAAACAAAATAATAGTAAGGAAAATATATGGTTACCATAACAATTTTGGTTTTGATAGCTGGCATAGCATCATGTATTTGTGGTGTTATGCTCTTGTTATTTGCACACCAAAAAAATACGAGTGCTAAGCGAGAGTTAGTACATACAAAAAAACAATTGCAAAACGTTAATAAAGAGATAGAGCAAACAAAAAAAGATGAACATCATAAGCTAAAAGATGAATTGTATCGTAAAAAAAAGGACTTTGAATTAGAATTAAAAAAGGAACGTTTAGATATTGATCGATTACAGGCGCGCATTAACATAAAAATGGAAAACGTTGAAGATCGTGAAAAGAAATTAGATTCTGTTCGAACAGAGTTGCAACAAAAAGAACGCAATCTTTCTCGAATGGAGGATAATTATCGTGCAAATGAAATAAAATTAAAAAAAGTATATGAAGATTTGATTGAAAAATTGCAACAAATTAGTGGCATCACAAAAGAAGATGCAAAAAAAGAACTTTTAGATATACTTGAGGCTGAGGTTAAATTATCAAGTCAAAAATGGATTCAAAAAGTTGAAGAAGATACAAAGCAAAAAGCCAAGCAAGCTTCAGTTGATATTGTTGTGAGCGCAATGCAGAGATATACTGCAGATCATGTTTCTTCCTATTCTTCAGGTATTGTACATTTACCTAGTGATGATATGAAGGGAAGAATTATAGGAAAAGAGGGGCGAAATATTAAATCTCTTGAGATGGCAACGGGTATGGAATTTGTCATTAGCGATTCTCCTGATATTACGATTTCAGGATTTAATCCGATTCGTAGGGAGGTTGCACGTCGATCGCTAGAGCGACTTGTTTCAGATGGACGTATTAATCCAACTAGAATTGAAGAGACTGTTTTGCAATGTGAGCAAGAAATTGATGAAATAATTCAAGAGTATGGTCGTGAGTCAGTGTTAGAATTTAATTTGCAAGGTGTGCATGATGAGATCGTTACATTGCTTGGTAAATTACATTTTAGAACAAGTTTTTCACAAAATGTACTTGTACATTGTAAAGAAGTAGGTATGTTTGCACGAATGATTGCTGAAGAATTGGGACTTGATGGACAAATAGCCCTTCGTGCGGGATTATTGCATGATATAGGAAAAGCAGTAACTGCTGAGATTGAAGGTCCACATGCACAAATTGGTGCTGATATTGCAAAGCGATGTGGTGAAGATCCAATTATTGTTAACGCAATTGCTGCGCATCATGAGGAAGTTCCTTTTGAATCTGTTTATGCCGCGTTAGTTGTTATTGCAGATACCGTTTCTGCATCTCGCCCTGGTGCGCGTCGTGAAACATTAACAGCGTATATTAAACGCTTAGAACAGCTTGAAGATATCGCAAATTCGTTTGAAGGTATTAAAAAAGCATATGCATTGCAAGCTGGTCGAGAAGTGCGAATTATTGTAGAAGAAGATTCGTTAGATGATGTACAAGCAAACGCATTAGCGCATGACATTGCGCGCAAAGTTGAGGAAGAAATGAATTTTCCTGGGCAAATTAAGGTGAATGTAATTCGAGAAAAACGCTCAATTGAATATGCAAGGTAATTGATGAAAACATTACGAGTATTAATGATTGGTGATGTTGTGGGTGCTTCTGGGCGTGCAATATTTCAAAAACATATTGACAAAATACGTGCAAAATATAGAATTGATGCGGTTATTGTTAATGGTGAGAATAGTGCGCATGGAAAAGGTATTACTCCTAAAATTGCACACTTTTTTAAACATAACAGTGTTAATGTAATTACAACAGGAAACCATATTTGGGCACAACGAGAAATATATGCATATTTGGACGCAAACAAAGATGTTTTGCGTCCTGCAAACTTTCCAAGTTCATGTCCCGGAGTTGGTGTGACAACGTGCGAAATTGGGTCATTTGTCATTGGTGTAGTCAATATTCAAGGGCGTACATTTATGCATCAACATGTTGATTGTCCATTCAAAACTCTTGAATCAACTTTAACCTATTTAAAAACAAAAACAAATATAATATTTGTTGATTTTCACGCAGAAGCAACATCAGAAAAATTAGCAATGGCCTATTTTTCTGACGGAAAAGTTTCTGGTGTTGTAGGAACTCATACGCATGTGCAAACCGCAGACGAGCGTATTTTGCCAGAGGGAACGGCATATATTACCGATTTGGGAATGTGTGGTTCGCTTAATTCAATGCTTGGTATGAAAAAAGAACCAATTATGCAAAAATTTATTACACAAATGCCATCACGATTTTCTGTTGATAATTCATTACCACTAGTTATGTCAGGTGTTTGGATTGAAGTTGAGACTGCAACGGGAAAAGCTATTGATATTCAGCGAGTCTATATTGTTGATGATGAGTTAGATATTGATGAACAATAATTAGGTCCTGATGTGTAAGGTTAAAAACGACAAAGAAGGGGTAAGGTGATTTATTTGTTGCTGTTGCATAGTATTTATGCATTAACCTATACTGTTGGGAAATTTGGGGTTTTGTGTTCAGACCCTTTTTTTTTTATTGCGACTCGTATGATTGTTGGTGGAGTGATATTAATGTCATACTCTTTTTTTATGGGTAAAAAAATTATTCCTTCACATGAAAATATAAAAAAAACAGTGCTCGGTTATTGTGCGATTGCGTTTTTTTTGTTTTATCTTGGATATGCGCCAGACTATGCGGTATTGCGATATGTAGATTCAAGTAAATGGGCTTTGCTTTTTACATTATCCCCATTTTTTATTGCATTATTTTCTTACATTCGATTCAAAGAAAGTATTACCAAATTACAGATTGTAGGTATTTGTATTGGTTTTTTGGGGGTTACTCCTGTATTATACAAAAATAGTTCACTTGAGCATCTACTTGGATTAATATATTTTATTTCTGTGACAGAACTAGTTATTTTATTTTCAGTTATTTGCTATTCATATGGTATGACGCTATTACGAGATGCGTTTGGTTATCAAAAACAAGATGTTATAGTAGTAAACGGTATTTCCATGTTTATGGGTGGTATCTTATTATTGTTTACCTCAATATATTTTGATTCGTGGCATCCGCTGCCAATTTATGATTATACAAATTTTGCCTGGACAATAAGTGCAATTGTAGCTTTGCATGTGTTTGTTTTTACAATTAATGGTTATTTAATGCAATGGTACACTGCGACATTTTTAACATTTTTAGGATTTATTGATCCATGGTATACTGCTTTGTATGGATGGTTATTTTTAGGGGAAAAAATCACTTTCTATTTTGTTTTTTCACTAATCTTTATTTTTATCGGATTATATCTATTTTATCGCGATGAACGCGCGAGGATTGTATGATTTTAATTGTAATTATGTACATGCTATTTGCAAGCACGTTTACAATTGGCAAGCTAGCTTTGCAATATACAGATCCAATTTTTTTTATTGGGTTGCGCATGGCGCTTGCAGGATGCATGTTGCTTGGATATCTTTGGTGGAATAAACAAAAAGTATTTATTTTAAAAACTGATTGGAAAAAATTTATCCATATTATGTTATTTCATATTTACTGCGCATATGTATTTGAATTTATTGCATTACAGTCGATACATTCAGCAAAAGCTTGCCTGTTTTATAACTTTTCTCCATTTATCACAGCTGCGCTTTCATATTTTGCGTATAACAAACGAATTTCACTTTTGCAAATATTTGGGTTGTCGATAGGTTTTTGTGGGCTTATGGTCCTGATAGTTCCTCATATGCAAGGCGAATTTTATATAATTGACAAACTGTTTATTTCTTGGCCAGAGCTTTTGATGATATTTTCTGTTTGTTCAAGTGCATATGGATGGATTATTTTTAAAGATTTGGTAACACAAAAAAATTATTCTCCACTTTTGATTAACGGTGTTGGCATGTTAGGTGGTGGATTGTTGGCGCTAGCAACATCGTTGTTCATTGAGGGTGCGCCACATGTTACACAACCTCCACAATTGTTATTTTACACAATGTTGTTAATTTTGATTGCCAATATAATCGGATATAACATGTACGGATATTTATTAAAAAAATATTCTGTGACATTTTTATCATTTGCCGGATTTACTACACCGTTATTTGCAGCTTTTTTTGGTTGGTTATTATTATCAGAATCGGTTACGTTTCACTTTTTTATGTCACTTGGATTGGTAACTGTTGGATTAGCGATTTTTTATCGAGATGAAAAATTAAATAGAAGGCAGTAACGCCTCCTACCAGTACATAATCGTATATGTTTTATGACATTTCAAGGTCAGAATTTTGATCCATAAAATTATACACATTTTTAAAATTGTCAATTCTATTTTGCACAAACAAAAAAGGCCGACCAAGTCGACCCTTTTTTAATTCGCTTATTTAATATTAGCGACGTTTTGCCATTCTACGCGTTGTTTTTCTACGCGTAGTCGCTCGTTTTGTCGTCTTACGACGAGCAGTAGTCTTACGTTTAACCACACGTTTTTTAGTTGCAGCCTTTTTAACTACACGTTTTTTGGGGGTAGCCTTTTTGACTACACGTTTTTTGGGGGTAGCCTTTTTGACTACACGTTTTTTGGCGGTAGTCTTACGTTTAACCACACGTTTTTTAGTTGCAGCCTTTTTAACCACACGTTTTTTAGCTGTAGCCTTTTTGACTACACGTTTTTTGGTAGTAGTCTTACGCTTAACTACACGCTTTTTAGCTGTAGCCATTTTTGCTACCGTACGTTTTTTTGTAGTAGCCTTTTTTTTCGCCGTTGTCTTACGACGAGTTGTCGTCGTTTTTTTCTTTTTTGTTGTAGCCATTACAATACTCCTTTTTTGGATTAATCCTATTCGTTTTTAATTTCTAATTACATTTTACCTTAAAAAATAATTTCAAATCAATAATTCGACCAAATGCTGTCAAGAAAATTATTACATTTTTATAAAAAAAAACAGAAAAGATTGCTGTAAGTCATCTTTGATTCGGCTATTTGGGTGTTTTGGACATGGTTTATGTTTGTATAAAAAAATATGGCAAAAAATTGGAATTTTGTGCTTATTTTTTATGATAATTTGGTTAATTTTTAGAAAATAGAGTAATTATACACAAATAAAAACGAAAAAATCCAGACAATTTTTTAGTTATTTCTTGCAATACGAAAGTAACAAATCTGCATGCTCAGTATATTGCTCATCATGTGCCAATTCATAATATTTATAAAAACTATGTACAACATGCTGATACAAAAGACCGTGTCGGTTCCATAGAATATCGTAATGTTTACCGTATTTTGCCGTGAATAAATAACAATTATTGTGTCCTGCAGTCCGAAGTGTGTGACATAATTTTTGTGTTGATGTGTATGGCACACGTTGGTCTTGCTGAGAACAAACAAATAAAATTGGTATATGGTGAGGGATTTTATCAACAAAATCAATTGCTTGTAGTCCATTACGATTGTATTCTTTGAAAACAGATTCTAATAATGTTTGTCCGTGGTCATCAGTTATATTTGTCCCCAATTGTTTTTGTACAGCATCAAAAATACTTTTTCCGCAATCATACGGGGACTCAAGCACAACTGCAGAAACTTGTTTTGGTTTGAAAATGCCCAAAAAGCTAATAATTGCAACTGCTCCGCGTGACATTCCAAATAATACAATATTTGCATCCGGATATTGTTCAATTACTTTTTCATATTGTTTTTTTAAAACTAATACATCACTAGCTTGACCTAAATTTGCACGAAATGGATTTACAAATGGTGGAACATGCAATGCATCAGGGTAATTAAAATGAATAACTATGCCGTCCATTAAAAAAAGATCATTTGTACGCACAGATCCAGTTATTGGGTGTGTGTATGATTTCATATAAGAATGTGCTTGCCTGCTGCCATAATTTGCCAGACCGTGTGAGAAAAGATATATTGTTTGTGGTGATGACATCGTATTATTGCTTATAATAAGTGTGAATATAAAAAGATATTTTTTCATACAATAGTGTCCCTGAAATAATTATGTTATCGATAGTAATAATAATTATCATACTGTGTATACATATTTTTACAATAATAAAATTCTAATTGAATTCTAATTAACGTAGGTTTTTCAATGAAACAATTACCAGATATTTCAACACAATTTTCTGAATGGTACCAAGAAGTTATAACACAAGCAGAGCTGGTCGATCAGGCTCCTGTGCGCGGATCAATGGTGATTATGCCATATGGATATGCAATTTGGGAAAATATACAAAAACGGTTAGATAAAAGAATTAAAGAAACCGGCCATAAAAACGCATCATTTCCACTTTTTATTCCAGAGTCATTTTTAAAAAAAGAAGCAGAACATATTGAGGGATTTGCACCTGAACTTGCAGTTGTTACTCATGCAGGCGGAAAAAAATTGGAGGAACCTCTTGTTGTACGCCCAACATCAGAGACTATAATTCATTATATGTTTGCGCGTTGGATTCATTCATGGCGTGATTTACCTCTCAAAATTAATCAATGGGCAAATGTAGTTCGTTGGGAAATGCGACCACGTGCATTTATAAGAACAACGGAATTTTTTTGGCAAGAAGGTCATACTGCACATGCGACTAAAGATGAGGCAGAACAAGAAGCAAATACTATGATGGATGAATATATTGATTTGGCAATAAATTATTTGGCAACACCATCAGTTCGTGGATATAAAACAGAAAACGAAAAATTTCCCGGAGCAGAGTTTACGCTTACATTCGAAGGGTTAATGCCTGATGGAAAGGCGTTACAAATGGGAACATCACATTTATTATTGCAATCATTTGCAAAAGCATTTGATATGATGTTTCAAGACAAAGAAGGAAAGCAAGCTTATCCGTATTTGACCAGTTGGGGAGTGACTACACGGTTAATTGGTGCATTAATTATGACACACGGTGATCAAAAAGGATTAGTGCTTCCACCAAATATTGCGCCAATACATGTAATTATTATTCCTATTATTAGAAAAAATGCTGATGATAAAGTTCTTACGCGTGCGCAAGAACTTGCAAACGAACTTAAAGATCGTGGAGTGCGTGTCTATATTGATGATGATACACATAAAAGCCCTGGTGCAAAGTTCTACAAATGGGAATTAAAAGGTGTTCCTTTACGCATTGAAATTGGGCCGCGTGATCTTGAGAATAATAGTGTTGTTTGTGTTGATCGACTTGATGGCAATAAACAAGTGTTTTCTTTGGATACAATCGTAGAACATGTTGATGTTGAACTTAATCGTTTGCAAGATGAAATGTACAAACGCGCAGAAAATAAAATGAAATCACAATGGTATCAGGGGGAAAAATTGTCTGATTTTGCACATAACCTAGAAACTATTGGTGGTTTTTATGAAGTTGGCTGGTGTGCAAACAGTGCATGCGAACAAGAATTAAAAAAACATAAGGCAAGTATTCGATGCATTATTGCACATGAAACTAGTAAGTTGTGTTTTTTTTGTGGTAATGTAGGGAGCAAGCAAGTGCTTATTGCGCGTTCATACTAAATTATTTTTTGTATGTATCGAGGTGAATATGAAGCTAGAAACGATTAAGATAAAATTTGAAGCGTACTTGTTGACTGAAAAACTAGTGTCAAAAAATACGTTTTGTGCGTATAAAAAAGATATACAACAATTTGTTGCGTATCTACAAAAAGAAGGATTTGCATTTGAAGATTTATCTGACAAAATTGTGCAAAATTTTATTCATATATTACATAAAAAAGATTTATCTGCTCGCACAATAGGGCGAAAAATATCTGCATTAAAAGTTTTTTTTGATTTTTGTGAGCGTGAATATAACTCGATGAATTATGCAAGTAATTTGTTATTTCCAAAGATTGAAAAAAAATTACCACAGTTTTTGTCGACAGATGAGGTGTTGTTATTATTCAAAACTGTTGAGATTGATACTACCTTTGTTGGATTGCGTAACAAATTGATATTGTACATTTTGTATGTTGCTGGCATTCGTGTGAGTGAGTTAACGCAATTGAGCATTTCAGACGTGCATTTTGACACAGGGTTTGTTTTAATTGAAGGAAAAGGAGGCAAGCAGCGTATGATTCCGGTCCCGCAACAATTAATGACTATGATCAAAAATTACTTACAAGAGAAAAAACTTTTTTTTGCACGTAAAAAAATTGACGACAACACTGGATATTTGTTCGCGATTGTGTATGGTGAAAAAATAAAACCAATCTCAAGGCAATCTTGTTTTTTAATGTTGAAAAAAATTTGCAAACAGGCGGGAATAAAAAAAGAAATATCTCCACATCAGTTACGCCATTCATTAGCAACGCATATGTTACAAAAGGGGATGGATTTACGATCATTACAATTATTGCTTGGGCACGAAAATATTGCAACGGTACAAATTTACACACATTTGGATACAAAACATTTGCGTGATGTGTATGATAAAAAACATCCACGATCAAAATAATAGTTTTGCATAATATATTGCAATAAAACGTGATAGTGATACATTATTTAAATAATAAGTTATTATAATTAGAAGATCACGGACTCTGATGAGCCTGAGTCTAAACAGCCTTCGTTAAAACTACGTCGGTTAAGGGCTACGTCGCACAGGTACGGTATGACATGTTTTGATTAATAAGGTTTGGCATGGAAAATAGATTTGTAGTTGAGCAAAAATCGTTGTTATCAATACTTTCATCAATGCAGCCAATTTGCACCAAAAGAACAACGCTTGATGCCACTGTATTTATTTTATTTCAAGTAAATCATAAAGAACTAATATTAAAGACGACCGACTTAGAGATTAGCTTACAATCAAGTTATTTATTGAACGATTGTGATTTGTCAGAACCTAAATCGTTTTTGGTTAATGGACGTAGGTTATTTGAATTAGTCAAAGAATTAGAAAATGATATTAAGTTTATTATTGATGAAAATCAATTATTGTTACAAACAAGTTCGGTTAATTTAACACTTAATATTCGTGATGCACAGGATTTTCCACCATTTCCAGAACGCATTGAAAATATTATGCAACTTGATGCTGCCTTTTTGCTTGAATTATTTTCTAAAGTTGCATTTTTGATTCCACAAAATAATTCAAATTCAAGTTTAAATGGATTGTTTGTAGAAATTGATGATAAAGAGTTTAGGCTAACAGCAACAGATGGCCATTGTCTGGCTCAGGTAAAAACAGACAAATATACACTATCAGAAGCAAAAAAATGGTTGCTGCCTCGCAGAGCGGTCTTTGAAGTGAAAAAAATACTTGAAAATTCTGGTGATGCGAATGTTTTTCTTGGATTGTGCGGTAATCAATTAGTTTTTTCTGGTGAATCATTTAATTTTTTCACTAAATTATTAGTTGATTCATTTCCTGAATATGCGTCAATTCTTGATAAAAAAGATTTTATGCCAGCAAAGGTTGATCGTTTTCATTTAGTAAAAACGTTACGACGTTCTTCCTGTTTGCTTTCTGGGCAATTTATTGCAACTACATTTGCTTTTTCTCAAGACAAATTACATGTATCAATGCAAAATAAAGAGGTTGGACAACTTCAAGAAGAGGTTCCACTTGAAGAATTTACGGGAGAACAATTTGATGTTCGTTTTTATGCTCCATACTTACTGAGTGGATTACAAGTATTTTCTGATAAGATAGTGCAATTTTATTTGAAAAATCAGTCAAAACCGATTATATTTCAATCTAAAAATGAGTGTGATGATTCAGCATATAGCATGGTATATTTGGTAATGCCAGTAGCACAAACACAATCACAGTAGTTAGATTTTATGCGTATTGTAAATTTACATCTTAAGAATTTTCGCTGTTTTAAAGACAAAATTTTTGATTTAGATGAAAAAATAATTGTCTTGCAGGGGAAAAATGGTTCTGGAAAAACGTCAATTTTAGAATCATTGTACGTTTCTTGTTATTTGCGATCATTCAGAACACACCTGGCACATGATATTATTACATTCGATACTGATGCGTTTTTTATAAAGCTTGAGTTGAAAGATACAAAAAAAGAAAATAATAATCATCAAATAGTGCTTGGGTATTCAAAAGATAAGAAAGTGATCAAGATTGATCAATCTGTTACTTCTTCATTTAAAAAATTATTTGAATATCATCGTGTAATAAGTATTACCGAAGATGACCTTTTTTTAATTCAAGGAAGTCCACAATATCGAAGATCTTTTATCGATCAGACAATTTCATTACTTGAGCCAGAGTGTATAAAAGAAGCGCAAGCATTTAAATCGGCACAGCAACAGAGAAATGCGCTTTTAAAAACAGGAAATATTTCAGATGAATCATATGATTTGTGGACAAAACAGTTATTTGAAAAAACAAAAATTATTCAAAATAAACGAAAAAAAATATTACAACAACTTGAAATTAAGGTTAATTTGTTTTTGAAAAAACATTTTACAAAAGATTTATCAATTTCGTTGTTATATGATGCGGCAAAACAGAGTGATGTTTCATTCGAAACATTTGAAAAAAATGTGATATTTTTCAAAAATGATGAATTGCGATATAAACGATCACTTTTTGGTGCACACTTAGATGATATTAGAATTGAATATCAACAACGTTACTCACGTTCGTATGCATCCCGTGGACAACAAAAATTGGTGTTATTATTGCTAAAAATTGCACAAATGCAGTTGATTGAACAAAAACGTGGATCGGTACTTTTGCTTCTGGATGATTTTTTAACTGATTTTGATCAAGAACGCATTGAGATATTGCTTACTTTATTGTGCGGCCTTGATAATCAACTTATTATTACAACACCGATAAAAAATGACATGTTAAATAATTTTTTGCAAAATAAAAGTTGTCCTTATAAAATTATTGTATTATAATTAATGTTAATTTAAAAAGCAAAAACGTTTTGTTTATACAATATGAAAGTTTTTATGAAAAATAATCGTTTATTTTCAGTAATAATAGTTTTAATATCAATTGTTTCTAGCACAATCAAATCATCTGATGATTATATTGAAAGTGTAACTTTTTATGAAAAAATTCTTATATTTGGCGAAAACACATCAATGATAAAAAGTCTTCCTGTTTTAGATGAAAATGGAAACTCTGTTTATAAGATTGAAAAACCATCAAAACCCTAGGAAGGTACTACTGAAGAATTTAAAAAAAAATATTATGAATGTATAATACCAAAATTCAATGGTTTTATTGATAAAATTTTTTCGAAGATGAATTGTAAAAATAAAAAAGAGGTTATAAATTGTGCTTTTTTTACAAGGCATGAATCTAAAAATGGCGAATCATATTTTAAATTATTAGAAAATGATTATAAGAGACAAAAAAAAATAATACTTTTTTGTCTCTTAGAGAAAAATGTTACGATGTAACATTTTGTCGAAAGTATTTGATTCCTCAATTTCATTATTGCCAGAAAACATCACAAACTCAGGGATCCGACGAGTGCGGTCATTATTTGTTTTTAAATATGATAAATGAAATGAGCGGTGTTGATGCATCACAATTTGATTTTAAAGTATTAACTTATCATCTTAAGCTTATCCTAAAGGAAAAATTTTTATATAACAATAACGATTTGACTGAGCAAGCTATGAAAAATTTACTTGAAAATTTTGAAAATGATGAATTTGATTTTAATAAAAAAAATATTTTTATTATATCCGATCCACATTCTATTATTAATCAAGGACTTGATACTGAAATTAATTTTTTCATCAACAATAGATTTAGGAAAAAAAAGGAGGCTAAGTGTGCATTTATGATTTGTACAGGTTCACATTGGTTTCTTTTGATAGTAGAAAAAGTGATTGATGATAATGAGCAAGTAGCATATAAAGTAACTACATACGATTCTCTTAATAACAACGTGATAGAAACGTATGAGAATCATATATTTGAAATTATTGCAAAATCGTTTTGTATAAAAAAAAATGTGAAAATAGATGAATGCTTTTTTGAAGATTTTTGTGAAGGCATTTTAAAAACAACATCATTAAAAAGATTTACTAAAGAAATAATACATTTAGATATAATAATTTTGAATGGAATTATTAAAACATTGAAAAATTATGTAAATGAATATCCCAATGAAGTTAATAATGCCCTGAATCAAATTATTGAAGATGTGGGAAAAAAATATCCTAAAAAAATAAAGTATCTTTATGAATGTGTTGAAAAGCTTTTTAAAGGCGTGTATAATTTGGAAAAGAATATTTATTTGGATAATGAATTATATAGATTGCGAGAAAATAATATTTTTGATTATAAAAATATCGAATTATTATGCATAGACTTTTGTAATAAATTTTCATGTTCAACAATTGATTTTTATGAAAATTTATTAAAACTTACCTACGATGAAAATTGTAAATTATATGACAATGAAATTTGTAACGATATTTTTAATAATATAAAAAAATATCGGCGGCTTAATTATGGAGATATCCTTCGTTTATCTGTATATAAAAATCACGTAAAAATAAGCGAAGAAGGAAGGTATTATTTAGATGATAAAGAAATTTTTGTAGATGAAGGTACCTTTTGGCGCGTTGTGTGTGATTATCCTGAATTAGTTAACTTAAAGGTTGATCAAATTTGTGAATTAAATAAAAAAATAAAAGTAATTAAGGCTTTAGAGGTTAAAAGAGTATTAATCGAATTGCAAAAAATATTTAAATTAGAAAAATATGATATTAAAAAAGATGATATTAAAAAAGATGATATTGAATTTTTACATGAAAATATTAAAAATAGTTTAAGTGAACGCGTTCAATTGTATAATGAAAATAGAAATTATTACGATTATTTGAAATATTTAATAAAATTACCATCAACTTTTTGTGTAAAACTACCATTGGAATATTTAGCAAATAAAAAACAATGTGATAATTCTTATTTATACTTGAAACAAAGTTTTATCTAAGTGATTTAATATATGCTTCATAACTCATAGTCGGTTGTAATCCTAATTTTTTCAAAAGTTCTTTATTTTTGTTATGTGCATATCTAGAAAGATCGACATTTGAATTTCCAATATGATCAAGCATAATAAGCCCTACTGGAAGATTATGCTTTACAGGATTGCCACCCCATTTAGATTCGATTTTTCCATTACATGCGCTAAAAATCATCTCAAAGTTTTCTTTTGTGTTAACTTCGGTTGCGAAATTATAAAATGGATACTTTGAGATGTCACCAAATAATTGGGTAATTTGTGCTAAAATAGGTTTGCCTTTTAGATCAGCGTCTAACGGCAAGCCTGGGAAAAATGCTATGGAAATAGCACCAGAAGTTTTTGCTAATTTTTCTAATTCTTCTACACCTAGTCTACTGATGCATTTGTTGTTTTGAAAATCATTATTTTTAAAACTTTCATAATCTGTACCTATGAATAAATTACTTTTAATAACATATTCACTCTCTTGAGACCCACCAAGTATAATTAATCGCTTGTTTTTTCTGCGTAGATCTCCTGCTGTGATATTTTTATCAAATGTTCCTTTGTACACTAAAGGCGCAGCTCCTGCGCTCTCTATCTCACTGTCAAAAAATGAGATCATATCTTGCAGTGTTTTTTTGTTCCATCCGTTTGCTACGCTTGCATATTCTGGAAGTACATAGTTTTCTAATGAAATCATGCGAATCTCTTGAGGGTTATTGTTTAAAAATTGCACAATGTGCTCTAAAAAAAATCGAAATGTGTTTGGTTTGCCAAACCCTTTTAAAATACGAGTAATAGGACAGTTTCCTTTTTGATCAGCAGGCTCATGACATAACATAATATTGCCTTTTCGTTTTCCTGTAAGATCAAGCCACGCTGCTTCTGCGCCAGCTTCTGGTGTTCCTAAATATGTATCCAGCTCGTACATAATTGTTTTTTTTATTAATTCATTAATTGAAATATTAGTATGATTTGGCATTATTTTATATCCTAAAGAATCTATAGAATACGCATTATGAGCACCAAAACCAAAGAGATTCCCTAATTTTGCGTTATCTGGAATATAGCCAAACCATGGCAGTGATTGCGAACAATATACAACTAAAATAGTTAAAGACAATGTTATTTTTTTCATAAAAACACCTTTTTGTAATAAAAACATAAAAATTCCAACTTTAGATTATCAAATTGGAGATGAAGAAATATATAGTTGTAAAAAATGTTATATTTGTTAGACTTTTTAAGTCTTTTCTTGTAAAAACTATTAAAACCAGCTTTTAATCAATGTTTTAATAGTTTTTTTGTTTTATTTGAGAATTTACTTTTAAAAAACCCTAAAAAAAAACAAAAAAAAAATTTATTTTTTTGACATTATAAAAATTTAGGGTACTATAAATAATGAAATAGCGATAGAACGGTATTTCATTTTAATTTAGGCTTCATTACTACTCTCCTTTTTTCCACCGCACTGGCTTTAGTCAGTGCGGTGGTTTTTTATATAATTTTTTTGACAATTGCGATATGCTAAAGTAAAGATTATTACAATACTTTAAAAGGGAGTGTATGACATTTTTCATAATAATATTTTTCACTTCTTGTGTTCTGTTTACCGATTGTATTGAATATATATATCCAATTACCTATTTGTGCAATGGATTACAGTTATATATGCATCAAAAAAATGATAAAATGACTGTTAGTAAATTGTGTGCAAATGAGCATGTTTCTGTCGTAGCTCCGTGGTATAACCCTGCATATGTAAGATTTGTACCAGATAAAAATGCAATAAGTTTTATTGATAGTGGTCGAATTAGAATTCAAAATTTTGCAAAACGCTCAGCTCGTTCATTAGAATTATCAAAACCATTACAACATATTAGAAGTGCGGAATGGATTAATAATACAACAATGATAATTAATGCTATCCATAAAAATCAATATGGCATATTTTTTATTGATAGCGATGGAAACATTTTACAAGAAATAGTAGATAATAGATATGACCTGTTGTTCCCACAGTATTATGAAAAAAACACATACTATATTTGTCGTAAGATAAAAGAAAACAAACAAACCTATACTATTGAATGTAAAACAGAAAACGGCGATCGTGAATTGATATCGTTTCAGGATAAAGTTTTATCGTTTTTGCGCATGGTTAATAATGAAATGGGTTTTTTTTTGTCTTGTAATGAAAAAGAAAATGATGATGAAATTATTTTTACAGTTAATAAATTGTACTGTATGAATAATATTTGGATATCACAATCATTGTTCAATTTTTGTATACCAATTATTTTTTTAGATCCTGAAAGTGAATATTCTTTTTTTGAAGGTATGCTTCCATTATTACCAAAATATGACAATAATTATATTAATTATATAGATATACAAAAAAAAGAAAATAAATATATCTTTTTGTATAAACTATATGATATAAAAACAAAGAAAGTGTTAAAGGTTAATAAAGAAATGAGAAAATTTTTTATTACAAGAATTGGAGACTAACATGAATAAAAAATTTCTATATTTTTATGCAATGTTGTTTTTTTATTGTGTAAGATTAACTTGTTCAGAAAGTTTGGAATTTAGCTTTTATGCTCAGTTTAAAGATTCTATTGGTACATTAGTTTTAATTGAAACAATTCAAATTTCTAAACAATATTTAAGTGAAGAAATTATCGATTTATATTCACCTTCAATAGAATTGGAAATTAATAATTGTGGATGCAAAGTTGATAAATTTGCCAAGCCATCATGGCCTGTTGGGTGGGCAAATTTATATGAATATGTGGTGGGTAAAATTTTAAGTACTGATAATGGTGAAAACAGTATTGATAATCAGAGTTTTGATAATAAAAGTTAATTTTAATGTTTTCTTCACTAAAAAATGTACAAATAAGTGACCACTATATTTTTAATGAAAAAACAAGGGATCGAATCTTTAAAATGGTTGATAGTATACATACATAGCTATGTTTAAAATATTACTTTTTATATAAACAAAATTAATATAAAAATAGGGTGCCATAGTAAGTTGATAATGAGTAAAATAAGCATACTTTTTTTTAGCATATTTATTTTGTTGATTTCTAATTATATATTTTGTTCTGAGATAAAAATATCATTTTATTCATTTTTTAATGACAGAAAAATTTTTTGGACAAGCAATTTTTCATCTGACTTGTTATCAGATGAATTTATATCTAATGTTTCACGTAAAAAAAATAAAACACAACGTAATAAAAAAAATAAAATACAACGTAATATTGAGTCATTAGTTTCCAATTGTGAATATACAATCAAAGATAATGGCTTTTATAAGTGGAGAAGGGCATGTAAAGACGCAATTACAATTATCAATCAAAACGACCCTAAAAAAATATATAATTTAGATGCATTATTATTGATGTTAACTTCATTGGAAAACGTTAAATATAATTTAATTAATGTTTTTAACAAACAGACTAGAAATCGAATTTTTGAAACAATTGATGATTTAAATAATAATCAAATAGATGATTTTATTTAAAGTCATATTTTAAAAACTTATGTCATATCAATTTGTTAGCAAGTTATTAGTAATATTTATTGTTTTTTTGATTTTTAACATAATATCAATTATCAGAATTTCGTTTATTGGTAAAATATGTCAAAATTCCAGTAAAACTATTTAATTTCAAATTTGCTTCATAATTAGTATAGACAATATCTAAATAATGTGCAAAAATAATTTATATAAAGTAAAATATTAACCATAAACATATAATAAGGGACAATATGAAATCAAAAATACTATTTTTAACTATTAATTTTATTTTTTGTTCATTAATTAATTGCTCAGATAAGTATATAACATATGTAGCAATAACTAACTCAAAAGATTATACACCGGAACAGAAAAAGGGGAAAACAGAGATAAAGTTTGAAAACGGAATTGAAATTAAAGAAGAAAGTTTTTCAATGGAGACCGCCGTTTATGTTTGGATTTCAAACAATATATTGAATGATAAGAACAATTTTAAAAAAAATAATACTATTGTTATTAAACAAACTTTAAATATTCCTCATATTTCTACTTTGTTACCCAAGTTACCCAAGTTACCCAAGTTATCCAAAAAATCGATTTACACTTTATACGCACAAAAATTTTGGGATAAATTATTTACTATTTTGATAAAAGACGATGAAAATAAATTATCAAAACTAAAAGATTCTTCATTTATCGCTTTATTTTCTCTTGCATATTCCAAATGCGAACAAAACGATAAATATTGTTTTAATAGTAAAATACGATGCAAGGTTAAAAATGCATTTTATAAAAAATTGTTACAAAAAATGAGTACTTCGCTTTCGCCAGAATGTAATAGTTTATATTCAAAATTCTTTATGCCATAGTCCACACAGCATAACGGCTAGCGCATCAGTAACATCGTCTTTTTTTGGCGGTGGAATATTAGGCAGCAGTTGCATGACAATACGTGCAACTTGATCTTTTTTTGCCCCACCAAATCCAGTTACTGCTTGCTTTACCTCACGTGGTGAAAATTCTTTAATAATTAAATTATATTGATCTGCAAGTAAATATAAAATACCGCGTAAATATCCTAGTTTCAAAAAATTTTGTGCGTTTTTATGCAAGAATGGTGTTTCTATCGCCAAATGAGTTACGTCATATTCGATTATTTTTTGTTTGAAGAAATCGTGAAATAAACGAACTCGTTGAATTAGTGGTTTTGATGCACCAAATGAAGCATATCCATGATCTATCAATATGCCTTGGTTTCCTGTTTTTTTTATAATTCCAAATCCTGCAATACGTGTTCCCGGGTCTATTCCTAAAAGTATCATACTATTACTCTTTTTGTATGTTCTAAGCAACAACTTGTTGAATGATGCTTTTTACAGTGTCAGATATTGGATATCGATATCGTTTTGCAAGCTCAATTACTTCTTTGCAAACCTGATCAATTGCCAAATACGCAACAACATTATCCGATGCACTAGTGTTTTGATCTGTTGTTTTGATAACTAAATATCCAGAATCAACACTGTTTTGTAACGCAGACCTGAATTCATCAAGAGTACTTACCGCAACATTGTTAATCTCATTGATGGTAAATCCTACAGAAACTGATTGAATACGCGCTAAATTTGATTCATTAAAAACATGCGTAATGATAAGCACTGGTTTTGTACGCAAAGCAAGTGTTGAATATTTTTGCAATCCAGAAAATGCTTGCGCAAACATTGCAATGTGATTCATTGTCAATTCCATAACAACCATGCCACCAAATACTTCATATTCAGGAATTTCATACCACGGATACACTCGTCGAATGCGTGCATCACTGCTATGATCAAATACTAATGTTTTTTCAAGACGTTCACCATTGCGATATACAATAAGCGTTACCTCTTGTCCAACATTTAATCGAGAAATAAAATCAACAAATGATATTTTTTCCTTTGACCAATCAATGGTTACTTGTCCATAAATATCAACGGGATACCCGTTAATTTCGTAAATCATGTCACCTGATTGAACATCAGCCTTTTCAAGCAAACTATCCTTGATGACACCAGCTACATAACATCCGCCTGGTTCAGGGTTGCCTAACGCGCACGTCATATGATTATTACCATTGATAGAAAGTACTCCCAAAAAAGGTTTTTTAAGGATTGTTGTTGTTAGCATGTCATACATAACAATAGACAAAATATTTGATGGTATTGCATAACCAACATTTTCAGCTTCTATAATTTTTTTGCAATTAATACCAATAACTTTACCGTTACTATCTACAAGTGGACCACCAGAATTTCCTAGATTAATTGGTGAATCTGTTTGAATAAACGGCCCTTGAAACCCACTTACAACGCCCTTTGTGCTTTTTAATGATTCTTGTCCAAGTGGATAACCAACCGCAAACACCTCATCTCCACGATTAACAAGATCAGAATTTCCGATTTTTAAATGTGATATTTTTCCAAGTGCCTTTATTAGCAGATCATAACTTTCTTTTGTAAATTGCAATAGTGCCAAATCACGATCGGGACAAAACCCAATAATTTCAACCGGAAGATATTGTCGTCCTATTTGTGGAATTGTGACCCACACGCCGTTCTCAACAGCTTCATATACAACATGTGCATTAGTAACAATTACATACTCACATGTAAGTTGAATATCGAGTCCTATACTTTGTAGCTGATTGATTATTTCTGAATCTAATTTAATAATAAATCCACTTCCACGTGAACCTATTTGTTTTGGCGTACGATATGGCTCACACCAATCAAATTCTGCTCGCATTGCAAACACTTGTGTGACACAACAAGAAAATAAATCTTGTATTGATTCCAATTCGCTGCGCACGCATGCTTGGGATTGCGCATAAATTGTATGCGCAAATAAACTTGCAACAAGCAATAAACTGTTCAGAAAAATATTATTATTTATTTTAATTTTCATACAGTTACCTATTGTTTTGTAATTAATATATTATTCTGTTTTGCTTTGTTTTCTTTATGCATCAAAAAACCTTGATATGCAAGCCTTGACACTGCGCATATAGTTAATATAGACAATAATAATTCACCGCGACTTATAGTTATATACATACTATGTTCCTTACGTTATGTTATTATTGTGCCATATCGAATGATTCTTCAAATTTAGTCAATTCTTTAATAAAATTTAAATATACCGTTCCTGTTGGACCATTTCTCTGTTTTCCAATAATAAGCTCTGCTTGCGCAGGATTTTCTGTTTCTGCATTATACACAACATCTCGATATAAAAACATAATTACATCTGCATCTTGTTCAATTGCACCGGATTCGCGTAAATCAGAAAGAATTGGACGTTTATCCATTCTACTGTCAACAGCGCGAGACAATTGTGAAAGTGCAAGGACAGGAATTGAAAGTTCTTTTGCGAGCGCTTTTAACGAGCGAGAAATTTCAGATACTTCTTGGTGTCTATTTTCATGCCTACGTGTTGAATGTAATAGTTGTAAATAATCAATAACCAAAAAGTCTAACTTTCCTTCTGCTTTTAATTTTCGAGCCTTAGCACGTAAATCCATAATGTTAAGCATTGCAGTATCATCTATATAAAATCGTAGCTCTGCCATTTGAGCCGCAACATTGGTCAATTCTATCCATTCTTCTGAACTAATTGTTGCATTGCGAATATTATGGTGCGCAATACCAGATTCTGATGATAACATACGCAATGTAAGTTGTTTCGCTGACATTTCAAGAGAAAAGATACCGGTACCATATTTTGATTGAGACGCTGCATTTGCAAGACAAAGTGCTAATGCAGTTTTACCCATTGATGGTCGAGAAGCCAAAACAATCAAGTCGCCCGGTTGAAAACCTGAAGTCATACGATCAAGCGATGTATATCCTGAGGGTATTCCTGTAATGCCCTTTGAGTGACTTTTAATATCAGATAAATGCTGAAAAGTTTTTTTTAACCAAATATCAAGTTGAACAAAATCATTGGTTGCCCGTTTATTTGAAATATCAAAAATAATTTTTTCAGCTTCATCCAAAACTACATCAACACTACGATCTTCTTGATTGTAACATTGTGATATAATCTTCGCGGAAGAATTAATTAATTCTCGCAATATAGCTTTTTCTTTAACAATTTGTGCGTGTTGTTCTATTAGACCAATAGACGGAATATCTTCTTGAAGAGAAACCAAATATATAATACCACCAACAGCTTCTAGTTTATCTCTCTTTGACAATTCGTCTTGCAATGTTACCAAATCTACTTGTTTGTTCTGCTTTTCTAAATCAATCATAACTTGAAATATAACTTTATGCGCAGGCGTATAAAAATCATCTGCAGATAGAATTTCACATATGCGAATCGCTTGCTGGCTATTTAAAAGTAAAGCACTTAATACTGAGCGTTCTGCTTGAAGACTTGCAGGTAAAGTTTTTCCTACAATTTTCTCAGTTGTACGATTAATATATGAATTTGTATGCGAGGTTTGTTTTGACATTATATTTATATTTACTCAGGTATAACTGCAATTGTAAGTTGTGGCTTTAAACGAGAGGTTAATTTAATGGTTACTTTGTGATTACCTTTTTCTTTAATTGATTTATTAATCTTTATTTGGCTTTTAGAGACACTAATACCCTGTTGTTGTAATGCGTCAACTATTTCTAGTGCATTAATTGCACCATACAATTTGCCATCATCATGCATTTTACGTTTTATTTTCACCATCATAGTGTTAATTTTTTCTGCAAACATAGAGGTTTCAGTTGCAATTGCTTCTTTTCGATGTTCAACATTTTTTATTTTTGCTTCATAAAAAGATTTATTTTTATAGGTTATTTCAATACCAAGATTTCTTGGAATCAAAAAGTTACGCGCATATCCCTCATTAACTTTTATAATTTCCCCTTCAAATCCTACTTTTGGCACATCTTTACATAAAAAAACTTTCATAGAGTTTACCTTACTTTTTTATAATGTTGTTATGTTTCCTTCATGAAAAAGTATAAACGAAAAGATGTTTATTGGGAAATTTCATTACACATGTAGGCGCCATGAGGATATTGATACACTTTTGGCATTTTCTTGGGTAAAAATACAAGAAATTTTACAAACACATATCCTTTTTTTATACAATGATGCAATAACAAAAAAACCTATATCAGAGGCTTTTTTGATTTCAAGAATACCTTCATACATATGTATATCTGAAAACGCAAAATCAAAATGTTTTTTATATGTATCATTTTCTAACTTATGCAATACATCTTTTTTATTTAAAATAAGACGCCCTTCATATATTAAAGATTCTGTTATTATCTCTTGTGTAAATGCTATATACCTTCTTTTTATAATAACATATTGATATCCAATAATCTTGTTTATCAAAGAAAAACTTACAACTAAAAAAAAACAGATTGCAATAAGAACTATGCAAATGGTTCCAGATTTTGCATTATTCATACCAATATACCATTCATAAAATAAATCGTATTAAAATATTTTCTTAGTACTGTAATTATAGCAATTTCTACTCTGTCTATATATTTTTCGAACGTGATATTTTTTACATTTTCTAACACAAGCTTTTTTTGTTTACCAGTTTTTCGATACAGACTATTATTGTCAATTCTCCAAATAATTGATTCATTGTTTGTAGGTATTACCACTTCATTTGGAAGTACTTGTAATTGGTCTTTTTTGAAAATATGCATATGTACATCCTGCCTAAGCATTCTAATAACATTTTCTACGCGATTATGTTCTTTTGTTTTTTGTATAATCATTATTAAGTGTTTATAGTTTGTGTAAATAAATGATGTTAATAAACTTAAAGAAAGACTGATACAAAGCGTGTATAATAAAAATGATAATAAACTAAATCCATTTTGCCTCACAATTCATCCACAGGGGTGTTCCACGGCAAAACCCATGAATTAATAGATTGTTGAGCATCATTTGAGTCATGCCACGATATTTTTGTATGTATATATTTTTGTTTTTTTTCTTGTACAATGGTATATGTTGCGCACGGTTCTTTTTTTATTACATGCCCTACAAAAGCACAATTTTTCTGTGTTTTTTTTGTATATTTATGCAAAAGATGTTGCGCCTGATTGTATTTTTGGATTGTATCATATTGGCGAAACGCAAATGCTAGACAGGTACTAAAATAATAGACCATAAGCATTGAGTAAATAGTTAGCAATAGAGCTTCTAACAGTAGAAATCCTTTTTTGACAAGTTGTTTTTTAGACATTGCATTGGCCTTTATACTAAAACTTTTGTACACTATACAAAAAATAGCAGTATAATTTCAACTTTATATATACATGGTGAACAGATGAAAACATTCCAATATCTATTACTAAAAACAACTATATGTGTAATAACACTTTTTTGTCTGCAACAATCTACTTTTTCATTTGATTTAGAAAGTTTATCACCTGAAGAACGGATGCAAATGAAACAACTTGAAAAAGAACTTATGGAAGCATCAACGGCAATTGAAGAAGCTGTTGCTCAAATGTCACCTAAAGAACAAGAAGAATTTAATCGTGCAGTTGAGGAAATGACAAAAGTTCTTGAAGATATGCCAGAAGAAGATTTTGATGAGTTTTTAAATGACTTATTTTCTTCAGAGTTTGATGAGGATATGTTTAAAGATATGTTTGACAAAGAAGAACCAGAGGTTGAAATTGAAGAGGATGTAAAGCCTAAAATTGAAGTTTCACTTGATGAATTTAAAGATATTATTGATATTTTAGATAGTATTGCAAAACAACTTAATGCATTGTTGGTCAAAATTAGTTCATCTCCTGATTTGCCTAATAAATTAGTCAGATGGCGCTCGCAAAACAAAATTAAGCATTGGTCAAATGAAATTTCGTGGCAGTCGTTACGTATGAAGATAGAAAATTTGGCAACAATTATTGCTCGCATGAAAGAAGTTGATGAAAAAACAAAAAAAGCAAAATATTTATCATTTATAAAAGAAGATAAAGCTCTTATTGATAATTTAACTGAATTTAATACCAAGTTGATTTCAACAATTCCACACATTGAAGTTCCTGAATTTGGTATTGAAAAATTAACACCAAAAGCAAAGAAATTAACACAACAAGCAGCAACTGCAATTACCGAAAATCTTTTTGTTACAGGTATTGTTGAGTCACTCAAACAAGTTGAAGAAAAATTTGAACCAGTAGCAAAAAAATTAGCACAAGAAGAGGAAGCAGCTCAAAAAAAAGCTGAAAGTCAAATTGCAAAAGGTCCTCGCCCTCGCCCAACTATTGTTGCAGGAAAAGAAGAAACTGGATATGCAATTAGTGGTAAGCCTCAATATACAACTTCAACTGGCGGTATTTATCGACCAACAGGTCCTTCATATCTCCCTACTGCAACACAAAGAACCTCGCAATTCCCTGGTCAGCCATCAGCAACAAAAAAACCATCCGGTCCTGCAGGTGTGCAACCTGAAAAGAAAGATGATAAAGATACAAAAACACCTACTGGTCGTAGACCAGATGAAAAAAAATTGAGTGAAGAAGAAAAATTGGCAAAAAAGCAAGTAGATGTAAAAGCAGAACAAATACTTGAAAACGTTGTTGATATTGTTTCTCAGATAAGTGAAATTATTCAACAAAACAAAACATTGCAAACAATATATAAATATATTTTTGCCAAACCAAAGAAAAATGAACAACTCGAAGCTATTCGCGAAATACAACAGATTAATGAATTAATCAAACAAGCCATTGGTAAACTAAAAGACTTGCAACGACGAATAAAAACTTTATCGGCTTCAGTGCAAAAAAGATATCAAGACAAACTACAAAAAGAAACGGGAAATGATTTTAAAATCATTGAAAAACTTGTTCGTGACATTGCAAAAATTGCTTATGAAAAAAATAAAAATAAGATAGATGAAAATAAACGGTTAATTTTCTTTGTTGATAAAGAACTTATGGCGCAAGCAAAAGAAGAAAGCAAAGATAATAAAGAAGCGCTTGAACAAATTGAGAAAATGGAGAAAGAATTAACTTCATTACTTGATGTTCAAAAATATATTACGGTCATGCTCAATAAAATTATTGATTTATCATATGAAATTAAAGAAGATGATAAAGAAGTAAAACTTATTGAAGAAAAAAAAGAAAAAAAAGAAAAAGAAAAAGAAAAAGAAAAAGAAAAGTCTCAACCTATGATCGAAGAAGAAGAAAAAACAGAAGAACCCAAAAAACCATACTCCTGGTGGAATCCTTTTAGGTTTCTTAACTAAGCTTTTAATTAATTTTAAAATTAAAGGCCCCAAAAATTGGGGCTCTTAAATTTTATATATCGATATTATCCAAACTATCAAGTCGAGACATAAGTACCTGTTGTGTACTTTCGTATAATGCAAGTCTTTCTATCAATGTGTTTCTTTCTTGCTGTGCGTTTTGTATTCTTTGATATAATTCTTGCACCATATGAAGTAATAATATTGGTACAAATTGATATCGCACAGCTTCAGGTCTTCCAAATCGATCGTATACAACCAAATCCCTTGCTACTTTTTCTACTTCTTCTGCAATGAGTCCATATTCTATTATTTTTGCATTATGTTTTTTATAATTAAACATTACTGGACGAAGTTTTTCTATTATTTGTATAATTTTTTCAGTTGACAGAGATTTGATATTTTCTTTGTATCGTGCAGATGAAAGTCCAGCACTCAATTGTCCAAACTGTGTGATACTTACAGGAACTGTCAACTGCGAAAGAATACCCTCTCCTGTTAAAATATCATCTGGAATAACTCCGAAAATACCAGCCATATGTGCAGCTTTGTGTGTTTTAGTGGGGTTTCCTGGAGGATTAGGGAAAATATCACCGCCACACAAACCAAGAAATGTTAAAAATTCTTGAATTGGTTCAATAAAAAATCCAATATCGATAATGATATCAGGAACAGGCGGAATTGAAAGTGGTGAAATAATAGCATTAATATCATCAATAACGTCATTGATTGCATCAGTAATAGTAAGTTCTGATTCCAAATTACAAATTTCACTGAGAAATTCATCTATTGCATCCAGTACTTCTTGACCGTTATTTTGAGGAATACCAATTCGTATAGTATCATCCTCTTCGTCAATTGCATTACTTAAATCCCATGGATCGCTAAGATCAAGCAAAGCTACAGGGTTGGGAATTCCTCCAGGATTGCCTATGTAAATATTGTTATCTCCATTAATCAAAACTCGACCTGCATCAACACCCACCGCAATATTATCACTTCCACTTTCAAGACTTACCAGAGTGTCACTTCCTATTCCCGTATTGCAATCGCCAATAAATGAAAAGTTCCCACTCTCTTCTCCAAGAAACGTATTAAATGCGTTACCACTTTGTGCAGCATTATGCATAAAACGTATGCCTGCTTTTGTAATATTTCCCACCGAAGAAGAAAATGAATCATTCATAAGGATATTGCATCCAACAACAACATTGCAAAGTGCTTCTATTCTACTTGCAGTTGCAGTTTTTGCAACAGTAAGATTACAATCAACATCTAAATTTTCTGCAATTGTAGCGCTACCTGACACTGTCAAATCGTCTTGTATTAATACATCATCTGTAACCTCTAACCAACTTGTTGTAATACAATTTGCAACATCCAAATTATTATTTATTGTTGCATTATCAAGCACCTCAAGAACACTGGTTGTCAATGTTTTTCCAACAGTTAGATTACAATCAACATCTAAGTTTTCTGCAATTGTTACACTACCAGATACAGTCAAATCATCACCAATAAGAGCGTCATCAAGAACTTCTAGCACACTTGTTGTTAGTGTTTTTCCGACAGTAAGATTACAATCAACATCTAAGTTTTCCGCAATTGTTACACTTCCTGATACAGTTAAATCATCACCAATAAAAGTATCATCTAGTACATTAAGCACGCTTGTTGTTAACGTTTTTCCAACAGTAAGATTACAATCAACATCAAGATTACCTTCAATGCTTACTTCCATTGCATCCAAACTACTAACGGTCAAACCTTTCTCAACGGTCAGATTGCATCCAACATCAAGATTTTCAATAATTGTAGCACTTCCTGAAACAGTCAAATCATCGCCGATAAATACATTTTCAGAAACTTCCAAATCTCCACCAATAAATGCATCATCAAAAACTTCTAAGTCGCCATTAATTAAAGCATCTTCAAGAACTTCAAGGACACTTGTTATTGCAGTTTTTCCAACTGTTAAATTACATCCAACATCGAGATTTTCAACAATTGTAGTGTTTCCATTTACAATCAAATTTTCTTCAATAGTAACATCATCACGAAATAACGCATCATCATGAACCTCAACATTTCCTACAACCGTTAAATCTTTTTCTATACACGCATTATTTTTAACAAACAAATCCCCATCAACGGATACGTCTTTTTCTGGCCCCAGCTCTCTTTGCTCTGGCGCATCAATTCGTGGCGCTCGTGTAATAGAATTTATATCTATTGCTTTATTTGTATGTACACACATTAATGAGCATAGTACAAATAATATATTTTGATTCATGTATATTCCTTTTTTACTTGTATGCTTACACAATATACGTTTTATCTATTTTTATAATAAAATTAGAAAGTATTTGAATAACACAATCTGCACATACGTGATCATCATCAACGATTGCGCGAATATTTTTGTGAATCATACCTAAGTTGCGTCCCAAAGTAATTAGTTCTTGCGGTGCATTTTTTAATTCATTGTGATGTTGTGCAAAAAATTTTAAAAATTGTATGTAAAATTTCATATATTCAATAGTGTATCGTCGCTGTATGGTAGTTATTGATTGATCTGAAAGGTCTCTGACCAATTCATAAATATTCTTTTCAACTACTATAGAATCTCTAATCATATGCCAAAATTCTTGATGATATTCTTGAGAGAGGTATACAACAATTTCCTCATAATAACGACATGAATCAGTAACAAGTTGTTCTAGTTGTTCATGTTCATGCGTAAACACATATGTAAATATGCAAATAATACTAATAAATACAAAAGTCTTTAATTGACGAATCATGAAAATTCTCCTTATTATTTATGATGTTTTTATATATCTAATTGCAATTTGTGTAGCAAATTTTTTTAACATATCATGCATTACAGAAAGCAATGCACAGTCATCTTGTAGCGCAGTTTCAGTTTGTTTGCGCAAACAAAGTATTGTTTTGCTTGTTTTTTGAATTAATTTTTTTTGTTGTATAGAAAGTTGTGTTGAATACAATAGTTTTTTAAATGATTGACCAATTTGAAGGCGAAATATAAATTGTAATTTTTGTAAACGCATATATTCTTGCATTGAATTTTCATTTGCACATGCGGTCAAACAACACTGTATATCTTGTGCAAGAATTTCATATACTAACGACCAATATTTCGATAATCGTTCTTGTGAAACCAAAGATGACAATTGTATATAACAGTTAAACCGTTTGTTTAAAAGTAACTTTAAATACTGTTCATTTTGATAAATACTGTTCTCTTGTGCAGAAGTATGCCGAAATAGAATGCCTATTATTAATAATATGGGCAAATATAAAAAAAATAAACGCATATACATTTCCTTGAAAATTATATTATAATATCTGCAACTAGCTATAGCATATTTTTTTGTATTAAAAGAAGTTTTTTTGGTAGTATTGATGTTAATTAATAAACTAAGTGGACACCATGCAACATACATCAAGTAACATAATCGAAACACTCACTATTGAAACATATGTAATACCATTTATAGCATCACAAGATATCTCTCATCGTTCGCAAATAACATACAAAAATGCGTTACATCAATTCATTGTCTGGTATAAAAATCAAAATATTGAAAAACCAACACGAGAAACTATACTTTCATATAAATATTGGCTTGATACTAAAAAATTAAGTTCATTTACAAAAGCAACATATTTAGTTGTTGTGCGGCGTTTTTTCACTTGGACCGAAGATGAAAATATATATCCGAATGTTGCACGCGGCATTAAAGGCGTAAAGCGACAATTGAAAAATCATCAAAAAGATTCTCTCTCGATTGATGGGGTCAGAATATTATTTAATAGTATTGATACAACATTTATTAGAGGAAAACGCGATTATGCATTGGTAAATATATTAATAAGAACCGGACTGCGCCTGAAAGAGCTTGCAGCAGCAACATTATCTGATTTGCAAGAAAACCGCAATCAAATGTTATTGTGGGTGCACGGCAAAGGCAGATCGGGAAAAGATGATTTTGTAGTTTTGACTGATGAGGTACTCGCTCCGCTTGAGACATATCTTGAAAAAAGAAAAATAACATCAAAAGACACTCCACTTTTTGCATCACTTAGTGATCGTAATTTTGGCAAATCAATAACAATACATTCATTATCACGTATAATTAAACAACGACTTCGTGCTGCAGGCTTAAGTTCAAAGCGCGTTACTGCACATTCATTGCGTCACACATTTGGCGTTCTTGCAATGCAAGCAGGTGCATCTTTGTACGAAGTGCAACTTGCTATGCGACATACAGCGCCAACAACAACACAATTATATCTTGGTGATATTGAACGCATTAAGCGACTTGAAGCTTCCCCGGAAAGAAAAATTAGTAAATTGTTGTCTCAATTATAAAAATCAGTTATAAAAATAGGTGCAGCTTTACCACACCTATTTGTTTCTTATTTATGTTTACTGATTACAAAGAGAGTAATCTAACATATTTTGAATCACGATATTGTCGATGTTACTAATACTTAAATCAATTATTTTGTTGTATATTTCTTTACTATTTTCTTTACTATTTTCTTTACTATTTTCTTTACTATTTTCTTTACTATTTTCTTTACTTTTTTCTTTACTTTTTTCTACAATCATTAGCAGCGTCTCTTCATGCTTAGTTTCAACATTAACATTAATTTCTTCGTGTTTTAATAATGCTTTAAATACTTCAATATGTCCAAAGTATGCTGAATAATGAAGTGGCGTAAGTCCTTGATCATCTTGAACATTAACATTAATTTTTTCGTGATTTAACAATTCTTCAACTACTTTAATTTTTCCATTAGATGCTGAATAATGAAGTAACGTTTGCTTTTCTTCATTAAATACTTCATTTGGATCCGCACCATGTTCAAGTAATAATTTCATCATTTCAATATAACCCCAGCAAGCTGTTTTAAATAACATCGTATATCCTTCATCACATACTTCATTTGGATCCGCACCATGTTCAAGTAATAATTTAAACATTCTAAGCTGTTTATATTCTATTGTTCTATAAAGTGGCGTTTCTCCCTTAAAATTTTTAATATTAATATCAAACTTTTCTTTGTATTTTACCAATATTTTTTTTATTTCATCATGCCAATCTTCTTCTATCAAATTAAGAAACGCTTCTCCATCTGCATAATTTTTTAGATTTGGATCCGCGCCATATTTAATTAATAATTCAAATAGTTCAACATAATCTCTGAATCCTGCATGCCAAAGAAGTGTGCCCATTGCTACACATACGCCGTTGTCAGAAGTGAAATATTCGTGTTGATTTGGATCCACACCAGATTCAAGTAATTCTTCAACTTTTTTAGTCTCTCCATACATTACTGCAAGACGAAGTTGCTTATAATTTTTTTCATTTCCATTCGAACAAGAAATTAAAACGCTTGAACAAAGTATACTTAGAATAATAATATTTTTTTCATAATTATAATCCTTTTGTTGTTTAACCAGTAAGTAAAATTAATGATAATAACTATAGTATGATAAAGCAGCTGTGTTTTTTATAATCAATTTAATTTGTCGACAAACAATATTTACTTATCAATGGTTTAAATCCTAAATCCATGCCATAGGACCAGTTTAAGAAATATTTTTTTTCAAAATAACCATATAGTTTTTGATCGTTATTTTCTATATATTCAAGTGTGTTTTTTGAAACATCTTCTTGATTAAAATTTGGTGGTGCCACATAATGCTTATGCAATGCATTCAAGAAATTTTCAGGTTGTTTTTCCGCCATATAGTTTATTATTTTTTCTTTTTTATTAAAGTCGCAATCAGTTATTAAAATTAAGGCGAGACAATTAAACCTATCTTCAGGTAAATTTTTGTGAATCTCACAACCTCGATCAATCCACCATACAACATCTTCAAATGATTTATCATCATTTATATAATTTTCAAATGATTTAATAAACCCATATCTCAACATCATATTAAATTTATCCAAGCTAAATAATGCTGTTTTTTTTGAAAAAACAGCATCTTGTAAATCAGAAAACTGGTTTTTGAGCAAGCTAGTTGCTTTGCAGTACCTACCTTTGTCTATATACTTTTTTAATTTGCAAATAATTATTTGTGGTTTCGTTAAATTACAAATGAGTGACGCATCATATTCAAATTTTACTTCTAAAGGAAATTTTTCTTGCTTGTTTGTAATATATATATTAGCTCCCGAATCAATCAACAATTCAATCAATCCATCATTTAAATTATATTTGATGGCAAGATGAAGTGGCGTATTTCCTTCATTGTTTTGAATATTCACATCAATATCTTTGGTTTTTAGCAAAATACGCACACTTTTAATATTCTTATTTATAATCGCGCAGTGCAAAGGTGTGTTGCCACATATATTTTTTGCATTAACATCAACTTTTTTTACAAGTGTAGCAATATAATCTAAGGCCCAACTAAATTTTACCGCTATATGTAATACATTTTCATTTTTATTGTTTAAAGAATTAAGATTGCACGACCAGTGGGCTAAAATTAAAGTTAAAATTTTAGAACTTTTTTCAATATTGACACTCTCGAAAAAACAGTGTAGCGCTGTATTTCCCTTATTATTTTTTTTATCAACATTGACCCCATATTCTTTTAGTAACTTTTTTACTAGATACGTATTTTTACATACAGCATAATGCAAGGGAGTATTGTTGTTAACATCACAAACATTCGGATCAAAGTTGTCATTGTCAAATACAATATCTATAATTTCTGTGGGAACTTTTTTAATTGAAGAAATAAAATGCAATATTGTATCATTTTGATTAAAAATACTTATGTTAATATCAAAGTTTTCGTTAATAAGTATTTTTTTAAAAACGATCCAAATTTTTTCATCTATAAATACATTTCCATATTTTGAATTTAAATTTTCATAAAAGCCATTTGGATAATTGCAGTTAAGCAAAACGTGTAGAGCGTTTCGCCCATATTGATCTAGAAAATAGTAATTTAAATTGTTTTTTTTAATAAAAATATCTAATATCTCACTACATTTCTGATAATCATTTTTTATTAGCATCATTATGTAATGCAATGGGGTATAACCAACTGAATTCTGAACATTAATATTAGCATTGTATTGTTCTAGCAAAACTTTAGTAAGCTTGATATTTTTGTTTACAATCGCCATATGCAAGAAAGTCGATTCATTCTTCGCTACCGGATAATTAACATCTACTCCCGCTTCCAAAAGACGAATAACAAAATTGTAAAATTTATCATTTGATAATTGTTCGCATATGTAAAAATTAATTTTTTTATAGCCCCACTTAATTAACTTAAGTTCTACGTAATAAGGATATAAAATACTATTCCAAAGACTATTTGTGATGCGCTCTAAAAGAAAACAGCCGCTAGTGCTGATAATTCCAAAAGCAAGCGCTTCAAAAGCAAGCTCTTTAGATTCTTTTGAGGCGCGCAAACTTCCTGTTTGAGATAAACATCCAATTGATAACAACACAAAAACGTATTTTTTAAATAGGTGTGATTTTTGCAGCATGCGATCCCTCTAGTGTAAATATTATAAAAAAACAATCTTAGCAATAAAGAAAGTTTCGCACAACCATCTCTAGTTGTCAACAAAAACAGCGACGCGTTTTCACAATCAACTTACTGGCAAGCAATTTTTACTTACCAATGGTTTAAATCCTAAGTTCATGCCATAAGACCAGTTTAAGAAATAATTATTTTCCAAATAATTATATAATTCCAGATCGTTATTTTTCAACCACTCAAATGCAGTTGAGCTAAAATTTTCAGTATTAAATTCCGATGGACACTTATGCTTTTGAAACAACCCTTTTATCAAAGATTTAGGATTCCGTTTTGCCGCATAATCAAAAATTTCTAATTTTATCTCTGGATCAATATCTGTAATCATTAAATTGTAAGTAAAATTATAGATATCATCAGTTGTTTTTAGATCAAATGGAACACCTTTATCAATAATTTTTTTTATATTTTCAACACAGTTTTTGTCATCAGAAAGTGATTGATACATTGCACCCAGAAGAATTTCTTTATATTTATTTTTTGATATTTTTCTATGTTTAATTCTATCTTCAAGCCAATCATCTCCTTGATCATCAATAAATTGTAATGCATCAATATACTTTTTATATTTTATGAAATATTGCAATATACATATATTACGATCAAATTCTTTTACGATAGAAGATAAAATTTTAAAATCACTTTTCCTTTGCACAAATGTATTTACAAGATCTTGATCTTTTTCACCTAACTCAGAAACATTAACGCCATTTTCAAGAAATAATAAAACTATGTTTACATCTTTATATGGTCGCTTCAAATAAACTTCAAAAGGAGTTTTCCCTTCATTGTTTCTTGTATTATAATTGGCTCCTTTTTTAAGCAATAATTTTATTCCATTATTAAAACAATAATAACACACATAATGAAGGGGAGTAGATTTTGCACAAACACCAAATAAGTTTTCAATATGTGTATTTGCTTCTATATTTGCACTTTGTTTAAGTAATAACTTCATTCCAAGTAAAAACTTACTCTTACATGCTTCATGAAGAGGTGTTTCTCCATACCCATTTGTTATATCTATATTTGCACCTTTTTTAATCAAGTATTGCATGCCATTAACATTTTTTTTGCGCGTCATAAAATGAAGAAATGCCTCTGAATCAAAGCTATTTATCATGTTAATGTCAACTCCATTTTTAATATAAAATATTACATTGTCTAAAGTTAAATTTTTATCTAATGGCCAAATAATGTTTTTTTTCATGAGAAAGATCTTAAATTTAGTTGATTTATCCGAACAAAATTTCCATACTTTATTTTTTAACTGAATTAAGCAATTATTTTTATTGTCTGAACAAAGAATTGATGAACTTATAAATAGCAAACTTGCCACAATAAAAATCTTTATTTTCATATCTACACCTTCTTATTCTGTAGTCAATTACCTATCTATCATATCATATTTTTTGTTCTACTTAAAACAGCCACTTTTTTAACATAATACTTACAAATATCATGCTATAATCAAATTTGCAAACCGACAAGCAAATTGCCCTTGGCGCCTTATGCATCAAAAAAAAAGATTGGCGCAAGATTTGCGCCGACACTGTCTGTGTTTTTTAGTACAGCTTGTCTCTACATGTTAACAAACCTAAATTTGTTGACATAGAATATAAAACACCAAAAAATAGGCCCTTTTACAGACCCACAAAAACTAAAAAAATAATTCTGTCATCCCGGACTCCGATCCGGGATCTATTCAGATTAAAAATATAATTATTAATCACAAGATATTTTATAGCTTAAAAATTTGTATTCGATGGTTTTGGAATTAAATGAATTGTTAGTTTTTTAAAAAAGTTATTAGGAATAGATCCCGGATCAGAGTCCGGGACGACATATTCTTTTTACGTACCACGCAAAACTCGAAGAGCGTTTTTGAACTTTGAATATAATGGATATTTTTGCTTGACAGAATCTCGTTGTTTTTGGCTAAAATAAAAGATTGTTGCGTTTATCAAAATACCGCAAGAACAACCAACCCCAACTCCGGCCATCAAAGTAGTGAGTTCACCATTGAATAAAAGGCCAAACAATATCTCTCCAGAAAAGCCCATAAATCCTGAACTTCCAAAACCTATAGCTACTTTATTCATACAAGGTGAATCGCTTTCTTGATCAAAACTAGGACAACACATTTCTTTTTCTAATTTGACTCTCCCCAAATTGATGCTATAGGCGTAATTATTGTTTTTGGAACTACAATATACCGAATATCACCATTAGAATCTCTTAAAAACAAATGCCCCTTGAGGCACCACCCAAATATACCACAAAACTTGCCATTGCTGTTATCATAAATATAAATCTTATCGCTCCATTGTTTTTCATTATCATCCCTTTTTACCCCAAAGATGTAATTTCCCGAAGAAAAAACGGTAAAATCAACGCAATTAGGTATAGTTTTTGCAATATTATTGTTGACAGAGAGCATCTCAGGTAATTGAAGAGTCATAATAGAAGATTTTTTTTCTTTATCAACAATTGTGTAAAACAACGACCCAATAGAATTTTTGTTTGTTCCGTTTTTCAAAAGAGCTTTTGTTAAAATTGCATTTTTGATATATTGATCACCATTCGTTTTGTCCAAGTCAACAATGCGTACCACATCAAGTCCCTGATGATTGATATAACTAATCAGGCGCTTTGAAAATCGCGAACTTTCAATCGTTTGAGTTTCAATATCTTCTGGAAATTCTAATTGTGCACTTTTTTTGAAAATATATTCAATAATATTATCTTTCAGGTTAATCAGCGCACCGTAATTATTTTTATCTGTCAGCGCTTTGATAAATATCAATAATTTTTGTGTTCCAGAAATAATGTGTGGTTTTACCTCATTATTTACACGCGCATTCAAAAAATCATACTTTACAAATAACTCATTTAGCCTATCAAGTCCTTTTATTTTTAAAAATTTTCCTATTTTTGCATCAAACAATGCTAACGGTTCTTCTTCTGACAATGGAAGTATAACATATGGATTGGCACCAAACACATATGCATATTTATGTTCACACTTACCATTATCAACAGTAAAAATTTGCCAAAAACTACTTTTCAAATCATGATGAAGCACATTAATATTGTTTTGAGTAACTATTTGTCCATCTTCATTTTTGTTAACAACAATATTGACATAACAATAGCGCGCTTCTTCTTGTGGATCACTGTTATCAACAAATCCTCCATCAGTATTTACTAGTTTTATTGATGTGCCTGTATCGCAATTGAAGAGATAATATTCTTTTTTACCATCTTGATCTTTTTCATACTTAATAAACGGAACTAATGTTCCATATAATTTTTTATGATATGTACCTTTGTTTTTTTGTGGTAAAAATATTTTTGAATATTCTATAAATTCGTGAATCCAATTTCCTGGAAACTGAACAAACAATTCTTTTTTGAAGTTTTTTTTCAATATTAGATTAAATCCACCTGTTGGACAATGATATGTTCCAAGACAGTCAATGTTACCCATAAGTTCACTTTTGAAAGTATTCACATAAAAAACATTAGTGCTGCCCGGCTCTTGATAATTTTTTGTAATCACAATGTTATCATCACCTCTAACATCAATGTCTTCCCAATTAGAATAACCACTGCTTGTTTTAACGCTTGGAAATGGAATTCCCGGTGTAAATGTCTGAACGACTGGTTCAAGATCTTTAAATGCCAACGTAAAAACTTTTTTTTGTTTATTTGTACTGTAACCACAAAAACCAAATTTTGTATCTGAAAATATAGATAAAAGCTCTGATTTTTTTACAAGAGGTGGTGTCTGTTTTTTAATTTCTGATGCATAAAAATAAAAAACTAATAAAAGTGATATTGAAAATGATACTTTTTTTACGTTCATCATGTCCACCAAAATTTATACCAAGAGCCATTCTCATTTTCAGAAACCTCAATAAGTTCAACTTTTTTTTCATTAATATGCCAAACATCAACGGAATCTCCATCATCAGAAGTAACTACATATTTTATTTCGTTGTATGTATCTTGTATAAATTGATATTTTTTAATATTTTTCAAGACTTGAATAACAATATTATCTTCACAGTCAAAAAACGACACTTTATGCAAACCATCTTCTTGGTTTTTTATTAATGCACAAATCTTGCTTTCATGCGAATAAACAAAATCATCAGCACTGCTAATGTACTCGCAAAGTTGTTTTGAATATTCAATTTCATACACTTGTGGAAATTGTGCCATTTTAAGAATGCCCCCCGTTTTGTTTTTGATAAATACATTTATATTTTCATAAAATTTGTTTTTACCAATATTTTTTAGCGTCGCACTTTCAAATATTTCATCTTCATCGCCATCTAAGTTAATAATGCGAACAATATTTTCTTCATCTTGCTCTTTATACCAAACTAATTGTTTGTGAGAGCAATTAGGATAAACAGTTACAAAAGAAAACTCACTTTCTTGTGTAAATACTTCTTCCACTTTTTTATTTTTTACATCAATAATAAATCCAAACCAATAGGCATTACTGTCATTAGGCATAATCCATAACGTATAGGTCATTTTTTCTTTTCCAAAAAATATGCGTGCCGACGTCGACATAAGCGGCACTTCATAATAACCCACTGAGCAAAGAAATTCATTGACATAATCAATACCTTCAATTTCTATAAAATCATTTTCAAGGCAATCAAAGACACCAATAGGTTCATTTTTAGATTTATTGATCAAAATGTATGGAGATGTGCCAAAAAACCTTGTAGTCCCTACAATACCTGCAAAGTCATATTCATACTCTTTCCATTTTTTTTCTTTTCTGAGGTAAGTAGAAATTCTTTGAGTGTAATACAACTCCCCATGTTTATGTATACGTGGAATTTTATTGGTAAACGCATAGATATTACCATTATACCTCGATAATGAATTATATGCATTATCACTAATTTTTTTCATGGTATTTGGATATGGATATTGTGCAATATCGCCATTATTTGTAAATAATACTCGCGCATCCATGTGACCTTTGTCATTTTTCACCAAATATCGAATGAATGGAATAATAGTTCCATAATACCGTGTAAAATATTTGCGCGGTGACGCTTGTTGCAGTCGAAGTTTTGAGTATTTTATTATATTTTTTTTTCCTCCGGGAAAAACAAGTACTATTTCTTTTTCTTTTTCATTAATGCCAACCAAATTAAAACCACCAGTTGGATTTAGTCCTGTACCAATAAAATTTTCTATATCTGGAAAATCTTCAAACTTATACGTTTGGGGAAAAAAAACGGTATTATCAACATTATCTAAATTTAATATTACATTGTTATCACCAATTAACTCTGAACCATAAAAGTCACCATATACATGAAAAGGCTTGCCCTCTGTTACTTCACTAATCTCATATTCTTTTTTTTCTGTACTATATAAAACTATTAGATCCTTTTTTTTAGGTGTACTATGCAGAGCAAAGCCATTTATATTATCTGAATTATCAAATAAATCGCCTGTTTGAATCAGCGTATGTGGAATTATTGTTTTTTTTACTTTTTCTATTTGAGAAGATTGTGTTGCTATCGACATTGTCAATGCCATACTAATGATAAGTAATTTTTTCATTATATTCTCCTTTTCAAACATCGCATTTGTAAGTCCTTTTATGATAACCTACCATTATAAATTTGTTTTGTCATAAAGAAGGAAAAACGTTATGAAACATAATGAAATGTGCGGAAAGTGTATTCAGGTTTGTCAAGCAATGGTTATTGAGCTTTCAAAATGCGCAAAAGAATGTAAAAATTCAGGTCAGCAAATTGGTTCATGCATAAGTTGCTCATCTCAAGCAGAAAAATTAATTGGGATGTGCTCTGAAACAATCGATTCCTGCAAGGAACATATTACGTTATGTTCCACACAAAAGTGTATTGATCTTTGTCAAAAATCTATTGATCGATCTGAAGACTTAATTGAACTGTGCAAACGAACAGTACAGCATTGTACAACACCAAATGATGTTTGTGCAAAATTTGTTGGACAAACACTTACTGCATGTAAAAAATGTATTGATGCATGTAGAAACTGTATTGAGAGCGGATGTAGATAATAAAATTATAAAAATGGAACAACCCATTTTTCAATTCGTTTTTCAACCGCGTTCCAATCAATAGTATTCCAAAACTTCTCAACATATGGAGTGCGGTTAATTCCATAATCAATCATATACGCATGTTCATAGACATCAAGCACTAATAATGGAATGCTTAATATTGGTACATTTTGATTATGTTCTTCCAAAACATAATTGTGTATTTGTTTATCATCAAGTACAAATGCAGTAATAACCCACCCTCGCGCACAGGCGGCTGAAAGTGCAAAATCTTTTCCGAATCGTTCAATTGAACCAAAACTGTCAATAATAAGTTGCTTCATTTTTGGACCAATAGCTTGTTTTGTTTGTCCAATATTTTCAAAGTACAATTCATGCAACAAAGATCCATTCACCGCATATGTTTCTGAAATTTTAAGGGCACGATATGGAGAATATGTTTTGTTGCCCTTCTGCGATAAATCTATCATTTTAAGTTTTTGTGTTATTTCATTTCGCTTACTCACATATCCTTTATATAAAGTGTAATGTTGCTCAATTTGTTTTGTTGTTAACCAAGTAACATTATTTGTAAGATTGAATTTTTTTGCTACATATTTTTTTTTCATTGAATAGGTTATCTCTGTCCGGTTTGTCTCACTTACATGTAAAGTGTTATTTTTCTGCATCACTTTTTTGTCAAAATATATCAAAAAGATAGCGCCTAACATTACAACAATAACCCAAATAAACCAATGACGATAAAAGCGTTTGTATTTATTCATACTATCCTTTTGTTCGATTTTTTACAGCATACTCTGTTTTCACATTCGATTATAAGGATTACAAAATAGTAAAACACTTTGGTATTTTTACTAAATACGTACAAACAGGTATGCTAAAGATAGAAAACCCTTTATATAATACTTAATAATGGAAATATAGTATGGCCACAGATAATCAAGAAAAAAAGATAAGTTTTAAAGATACACTCAATTTGCCCCAAACGGACTTTCCTATTCGTGCAAATGCGAAAGAACATGATCCAAAAACATTGAATCGTTGGGAAGAAAATACAACTTGTCAAAAAACACAATCTATACATTCTGACAATGAACAATTTATTTTGCATGATGGGCCTCCGTACGCAAATGGACACTTACACTTGGGGCATGCGTATAATAAAATCTTGAAAGATATTATTTGTAAATCTCAACGTATGATGGGTAAACATGTACCAATTACTCCGGGTTGGGATTGTCATGGTCTTCCAATTGAGCTTAATGTAAAAAAAGAAAATCCTGAACTTTCTGGTATCGCGTTAAAAAAGAAATGTCGAGAGTATGCACAAAGGTGGGTTGATATTCAAAAAAGTGAATTTAAAAAACTTGGTGTGTTTATGGATTGGGATAATCCATATCAGACCATGAATCATCAATATGAATCTTCAATTGTAAAAGCGTTTGGAATACTTGCCCAACGTGGATATATTGAGCGTAAAGAAAAAACTGTTCCATGGTGTATTTCATGCCAAACCGTTCTTGCATCAGCTGAAATTGAACATAAAGAAAAAAAAGATCCATCAATTTATTCATTATTTAAATTGACCGATTCATCGGCAAAAGAATTATTTTCTGAAATTACACAACCTATATATCTTGCTGTTTGGACAACAACTCCATGGACACTTCCACTCAATCAAGGTGTTATGGCAAAACCAAATGCTGAATATGTAATTCTTAATGTAAACAATAAATATGTTGTTGTTGGAAAACAACTTGCAGATAAATTAGTATCATTAGTTGAGACTGAAAAAAATATTGTCAAAGAATTTAACTCATCAACTTTTGAAAATAAAAACGTACAAATCAACCATCCTTTTATTGATCGAGTTGTTCCATTAATTCTTGATAATGAAGTTTCTTTGTATGATGGTACTGCATTTGTTCATTGTGCACCTGAGTCTGGACCAATTGATTATGAAATTGGAATAAAAAATAATTTACCAATAGCCTCCACTGTCAAAAAAGATGGTACGTACAATGATACGGTTCAACCAAAAGAATTAATTGGTATCAAAGTAACTGAAGCGCATGGATTTGTAATTAAAACATTATTAGAACATGATGCATTATTTGCAAAAAAAAGTATCAAACACCCATATCCACACTGTTGGCGTTGCAGAAATCCGTTAATTTTTCGTGCAACAAAACAGTGGTTTTGTAATCTAACACACAATAATTTAAAAAAACGCGCCCTCAAAACAATTGAAACACTCACAATGAAACCCGAACCTTCTCGAAATCGTTTATCTGCTACTGTTGAGAGTCGACTTGAATGGTGTATTTCACGCCAACGCGAATGGGGTATTCCAATTACTGCATTAATTTGTAACAATTGTGATTATACACATGTTTCAGAAACACTTATTGAACATGTTACAAAATATATTGCACAAGAAGGAATAGAATATTGGGATACTGTTACTGTTGATCAATTAATTAATAAAAATTTTGCGTGTCCAAAATGTACAAAAAACAATTGGCAAAAAGAGACTGATATTTTAGATGTTTGGTTTGATTCAGGAGTAAGTCATTTTGCAGTTTTGACACAAAAAGATCAATACCCTGCGGATTTATATCTTGAAGGTAAGGATCAGCATCGCGGATGGTTTCAAAGTTCATTACTTACTAGTTTAATTATTAACGATAAACCATGTATGCGTAGTATTTTGACACATGGTTTTACCGTAGACCAAAAAGGGCATAAAATGTCCAAATCATTAGGCAATGTTGTTTCTCCAAATGAAATGATTGAAAAACTTGGAACAGACGGACTTCGTTTATGGGCTTCAAGTATCGATTATGCACATGATGCAGTAGTTTCAGACGCTTTAATTAAAAATATTACGCAAGTAAATAGAAAAATTAGAAACACCTGCCGATTTTTACTTTCTAACTTATTTGACTTTGAACACGAAGTTAACACATTACCACTTGAGCAATTACAAACAATTGATCAGTACGCATTACAAGAATTATTTGAAACTCAAACACTAGTGATAGAATCATATCAAAACTATGAATTTACCAAAGTATTTCAGTTATTGAATGATTATTGCACCGTAAATTTAAGTTCATTTTATTTAGACATTATTAAAGATAGATTATATGTTGAACAAGCAGATGGCAATGAACGTCGATCAGCACAAACTACATGTTATATTATTTTAGATGCGCTAACAAAATTAATTGCACCAATTTTATCATTCACTGCAGAACAAGTTGCTGATAATTATCAAAAAAATAATGATTCTGTTCATTTGCAAACATTTGCAAATTTGCAATCAGTTTGGAAATTACTTGCAAAAAAATATACTGAAGTTTCAAAAATATTTTCTGATATTCCGCACACAAAACAACTTACTCAGTTAAACAAATCTATAAAAGAAGTATTATTTGTACTTAATAAAAACCAGAAATGGGAATTTATCAAACAAGTACGATCTGAATTATTAAAAGCAATTGAACGAAAACGAGAAACTGGTGATATCAAACATTCGCTTGAAGCAAAAGTAATAATACATGTTTCTGTCACAGAACAGAGTGTTTCATTATTTCATGAATTTGCAAATAAATTTACAACTGATGAGAACATTACTGATTTTATGCGTAAATTTTTAATTGTATCACAATGTGAAATTGTAAATTCACCTGACAATCTAAAACAAACCAGCATTTCGGGATTGTTTGTTTCAGTAACTCATGCTAATGGTCAAAAATGTCCACGTTGTTGGCAATGGACAGTTACAATACATGAACATGATTTGTGTCAACGTTGTTATGATATTGTACAATATTAAGTTTAATAATATATAAACAAAAAAGAGACAGAATTTTCTGTCTCTTTTTCATAAGTTTTTTGTTTCTTGTTTTACGCTAATGCTTGTTGCAATACATTAACAACTGATTCCAATACGTCCATCTTACTTTGCAACTCAGTAACTTGATTGTCTTTTTCTTCCATTTTTACAAGAAGGTGTTTAATAGCGGCAAGATGATAAATTGGTAACTCCTGATAGCGGAGAGAGTATGGCTCTCCTTGTTCATCATAAATAACCAAATTGATTCCTTCTTCTTCAACTTCTTCAGCAATTAGACCACACATCTTTGTTTTGTCTGGATCTGAAATATAATTAAATTCAACTGGTCTCAGTTTTTTGACTACTGCAACAAGTGCCGCAGTATTAACGTCTATAATATTTTCTTTAACTTTACGAGTTGAAGCAATTGTCCCAAGTTGACCAGATGCATCAATCAAAACAAATGCTCCTAAAGGATTTAATTTTCCAGATATGCCGGCAATAAACGTATGAACATGAGTAAGACTTGTACCAATTCTAATGTAACCACTTTCACCTACACCACCAGGGCCAGACGCTACGAGAGGTGCCTCCGCAGGGCCATTAGCGCCACCTGCGTTACCAATGTAAATATTATCACTTCCTGTAGTACTACCCGTGCCAGCAAGATTTCCTATGGCAATACTTCTAGAACCTGTTGTGTTTTCAAGTGCACCCGATCCAATAGAAGTATTACTATCGCCAGTAGCTAACCTTAACGAATTAAGACCAAGCGCAGTGTTATCACTACCACTAACATTTGTTACCAATGCTTGACTTCCAAGTGCTGTATTTGCTGCTCCTGTTGTATTTGCTCGTAATGATCTCCAACCAACTGCAGTATTTTCGTCACCAGTAGTATTATTTTCCATTGATTCACTTCCGACAGCTACAAGAAATGACGTTGCAGTATTATTTCGTAATGCTCTAAAACCAACTGCTACCTGACCTCCACCAGTAACATTAACAAGCAACGAATCTTCACCAACAGCAGTATTTTGCGCACCAGTCGTATTTGCATTTAATGCAGCATCACCAACAGCAGTATTAGAATTTCCTGTATTATTCAAAAGAGCTGTACAACCAACGGCTGTATTTGATTCACCTGTAACATTTTCTCGTAACGCTTGATCGCCAACTGCAGTATTATTTGCACCTGTTGTGTTATCTTGTAATGATTTAAATCCGACTGCTGTATTGCATGAACCTGTTGTGTTGCTTTGTAACGCCTGTGATCCAACACCAACTATTCCATTAGCATCATTTGATTGTAATGTTTGATATCCTACAGCAACACTATCATCGCCCGTAAATACGTTTACTGTTGGATTTGCTCCCATTGCTTCAGAACCAACGGCAACGTTTCTTGTGCCGCCCATATGTGCACCGGCAAAACTACCAACGCCAACATTAAAACTGTTGGTCGTAACACTTAACATTGAAAAATAACCAACACCAACATTTTCTGCACCTGTTGAAATATTTTGTCCTGCAGTACGTCCAATAGCAACATTTCTTTGTCCTGTAGTAAATCGCAATGCTGCTTCACCAATTGCTATGTTTTCATCACTTGCTGTATTTGTTGATAATGCCAGTCTACCAATAGCAATGTTACTATCACCACTCAAATTTGCGGATAATGCATTAGAGCCAACAGCAATGTTATCACCACCTGTGGTATTTGAATCTAACGAATTATTTCCTACTGCAACATTTTGAATACCACTAGTGTTAGTAAGTAATGTAGAAAAACCAACACCTACATTATTTGTACCTGTCATAGTGAAGTTACCAGCTCCTGATCCCATAAAAGTATTATTTGTACCAAAATTATGTATAAAAGTTGATCCACCTTTATTAATATTTCCGATGGCAGAAGATGTTGAATTATTCATATTAATGTTACAGCCAACATCAAGATCACATCCTATATCAGCATTATCTGAAACTTCTATGCAACTAGCCGAAATACAACCATTAACAATAAGCTCATCAACTACAGAAAAATCAAATATAAGTGTGTCTTGAATCTCAACACAACTAGCAATTAGACACCCAACTACCGTTGCATTTTTACCTACCATTAAATTACAATCAACATCTAGATTCTCTGCAATTGTTGCGCTACCTGATACAGTCAAGTCATCACCAACTAACATGTCATCAGTAACTTCCAACCAACTTGTGGTTATGCAATTTGCAACATCAAGATTGCCACCAATAGTCATATTATTAGTTACATCAATATCA
>SDBT01000096.1_pt1 | contig 108377 bp, 145 predicted proteins | sample 2277101 | NCBI WGS metagenome assembly SDBT01 (sample SAMN10404973, study PRJNA504765) | marine sediment metagenome | isolation source: marine sediment core GS10_PC15, 103 cmbsf | place: Arctic Ocean: Southern Knipovich Ridge | collected 2010
ATAAACATGTCTATGCCAAAAAAGAAAAGCCCGGTTGGTAAAATTTATAATGAAAAAACAAAGAGGTATGTCTTGAGAACAGGAGTTGTTGGGAAAAGTATACTAGCAAAGCAGAAAATGAAACGTGAATCTGTTAATCCCGCCAATTTTGAATCAATCCCAAATGAAATAATCCGGGAAATTTTACTTGAATTAGATAGCAAAGATTTGAAAAGTGCATGTTCTACAAATAAAAGAATTCGTATGATTTGCAATGATCCTGGGTTTCAAACAAAATATAAGGAACTACATCCAAAAAAAATTCCTATGGTTAATCTTAAAGGAAAACTTGTTCCGCAACCCGCAGTAGGTGATGAAGTATTTGTAGAAGGATATAAATTTAGTGTATGGTTTGTAAAGAAACAGACAGGAATTGTTCATTATTTACACATAGAAGAATATGAGGAAGGGGAAGAGGGAACGAGAGACACGGCCGAATTGATTTTAAATATGCAGCAAGGAAAATGGGAATTCTTTGGTACAGGGGATACGTACGGCTTCATAAAAAGAAAACCAAAAAATATCAGATTTGTTAGACCATAAACGATATTTACTATTCATCTTATTTCTATTCCCCCATTTGTTTTTTCAACATTTTCATCATTGGTGTTGTGAACGAGACATCCTCCCATTCGCCTGTTTCTCCTTTTACTTCAACCTTGGTTGTAAAAATAGCTTGGAGGTCCCCCACAAAACATCCGTATACTCTCACCATCTTTTCCATATGCGGAGCAAGATTAGGAGCAGAGTGGAGAAGAATATACGCTCTATTTCCCTTATCCGGGCCCGGAGGGAGGGGTCCTGTAAGTAGAGCAACAGGTATCCCTGAATTAGCACATCCTGTGGCGCATCCCGGGATGGTCTTTTCTTTACTCGGTGGAATAAGATGATTATTGGTATAGTTATCGTAGGACATAGCATAACATCTTGAGTCAACTAATAATCCTTCAATGTAACCATTAATTTTCTTGGTCCGACCTGGTTGTTGGTCACATACTAAATCAAAATAAGCGGGGTTCGTGCACATACATCCACTATTCATTTGCGACGGATCATCTTGCGCCGAATCCGGTCGGGAAGAGCACGAACATGGATAATTCTTAGTTGATTCTGGTTGCGAAAAGCCATCATTTGATGACAGCATCCAACAACTACAAAATATAAAAATGGCAATAAAAATAATGGTCATAGGACCGCAACTTTTCATAATAACCTTTATTATTAAGATAATTATATTCGGTTCATAAATATAAGAATCAACAGAAATAATCAGTCAGGCTATATGAAGTCAAAGGTTTATCTATCATATAGACTGTTTCGTTGTAACTACTGGCAGGTATCCGACATTTTTTCGTTTTTGGATCATATTGTATATGATTATATCCTGGCGTAAGGGGATCTTTCTTATGAACGAAAGCTTCTTTATCTAATTTTTTAAGATCAAGCGTACCCGCCAAATAAGAAGGATATATACCAGGATGAATATGAGAAATCTTGATAAGTCCAGGTTCAATAACAGACGTGATCACAGCGTTATCTAAAGTATTATCCATTTTAGTAACCATAGGTTGACCAGGTCTTTCCCTCATTTCAAATTCGCGCAATTTCTTATATTGTTTCTGGAAGAATTCACCCTTACAAATCGCTGCAATTTTTGGACTTGTAGCACATGCACTTTTCAAATCTTCACCATCTAAGTTAAGTAAAATTTCTCTAATCATATCGTCTGGAAGTAATTCAAAACCAGGAGGAAGAGTAGGTTCACGTTTCTTTTTAGAAAGTTTTTTAGGCTTCTTCTTGAGTGCGGGCTTGGGTTTCTTTTGTTTCCCCTCTTTTTTCGAAAGTTCTTTCCCAATAACTCCAGTTTCATTTACACATCTACGCGAGGCGGGATTGTAAATTTTCTTTTTGGGACAATCTTTCTTTTTGTATAATTCTGAAATGGTCCCAGCTTTTATTGCTTTCCCAACAACTCCATCTTTATTTACACATCTACGCGTTGCGGAATTATAAATTTTACCAGATGGACATGTTTTCTGTTTGGTAGACATCTTATCAAACTTCATTATAATTTTTGTAATGAAATTTATATTATTTTAATCTCCCCCAAGGAAAGATTGCAAATCTTGAGGATCGTCTTGGACGATTTTATATCCCCACCATCTTGACATTTTACCAAATCCATAAAATTCTTTGTTCTCGTTTGTGATAACACCAAGACGTTTATTAAGTTCATGTTTCATGATATTTTTGCCAATTTTGCCTTTGATATATGAAGGATAATTATCTTTATACCAATCTCCAAATTCTGAAAAAGTTTCTGCAAGTTTAATAAAAGTAGTTTTAGCTTTATCAGGGTCTTTTTCTTTTTCAATACGATCATGAATAAATTGTGAATAGATATCATTATCCATTTTATATTTTGCTGTAGAAAGTAACACTTCATTCGGTTCGATGAGACCTTGGGTTTTGTATGTTTTAAAATTATCAAAGAGTTTCCATAAAAGTACCTGAGCGAGATTTGGTAGACGATCCCGAATATCATTATCGGCAGCAAAACGTTTTATACGTAATTGTTCTTCAAATGTTTCTGGTACTGGAAATTCTTCAAGATCCTGAGGTTTAACAAATTTTGATTCATGATCTAAAATACGAACTCGACTCCATGTAGCTTCGTCTTGACCGGGAATTTCTGGAGGTTCGTTACATTGCATTAACAATGTAAACATGGGTTGAATTTCGTCAGCATCTTTTTCATACAGTCCACGAGCAAAGAAAGAGTCGTTACCTGTTGCCTCTTTTATAAATCCAATATTAAGTTTTTCCTCTTTGGTGACTTCTTGTGCTCCCATGATTCTCTTCCCTCTAACCCTAGCTAATTCGGGGCGAGGTCCCGAAGAGGAGTTTGAACCAGTACTTCTAACCATTAATGTTCGATCAAATTTGCCAAAATATCCTTTAATCCCTCCCCTTTTATCCTTTCCGAAAACTAATTCCAAAAGCGAAAACGTCATTGATTTTGCACCATCGCTAGGACCGGTAGCTATCAAAAAACGTTTATGTATATTTCCTCCTTCCATACATGAAGTCATAAAATCTATAAAATACTTTCGGCGCTTTTCATTTGGATACACTTTTAACAGATAGTCATCAAGCTCCTTGACTTCTTTGTCTTTAGGATTATATTTTCGAAAATACATTCCAGTACTAAATGTAACATAATCGTCAGGTCGCCCATCTCGAAATATACCTAGCTCCAAATCTATAATGCCATTTTCGCAACCCAAAAGTTTTCTATTCTCATCTATTTTCTGCATAAAAAGTGGTTGATGAATTTCCTTAAGTATACAAAGTTGCTTGATTACTTTCTTTTGAAAAATATCAGTTTTTAGTCTATCAATAATCTTTTTACATACCTTGCGTTGATTTTCAAGTTTTACTCTTTCACTATCATCAGCGGTTTTTTGTTTAATTGCAATTTCAGCATGAAGATTCCAATATTCTTGGCAAACTTCGCTTGGCAATAATCTTTGCATCGAAGTATGTCCATCAATCTTTCTCCAACGATGATCGTCAAACTCATACCATATATCTTCTTTAGCTCTGGCACACACAAAACGATTAGGATACATTGCGGATACTACAAACGCCACATCATATTCGTTAGGCTCAGGAAATGATTTTACACTACTCCACATTTTACATTTATAATCTGTTTTCTTCATGTCATTATAGTCATCAGGAGAATCAATTTTTGCCATAGCGAATAAAGAAGCAATAGTTTTAGCACTCAGGTCCATAGTTTCCCACATCTTTTCACATTCTCCATCAATAAATTTCGAAGAGCGGGTAGAAAATTCTATCCACATGGCTAGCGCGTCGTCTTCCCCTTGACCTATATTAAATAATGTCCACCCGACATCCATCCATTCATCATAATTTTCAGCGCGCACATTAGAAAGCATACTCATCAACTCCCAATCTTTTATCGTTTTGAGATCTGTCATTACATCTGCTTTAGTTCGTTTTTTGGTTATTTGATAATTACGTTTTTTGCGGCCAACTGTCAGGGTTTTCTGGCTGATTATCTCATCGGTAAGACTTGTGGCTGATGTAAATCCTCTTATCGATAAAAATCTTGGAAGATAGTATTTAACAGATTTTTGTCTGTTTGACATATCAATTTCAAAAATTTTGTCAAGAGCAATATCGGATAGATTGTGATCGAAAGCATAACCAAACTTATTTGAAGATTTTGTCCAATTATTGTATAAATAAGGCACTGAATGTTTATTTTTATAATTCATCGATCCGTAAAGCATCCATGGTTTTCGAGCAATGTCTTTATCGATAAATTCTGAAAGCGGAGTGATAAAATTAGAATTCTCACCCCAAACTTTTTCTTCTAGCATTTTAGCTGATACTTTTTCTCGAAGATACCTATCCTGAATCCACCCTTCGCATATAAAATTTGGAAAATGCAGATGGAAACCGTCTTTGAGTTTCCCCTCTTCTATTCGAGGTTCAGGTTTTTCCAATACAATGCATGTCAACATTGTATTTTCAAATATCTCAGGATCAATAATATGTTGAAGTTCTTTTTGATATAATTTCACAATGTGTTTAAGAATGTGTTTCGTGTATTTTCGTTTATGACCATCATCGATTGATGATTTAAAATCAAAATCAACTCTTAAAGGGCCATATGGTCCTGGACGTTCAGTTACAGTTGAATGACAACTATTTTGGTTGTTTGCAATATAATTGCAATATGTTGTCCAAAAATTATCTAAATAATTATCTTCAATGAAATAGGAACCAGGTGTCCATCTAGAAGACGTACCACTTGTACCTTTTGTTGTATGTGTGAAGGGTTCTCCTCTCGCGATCCTGCATCTTTCCAAGAAAGCTTTTAGTTGTGCTTCCATGGTAATATCAATACAATAAAATATATCCGATATTTTTCTAATATAGTCTATATATACCTGATAAAGGTTGATGGTCAACTTTTTTAGGTAGAACCTGAATATCTCATTGAGAGATATATCTGTCGGATTATATCTCCATTTTTTCTCGCAGTTTTGTATTTATGCTGAAATACAAAACTTGGTTTAAGCTGATCGAAGATCAGCTTAATAAACATGATATACACAGCCATGATCTTCTATTTTTTATTTGCTTTCGGATCTTCCATGAACGAGGTGGTTTAAAACCGCACATAACGCATAACAATTTAGATTCAAAATTAACTCTTTTTTTCGTTGATTCAGACCCTTTGCCTTCCATATTCGTACAGAATAAGCTCTAATTTCTTATAAGATATCAATTTTTTGGAATCGTATTTCTTAGCCACTTATCTTCTCAAAAAAGATTAAAAAAGATATTTTAATATAAATACTATGACAGCCCCTCAAAGTAGTACGCTTGATTACAAATTACTTTGGGATGTCGAAGATCAAACTCCTGAATGGACAAAAGTTCAAGCAATATTAAAAGCGAGAGAATGGCCAGGATTTCCTGCAAATCCGATAAGGCCAGTACCCATTGAGGTTGATATGAGGAAATATATGCAAACCGTAAAACCCAAACCACCTCTAGGAGGTAGACATACAGTAAGAGGAAAATTAGGTTATGTATCTTTAACTAATTACAACAATCTTCCGTGAGTTAAGATTACTGTATTTACCAATAAACACCTCAAGCTCTTTGAATTTTTATACCCAACATCACAGGTAAGTACAATATTCCTTCAGAGATAAAAATCTTTTAACCATGTGCCATCCATGTCCACGCTACTTGGTTAGCGTTAGTTGAATTAGTAGCGATACAGTCACGCATACATTCATCATCATCTTCAACCGAATAAGGGCACCATAATTCCTTACACCATTTTCCTACTTCCTTTCTACCAAAGCACATACTTATACATTTTCTCTTTTCATTGTGAGTAGCTCCAAATCCCGAACATTGCTTTTCACAATCGGTCATACTATTACGAACTCTGAGAAATGGTGATGAAGGAGAAACTCCTTTTTGGGCCAAATCAGTAATTATACTTTCGCAATATTTTCCGCAATTCCAATTTCCGGTTGCTAATAATCTTCTATTAGGATCTTCCCTATCACATTCATTAATACATTCGTTAAGTTGCTCTACGTAAGGTGCAAGCTGACCTAATGGCGTGCCATATCCTTCAGATTTTTTTTTGGATATTATGAAAAGAAATCCTAGTATTAATACCACTGTGATTAAAACAAATACTAATTCTTTCATATTATTATTACAAAGGACAAAGATAAATGAGATTTCTAATTTGTTTAGCGGTAGCTTTTGGACTATTAATATTTTTACTATTTGTATGTAAGTGGCTAAATTTTAGTATTATCCCCAAAGGATTAAAACTTTCAAAGCCAAAAAAATTTAAGTTTCCTCAAATGAGACGTAATGGGTATAATTGGGAAGTATATGAAGATTCTGATAGTGATGATGATGAAGATAGCAATGATGAATTTGAGTTTTAATAATAATCCCTTATGATAATGGATTCCGAGGTGACTGTCCCAATTATTTTTTTAATAGTTATTATTTTGGGAGGTTTAGCTATTATTATTTTTGCACTGGATAAAAAACCAAAACAAAACCCAAATAAATCATCCTATGATAATCCAAATACTGAATTTCCATCCGGTACCGATTTTTATATTTCCAATTATCTACAAAAACCTATTCGGATAGAGGTTATAGATGATGGCGGAAATAATATTCCTCTTACAAACAGGATCCAACCTCAAGCAAAGAAAGGATTCCAAATGAAAACCATTGAAAAATATATCCAAAAAGGTAATCATATGAGGGTATATATACTTGATGATTACCCAGGAGAAACCATATATTCTGATTATGCTTTCGAAATGCCTGAGGGAACAACTATCAAAATGTTGCATATTGGAATGATTACTAGCAGATGGGTAGGAGCTGATGGCGATTATAATATCGGTAAACCTGGATTTAATGCAGTACAAGGTTTACCGTGGATTAAAATTCATAATCTTACAGATAGAACGCTTTCTCTAAATAATAATATCGATATATCACCCGGTGGAACTTTGAGGTATTCGGGGAGGGATCATTTTGGTGTTAGACTTGGAACAGTATTTAAAGATCAAAATAACGTTTTCCCAGATTTTATTTTTACTATTCCAGCAACTGATATTTACTACGGTGTCGTTTCTGATATTCAACAATCATTATTTGGAGGATTTCAACTTACACCCGATTTTGATGATGCCGCGAACGAGCCGCAATATCTACTTGAAAATGGATGGATGGGAGGCCCAGCATATGGCCATATTCCTATCGGATTGCTTCCTATAGAGGGTCATTCAGTTCCTCCCCAAAATAGATGGGGTGAAAATGTTAGTGCCGAAAATTTAATACATCCTGTAGGCCCGCCTTTGGAAAATGTCAGTGGGCTTTGAGCTTTGACTCTCGTTAAATTTTTATTGAAAATTTAATTACTATTGATTTTTAAGATTAAGGTTTATTTAATAATGTTTTCGTTATCGATTCCGATCATATGAGGTACATTGAGCTTTTCACAATAGATAAAAACATCCCCAATTTCATATTCTTGTTTAGCAATAATTTTTTGGGCTTTTTGAATGGTATCAAAAAATTCCAACTACTGCACTTTCTCCGGCATCGTAAACTACGTATACGAAAGAAGGCATTTTTGTAACATTTATTTCCAGAAAGTAGATTGCAAATATCATTTTTCAAATAAACTCCAATCTTTGACATCAAATGGGATAGACTCAAGAGCACATATCCACATATCGTTATTCCTGCTCGAGCTAACCGTCTTTGCCGAACACTAGATATAGATGGGGTGGGAAATTAAATGCATCCTGCCAGTCCTTTAGAAAATACTATTGGTGTTTAGATTTTTCACATAACCTGTTTTAGATTATGTGACATGTTTTACTACACATCCATACCACTCAACTCCATCTCAATCTTACGATATTTCCTTATTAACCAAACAAACGCGATACAGATACCACTAAGCACGGCGATGATCGGAATACAAACTGCCGCGGTTAAGTAACCGATTAATAAACAACCATTAATCATCGAATTATACGTTTGAAAGTTACACAACTCATTGAAATTAAAATCAACGGTGTCATTTGCAAAAACGCAACGCAATTTCTTATTATCGGTGTTGATCGAAATGTTTTTCATCTCATAAAGACAGTGTGTGTCATATCCAAAACCTGTTATCGTCAATACACCAGCTAACCAGAGGAAAAACATTATAGAAGTCACTATAGCAATCGCCACGCAGAAATCAAAAATATTTATTGCTCTTAATCCCTCGTAGACCGATATGATTATACCAAACACGACAATTATTAGTACTATGGAGAACAACCCAACGAAAAAACAACCAACAAAGTTATTGTCATTGCACAAGGAACTAACATTAGGATCGATAGTATCGTTTGCAAAAAAACAATACCGAAAGTCTCCATTCGATCTATATTTCATCTCACCTTCACAGGTCATATTGTATCCTGAACCTTTTGTTATCCAAATGCCAATCCAACAGAAGATGTAAGCGGCAATAATGGAAATAACTAACATCGCAAAGCCCATGCAACAACCCGTAAAATCTTCTTCATTCAGCTTGTTGTGTAACTTTGCGATTCCGAGACGAAACGTTCGATTTAAAATGGTGCAACATTTGACCTTTTTAGCCATGTTATTCTAAATTGGAATAGATTGGTACAAATATCATTTTAATTTATACATCCATGATGCACAACTCAGATTTGATATTCTGATACTTCCTTATCAACCAAATAAGCATAATGCAGATGATGCTAAGCACGGAAACAATCAGGGTCCAACCCATTACGACTAGGATACCGATTAATAAACAACCATTAATCATCGAATTATACGTTTGAAAGTTACAGATAACATTGAAATTAAAATCAACGGTGCCGTTGGCAAAAACACACATCAACCTCTTGTGATGTACACTGAGCGGAACGTATTTCATATCGCCGTGAATACAACGTGTGTCATAACCAGCCCCTGTTACCATCACCACCCCATTTAACCAGACGAGAGAAGCGATTAAAAGCAGTATAGTAATCACCACGCCGAAATCATATAAAATAGTCATATTTTTTTTAGCAGTTTTTATCAACCAAGTACATACCTCGTAGGTAAGCATAATAAGCGCAATACTGCTCAGTATTACAACACAGAATACCGAAAGAGAAACTATTCCAGTTAAGAAACATTCTATAAAGAATTGGTTATAGTTGCAAAAATTATTGAAATTCGGATTGATGGTGTCGTTTGCAAAAACGCAACGCAATCCCTCAGATACATATTTCATCTCGCCGTAAGGACATGTTGTCTCGTATCCCAAACCTACTACCGTCCAAAAACCAACCCAACAGGCGATGTAAGCACAAAAAGCAAATATCGCAAAGCCCATGCAATAACTTGTAAATTCCCCCCTTTTCAGTTCGATATATAACTCTTTTGCGATTTCGAGACGAAACAGTCGATTTAAAATGGTGCAACATTTGACCTTTTTAGCCATGTTATTCTAAATTGGAATAGCTTGGTACAAATATCATTTTTTAGTTAACTAATTTAAAGCTCCAGTTATTAATTTCAGTCTTTGGGTATGGAAAATGAATGGACGCTCGTTGTAAAAAAACAAAAAATTATACCCTCGTCTCCAATCTTTGACATCAAATGGGATAGACTCAAGAGCACATATCCACATATCGTTATTCCTGCTCGAGCTAACCGTCTTTGCCGAAACTTGAATATAGATGGACTTGATACAAAATTAATGTCTGATGAGTGGATCGATTATCAATGTCAAGGATGGTGCTATGTTAAAGTACTTAAGGTTTGCGATGAGATCCCAAATAATACAGAATATACAACTTATTCGATTCTTAATATATATAATAAGTGGAGAGATAGGGTCTTATTTTCTCGAACTTTTAAAAAGGTATGTCATGATAATTTGTGAAAACATAGACATATAATCCAAAATATCTTTTTATGATTTTGTATATAAAAGATGTCTTGTAAACAAACTTTGTATGATGGAAGAATGCCTGATGGTCTAACTCCTCTTGAATATTTGTCAAATAAATCTACATTAACACAATGTGCCCAAGAGTGTTGTGACGACAGTGAATGTTATACTTATACCTATAAAACAGATACAAAAGAATGTTGGTTATGGCCTCGAGGAAACTCGTTTATTTATATACCTACTAAATCGAATATTCCAGAAAGTGGCGATGTGTTTATGACTACGGGTATTCTTCAAAATAGAAAACACCATGAATTAATTCCGTTCATTTTGACTTTAATAGCTATCGGGGTATTCTTTTTTTGGCGATGGAATACTAAGTCAGCCCCAAGAACGATATGACGTCTCGTACCGACATTTTTCGAAAAATGATATTCTAGATTAAAAATTTACATAAAGTTATCATCATGGGTTATATCGAAACTGTTTTCGGATATACTGTTATTAAAGACAATGGCGGAAATCATTGCATGTCTACTACCGATTTTCTTCGTTTAATAGCTAAAAAAATGTCTATCAATGGTAAATCTGTCGATCTTACTGAGGCAATATATGAGATTGATGATGATGAGACCTGGGAGATTAAATTGTATAATGATATTGTCGATCCGTATCATCCCAAAATGAAATCAGTGACTTTAGAGAATTGTGACGAATATAATGATCTGTTACACAGCCTCGTTTATAGAAATTGTCCAGATATTCGTAATGCATGCTGTTTTGAGGGTATCATTGTAGATATCGTTGATTATTCTACTAAACCAAAGACAAGTCTTCAAGAGCGACTCGATATGGCAAAGAAATGGATCGATGACCTTGACCAACAATCACGAATCGACAAGGATAAGTGGCATATTGTGCACGAATCTAATTGTTGTTCTTAAGTTGAATAAAAAATTTTCTTTTCTAATCGCAGAAAAGAAATATCACCCATAATCGACTTACTTAAAATCTAATATAATTATATTAGATTTTTATATTAGAGAAATCTAAACTACTACCAAATGAGTAATTTAGAATCTTATAGCAAAGAGATCGAAAGTATAAATACGGAGACTAAGCGCTTAAATGATCGTTTAAAAGTACTACGAAGTCAAAAACGCACTATAGAGGCGTATTTGTATGATGATATGACACGTAATAATTTAGAAAAATATGGTAAAATAACTCTGAAAAGTATTACACCCAGAGAAAAGAAGTCCAGAAAATCAACCAAAGCTAAACGTAATGATGCTATAAGTTTATTTCGAGATGTTGGAATAAATAATCCTGAACAATTTTGGAATGATTTTCAAGCTACCCAGAAATATACAGAAATACAAAGTTAAGAGTCTTCAGTAAGTTGCAGATGAGTTAAAAGATTTTTATTTGGTTTACTTATTTTTTCTTCTATAATATTACGATTTTCCATCACTTCTGCAACAAAAAATTCGTATATTTCTTTCATATTATCATCGTACCTTCCTGAAAGAATAATTTCGGAAGAACTAAATGCAATTAGCGTAGCGTATTCTTTTTTTGGCTGTTTATTAGGTTTATATGGATTGGAAGAAAGTTGAATAAAAAATGCTTCGGCATCTATCGGAATAACCAAACAGTCATATTTATAGTCAGTCGGTCTAGTACTGTACATTTTGATATTAACATTAGTGTGACCAGTGGTTTCACATTGCGACATAAATACTTTATCTTTGTATTTATGATTATTCATTAGTATATTAAGTTTTTCACGATCAATAGAGAATCCTAATTTAAAATCGACATTTTTCATAACTAAATTAAAAACGAATCTTGGAGAATCGTTAAGAGCTTCAGGTTTAAGATGCCATCCACCGGATATATTTCTAATATAATGTTTCCATAAGATAATTGTGGCTTCTGTGCCATCATCCTTATGTTTACAACCAGCTAATTTGAAATTATCTTTAAACATCATAATATTCAATATAATGTTTCCAATCGAAAGAACAACAGTTACTTGATTGAGAAAATTTGTTATTTTCTTTAGCTGCTTCAAAGAATAATATTGTTTACAATTCGTACAAAAATACTTAATTTCGTATATGTCAGTTCCTTCGATCAGGTATGGCTCTTCTATAACCGTATGAATAGAAACATTTTTATTACCACGTTTTTCTATGATACGACAATTAGCTGTACACCAATGTTTTCTTTTCTTCCGAATATCAATACCTCTAAATTTTATTCCTTTCATAACACTGATGATAGCTCCGTATGGAGCGACAAGACGTTTTTTATCAACATTTTTCTTTTTTTTTGTAAGAGGTACATCTACCGAAGTAATTTTGAGCTCTTGAAATATTTGATCCAAATCAAAACATATATTAGTATATATCATTAGAGTTTTAGTTGACGTTTTGAGCTCTTCAAACTCTGGAAGGCCATACTTACTCATTGTATTGACACACTTTGACATTTTTAGGTCTTAAAATGATTATCACTTAAGGAACTCATTATTTTTTATAACTTTTGTACAAATATAATTTGCAAATATTTACCAAGGCTGATATGTTTTCACCACGACAACAAGAAAGATTTAAAGTGTGGACTCTCCCTAATTCTGAAACATCTTGAATACTAGTATTGGAAATATTTAGAATATAAATTCCATTCAATACTGAAGGGTCACAAATATACCAATGTGAAAGATTAAGAGTATGAATTTTACTAATTCATTCACTAGACATACATTTTAGTATTTTGAAAAGTGAACTACTTCTCAAAGTTAGATGACCCGAAATTCATCTTTTGTTAAAAGATCCAAGGTATCATTTTTTTAATTCCTCCAATACCAAACCCCCAATAAAACTATAATGAAAACTATAATGATTGCCAAAAGCATCCATCTTATCGATTTTGAATTTTTTATTTGGTGCTCAAACCCTGGTCCTGACGGATCTGTAACAGGTGAAAACCCTGATGGTAACGAGATACCATTATAATGTACATCCTTCGTTTCTGGAAAAATAGAGATCGGTTTACGGATCTTAGTGGGAATTATACCAGTCCACATTGGATCATTAGTCGGATTAGTCCATACAAATAAATTCATAGTTCCATCTCTTACAGCTATTTTAGTTGCTGAGTCTGGATGAACCAGAGTCATCTCTGATTGTGAACTTGGAACATTAGCATCTTCGGGAGGATTTAATACAACATAAATAAGAATATTTGGAGAAGAATTAATAATTTGAACAGTTTGTGTATTCATTTAGATTACTATGCAATTCTTTTAAGATTTTTTTATCCATATTGCAAAAATTCCAATCCAAAACGCAACCAACGATAACCATAAATAATTTGGAGATCCGTTAGAATTTTGGAAAGCTTTTGGGTTCCAACAACCCAATGTTAAAATAGTTACTATAGCTAAAATAATGGGGATGTAATGATCATATCGATTCATTTTAAACTTAGTTAGAAAGAAACTTTCCGGTTTTTTTTGTTTTTGTATTTTCTCATATTGTAATAAACTATGTCGGTTCCTTTTAGTTCTAAAATTGATAAATTACAAGCACATGTAGAAGTATCGAATGCTAAAGCGGCAAATAAAGAAAAATGTGTTCCTATTATGCTAATTGTTGGCATCATAGTTCCACTCCTAATCTTTTTGCTTTTATACTTTCTTCAGCCTTCCTTTGTCCAAAAGAAAGAAGGGACAAAATATATTCGGAACAATACTAAATTATTCTATTGGACATTGCTAATTACTGTTGTTTTATGGATAGCTATGTATTTATTTTCATATTGCAAAGGATATGAGAAATCTGCAATGTTATGTAGAAAATAAAGTTTTTTTTTCTTTGGTAATGATTAAGTTAGGAATAATGTGTAGTATGAAAGCAAACTGGAAAGATATTTTGATCGGAGTTCTTGTTGCCTATGTAGTTGTTGATTTACTTATGGTTTCTGTAATGAAAACAAAACACCCCTCTTGTCTTCGAACGATGATGAAGCTCTATTCAGATCAGAATGGGCTCATCGTAATTGCGATAGGTGTTTTAGTGGGTGGCGCAGCTTGGTATTTTTCTAGTTTAAATAAAGAACGTTTTGAAGTTGGAAAAATCCAACCGGAAAACCCAGAATAAAATTGTGGAATTGGTGTGTGTGTGTGAGCTTTGATATTCTTAGGACTGAATTTATAATAATTTTTTCCAATCATGAATAACCGGCACTATTATTATTTGTTTGTGTCCAAACAAATAATTAAGACAACATTCTAATGTAACGAATAAAATCAAGATGATTTATTTCCGCAAGATTTGATGTTTTTTTAATGAATTCTGTAATATTTTTCTTATTGATACCGGTTTTTGTATACTCAACTATAAAAATAGCAGCTGGGGCAAGAACATCTACGTTATACAAAGTAATTTTTTCTCGTGGTAATTTTGTGACAAACCTATAAGCGTCGGTTCTAATATCTTTACGAAATATTTCATAGGCAGACGAAGCCAGAGCTCCGTGTAATGTATCTAAAGTCACTTCTAGAGGATCGCGAAAAATTTTTTGTATACGGGATATAGGCAATCCAGGTTCAAATCTACCAGGATCAAATCTACCAGGATCAAGCTCAATTTCGGGGGAAGAGGAAGGTCCGTATGAAACTTCTTCTTCCTCTTCACCAAAACTTTCCTCTGTTTCATATTCTTCTCCCAAAAAAAAATCTTCTTCAAGTTCATCCATTACTATAATATATAAAATCAATTTAAGTAATAAGGAGTATGGGAAAAACTTGTTTGGGAAAAACAAAAAAAGGTTGGAAATGTCAACGTAAACTAGGTCCCAGACTTAAATATTGTTGGTATCACCAATTAAACGAAAAATTAAACGAAAAATTAAACGAAAAATTAAACGAAAAATTAAACGAAAAATTAAACGAAAAATTAAACGAAAAATTAAACGAAAAATTAAACGAAAAATTAAACGAAAAATGTCCAATATGTCTTTCTAAGAAAAACGATATGTTAATACTTTCTTGTAAACATCGTTTGCATACAAAATGTGCAGAAGGTCTAACTAACTTAATGTGTCCTCTGTGTAATAGTAAAGAAAAAGAGGGATGGCCACCGTATCTACGTGAAAAAATTTTAGCCAATTCTATAGCTCGTAGAGATGAGATAGAAGAAGAAGAAAGACAATCACTTATTGACGATTTATATCAACAAATGTCATCTGAGATGACTCTATTTATTCAACCTTCTCCTCAAATTGAAATATTGGCAGCAATTCACTATATTCTGGACCAGAATATGCCTATAAATATTTGTATTAATATACCAACCCCTCAATTTCAAATTCAACCGGAAACATTATTTATGGCTATAATTGGTCAGATGTTGGAACAGTTTCAAGAAGAAAATACCGAAGAAAAGACCGAAGAAAAGACCGAAGAAAATAAAGATTGATGGTCAATGAAAGCTCTTTAAATATTCTCATCAATTATCAATAATGGATCTTCGTAAAGGAATTTGTATTCTCAAATGTGAGAAAGGTCACCAACACGGTATTGTCTGGCTTGAAGAAATTAAATTCGGCCCAGTACAATTTCGCGTAGTTATTAGGAACGTTACATCTGGCAAACATGGATTCCACATTCATAGAAAGGGAAATGAATTAGATGGATCAATAAGCTTATGTGATCACTTTAATCCTCAGAACCAACTTCACGGTAATATCAATACCAAAAATTCTCATGCGGGAGATTTAGGAAATCTTATCGCAGTTGATAAAATGATTGATACAGAATTTGTAGCTACGCGAGTTAGACTCTCAGGTATCAACTCTGTATTTGGTCGAAGTTTAATTGTTCATGAGAATGAGGATGATTTGGGCAAAGGACCTTATGAAGATTCACTTACAACGGGACACAGTGGAAAAAGAATTTTATGGGGAATAATTGGTGTTGATGACGGTGAGACGTGTACTTAAAAAATGAGATATTTTTTATCCGTCAAATAAATTTAACAATATGCATCTTGAAAATTTTATTAGACAGCATATGAAAGAAAATAAGTATATTAAAATCAATTATAAAGCTCTTGCTGAAGATACTCTTATCCATTTGGATAAATTATTCCGAATTAAATATGAGGGATTGCATGATTGTTTTTGGTTCAAGTATGAAACACAGTCGTGTCTCCAGAACATATTTATGATTGGGTGGTCGGACATATTAGATCCAGGAGGTGAATGTTTTGGAGATGGTATGGATCTAGTAGTAGAAGAACATGAAAATTTGATCATAGACTTCATCACAGCTTATAAAGATACAAAAATCGAGGAGTGTATTGAAAATGTACAAAGGGTAAAGATTGCCGAATAGAAAAACGATACTCTATTCACATAACCATCTCGGTTATGTGAATTTTAAATGTGTTACAGTGCTGAAAGTAGTTTGTTTATAATTGCAAAGCTGGATTATTTATTCTGCCACCTTTAATTATAGTTTGTTGAATGCGATTGTTGCATTATTTGCATAGAAAGATGAAATATTCAAGAGAGATTTTCTTTTCATGATAGATTTCAAATATGTTATCTATGCTCAAAAAATATGTAGGATTGTGGTACTCTGAGAATACTACCGAAAGATATGAATATACCCGTATTCTTGGTACTGGTAATAATGGCCCTGTTAAAGAATACACAGATCGCAAAACAGGAGAGGTGGTGGCTGTTAAAATAATCGATCTTGTTAGAATGAAGGATTCGTATCAGGAAGATCAAGTGCTTGAATATATCAAGGGGAAACATGTATGTTTTCTAGAATTGAAAAAAACTCTAATAAAAGATGAAACTATCACAATTATAACAGAGTCTGTTCCAGGTGAAGAACTATTTGATTACATTGATAAAAATAAACTGTTACCTCTTCAACATGTAAAAATCCTTTTCCGGCAAATTGTTGAAGCGATGAAAATTGCACACGATCTAAAAATTTCACACAGAGACTTAAAGTGTGAAAATATGAAAATCTTTTTTGATGAGTCAGGGAATCCTCATATTAAAATTCTCGATTGGGGGATGGCAGTATTTTTGGGATCAGAACCTATTCATGAAAGTTCAGGCAGCCCTAATTATGTAGCTCCCGAAGTAATCACTAAACTACCTGTTGTCGGTCTTTTTAACGATGTTTGGAGTATCGGAGTGATTCTTTGTATATTGCTAACAAAGCAATTCCCAATAGAACTTGATAAAAATATCCCTGATCTTTTTAGGAACATTCGACTATACAATGTAAATTATAAAATTCCCGGTCTCACTGATGGAGCCGTAAAACTACTTCGTAAAATTTTCGTTCCACATAAAAAAAGAATAACGTGTACTAATATGTTGGAGGATGAATGGTTAAATTCGGAAGAATTGGAGATGAGATATGAACTATAGATTTTGATAGATTTTACATCATAATGATGTAAAATTACTCCAAAAATATTAATCCGCTACTTCCATTTTCTTCAGACATTATATTCCTTTCGCAACATACAACTGTTAAGTCATGGTCATTAGAATTATAAAAATCCACTGATATGAATTTTTCAGATATACGAGAGAAATTCCAACCTACTTTCCCAAATGAAATATAATAAACAGGATATCTTGGACTCATACCTATCATTGCCATTTCCTCAAGAATCGAACATTCGTCTAGTTGCTTGGCAATTATATTAAATATATTAATTGTAACACATTTGATCCTATCGTATTTTCCAGTATTCCTATCTTTCGCATATAAAATTAGTCCATTAACTAAATGACTTCCCTTAAGAGGTAAACTACTACCAGGAATATGAATAGCTTCATTCTCACTGAAAGTCATAAAAGAATATAATGGATGTCCTTTATAAATTTTCTCACGGTCCGACGTATCTGAATACATATTCCCATTTACAACAACTTTAACATCAGTTACAAGGTCGTAAGAACTCCCACATTCTATGTGAATTTTTTTCTCTTCAAAAGGCATAGCAGATAAACTGAGCTCACCATCAAGTATAAGCGGAATATGAAGCGTGTACTCCGAATTTTTAATTGTAATATCATCTCTATATTTACTTAAATTTGGCGACATGAGCAACTCATTGATAATTGCGCTGTTTTCCCCAGAAAGGTTAAAATATGTAACATTATTAACACATAAACTAATATTCGAAACCAGATTACATTTTAGTTCCTTAATATTGAAATTGTTATTTTTCAGTTTAAATACTATTTTAAACCCAGTCATAGTGTCAGCATGTCTCGAAATTGTTATGCAATAATTATTACAGGGATAGTTTTGACCGGGTAATGGCCTGCAATACCACATCGCATTACTACATTGCGGTGGTAATCTATATAATTTATCGCATATGTCATTAATTTCACCGCGTGCTATGTTATTAATTATGGCGCCTTGACCATATGAACTTGACATGTTCTGAATTTCGGGTTGTGGATCGGATGTTCTCAGAAATGCATCTCGGTACGATTTGGTACTCTCGGTAAATAAATTTCTAAACTCAAATGGTTCAGATTCGTCGATATTGACATCTATACACAAAAAATATAATTCTCCCATAAATTTGGTTGGGAATGGATATGTCGGATCTCGTAAAAGTCTGAGGGCGTGCTTAAATATATTAGGATCACGATCTATAAATATAGGTTTATTTTTATTTTCCTTGTATGATCCAGATGTCAATGCTACTAAATATTTACTTGGAGCAATAGTTTGCAATGTTGTTTCAAAAATTGTTCCACCGACATTTAATTTGATGGTATCTGCCATAATCTTCCAGTTTAAGTTGTTCAATTATTTAAATGACATTGTAAATAATACGCTGTTATTACATAGCATATTCTTGAGTCCATTTTTTCGCTATATCGAAGTATTTAGATTTATTAGTTTTGTATAAATTAGCAATTTGCGGCATCAAGGGATCATCAGGATTAGGAGTCATTAAAAGTGCACAAATAGTAAGTAATACTGTTTTTATTGTAAGCGATGCGCCCCAATCTTGAAGAATACCGAGACACACCCCGCCTTTGCAATTGATATTTGGATGAAATATTTTGGTAATAAAGTTTATTTTGGGAGGTTGGAATGGATACTCTGGGGGGAAATATATCTCAAGTTTAAATTTCCCTCCTTCGTACGGGGTATCCACAGGACCGGTGATAATCACGTCCCATAAAAAGAAATTTTCTTTTTGGGGCGTCGCACTAATATTAGGAGGTGGATTTTGAATTAAATTTTGTAATTCTCTTTTTAATCTTAGTATGGATGTCTCCATTTTCTAATAACATAAGTTCATTTTCTTAAACTAATGATAGATAGTTGGTATAACAATGCCATTTAAAATTTCTGAATGCGCTATACCTGCGATATGGTGTGGTAATGGAAATCCACCAAATCGAAAATCGGAAGATCAAACTTATTACCATAAAACTGGTACACGATACGAATGTATGAAAAAAGGATTTGGGGCAGGAATGTATAGTGAAAAAAAGAAAAATTTACCTCAAGATTCACTACAGCATATTAAATATGTTGGAGACACATTTGAACAGAAATTCAAATCGAAGGGAATTAATAATACAAAAAAACTTCGTCGGGAACTGTCGAAAAAGACCTCACATGAAATGGCAGCTATACTTAAAAAAGTTTTTACAAGGAAAGGAGGGGTTGTAGATAAAAGAGCGTACAATTCAACGATAGTTTATTTATATCAACATGGTATCGGCGGCGTTCCGAAATGTATAAAAATATAAAAAGTTGTTAAGTATATGGCAGCTTTAAGCGGAGATACTAATTACTTAGGGCAACAATAACCTCGTTTACATATACCTGGAGATCCATCTGAAAGCTTGCACGGAGATCCTTCATACTCACACATCCTCGATTCACATTTTGGGTCTATAGGACAACACTTTTTATCGACAAAGTTACATCTACCTGGAGATCCATCTGAAAGTGTACATGGTGCCCCTTCGCCATAGCACCACATCGATTCACATTTTGTAGCTGTAGCTGTAGCTGTAACAGGATTTTTCTGATATGAACAATTCAACGAGCAATTGCCAGCAAGGAATAAAATAACTATTACAATAATAACTAAAAGTAGTAAAATATTACCAGATATTTCCATATTTAACCTAATATATGACAAATATTTAAAAATGTATAAATATTTAAAAATGTATAAAATATAAAAGTTTAAGTATATGACCAGCCTTAAGGCTGCCATAATAGTACAAGTCGTAGCGTATAAGCAGACGGACCATTTAATTCTATTTTAGCTCAAGGACAAACTAACATCGCAGCAGAGACTAATTTAGTAGAAGTTCAACAGCTCTTTTTTCCTGGTGGCACGGGGCTCGTATTTTCTATTTCTTTCCCAGTTCAATTCAATTTTGTGTTCGTGATCGTGTTCGCGGATGGGTACAGAAGTGTTACGATTCTGTACCCAGGTGGATATTGGATTATTTGATGCAACGTTGAGCCGTTTATCGACTATTGATCAACCTACGGGAGGTATTGTATGTTGAGATCTTATTATTTTTTAAATAATAAGATTTATGCCGGAAGGTACTTAACATTTATATCAATGTCAGTTGCTCCGTTTTGTTCTAAAATAATTTTAGCATGATTAACATATTTTTCAACATATTTTATAGCTTCCTTATTGTTCCAAAATAAAAGTCTTAAACCTTCGATAGATCCACCGCAATATGTTTTATTTTCACGCCAGTCTAAATAATTTGAATTAGTAGTAGTAAGATTGTATGTTGAGGCAAGTGCTCCTAATTTTTCTTTAAATAACTCATCCGACTGAGTTGGTGTCCAATACACAGTTCCCACAGTGCAGCCCATATTAGAATATGAACGATTCTTTAAACTATATCGGCAGATATTCTACAAATGTCTTTATTTTGGTTATGTTTTGCCCTTCTAAAAACAATCTGGCATTTTCAGCATAAGTTTCAACATATTCAATAGCTTCTTCCCGATTCCAAAATAAAAGTCTAATACCTTTCAAAGATACACCATATTGCGTTTTATTTGAGTAAAGTAATAAATTTGGATTAGCTTCAGTTAACTTATATTTTTTAGAAAGTCTCTTGATATATATTTTTAATAATTCATCTGAATGAGTTGGATTCCACTGTACAGTTGCAAGAATATTACCCATTAATAATCTAAAAGATTTAACAAGAATTTAAATTGCAGTTACACCACCAACCAAATAACGAACTTAAGAATATTGCCACCCAGGTACATTTTTTGTACCCCTATAATAGTCCTCTTCAACCCTGGACTCTTCTAAACGTGTAGCACGAGAAGAATAATATTGAGGATAATATTCTAAATAAGTCATCGACGTTCCGTAACCATATTTTGAGTCATGTCTTGATGTTTTAACATCTATCCGTGTCATATCATAACCCCACCCAAATGGATTATCGCAGGATTCATGAACAGTTGGTAGCCATGCTGATCCCTTATAAGGAGATAAAATAATACGCGAACCGACGATATCATCAACTTGAAAAACAGAATTATATTTACTATTTACATCGAGTGTTGTCTGAATTCCTTGATATGGTGTCATATGTAATCTAACAGAAGAACCAACCAACAAATCTTCTGGAGCAGGAAACCTCAAGTCAATCCAAAACATTTTCGGGCTGTCGAGATTCATAGGTAGATAATCATAGTTAACAGATACTACTTCAATAAGTCTCGAGTCTCCGCTATCATATGTTTCTTCATGTCGAGGAAAATAAGGTAATCCTGGTGCATTCACACTTTCTCGAATAGTGCGAAATTTATTCATCTTACTACAGAAAAATGATAAATTATTTTTGAATAAAAATTGATGAAATCTCTAAGAGACATTGAAAAATTGATATTTCATCTTGATAATTATCAAGATGAAATCGAATCATGAATTCTCTTCCTTCTGATGTTATATGCTATCTAATAACATTTCTAAATTACTCTGATTATGTTAGTTTACTTCGAACGTATAAATTTATTTATAAACTTAGCGAGAAAATAAGTAATTATGTTATATGTAAAAGAGAGATTAATTTGTGCTCCCTTAAGACCTGTTGCTATGCTGGGCATATTCATTGCGTGAAACATATTATTAAAAAAATGAGTGTTGGAATGCAAACTAAAGAAAAATTAACCGGCGCATTTTATGATCAGGATGCCGGAGCGGATGGCGGCATTATAGTGCATTCCAGTAAAAAATTTCATGATGTGACAGATCGTTGGAAAACTTGCGCTCCTCAATGGGCTGCAGAATCTGGTCAAATCAAAGTGATAAAATATCTCGTAAGTTTGGGAGTTGAACTTAAACATCTGAGAGCTATGAATAATTATGCTATTCGACAGGGTAAAAAATATCTCAACGTAATAAAAATTCTCACAGATCCTTGGCTGACCCCAGAAGGAGGGTTAACATTAGAAGATTTGAGATGTGAGGGTGCTTTAATTATTCAATGGAGTATAGAAAATGACAAGCTTGAAACAGTAAAATATTTGATGAACTACGGAATGACTATAATAGAGGTGGTTTACAACGGTCGCATTGCTCTCGGAAGAGCTGCACTGAATAAAGATCATTCAGTCATAGCATATTTGATGAATTTAGGATTGACGATTAATCAGATGATACACGGAGGTGTATTTGGATGGTATAATCCAATAATACCTGAGCATTTGCTTAAATATCAACCGAATAAATTCCCTTAGTTCCAAGAACCCACACTGTATTTTCTATCAAGGCTAGCGAATAAATATGATTATCATCCGGAGTTTTTACGCGAGATACTTGTATCCACTTTTTATCTTGCTCTTGAAGTGCATACACATATCCAGAAACATAGTCACCAAATATGTATAAATCAAACCTGTCAATATAATATCCTCCAATTACACATCTTCCAGGAGTTTCTTTTCCTTCACTATCAGTTTTGTATTCGAAGATTGGAGGAAGTGTATCTTCAAATTTAATATTTGGATTATCAACATATTTTGTCGAGCCTTCATATTGATTCCATCCGCAGTTGTATGGTTTTTCAGGGAACAGATCTGTAATCAGGTATATCGATTCAACAGTAGAATATCCCACATCTGCTACGAACATTCTATCTGTAGGGTCTATTGAGAATTTCCACGGGTTACGAAGGCCAAATGCAATAATTTCTGGTTCAGATTTATCACTGAGTCGGAGAATTTTACCTCGATAACTTTTGAGATTTTGAGCATGACCTTCTGGATCCCCTTGGGGACCACCGTCTCCAGTTGAAAGATACAAACCCCCTTGACTATTAAATGCTATAGTTCCAGCATGATGAATTTTTGTCGGATAATCTTGTTTGAACAATTCTTTATCAAATATGAGGGTTTCCCCATCGAATTCGTAACGATTAACAATAAGCGTTTGTCCTTTTTCACCATTTTTAATTGTGTAACATAAACACACTTCCGAAGGAAGGATTTTAGACACAGCTACGCACATTAATCCTCCTTCAATTCCATCGTCAAAATCTTTAACTTTTTCTTTTACATCGTAAATGACTTGATAATTTTTATTTTTATATATTCCTACTTTCCCATCTTTACTTGTGAAGATTACTCTGTTTGGCGATAAACAAACTGCTGAAGTTTGTCCGGATAAATTAGAAATTTGGGTAATTGAAAGATCAAATTCCTCTTTTTCAGATACACGATGGTATTTTAATCCGCTATTGTGTTGATGTCTTTTAAACCAGTACAATACCACGAAATCTATTATTAATAATATGCCTGCTGTAATTATAACAACATTATCGTTCATATTGAATAAACTTATATTAGTAAGTTCATTTTCTTTAAAATTATTGGCACTCTAGCTTTTGTTAGTTTATTTTCAGCGCTGAAAATTTGAGCCCCACTCATTTGATTTTGTAGACTAAATAAATTATCAAATTCATATTGTAAATAATGTGGTTAGAACTTGGATTTTTTTTACTGGTGTCTGCAATAATTATTTTTGGTATATATTTAGTGTCACCCACATCCATCCCGTTACTTTCAATTTACAGGGATCCTATTCTCGGAGTTTGTGGTTATTACGAAAAAAGGCAAATAATACGACTTTTTGATATATTTCTTTTAGGGCCAGTTGGAATTTATATTGGTTACAAAATATATCGTGGCGAATCTGCTGATTTGGTTCCATTTTTAGGAGTATTGATCATTATTTATGGTGTTCTAACTGTTGCTTATAATGGAGTGAATTATGTTTCAAACCTTAAAATAGAATAGCATGTCAACAAAATGATCTAAAAAGTACACGCAAATAATAAAATGAATACACCGAAAGAAGATGAACTTGTTCTAAAGGTATGCGAGTACATTAAAGAGACTCTATTGCCCAAAGTTCTAAAGTATACCCCACTTGAAAATGATCATTCGCGGTTTTACATTTCTGAAAATGATATCTACGTATACCATAATGGCAAGCATACGTCAACCATACCTTTCTTAAATTGGTATCTAGGCCAAAATGATCCGATCTTGATAATTTTCCAGGAAGGAGAACCAAACTGGGAAATCGATGGTCAACGGCGAGCAGAGTTCTGTCTTGTTAGAAAAGGTGATAAACTCACTAATTTTCGGCAAGTAATTTAAAACTTTATGGTCAAAATAATGCTAAAGATTATGTTTTACCCAGATAATGGATGTACAAAAAATTATCAAATTTTCAAATCCGAAAGATGATCGTACCGGTTTTTTATCAAATGCTAGTAATTATGGGTTTATTTTGGATGATAAGAGATGGCCGACCGTTGAACATTTTATACATGCGAAAAAATTTGACGGTACACAATATGAAGAAGAAATTCGCGTAGCACCTACAGTTCACCAAGCAAAAAGAATGGCGACGTTCCGTTACCTTATTCTTTTTGATAAAGCAACAGATAAAATATTAAAACGAAAAATATACGGTAATCCTTCTCGTCAAGAAATATATTATATTCGTGAGGATTGGAACGCTGTCGAATCAATTTTTCTCGAACAAGCCATTCGAGAAAAAATTATGCAGAATCGTCGTCTTCAACAACGTTTACTGGATACTCATGATGCAACACTTATTGATGAGAACAATCCTTTAACAGGAAAAATACTAGAGCGTATAAGAACTAATTTAAAAAAGAAGGTATCTAAATCTTTTATGGTGGAAAGTATAGAACTTAAAGATCTTTGTTCTGCAACTTTAACTACAAAGGATATAAAATTAATAAGAGGGTTAATTTTATTATCTATTCGTATTTCAAAATTAGAAGGTTGGAATAAAAAAATACATCAAGAAATGATTGAAGACGCACTTTATAATCTAGTTCCCACGCAAATTATAAACTATATCAAAACTACAACTGGTGTGTCGTGGACTGTTATTTATCGAGATTTGCCTAATTACGAGCAAATAATTAATGAAATATATAAAATCTTTAAACGACATGACCCGTCCCAAGAAAATCAAATATCTTCTACGGTATTTATTGCTGCATTTGTTAGGTGGGTTAAAATTAAAGCAACATCATCCCAAAAGAAAGAATTATACGATAGATTAAAAAATGTCAAGACATTAAATATTGTTTTCCCAAAACAAAAAAGATGGTATCGTACAAACCCTCCTTATAATCCAGGAGTTAAAAGAAAAGGCATTCATAATTAATAACAATTATGGATACATATCGATGCTTTATTTCTTTAGACAAACTTCCTGATGATATCATATGCTGTTTAGGGTTAGGTTTACCTTTGGCAGATCTACTAAACTTAAGTTTAGTATGTAAAAAGATTAATTTGGTGTTATGCAGTGATCATTTTTGGGGACAAAAACATTTGCAAGATTTTGGTAATTACACAGAAAAAACCAATTTGAAACAAGTATATATTGATAAACTAAAGAATGACAATACCCGACTATTTATATTGGAGTGTTGTGCTTATGATTATTATGAATATAATTGCCATGGACCTCGAGAAAGATCAACGTATGGAGAACGAATATTTATCAACATAGATATTAGAGAATTTAACAAATCGCGATATAGCACATTTACTGTTGATGTAGATATTCGACATTATTTAATTGTATCTCCAGCAGGTAGGGTCATAAAAAGTGGAAAAATAAAAGAAAATAAACAGGTTAGATGGAACCCTTTGCAATGTGGAATTTATTTATTAAAATTATGGACAGAGTCAGTCGACCCAGACTTTTTTCATATTCAGTTTAAAAATATCAAAAGCGCAAAAGTCAAAATTTGGTCACCGTTGAGTTCAAACAAAGATGGATGTATATTTGAATCAGGAGAAAAATGTCAAAGAAGTAATAGTATATTTATAGGAATGCCAAAAACACGGCATGATAGACGCAAAACTAGTTATAAAACTTGAATAGTATTAATATCTAGTTTACTTAGATATTAATTTGAAATTTATGCACTTAGCATTTTGTTGCAGCAACGAGATCTCTCTCTTTAATAGTTTTACGGGCCGCAGCATTCTTTGCTATACATCCTGCTTTTTGTCCCAGGAAACCAACATACCCTATGGCAACAGAAAGAAGTTGTAGCTTTGCATCTGCTGTAAAACGATTGCTCTCCCCCATGTAAACCTTGGTGTAACGAAGGACACCGGCCATCGATAGAGGGTATCGTTCGTGTGGTGATTTAGATATCTGGAAATCGCACACTTTACCAAGAGATGATTCTTGACATGCAGCCCTGATCATGTCAACTGTTACCGTTTTACGTTTTGCAATAAGAAGTAATGATGCTAGATCTTTCCCCAACTTTTCTAAACAATTCTGAAGTAAAACTACTGCTTTATCTTGGGCTTCCTTCGAAATACGAAGGGAAAGAGATGACTCCTTTAACACTGTTTTGATTCCAGCTGCGGAAATATCAGGACGCTCACTACCCTTACGACGTTCACCTCCACCTTTTTTGGACACTTTCTTTTTTTTGATTTCAGCAACTTTTTTTCGTGGCATACTAAATATAGTTAATATTAACTAAACAGTATATTTTTAGTTTTTTTGGCATTTCATCTTTATTTAAAGGAAATAAGCTACTAGACATAATTTAAAATAAACGCCGTAACACACTTTTAAGTATTAAATATTTCTTCTAATGGATATTTGGTGGATTTAAGAATATCGCATATAATACCCCAATCTCTTCGCCCTCCAGGACCTGGTTCACCGTCGACAGTTTTAGCTGGTGGTTCCCCTATAATCTTAATTCCTCTTACATATGCTTGAAGAAAAAATTCTTTAAGACCCTTGACCCGCGATCCTTCAGGAGATTTTTTTCCGAGTTTATCGGAGAAAATATATCCTAGACATATATTTTCATGTCTATCTTTTTTAGATCCAAAAAATGCATTATTTGCCTTTTTCTCCGAACATCTACTATCATTAAGATGAAACACTTCTAAATATTCCAGGCCAACAATCTCATCAAAATCTTTGTAAAACTTTTTTACTTCTGATGGAAGACCCCAATCGTAAATCCCCGCGCCAAATGCATGAGCCGTATCAATACAAACTTTTATTTGAGACCGTAAATCTTTTTGAACTTCAGTAATTATAGTAGCAATTTCTTCAAGTGTCGAACCTATTTTATTTCCTTCACCAGCAGCATTCTCTAAAATAACACGTCGGCGAGTTTTAAATTCGTCTCGTGTTATACCAAAAGCTTTAGCAAATTGAACTGATTCTACTGTATCTCTAGTAAGAACAGATTCTATTGTTCTAGCGATTGTGTAAATACCTTGCTTTTTATCTTTGCAACTTCCAATATGTACCACAACCCCGACTCCCATTCCTGCTCCGATATCAAGTTCTTTTACTAGACCGTTGCATGTTGACTTTAGTGCTGACTCAAAGTTAGAATCGTGACGATGATTAACAGTTCCTGCAAGATTATATTGGAGGCAAGCATGAATACATAGATAAATTTCATGTTCTTGTAGCGCAGTTCTCGCACAAAGCGTATCTTCTATATTGCAAGAACATGGAGCTTTGGAACCCCTATTACCAATATAAATTTGCATTGCTGTCATAGGTGTGTCAATTTTACATTCTACTGTTTTTGCCAAAGTTGGATTTTTTTTTGAATGATAACCATATTTGTAATTTGTATCTCGAAAAACGAGACGAGACATCTATCAAAATTGATATTTGATATTTGAATATCAATTTTACCAAAGGAAATATGAATAATTGCAAAAATTGTAATAAATTATTCAAGCCTAAAAAATCCTATCACAGAGTTTGTCCAACATGTCATATTACACCTGTAAGAAATCCCTCTCCAACTTATGAAAATGTGTGTGTGTTCTGTAGAACAAAGTTTAATTTATGGTTCGGAGACTACCAACACCTCGACTATATCTGTAAAGATTGTCTACAGGTTCGGAAAGATATGAGTGATGGTTTATGTAAAAATGTATATCCAAACTATGAGATTTTGGTTACTTATGAAGTTGAAGAGGGTGGTGATGAAAGCGACGGATATGGCTCCGGTTATAATACCCCTGATTCTATTGAAATAAGTACAAAGACTATTATATATGATCTTCATAAGGATTTCAAAAAGAAACATATGAATAACAATAACAAAATTGATATAGATAGCGCCTATGCCTGGAATATTCTTCAACGCTACTATGGTATCAATGAAGGATATAGACTTAGACATACTATTTCTGATGCCATAGTTAGTAAGAAGAGCGATCGAATTATTCTTGATGACTAAATTAAATTATTACCCCATCAGGGTAATAATTTATCGATTATTATTTAATCATCCGAATTTTCCTCACGACGAGCTGCTCTTTTCTGGCGGATAAGAGCCAACCTTTTTTTAGTACGAGAAGGATCTACATTTTTAACTTTTGGTTGATTACTAGTCAGCGCGGCTATTGGATTGTTATCATCTTCCCCAGGTTGGGTGAATCCTTGATCACCAGATGTCTTCGTCGGAGGTATGAAATCTTCCGCGTCATCAGAATCATATTCTTCTACAGCAATTGCTGTATTAGGACTAAGCATTCTCTGTTGAGAACCTCCATTAGACTCTGGTTTAAAGTTAAATTCAGTTATGCGGAGACGGGCAGATGCACCATATGATTTTGATCCATGTGCACCCCAGTATACTCCATCCCATTTAACTACTGGGGTGATAAAACCACGTACATCAAGATACTTCAAGGCCGATACCTTCTTATCTCCAGGAGCATAAGCTGTTGTTATAGATAACAATCTGCGACCTTCTCCTTTAGTAACCAATTTAATATAGCATCTTTCAGGTTTACTGCGATCTTCAGTCTTTTTACCACCTCCTTTGGGAGTTGACAATGGATAACTATATAGTTTCTTTACGGCTTCTTCCCAGTCATCATCATTTTTAGCAGTATTATAGGCATTATATGTAGGACCTGGAACTGTCTGGTCCCTTTTTGACTTTTTACATTCAATTTTAAGTGCCTCAACGGTAACATTCCATATTGCATTCAAAACACTTTTGGCATATTGTTCATCTGTGGTTGGGCTTTCGATTGTTTTCATTCCGGTAAGAGGATAGCAAATTTGGAGCCCAGTCTTAGTATCAAAACATTTATCGTCCTCTTTTATATCGAGTTTATAAGTCATGTTTACGCCAAAAGAATATTGCTCCGGTAGTTCAAAAAATAGTTCGCACTCTTCTCCTTCATCATTAATATAACAACCTTGGGAAGTATACCATTCAACGGGGGTTTTTCCTTTGATAAAAGAGTTCAAAGTAGGCTTAAGGACACGCAAACGACTAGGATCAAATTTAGGATCTTTTTCAGTAGGATGAAGAGGGATAAAAATAGATTTCATGGGTTATTATAAATTTATTCTGAGTTCAAAGTTTAAACGTTTTTCACTCTAAAGTACTTCGACTCATATCTTTATCTCATTTTTTTTGAAAGTCACTTTTTTCTTTTAATTCTGGTATAGAAATTCCTTTCATATCAGCGAGTGCTTTGACTTCTTTTGCTGGCATACTATCTAAATCCATATATTTAACACAATAAAACATTCCAGTTCTACGAGTTCGAGTTGTACATACTGCGTACGGATTAACGCAAGTTTTCCATGTGCCGTGCTTATTACACCATTCTGGATTTTTGGCTGCAACATGGGCAATACATCGACAATATTTTTTCTGTTGTTGCGAAAGAGGTGATCTAGTTACAAAGTATTTCTCTTTCGCATTTCGAATATCTTGTTTAATTTCGGGCGAATTTAAACAATATCCATACAAACTTTTCCTTGTTTTTTTTCCTATTTCCTTTGAGCGTTGAGGATATTGTTTTTGTAATGCTATTTTGAATTTTGGAAGATTTAATCCGCCACTAGATGCAGATTTTCCCATGCATGCATTTAATAATTTTTTATCCATTTTGTTATTGTACAAAGAGATTTTCTCTTCAATTATAATAAGATGAAGGGACAGCAAATTTGGTTGCTGTTGGTGGTCATTCTGGTTATTGCTATAGTAATTTTTTCTGTATCAGGAAAATGTCTCCAAATTGAAGGTATCCGAGGAAGAGGAGGTAGAGGCATGGGTGGTATGAGAGGTGGTATGAGAGGAGGTATGAGAGGAGGTATGAGAGGCGGTAGAGGTGGAGGTAGAGGTATGAGAGGTATGAGAAGTGGAGGGTTTAGAGGAGGAAGATTAGGCGGTAGGAGATTCGGAGGGGGTCGTCATAGAGGGTTTGGAGGAAGGCATTACGGCGGATATCCATATTACTCTTACGGTTATCCCTATTACGATTACCCGTACTATGATGGTGGTGAAGATTCTTGTGAGGAACAATCTCTTGATAAATATAAAGAATGTGTTGATTCTGATAAAGAAAAGGGGGAGTGCGCTGATGATCTTGAAAAACAGATTGGTAAATGTTGATTAAAGACATATTATTTATAATGGAGAATGAATACATCAACTGAACCTCTCAACATAAATGTTGGAGGCAAAATCTTTACTACTACGAAATCTACTTTATGCGATAAATCGGGATTTTTTGCTGCTTTATTTAATTATTCTGAGTTGAAACATTCTGGTTTCATAGATCGAGACCCGACAGGATTCAAACACATCCTGAGATTTTTAAGAGATTCTAACTATTTAATTCCTGATAAGTGGTTATTTGAATTAGAGTTCTATCAAATCGCAATCCAAAAGAAAGAAGAAGATATCAAAATCCTAAAACCTCAAGATATTACATACGATTGTCATAAGTCGATAAAGGACTGGAAATATGCTAGCCCAAAGTATATCGATAGAATTGTCGAGATAGAAAGTATAAGTAGATGTGATCAAAAATCAGTATTTAAAATCAAACAATTCTTTGGTCAAATTTTATACGTATGCTATGATTTTGTCACAGATCCGATTCATACAGGGGTCATAATTAATAATTCGCGTGAAATATTTGAATTTGGAGGATATATTCCGTTTCCCCGAATAAGATGTATACCTTATGCAGATATAGCTATAATTATGCATGGAAAAATAGACAAATTACATATTGCAGTTAGATATTATTTCAATCCCATAGATAAATTGCACGGAGATTATGTTGATCTTGAACATAATTTAATGTATAACGCTGGTACTATAGAGAATATTTATTTCCCGCAACCACCATGGTTGTGTTGAGAAAAAATGATAATTCCTAAACTTTTTGATTGAATTGTAGAGAATATGAACGTTTACGTACCGCCCGAAATATGGACGTTAGTCCTCGGATTTTCACCGAATGCCACAACATTTGCAGCGCTAGCTCGAGTTTCAAAGAACTTTGCAATCATTGCGCACTCTCTTCAGAATGTCATGAAAGAAAAATTTTCTACGAAGGAAGAATATGAAACACTGGATGAAAATAATAATTTAATTGTTAGTAAAGAGTATTTTATCCTTCCTAATAAGATACGACACGGTCCCTATGTTCTATATGAGTTACTTGATTCCTCTGACTCTGAATTAATTGCAACCAAAGAGGGTAACTATAAAGACGGGGAGAAACATGGTTTCTGGAAACGTTCGAACGGTAATCATGGGACTTATGTGAAGGGAAAGAAATATGGCACTTGGTTCGGTGGAGATTATCAAACTTTTATCATGACCGAATATCTATCGAACTTGAAACATGGAACCGCAGATGTGTGGTCACAAGACGCAGCAACGACTGGTATATACGTGAACGGCATTCCGGACGGACCTTGGATATTTTGGTCCAGTCTTTTTTCAAAGGAATGCATTCCTTACATATATTCCAACTATTCAAAACCGCCTAAATGGGCAGTAATCCACCACTATTACGGATGGCTTTCAAAGGAATTCGAGGGAACGATACGAGAGGGGAAATGCGATGGTGTTTGGAAGAGATGGAAAGAATATGGTTCTCTGTGTCTACACGACTGGAAAGAAACTTCTTGGAGTTTCGAACCCCCGTTGACTGCTAAAGATTGTGATTGTACGTTAAATTGGCTACGTTCGCTTGATTGGGAATAATTAGTTTTCATCTCCAGAAAAAGAGATGAAAAGATTCATCAGGAAAACAATCTAGTATAATGTCTTTTAGCTGCTCTGGATTCTCCCTGTTCGTTAGGTTTATACCACCACCCATCCCAAACTTTTTGAATTTTACGTGCATTATGGTTTAAAATAATATTATTCACTATGTTCATACCTTTTCTAAATTTTTTGATATGACGATTGATGGTGTGTATTTCTTCTAACGATTTATCGGCATAAGTTGAATTTAACAGATTAAAGTTACAATGCAATATCCTGACCGAATCAGGTAATTTTTCAAGAGAAGTTACTTGATTTTTTTTACAATTCAACTCTGTCACACTCTCAGGTAATCCTTCAAGAGAAGTTAATTGATTGCAGTAACAGTCTAACTCTTTGACACTCTCAGGACATCCGTTGAGAGAAGTCAATTGGTTGTATTGACACCACACCTCTGTAACACTCTCAGGACATCCGTTAAGAGAAATTAGTTGGTTATCGTTGCAGTACAACGTTTTAACAGAATTGGGGCATCCATCAAGAGAAGTTATTTGGTTGCGTTGACACTGCAACTCTGTAACACTCTCAGGGCATCCTTTAAGAGATGTAAGTTGATTATCGAAACAAATTAAAATTGTAACATTCTCGGGACACCCCACAAGAGAAGTTAATTGGTTATTATAACAATACAATTCTGTGACCGAATTAGGACAGTCTTCAAGAGAAGTTAATTGATTATTAAAACACCATATTTTTTTTATGAAATCTGGGCACCCTTCAAGAGACGTCAGATTATGACCGAAACAATATAATACTCCATCAATAACTTCAAATTCAATATCTCTTAAAGATTTTTCCATTTAATGTGATAGATATAATTTTACCTTTAAGGAACTCCCTGATTAGCCAAACTATCAGCAAGATCATTTCCTAGATCGTTACTATGACCTTTAACCCAGACAAAATCTAATTTGGTTTTGTGTATCAGATGCCTTTGGATTTCCGCATGGAGAAATTTCCACAAGTCTTGATTTTTAGCAGGTTTTTTCCATCCACTACTCAACCATCCTTTCATCCACCCTGTGTAGTCTCCTGGATTTCGAAGAGATCCGGCAGCACCATTCACCAACCCTCTCAATACATATTCACTGTCAGAATGGATTATATACTTTTTTCCTTCAAAAACAGTTTCTAATAGTTTAATAACTGCCGTTAATTCCATTCTATTGTTAGTGGTGTATGTTTCCCCTCCGCAATCTTGAAATCTTAATGCATTGCTATTCGGCAATGTATCAAAATATACCCAACCCCATCCACCCTTTCCAGGATTATTTTTGCACGCACCGTCAGTATATGCACGCACATCTGACATTTATAATGGTATTATTTTCTCACCCGAATTATCATTTTTATTTCGGGTGAGAAAATTTTAATAATCTGAACTGTTATGATATAGATTCTCCATTCTATACTCTATTTCATCAGTTTGGGATTTTAAATCTGCCAAGAATTCAACAATTTTAGGGAATTTTTCAGCTAATTCGTTCATCTCTACCTCTAATTTTAACCTCTCTTTCATTAATTGTTGATGATTCTCCTCTGCTTCTTTCTGTTGTTGGTTCGCTTTTTTTTCAGCTTTGACAACTGGACATGTTACATTTTTGTGGCGTTGGATTGACGCTTTAAAAAGTTCTTTATCACATTTATCACATTTTATTTTATTACTTGCTATACCAGACATTATATGCGTGAATCTCTGACATTTCATAATCCAAAACTTCATTTTTATCACGGCAAATAGCTTCTCAATAAAGCAAATAATAGCACGGCAAATAGAGCAACCGACACAACATATAATATAGATGTTACAGGTAGACCACCAACCAAACCTATGATAATAAAAGGAATAGAAAAATATAACCACATAGTAAAAAGGACCATTCGAGTCTTTCTTGCATCTGGATTATCTTTGAAAATATTCATATTATGTTTTAGCTTAATACTTTTTAATTAAAAATTTGAAATGGATATAGCGCAACTCCAATCCCAATATAATTCTCAAAAATATAACAAAATAATATGGCCTGATAATTATTTTGATGAATATGCATTATACAAAGCCATAACGGGATTTAAATGGAATAGTATGTGTGTTAACTATTTATATCAGAATCGCAATGGTCAGATTCAAGGATTTGCTTCGGCGTTTGACCGAATTTGGAAAATTAACTATATACCAAATGATACTATTACATTAACATACTTTGATCATTCATATACTACAAAATGTGAATTAACAGTCATAACTGTGAACAGACTACTTCAAATTTGTCGTCCGGATATTTACAATATTAATCTTAAAACAAGAATGCCTTGTGATACAACATGCAATTTTAATCTCACAGCATATATTCTCTTTCGTATGTTCAGAGAAGGAATATTAATATCTGAGAAAACTTATAAGGGTGAGACTCTTAGTAAAGTTAATTTCGGTGATAAAATCTTTAATATTATCGAAAACCCAGGTAGTAGTCTTTATATTAATAGAATTAATTATCTATGCCAAACGCGTGCATTACTATATTGGATAAAACGTAGGGTAAATAACTTGCAAAGCCTTAAAATATTGTTAATCAGATATATACAAACAAACAAAATTGACTTCGAAAATGCTAATATTCCCATAGATCTAAAAGATACAATTAATATATTATGAATGTTGAACCTATGGATTTTTGGTTCAATAAGACAGTGGCAGACATAGGTCTGCCAAATATGATTGCGATATTTCCAGAAATTGATGAACTGCGGCAACTTCAAGCTAATACCACTAAAGATTTAAAACAACTAAAGCGCATTAGCAAATTATTATTTGAACTCCAGCGATTGTGTTGTCGAGGAGCTGTACAACTTCCTAACATTTATCCAAGGATTTTTAGTCAAGAGATTGAAGACGTCAATAATAAAATCAAAAAATTATCAAAAACTAATTTTTACGATCAACTCATTATGAATAAGGAAGAAGAATTTAATGGATATAAACTATATGATATGATTACACCGGTTATACATGAATACAAGTTCAAAAAATGGTTGAGTGCGTGGAATGATACAACGAATATAACCAAAGAAAATTTCCTTAAGATTTACGACAAAACAGCAGATAATGACTGGGGGAAAATGGATGAACATGGAATAGATTACGGTGGGTATTGGAGATATCCTCAAGATTCGTACGAATATAAAAATGCATATGATCTATCTCGTAAAAAGAACGGCGAATGTTTATGGAATTTACCATATCCTAAAAAGTTTGTTCTTAAAACTATCGATGCAGGACCAATAGAAAATGTTCGTTATTCAAACTTTTTATGTGAATGGATGAAACGCAAAATAAAACAAATGAACCCGAATACCCTCAAATCAATTTTGATCAGACATATAGAAAACAATGGAATAGATTTTGAAAATGCTAATATTCCCATAGATCTAAAAGAAGAGATGTCAAAACTCCATTGATTGGAAATAATTTTCACCTCAAGTAAACTTTATTCATATGTTTAGAATAAAGTTTCATATTAAGTAAGTATAATGTCGGAAAAACATGTTCACGAACACAAAGAAGGGAAACCTCATAAACATCCTCAAAAAGGAGTCAAAAAGAAAAAGGCTACCATGAAAGATTATATGAATACAGCTAAATTTGTAGCCGGTCCAATGTTAGGAATCTTGGTAGGTGCATTTATTGGTACATATTTTGAACCGTCCGAGAAAACTGTTTCGGGGTTTAAATCTCTAGCGGCCGGTATAGTTTTAGCAGCTGTGTCTACAGAGCTCATTCCTGAAGTAGCTGAGGTAGATAATACAAAAGAAAGATTATGGGTGGTGTTTGGAGTGGTAATTGGCGCAAGTATGCTTATCGCTCTAAGAACATACTTTGATAAATATGATGCTGCCAAAGAAGGAAAAGGGGAAGTGCCATGGGAAATGATTATTTCTATTGCTATCGATTTCTTTATTGATGCGATTTTGATTGGTATGGCGATGACGGTGACGACAGGCATGGAGTCTAGTACCGGTCTAATTATGGCATTTGCACTAGGTACCGAAATGTTAATTATTACTCTTACAGCTGCTGGACAGATGAAAGATAACAAGGTTAAAGGTGAAGAATTGTGGGGAATAGCAGGTGGATTAGCGGGAATTGTTTTATTAGGTGGATTAATCGGCAATTATGTGGGGACCAGCTTTAAGGGAACATCATCATACTACGGATTATTAGCTTTCGGTGTTGCAGCATTGATATGGCTCGTAGTGGAGGAATTACTTGTTGAGACAGGAAAAAATATTCTTGACAGTCGAATCCAGGCATCATTGATTTTTGTTGGATTTTTAGCTATAATCGGGAGCGGATGGTTAGGACACGCCCATTGATCACTTTTTCCCAATCATCTTTTGATGTAACTTGTATATATCACCGTCGTCAGGTTGTGGCATTAGTGTAATTGATTTATGTGTAATTTCATCAATTCTAATATATACATAAATAACATCAATATCGGCCTCAAACATGACTATGAGTTGGTCTAAATAGATAGTTAAATTAGTTAGGTTACGAAGCTCTTTGACAGTAAGACTAGCTTTTATCAATTTAAATGGTGTATCATGTTGCATGGTGTAATAACACCAATATCCCTGTCCAAATAATTTGTCATAAAAGTCGTTTTTCTTAATCGGTGGACTCATTTAATTTTTCATTTTTACCATCTAATTCAGTTGTGAGTATTTAACTAACGAGATTTTCTTGATTGGTCGTAAGAGGAATCACTATGGAAGTTAATTGCAATATAATATTATTTTTAATTTTAGTCGGTGGTGTTATTTTATTTGTAGTTGGAAATTGCTCTTATAAATCGGGTTACAAATTCGATAATTCAATGTATTCTTACAGTAATCCAAATACCACAAGAGAAGCTCATTATTATCAATGTGTCAAAGATGAATGTGGCGGGGATACCTACGATTATGATTGTCTTGAAAAATGTCATCTCAAATCATATCGCAAAGATATGAAAACAATCGATCATGCAGATTGGGTATGTTACAATTATAGATTTGACGAGAATGCTTATTACAAGTGTCTAGATTCAGTCTATGCCGATTATAGATATCCTTGAAATTTTAAATATATCTTGACTTTTAGTCAAGATATCTACAAATCGTGCGTGTCAAAATTTATTATCACAAAAACATCATTACAATAAAAAGAATTAAAATATATGGCATTTTGTTTCTCACTGAAGAATTAACCAAATGGGCTTCTGTAGTTTTGCATGTAATGGTTGGAACAACAGAATTTACTATGCGTAATCTCATTTTCTCAACGAATGGTTGAGATGCACATGTCTCAAGATGTCTCATTACGCGATCTATATAATCTGGTATTCCGTCTTTGATCATTTGACATTGTTTCAATAGCGGTTCACTTACACAGAGTCCGTGTTTAATAGAATCAAACCTTACATCTTTAAAGTCTATCTCAAGAAGTTTATGCTCTTCACCACCCCCATATGTATGGAGACCTGTAGCGCAATCTGGAACGGGGCGATCTTCGAGAGCTTTTGGAAGACAGGCAAAATTTTGCGCATCTTGCATAGAAGTATTAAATGGATTGGGGAGAGCAACTGTCCTAGCGTATCCCATAACACCAATCACATAATCTGACATTTCCCATTCGGCACGTTTACATTCGGATTGCATTTCAAAATCGTTGCATCCACCATTCAAAGCGATGATTTCTCCATCTGGACCACTGACATATTTCCGACAATAGCACGAACCATCAACAGATGTAAATGCAATCAATAGAATTGTGGCTACGAGAAACATTTTGCAAAGTTTGGTATGATTAGAAATTTATCATTATAATTTATCATTATTCTCAAATCCTATCAGTATCTTGAGGAAATTGGGATACAGATCCACCATCCCGAAGATTTATGTGCCAGAGACCGGAATGGTTGAGTTCCTTAACTAGATAAGTGAAGTTGATGAAGACTTTGTGAGTGTAGCTAACAATCGTGTATTTTTTTCTTTCAGAATTTCCATATTCGAGTGAAATTGAAATATCATTTTTAAAATGTCTTTGTATCGTCAAAACGTTTGACTAATGTAAAAATAGCGTTGCTAGTCCTAGCATCAGGAGTTGTACCTGCTAATGCTAATACGTCTGCACCAGCACTAGTATCAGCTTCGACACGAAGAGTTTCGCCAGCACCCAGCTTACACCGAAGTGTAAGATCAGCACTTACATCTGCTGGAATGCGCGCAATAGGTGGGAAATTTGTATCACCATTGCGAATTATTCGAAGACCAGTTAACGTAACATCTGTTGTTAATTGAACTTCTAAATTGTACCATCCGCTACAAGGTGCAGTAAATTCTCCTGTAGTACGATCATATATACTAGTATTGGTACCATCTGTTTCTATAATATCAAATAAAACTATTTCATAGTTTGCGCCTAAAGTCTGATTGGCTACTAGATATACTGATACAAAACTTGGAACAACTTGATTTGGTTTATTCATCTACTTATCAGTAGATTTTTTTTTCTTGCTAATAATTAATATGAATATTAGTTTGTGCTGGGTTTTATTGGGAGTTGTGTTACTCACATTTTTTTTAAACATGCAAAAGTGCAAATGCGATGAAAGGTTTGGTCAAGATGCATCTATTCGTGCATCATCGGGATGGTTAGCGGGACCAAAAGGTGTATATGGATATGATCCAATCGATCAATTCGCGCGCCAGATCGAAGAGATGAAAGCTCGTAAAGCTGTAGATGCCCGTAGAGATCTGACAAGCGATGATCCAAGGCTCGTCATGATGACAGATTATCCAAATTTAGAAGATAGTCCTACAAAAGATATCGGTCCTTCTTTTCGAGAAGGACATTATCCATTCGTTTTGGAAGAATTGCAGAATTCATCCGAAGGATTTGAATATAATAAAGAAAAACTTTGTAGATCTTGCATGACAACTGAAGAACTCGATGCTCTTTGAAAAATGAAATTACCATTCAACTTATTCAAAATATATCAACAATGATGCACACTAAAGTGACTATTTACCAAGATATTGATAAGTTCGAATACGATTTCGATTTTAATAATTCCGAACAGCTAACAACCAAGCTCTACGAGTTGTCATGCAAATACAACTATTATGCAGCAGGGATCGCTGTACTAGTCGGCGATGGCTATAATGGGAGAGGTCAAATGTTTGCTGAAGATGGAACTGGAACTGTAGATTATTACAGCGGTGGTCCTCCATTTTGGCTCAAGAATATTGACCGTCTGACTGTCACAATTTCAAAGTGATTTAACTTGAATAAATTATTTAACCCCAAGGTTAAATAATATTTTTTATTGAACTTAAATAAATGATTTTAACAGAAACTGGAATACAAGCACATAGTTATTTATTTGTAGTTGGAATAGTCAGTTTAATTATGTTCTTAGTATATGTATATATATGTGAACATAAAACTAACATTGAAGGAAATGGCGTGTGGGAGGATATTTTTCAACATATCGGAATGACTCCAACACAAATATCTGAGTTGTCTCATGATGATACGACGTGGTACTATCAAAAAATAAGTACTTGTGTTGCCTATAATGAAAATTTTTCTGGTAGGTGTCAAAAACATGAGTCTTTCTGTGCCGGGGGAGAATTTTTTGGGGATGTTTTAACACAAGCCAAAGCTGTAAAACTAGCGATAGATAAAGGAGGCGAACACCCGTCGTGTCCGTTGATTTATCCAGGAACTGACTGACATCATTTTTCTTTTCTAATCACAGAAAAGAAGACTTAATTTTTTATTGTGGAAATTTAATATTCATCTTTAAAAAACATACAAGCTTTATGTTTTGGTATGTCTTTCATGCCAGCCCTGCGCTGTAGAGAATACTTTTCATTTAAATAGGTATAAAGCTTACAGGCTTGCTTGTAATCATAAGTTACAAAGGAAGGTAAGTGCCTACGGATAACTAGCTGTGTATCATTTCTATGTACTGTTCCCCACTCTGTCCATGGACAAATAAAATAAATATATTGGGGTAAAGGCGTCATATTTGTCAAAAATGACATATCTGGGAACTGGATGTCAATTTTAACGATCTATTCATATTTAAATATGACATAGACTCTCAGACCTTTTATTAAGAACAACAGTTGGATTGAAGCACAAGATACCATTCATCCTTGTCAATTCGTGATTGTTGGTCGAGTTCATCGACCCACATCTTCGCCATCTTAATTCGATACTCAAGATTTGATGTTAGTTTTGAAGGAGAGCCTATTTCAACTACATCTATAATAATACCCACAAAACAGCATGAAGTACCAATATGAATATCTTGACACTTTTTATAGGCAAGCGGATTATTGAGACACTCATCATATTCATCAGAATCGATCAGAAATTTCTTTTCAGGGTGATTAATTAAATCATTATACAGTTCAATCTTCATGGTTGATTCATCAGGATCAGATTCTGAATCTGATACATAAGGTTCAAAATCATAAGGATTAAAATCATCTATTTTTTCGACAAGCTTGCCATCAACAAATATTTTTTTAGCTATCAAACGAAGAAACTCAGTAGTAGATAGGCTATGATTAGCCTTTTGGCTTTCCGGATTAATTCTGGCGATTCCTAAAACAGTTTGGAGATAACCCATGTTTTTTTAAAACTCAACCTTCAATCTCAGATGTTTATTTAAAATATCATTTTTCTGATTCTACAAAAATTGGGTCTTTGAGGCAAATGTGTCATTCGTATTTACCTTTTTTAAATATGAATGAAATAGAGTGTTCAATAATGGTCTAATAGAACACCGCCCGATGCCCCGCCATATCCTCCAGCCTGACCAGCACCCGCAACCTTTGTAACAAGATTCTTATATGCTTTACCAGTGTATTTATTATAGAGTGCAGTGAAATAAGGCGTAAATAATCCATCAAGACGCAAATCATCGCGACCCTGGATAGTCTTGGAAATTAAAGGAACATTAGGATTATAGGTGATTGGAATATCACCCCTAATAAAATTAGACAGAGAATAATCTTTGAACCTCGATTTAAGAGCTGTACTTACGCGAGGTGTATTAACCATATATTTATGAGATGTAGGATTTGCTACATCAACGTTGAAAGGTGTTACGTTTGTGGACACCCGAGGCATGAGAGCTTTGCCTTGAACACGATGAAGTCTTTCCATTGGACGAAGATTTTCACCAGTAGAAGGGGGCTGCTTAACATATTCTTTCATATGATCTCCCCCTTGAGCTACCATATCCGCAAAATGATGGGCAGGAACTTCATTATCAGCACCCTGCAGTAAATCGTAAGAATCATCCAAAAGCATACCAGTATTATCATTTGCTCCGGCTGCTAACGAAGTAAAAGATTCTTTTCGTTGTGGGGATTTTTTATTCATGCAAAAATATACGATGACGCCCACTAAAATAATCGCAACAACAACCATACAAAGCTGCGTAGAATTCTTGTTTGCCATATCTAGGATTATATATACATCATCAGAAAAGATATGCAAAAAAAGATTTAGTACTATCACGTTAAAATTAATTGATTTAGTACTAAGAAGTTTGTATGTCGAAATCGATAACTATAACCGAATTTTGTCTAGAAGAAATTCCCCTATCTTGCACATGGATTATTGTTGGACCGCCTGGAAGTGGGAAAACTACGTTCATGGAAAATATGGCTTATTATCTTAAACATAGATATCCAGTTGCAAGAATATTCATTGGTACAGAGGAAGGGTACAAACGGATGTGTAATATTTTCCATCCCCTTTTTGTTTCCGGCTATTACGATGAACAGGAAGAAAAAAATCATATTCTTCGACAGAGAACATGCGGAATTGAAAACGAAAAGGGTTATCCTGGAAATTATGCAATTAATATTATCGATGATGCTAGTGATGATCCCAAAGTCTATAAAACTAAGGTTATGAGAGGACTATTTAAACTTGGTTCTCAGCATTGGAGTCAGTTACTAATGGTTGGGTCTCAGTATGCAATTGATATGCCTCCTGATGTACGAAAAAGTGTTAGCTATGTTGCTATATTTAGAGAACCGGAAGAAATAGAGCGAAAAAAACTTTATAATAATTTTGGTGGTTTGGCAGGTAGTTATGAAAATTTCTGCGATTTAATGGATCAACTAACAGGAGATTTTACGTGTTTGATTTTTAAAAAACGAACTCAATCAAATAACATGGAGGAAAATATTTTTTATTATAAAACAAGGAAACTTAAGAATTGGAAATTCGGTTGCAAAGAATATCGAGAATGGGGTAACAAGCGATACGATAGCGAGTATATCGAAGAAATTGTAATGTAAAGAAATACTTTTAAAGAAACAGGATTATTTAACCGAAGATGGAAATTAAAAGAATTGTTATTCATCCAATTAAATATGATCTAGATGATATATGGACTCATTCCGCAATATTACAATTAAACCTTCATGATGGAAGTATAATCACACATAACCATGATCCTAAATCAGATAAACCCCAAATGTATAATTGTAATTTTTCACCCTCAAATTGTGAATTAACGGGAAACTTATTCACATATGATAGAATATCAGGTACTGGATTCTCTCTGTTTAATCATTTACCGACAAACATTTCTAACGAAATTCATATTTATATTACTGCTGGAGGACCTTTTTTAGCATTCAATATGCGTATAAGAAACAAAGAAGTAGAACACCATGAGACCATGCCACCTAGTATAAAAACTTCATGAGAAAAATATCCACCTAGAAAAATGATATTAAGTTTTGAAACTTAATATCATTTACCGAATAATGAACTTTCTAGACTTGGAATCCGTTGAGATAGAAAAAAGACTAGTTTCGTTTGTTGAGCATCCGGCGTATAAAAAACTATACAAACTATATGTCAATCATTTATATGATTATAGGTCAACTAAAACGAATCATATTATATCAAAAGATGATATATTAACTAAACCTCCCAATAACCTAGTGATATTTGGTACAAATTCTCAAATAGATTTATGCGAAGAAGTGAAAAGAATTTTTAATACAACGACCAACAACAAGCAGTGGAAATGGTATTTCATTCCCAACGACTGTACATTAAATTGTGCGTTGATACTGTACCCCGCTTTGACGATTATGTTTCCGGAAATAAAATGGTATATATTAGATCAAAACGATTGCACTATTGTGAGCAACCGAGATAAAATATTAGATGAACCGTCCGCATATACAGATGATGTAAGTAAACCGGTATGTGTAAGTATTGAAAATCATTTTTGCCGAAAATATATTGCCAAAGATTGGGGTACAGGATATTTTACACCAGGTCCACACGCATTCGCATATGAATTTTGGAATCAAAAGAAGGTAGATACAAATAAAGTGTATGATAATTGGGATGATATTAAAGAATTAATCAAAGATTGTGGTATTGATAATATATCGGCGATTTGTGATATTTTATAATTATAGGGGAATATTTATATATCTGTTAAGATATATAAATTCACTTAATTTCTACCCAATGAGTATATCCTGAATATTTTGCAAAATATTCTGGTAATCATTCGCCAACTGACGACGGTTACGCAATCGTATGAATTCAGCATAAAAAAGCAAAAGACCAATTAAATTAATAAGCATCACATACTCACGCATAGGCCATATTGACATAACCAATGCGTAAACAGACATGGACCCAAAGACAAAATGCCATAATATTATGGCAGATCCCGACAGGAAAAAATCAGAAGGTATACAGCAGTATTTAATATTGAGTGCCAATGATGAATATTTTATCATACCAATCATAAAAGCGATCTGAAATAAAGACGCACATAAGAGAAGACCGTCAACTATATTTTGACCAATAGTGTGAGTCATTTGAGACTAGAACTTTAAAGTGTTACGGTTTATTTCATTTTTATCAATGTCATAAATTGGATCATCAGGATGTATAGGTTTGGTCATAATCTGTAAATTTTGTATCGATAGGAGTGCGAATCTGCGAATTTCATTTGGGTCATAAGTAAAATCATACTCTTTCGGTATAGAACTACTCTTATGTTTTATTCCTCGATAAGTTTTGAAATTTTCCCTTGAACTCTTCTTGTTTTCGGAGTGTTTATATATCTTGTCAAGATATATAAATTTATTATTATTCACTCATTAGGTATTACCTGAATATTTTGCAAAGTTTGGTACTCATTTGCCAACTGACGACGGTTACGCGATCGCTTAAATTCAGCATAAAAAAGCCAAAGACCGACTAAATTCAGAATCATAATATACTCGCGCATAGGATATTTGGAAAAAAGCAAGACGTTCGCAGACATGATACCATAACCAATATTATATAGTGCTAAAGCACGTCTCGACATGAAAATATCAGGATGTATTAGAATATCGGGCGGAAACGATGATTTTTTCATCGCCAAATGCATAAGAGCGATCTGAAATAAAGACGCACATAAAAAAAGAATGTCAACTATATTTTGACCAATAGTGTGAGTCATTTGAGACTAGAACTTTCAAGTAAACGGTTTATTTCATTTTTATATCTTAATTATCTTTTCAGCTTTAATTTGAGGATTATTTTTTGCAAGTTGACGTCTCCCCTCCTCAATAATTTGATCAAATAGTGGGCAATTATGGTATTCTGGGAGACGATGTTTGGAACAGAATTTTTTTTGACATTTGCATTCAAATGCTAAATATTCCTTTTTCCTACACTCACCACATCTACTGGATAACATATTGAATTATATATGTATATTTATTTTCCGAAAAAACTAGTTTTTTCGGGGCAAATGTCTTATCATTGCATTTAACTGTCTGGCAGTACTGGTTAAAAGGATAGCTTGTATATTCTCTTGAAGGGTAATAAGAGGATCATAATGATGACGAATTGTTTCTAAAACATAGAATTCTTCTTGAGGCAACCTTAAATAGTTTCCTTGTTTATAGCGATATTCATAAGTTTTACTAAGATATTCCGGAAGAATTGTAATATTCTTCTCTATATTATCAAACAATTCCAGTTTCTCAGGAAACAAATTTCTAATTGTTTCTGTTTTGTTTGTGATTTTAAGTTGAAGATAGCGTAATTGAAGATTTGGCTCATTTCCTCTAATAATTCTATTTTTTGTGTACTCATCTGGAACTAGTTTATAACATGATAAAATTGTTTCATTTTCATTAGATGTTGTGACCAATATGCCAGTATATTCTTTACAATCAAGAGATTTGGTCATAGTAATAAGTTCTTCTGTAGACGAAATTTCAAGTGGATTTTGAACAAAAACATTTGGATGATGTTGAAGTAAACAAAGTTTTGGAACTGGGGTGTATACCATCTGACCATCATCGGTTGAGCAAAAACGACCTACTAGATAGATTTTAGATTCTGAAACACTACACACCAATCGATTTTCGTGATGGAATACCAAGAATATATAACAGCTATGTTCTTCTAGAAAGTCAGAATACTTTTTATCTCCCCAAATATCATCAAACATTTTGCCGAATAGTGGTCCTGACCACCGACTTTGACGTCCGTTAATTTTATGATGAGTGGAAAGATACCATTTTCCACTTACACGCCCTTTAAACATACGAAGAATAGTTCCTTCGTAAGCATTAGTTACTATTGTTCTTGGTGTTATTTTAATTTGCAAAGCTTTTTCATCGTTAGGAGATAATTCTTTAGTATAGGGAAATCCAGAACAAATTATTTTTGGTCTATCATCAACTCCTAGATCAATTATTATACCGCGGATATGGTATACAGCAGACATTGGGACTATATAATGTACAAGTATTAATCTATCTTCTGTGCATTCGTCAAATATACGAACATCTCCCTTTTCCGCCTCTTTGGCTGTAATATTAAGTAAAAGATATAATCGAGTAGAAATAGTTTCCGGAAAATCTGATATTTTGCGTTTAGTATAAAAACGTTTTGCTACCGGATTAGAATCTATGATACTATCCATAATTGGTGTATTTGTATTAAATACTCTAATTTATAAGCGCTTTCACTTTTATCTTTTTGATAAAAGTGCAATTTAATCTATCATTCCCCTCCTTTATCACCCCTCAGAATTAAGGGTTATTTTATCCCTTTTTCTTTTTGATCTTCCTCGTCACTATCATCTAGTGTTTCAAAACAAACATCTTCATATTCGCGAATTTGCTCTTCGCTAGGAACATAGTCTGGAATACCAGTTTTACGACGTTCTACATTATAACAGTTCAACCATTCATTCTTATAGTCGCCACAATCACCTTCAATACGTTTAAGCTCTTTTTGAACTTTTCGGAGCGTTTTTCTAAGTGATTCTACTTCGCGTAATTTATACTCTATAGTCTCCCCAAGTCGCAATTCTGTTACACGTCGCATAGAATAGTATTTTAAGCTTTTCTTATCATCATAAATATCACCCTCATCGCGCAATTCGTCTTCTCGTTCTCTAATTTCGCGTGCCATTCTGCGCTGTTCGGATTCTTTTTCTTTAACACCTTGATCTCTGAGATGTATTTCATCATCTTTCATTCGGACGTCAAGAAACTCCTTTGTAAAAGCATCTTCATCAGTAATAGGTACCCATGCGCCAGTAGGGGCTAAACGAATTTGATATTTAGAATCAACTTCGCGAATGATTTTTGAAGCTTCAAATTTGGCTTGATTTTCGTCTGCCCAATTCCCTCGATTTTTAACAAAACCGTAAAAATACTTTCCATTTGAAAATTTACGCGGTTCTTTAAAAAGCATGAAACTCATTCCCGAGATTTTTTGTCCTGAGATAGGAGAATCTACCATGGTTCTTACGACATTAGGGTATGCTACAATTTGACCATTAACCGCCGCTTGACCGACAGCATCATCTCCTTTCAATGAAGGGTAATTTGGAACCAACCACTCTGGTGTCTTTTTTTCAGTCATGATATCTAAATTAAGATGTATATTTCGAAGCTTTAAGCTTTTTGTCTTAAAATATAAAACACATTTATTTTAATTATTGTAAGTCGGTGAAAATAATTCCGAATCCTAGTCAGAGATATTTCTTTCTTTTCTATGATTTGAAAAGAAAGCTAGTCAGAATTTTTGAATTAAAAATGTCATTTTATTAAAAAGAATCGTCTTTAATATTTCGACACACTTTACATTTTCAGTCAGGGATATTTCTCCAATTATCTTCTTCTTCATATTCAATGAATTCTTCCATATTTTCCACCAAATCAAAATTATTTTCTACCCATTCTCTTGGCAGAGGATTATCTTCCAATTCATCAAGATAAAACATTGTATCAACATCAATGATTTTTGGTTCTAATTTTGATGTAAATGCTATATTTCCACCATGTAGATCTCCATGTACAGCTCCTCTGTTATGCATATCTTTGATGAGAGATTGGATTTTACTCTCATATTTTTTCATGAGCTCCTCTGTTGCTTTAATAGGCAAATATTCCATAAATATTATCAGAATATTCCCGCATATCTGCTCTGAAAACTTTGGACCGATCTCTGTCGTGCTCATAACTCGATAATTGCATATTATTCTATTAAGTAGGTCTTTATCTTTTGGAAAAATCTTTTTGAAAGACGGTAGATTTTTCCAGGGATGATTATCGACAGAAACTAACTTCATAATTTCTAATGTTTCAGCTCTCTTAACAAGAAAAACATTCTTGGAAATCGACTTGACAATATGAATTGTTTTAATACACCCCTTTTGGGTTACCTTACGGAGATTCATATTGCTCTAATTAAAATACGAATACTATAAAATATCATTTTTCTAATGTTGGCGCCAATTGACAGCATCATCTCGTTGAAACGAAAGGTGATTTGGAACTAGCCATTCTGGTGTCTTCTTTCTGTCAGGATATCGAAGCGGTAAGCTTTTTATTAGTTCTTTTTCCAAATCAAGATTTGTTCCTGTATATACTTACGAAGATCCTGAAGAACTTCGTAAGTATACATATAAGGTATTTCGATGAGATTAATTCCTGCTTTTGCACATCGTTCTCTTTTGAGAGCATCTCTTTGCTGAATATTTAAGCAACTTTACATCAAAATGTTGGCACCCATGTCCACCCCAATATCCCCCATGCCTCTTTTAATGTTTCATCATGTTCATCTTCTTTAGTTTTTGTTTTGAGAATATAAAAATCCTCTTTTTTACATGGATAGCCATTATGTTGAAGCAATTTATAGAGTTTATAGTTAACATTTAGTGAATTAACTCGATCTGTATCTTGAATTCGCTGTGCTTCTTCTTGTTGATCAAAATTTTCATTAAGTTTATCTTCGTACATGCTAATATCTGGACATGGTTCTCCTGTAATAATATGGAATAACAAATTTAAATCAGCATAATGACCACTTAGACCTTGTTCAGAAAGAAACATATATATATGGTCTTTTGAAACTGAAGTTGGTTGATTTTGGTTGGCGATAAGATTATGTTTTTCCATTTGATCCTTTAATACTGAAACTGCATATTGAATTTTTTGAGGATCCACATTTTGAGTACCCTGAAATCTTCTCTCTGCATCTATGAAATGTCCTTTCTTAGTATATGTGTACTTGGAGCTCATATTAACACGATCAGTATCCTTAAATGACGGCGCATCATCAAGAATTTCAATCTCTGTACGGCAACTTTTACAAATATAAATTGATTCGTCATCAATACTAAGCGTAAACTCTAATTCTTGACAAGCTGGACATGTCATTTTTTGAGGTTTGTGAGAAAAATTTTCAATTTCAATATAGTCTTGTGCTATGCACAAATATCGAGCTATCAATACATCCATTTTCGACAAATTAGTATCAAACTTGGTAGGAGTTGCAATAACAAAATTTTCATCTCCAGATAATTCGACAAGTTTTCGATAATCTTGAAGAATATCCAATGTCATAAAAATGTATAGAGCTAATTCTAATGTACTTTCACGATCTTGTATTCTCTTACGAAGCAAACTAACTTGCTGATTTGCCATAACTTTTTGAGTTGAATCACTTCCGTTGTGAATTATCCATAACATATTTGAAAGCTTATTTTGAAGTTCCGGAATAGATTTAATATTATTAAATAAATGTTCTCGAATTTTAGTATCAATATGAAAGATATTATAATCTTGAGCATTTATTTTAGAAGTTTTTTCTACGCGATGTGTAGAATTAGATATAGACTGTGATTTTGATTTGATATGGGAAGGTGATGGAGTTATAAGAAAAGTTGATACTTCACATTTTTCTTTTTTACAATGATTATTTTTAATTTTGGTCTTTATTGAAGGGAGGTATTGACAAAATTCCCGCGATGATACACTCATAATATTTTATCTCGTAGTATTACCTTTAACTATCACTAGCCCAAATACATTTTTGCAAATATTTTTGTCTTACTGATTAGTAACAGTTACCTGTCTAAAACATTATGTCATTTTCAGTTTGTAACGCCAGTCATTTGTTTATTGATCTTGCAACTTTTTCTGAAATTGAAGGGTTTTTATATGGTGGTCCTGATGCGATCACTTGGTTTGTCGCTGCCGTACAAAAAGCGAATTGGTTCTCCTATTTGCCTATCAGTCTTCGTCACAATGGCACAGTCGATTTTGGTCAAAAGAATGTTTCAGCAAGCGTCAATCGTTCTGGAGATTATGTTTTGCATGTATGGTTCCGGACTCAAATCCCCCAACTCGAACTTGTTCAACCTGGTGGCGCTACCGGAATCTTTACAGATTCCTCTATCAGGTGGACCAGGAATTTAATGCACAATCTTTTCGAAAAGATTAATATTTCCTTTAATGAACTTGTCGTACAAGAATTAGATAATTACTGGTTAGATTTCAATTTTCAATTCCGCAAACCTGGCTCAAAGCGAATTGGTTACCGTAATATGATCGGTGATATTGCGTCAATGACAACTCCAGTACCTCCTGGCACTCCATTAGGTACTGGTGGATATTTCAGTGTGCCATTTCCTTTCTGGTTTGGAGAAGATACTGGCATTGCTCTTCCAGTTGCCGCTCTACCTTTCAATGATATCAAAATCAATTACATTTTCCGCGCTTGGCAGGATTTGGTCGTAGTGTTCCCTGGAACACTTGCAACCGGCGGTCCTAACGGGCCCAATACAGGTGTCGCTGCATCATGTGCTAATGTATTTGTTTTTGGTAGTACTACTGAGAGAGCTAGCCTTATCGATCCCTCGACTAATGCTCACTATGCTGTGGTTCACAATGATGAACGTGTGAAAATGGGTGATGCCCCTCGCGATATGCTCATTCACCAAATTCAAGCTACTCAAGTTGCTCCGTTTAAAGATGTTTCGAGCCGTACAACTTTCGATATCCGACTTTCGCACTCGATCGTTCTTTTCGCGTTTGCTGCTCAGAATACCAGTATACTGGAGGTAAATAGTGGTACCTGTGGTGGAGAATGGAGTAACTATACCACAGAACCTAACTATGCTGGGCTCGATCCATTGGCTTTCACTACATTGGTATATGAAAATACTTGCCGTTTGGCTCAAGGGTCCGATTATTATTCTCTTATTCATCCTGATCTTCTTATGCCCGCTATTCCTGACGAAACCGGTTACCATATTTGGAGTTATTCGGTTAAACCGTGGGATCCTCTTAAACCAGCTGGTTCTACTAACTTTAGCAAACTTGCGAACGTATCTATTGCTCATGATATGTCTCCTGCTGCGCAGGCATCTGCCGGTATTGGCACTGCTGGAGGGGTTCCTTTGGACCAGAATGGCAATGTTATCCAATACCCTAATAATTCTGGTGTTGAAGTTGATTTCCCTCAGAAATACCGTCATGTTCTCATTGCAAGGAACTGGAATATTGCTCGCGTTGCCAACGGGTCTCTCGGACATCCTACATTGTAGAGGTCTCAAAAAAATTGGGATTTCAATTTACTTATTCATTCTTATTTCCAAGTTCGGAAATAAGAAATATGCCTTCAAAAATTAATTACAAGGATATCAAAAATTCCTTTGAAAGAAGCGGTTGCGAATTGCTTACTTTGGAAAATGATTACACTAACAGTAAAACGAGGTTGAAATGGAAATGTTCATGTGGTAACCTTCAAGAAAGTACGTTTGGAGCCAAACGTAAAGCACTAACAAATAAAACATATAAGATTATGTGTAGATCTTGCGGTATTAAACAGACCAAACAAGCTCCAACCTACAAAAACTTTTGTGAGATGCTAGAGAAAGAAGGATGGGAAATGTTATCTTCCCTTTCGGAGTATCAAAATACAAAAACCTTAATGAGAGTTCAAACTTCTCTTGGTGATGAAATGATGACCAGTTACAATAGATTTCATCAAGGACATAGATCGAAGACCGATGTCCACAGAGGATCTCGACATTCTCAAGAGAAAATAACCCAAGATTTTAGAGAGAAAGGATTTGAGCTTTTGGATACCTACATTAACAAATCGACCCCTCTTCAATATAAATGCCGATGTGGGAATGTAGCAAAAATTCGTTATGAAAATCTAAAAAGAAACAAAACAGGATGTGGAAATTGCGCTTTACAAAATAGAAGGGTTGATTGGGATATGCTCGAAGAGAAATTTGAAAGAGCAGGATGTACGTTAATAACGACTCAAGAGGAATATATCAATAACCATCGACCTTTAGATTATGTTTGTTTCTGTGGTGATTTAGGTAGAACGACATGGAAACTTTTTTCAAAAGGTGTTAGATGCGAGGAATGCGGTAAAAAGAAAAGATGTATTACCAATCTCAAAAAATATAAAGCTGAAAATGTTTTCGCGAGTGAACATGGAAAGAAAAAGGTAAAAGAATACTGGGAGACGAATTATGGAGTTTCTCACAATATGAAACTTGACAAATATAAAGAAAAAGCGAAAGATACGTCCATTAAAAATCATGGTGTTCCATATGTTTTTGCTACCGAAGATGTGAGAAAAAGAGCACTTGAAGCCCATATTAAAAAATATGGGGCAGCGCCAGGATTTGTTCCAGAGATAGCCGAAAAACAAAAAGCTACAACTCGCGAAAGATTAGGAGTAGATCGTCCATTTCAGAGTTCAGATATTCAAACAAAAGTGAAAGAGATTATTCTTGAAAAGTATGGGTCGGAATACTATGTCCAATCTGAAGACTATACCAAAAAGATGATAGAAAAATATGGTGTACCTTATCCAATGCAAAATCCAGAGATACTTAAGAAATGCCTACGTTCAGCTTTTAGTACAAAAGAGTATTGTTTTAAGAGCGGACAGATAGTATTAATACAAGGGTTTGAAGGATTATGTTTGGATAATCTTCTCGAAGACGGAGTGGAAGAAAAGGATATTGTAGTCGGTTTGGATAATATACCTATCATAAGCTATTTCTATGATGATAAAATGAGAAAGTATTTCCCCGATATACATATTCCTTCTCAAAATAGATTAATTGAGGTTAAATCGTTATACATATACAATCTAGATCCTGAAAGAAATCAGGAGAAGTGGAGAGCAGCTTCTGAGGAAGGATATAATTTCGAGGTGTACATATATGACTATAAGAAAAGATTAAGAGAGGTCCGATATTATATCAAAGGAGATACGATTTTGCGCTTTCACTATTAAGGAATTTATGATAAATAAATTCGAAATCACTACAGATTGCTAAACATCTTTTCAATTTTATCAAAGATGACTTCCGCCTTATCAATAAATTTATTTATTTTGCCCATTTCTTTTTCTGTTTTTTCTGTTTTTTGGTACTGAATATATAAATTATAAGCTACCATTCCAATCAAAATGATTAGCAATATAACTATTGTTTGTTCAGCCATTAAATTTTAATATCACGCAATATCTTTTCTCCTTGAATAAAAATTGGGATTTCAATTTACGTATTCATTCTTATTTCCAAGTTCGGAAATAAGAATATGCCTTCAATAAATTAACTATGGACATTTTCCTTCGAAAAAGATGATATTGAACAATTTCGTCAAATGTTGATTCATTTTATGATCCTTTTGGACAACAGTAACCTTTTTTACATATACCTATAGACCTATCTGAAAGCTTGCACACAACTTGTTCAGGCTCGCACCGTCGTGTTGGGTCACATCCTGGTGGAACTCCGGTGGGACAACACATACCTTCCTTACATATACCCGGAGATCCATCTGAGAGGTTGCACGGAGATTCTTCATACTCACACACTTTCGGTTCGCATATTGCTGCTGCGCTAGGACAACAAATACCGTCCCCAATGCACATACCCGGATCTCCGGATAGGGGTGTGCATGGATATCCTCCTTTTTTCCCACATGATAGGTTTATTTCACATATTGAATCTTCAATAGAACAACAGTAACCTTCTTTACATCTGCCCACAGTTCCATTAAATCGGCAAATAGATCCTTCATATTTACATTTTTCTGGTTCTGGTTTACATCTTTCCGTAAAATAACTTTTTTGAGATGCACAACTCAACGAGCAATTTCTGGCAAAGAATAAAACAACTATCACAATAACAACTAAAAGTAATAAAACACCAGCAGATATTTTCATATTCTTAATAAAACATAATTAAAACATTAATCAATTTTTATGTCAAAAAAGTGAGATTTGGAGATGAGCTACCTCTTTTGGAGGTAGCTTGTGTAAAATAATCTCTCACAATATACTGACCTGAAGTCTCCCTCAATCGATTTCCGAACCGATGTACAATTGCTACCGTTGCGGCCGTTCTGGACACTTTTCGACCAAGTGTTTTGCTAGAACTGATGTCCAAGGTTTCGTGATCGACGACGAAGAAGAAGCCTGTTTTCGATGTGGACGATTTGGACATTTTGCACACGATTGCTATGCACGGACTGACGTCGACGAAAGACCGCTCGTACGTGGCAGCAATTCTAAGCATGCAACTGTCGAGCAAAGCGATCGCTGCTTCCGATGTGGACGAGTTGGTCATTTTGAGAGTGACTGCTACGCGCACACTACAGTGGACAACAAACCAACTGCTCACGCGAGTGAACAAGGAAAAAACAAGGAGGAAGTGTATGTCTTGGAACTGAAACATGGTTTCATTTATGTTGGGAGAGGACACAATCGGAGGATTCGCATTCAACAACACAATAGCGGTGAGGGTTCTGAATGGACACGTCTCCATCACGTGGTGCGAGAATTGCTATGCCTCTCCGAAACGGCGATAACAGTGGGCGGCGATGACGGAGAGAGGTCAGAGACGTTGTCCCAAATGTGTAAACACGGCATCGATAATGTGAGAGGATGGCGTTGGACGAAAGTAACCCTGACGGTGGAAGACAAGAAGGACATCGAGAAAGCGATGCGGGAAAAGTTTAACCTTTGTAGACGTTGTGGCAGAGAGGATCACTTTGTGGGGGACTGTCCTGCAAGAATGGACAGTCAACGTGATGAGAAACAGAGAAAATGAATGCGGTGAAATCTGAGATCTCTACAGATTGCTAAACATCTTTTCAATTTTATCAAAGATGACTTCCGCTTTATCAATAAATTTATTTATTTTGCCCATTTCTTTTTCAGTTTTTTCTGTTTTTTGGTACTGAATATATAAATTATAAGCTACCATTCCAATCAAAATGATTAGTAATATAACTATTGTTTGATCAGCCATTAAAGTTAAAACTGATATTTTATTTTAACTATCTCAAAAAAAAATCGAAAGGGAATTATCACACATCTTTTCAATTTTGAAAAGATAAGGTTTGAACAATTTCGTCAAATGTTGGTATTTCATCAAAATCTTGAGATTTGCCATTTCCAAAATCAATAGACATATACGAAAATTCCCCATCGTTATACCATACTACAATCTTCCATTCTTTCGGGAATACTCTCTTAAAAGTCTCTATGATCCATTCATCGTCAGATCGTAATTCTAAAGCTACAGAACATGTCTCCACAGTTATATAATCGTGGTAATGTTTTATAGCGTTAAAAAAACGTTTTGTTATCTTGAGCGGGATAGTCATATATCCTGAACAGCTAAGAACCAATTGATCTTTGCGGCCAACTATATAACTTTCTGTGTCGCGATTAGCATCACTGAATTGGATAATATCACCAAATTTGTATTTAGCTCTTTCGTTTGGTTTGGTCAGTAGATTTGTTATACGCTTTTCATCATAAGGATAGTATTTTGCTTGTCTCATTTTATCAAGAGCTTCTTTTTTGGTAAGAGTATTGCCATGCTCATCAACAAATTGTACTGAGATCATTGTTGTCTACTGCTAAAAGTTTAAAAGTCAGATATCATTTTTCCAATTCAGAAAGATGATAAAACCTCATTAAAATATCATTTTAAAAGAAGGATGGGTGATAAAATGAAGACCAGTTTCACCAAGAATATTGGCCAAGATTAATATCACCACATGAACACACAGTCTAAAGAGCACATACCGCGAGAATTTATAGATAAGAAACTCAAGCGTTGGGAGGAGATGTATGGTAACAGTAAGAGTAGTATTGCCGTCAACAATAAATTTTACTGAGAGTATTATGTTGCCCATTTATTAATTTTACTGACAATTCAAACTAAAATATCATTTTTGGTTCACATATCAATAAATTTATTTATTTTTGCCCATTTTTTTTCAGGTTTTTCTGTTTTTTGGTACTGAATATATATAAGCTACCATTCCAATCAAAATGATTAGTAATATAACTATTGTTTGATCAGCCATTAAATTTTGCTAACCTGCAGAAAAAATGAAATGTTATATTTCTTATTCATTCTTATTTCCGAATAAGAAATGAGTATTCGAGTTGGAAAATACGATTATAAATCCCAAACACAATCGAAAACAGATGGTTATACAAATATTCTAATTCACACAACCGGACCTTTATCTCCTTACATTATGAAAGATGAGGATGGTGTAATTATGGAGAATTTTTGGCAATTCAGTAAAGTATGGGAATACGTAAGTGCTATATCTCAACCTTTGAGCCAATATCATCCTAAATGTATTCGGTGGAAACACCCATCGGAAATTCACATCAAAGATGATAATCTTACGCCAAAATATTGGGATTGGAGAAAAAAAGGGTTTCATCACGAAAGATGGGTAAGATATCCCAACAGTTATCAGTTACACAGAGAATCTATAGGTTCTGTTTTCGGAACTCCTGATGATTATAAATTTGTAGATTATATCGAAGCGAGAAAGTATATATACTACCCCAAATATAGAGAAATTGCTGTGTCTGTCAAAAAGTTTAAAGAACTTCTCGAAGCGTATAAATCTGGAGCGAATATCCAAATCAATGAGGTAGATGGTCCTGCATATAGTAAAGAGTATCCATATAATCTTACTGAAAATGGATCGATTTTGGTGGACAAAGATATACTTGAAGCATTAATTAATAACCCAAAACAGACATTCGGTCATGGATATTCGTTGGCAGCATGTATTTTGGGGATAGAAGAGTTTAATTAGAATTCTGATAAAACTGAGATTTTAGATTTTAGAAATCTAAAATCAATCAAGTAGAATGCAATCTTACAATTGTAAAAATTGTGATCATTTATTTAAGCCTAGGAAACCATATTACAAAGTTTGTCCAACATGTCATAATACACCTGTAAGAAATTCTTCTCCTACTCGTACTTACATAAATGTTGAATCTATAAAACTTAATGGTCAACAACGTTGGTTTGATAGAGAAACAAAAATATTGTTTGATAGAGAAACCCAAGAAGCTTATGGAGTATTGGTCGGCGATAAAGTTAAATCTCTCGGGGATAAACAAATTCGTTGGCTCGAAACAAGCAACATAGAAATCGTCAAAAAAGAAAAATTTAAGCCCTGTCACAAAAATTCCCCAAACTTTTATTTGTTGTCCGACCCTGGCGATAGACACGAGGATATGTCTCCTCTTGGATTATTTTCTGATATGCATGAACTATTCAAGTATTTAAAAACTATCGATGATGCTGAACGTGACCTTTTTATTCATATACTAAAATTGAATGAAGAGTGGGATTATCAAATCAGAATTAATTTTGATTTAGATTACATTATTCACATGGAAAAAGATTGTATAGTGATCAACAATGAAAAATATACTCTGAGTAATTTACCCAGACATTTGGAAGGAAATCTGAGGTAGGGAATTACTTGAGTGTTCCTACGCACATTGACAACATTAGTTTTTCAATTCCATTTTGCAAATGTTTTGTAGTTTTGGTAAATGGAATTGTAGCATCTTTCCCAGCGTAATGCACCAAAGAATTACGAGCTTCAGGATGGTCAACAAGAAATTTTGTTACTTCGTAGACTTTATCGTCTATGACAACCCAAATATCATTTTCGGTATTATGCTGAGCAACTTCAGCAAATGTATAGTTCATAATTATTACTTAGTTGAGTAATAATTTATCAATTTTTAAACACAAAGATTTACAGTTTCTATCCCACCATCAAAAGTTTGTTTTTTCCCTTCAATATAAACAACAACTTCACTAATATCATTTTTTCCTGTGTGGGCACCTATTAAGAACATACCAAACTCCAACAAGCGCCAATCCTAAAATAACAACCCACCAAATCAAATGTAACATATTCCAATCTCCTTTACATTCAATAAGACCACCTTTAGTAACAAATTCTGTTGAGATTAGTACAGGAGATTTACCAGGGAGTTTATCGGCAAGTTGACATTTTTGATCTAGAGTATATTTCCATGCCATACAGTCCAAATCTGTTATACATGCTTGTCTACAAGCACTAAGATCTGCACCTTCCAATCCTAAAATATCTTTGTAATCTCCTTCATAAAATCCATTGTTATGTTCTTTTGTCGAAACACGTACACAGTCCATTTCTTATTAAGATGAAATAAAAATGATATTCATATTCTGATTAAATAAATCTGATTAAATATGACAGCAGTGCATCAATACCTTTATTTTATTTGTCCGTGGGTAGAATGGCGATCAGGACTATGTGAATCTTCTACACTCATTTGTGAACATATACCTTCGTTTGTCACTTATGATTATGAACTTGCCTGTAAGCTTTATGCTTGTTTAAATGCAAAATATCCTCCACAGAGCGGCTATGCAGACATAGAATTACCAAAAAAACATGTTTGTATGTTTTTTGGAAAGAAAAATCTTTCTCATAAAGAAATCATTAAACATAGATATTATTATACGGTTGTAGAATACGATGAAAAAAGAAAAATATATGTAAGTAGCGAAAACAGAACTAAGTCTATTCCAAAGCAAGTAATTCGTCGCGTATCCTCTCTTAAAGATGCGTGTTTGCGCACAGTAGTCCAAAATGAGTTATCCATTACAAGCTTACCGCTAGATTTGATTGAGTGTGTAAAACAGGAACGTAAACATGAAAAATCATGGTTTATATATTATAATAGTGCTATATATATGACAGATGTTCAATTTTATGTTATTCCACACAGTGGAGATTGTTCTGAACAGACCTCTAAAATATATAACAAATTAATAAAAAATGTTTGGACTACCCCCAATATATATTTTACGGGACAAAGCCTGACTGAAAAAATAAAGTATGCCCTGGTATCTGTACAAAATCCGATTTATTCATAGACTCACATTTCAATTACAATCATCTTCAAAACCGAACATTCTTCACAAAATCTATCTCCGTCTTTTTTGTAAGATATTAATATGTTACACTCAACACATTTCCTGCATGAACACACTTGTAATTCTTTACAGCAAAAATAACACATCCCCTTTTGCATGCTGTCTTGATCACATTTTAAACAACAGGTCAATGTCAAACTTTCCCGCCGTGGACACCAAACATTACAATATGTGCAAAATTCTGTGTATCGTTTAGAATGGGAAGCAGCATAATTAGTAACACCAGCCATTGTTGAATGTAGAAAGTATCTAAATTCATATTTCATTTTTCTGTAGACTAATGGGAGGAGTTGATCCAAAATCAACACTTAATCCATCAACAACATCAGATTCTTCCAGAGTTTTAGTCATAATATGATGAGATAGGTCATTTAACGCGTATTGAATTGGTACCATAGCAAATCCTTCAACTCGAGAAAGACAAAATAAATTTTGTTCTTGAGTATTCCATACCAATTTTCCAAGATTGTAATTGGATTGCCGCTCGTTTGTTAGTGGATCAGTAATTGTGCCAAAAACATTCACAGAAAGTTTTACTATATATACCAGAGCGTCGTTATTCTGGTATATATTAAAATCTTTGCATTCTTCTATTCGAGTAATAAAACGAGGAGGATTATTTTCAGCAGGAATTTTAATATTGATATTTGTGTTTGTACATTTAAAAAATTCTGCCATTCCAATAATTCCCGATTTGAGAGATATATTGCAATCCACACAATTTTTAAACATGACCCACGCTAGTTTACATTTAACAAAAATTCGACAATTTTTAAGATTGCAAAAATATATACGTCGGTATTTATTTTTTGGAAGCCCGATCAGTGGTGAACTATTCCGATAAATAAAAAAATACTCTTCTCCATTTTGCTCGTCAACAGAGTTTTGAATAATAATAGAGCAATCACTTTCGTTTTTAATTTCTATAGCCGGGCGCAGATCTTCAATTCCTTTCTCACGAATTTTTTCTTTTGCAAAAAGAGCAGCTTCCACGAGTCGTTCTTGCATATTTTCAATGACCGTGACGCTTGATTCATTACCATTTTGCGAACTCATAATTATCTCTCACTTAAAATTATCTTTAATAGTTTTAATATGACATTTCATCCTCAATCGGCTAGTGCTCAATTGACCAACTCAATAGTTGTGAATTCTAAAATACTTACACCAGTCGCAAGAACAGAGAATATATTAGGATTAGGAGCTTTAAATACACATTTTTTTGATGGACGGATGTCCGATATGATAGTTTACCTTCAAGAAGATATTACTAGAGCAGCTCAAATATCTAAAGACGAAAAAACTAAAGCATTTGGTGACCTGGCACAATGCATAAAAAATTGCGATTCCCCTTTTAAATCGCAAAATTCTTTGGTATGTTTTGATACTATCGTTTGTTCCCATTCCTTTTACGGAAGACTAACAGCTCCAATCAATAGAAATTATGATTCAGCTAACAATCTTCATGCATGTGATTTATTGTATCTACTTTATGAAAAAATTTGTATTGACGATGATACAGAATATTTAACATTACTCCTAACACAACTTGACGAAATGGTAACTGGATTGTGTCCTCAAGGAAGAACAACAAGATTATTCCAGACTTTAGTTATGTTGAAAGATAATTTACCATCGAAACCAGTTGAATCTACGTAAAAAACTGATATTAAGTTAAATCTTAATATTATTGACTGTTGTTATGGCAAAATCTTTGAGAGATATTGAATTCGAAGTGGTCAATGGAATGTTGAAGTGTGAATATAACCAATTAACTTCTCTTGACGGATGTCCTGATTCTGTCAAAAGGTTATATTGTGGCTTCAACCAACTAACATCTCTTGACGGGTGTCCTGAGAGTGTTGTTAAATTGACTTGTGCCCATAACGACCTAACTTCTCTTAAAGGATGTTCTCAGGGTGTTATAGAATTGTATTGTGATGATAACCAATTAACTTCTCTTGATGGATGTCCTGAGGGTGTAATAGCATTATCTTGCGGGTACAACAACTTAACTTCTCTTGAGGGGTGTCCTGAGAGTGTCATAAAGTTATGGTGTGACAATAATCAACTAGCATCCCTTAAAGGGTGTCCTAAGAGTGTCATACAGTTATGCTGTGACCGGAACCAATTAACTTCTCTTGAAGAGTGTCCTAATTCAATAATAGTATCCTACATAGCTAAGAATCCATTAAATTCAACGTATGCCGGTAAATCACTAAAAGAAATCCACAGTATCAATCGTATCAAAAAATTTAGAAAAGGTATAAGCATAGTTAATAAGATTATTCTGAACCATAATGCAAATAACATTCAGAAAATATGGGATGATTATTGGTATAAACCGAATGAACAGGGAGAATCTAGAATAGCTAAAAAACAGTATATTAAATTATACGGTTCACAATCTCAAAAGGAGACTCTTTAGTGGTATCGATATGTCTGTGCATCTCTTTAAGTTTTGCGAGTTTTTCTGAAGAGGCATCCTTGAGTAATTCATACGGAGTAAGGGGTATGAGATAATAATCAAGTGTCATAGCGATAAGTTTTTCAGCTTCTCGTATCTCTTCTCCTGTATATATTCCTATGCATACATTTATATATTCGTCTATATCTGGATATGTAATTTCCTCTATTTTAACTGCAATCATTAAAGATGCAATTGCAATCAACTGCAATTTGGATATATGAACATTTTCAACGGCAAGAATTCTATTTACATAATCAACTGCTAAATGGATAGTACTGAGTTGTAAATTAAAATTGATTTGCATTTCAAAAATCCAGTCTACCAATACAATCCTTTGTTCAGATGTTAAAATTGTTTGGAGATTTTGTGTTTTGATAATTCGTTGATTTTGTGTTTCTTTTGTTGTAGGTATAGAAACGGTTTTGCGTGCATTAAAATATGAATGACTTAACGCATTCTCTGCCGAAATTCTTTTTTCTGGAGCATATTGTAAAAATTGGTTAATGAGATCCAACCCAAAATAACCCATATCCGTCAATATTTTTTTAATATCATAACCTTTCCAAAATGGAAAAATTTTCCATTTTGTTACACTGGCCCATATACATTCTTTTGGGGTACCAAACAACCTAAAAATTTCATATAACTGGCCAATTTCCGATCGGCCAGTAAATAATGGAATACCTTTTTCCATTTCCGCAAATATACAACCTATAGACCATATGTCTACTGAAGAATGATAATGAGATGAACTTAATAATATTTCTGGTGCTCTATAATACAATGTTTGTATTAATGGTGAATACCTGTTATTCATTTTCTTGCAAGACATTCCAAAATCACAAAGTTTTACATCTTCTGAAGATGTGATAAGAATATTTTCAGGTTTGAGATCTCTATGATATATTCCATAAACATGAATATAAGCTACTGCAGATAATAATTGATAAAGGTGTTTGCTTTTTAAATAAGGATATTTTAAATAATTTTGCATGTACTGCTTCATAGTTTTCCCTCCGTATTCCAACACTGCATAGATTTTTTGACACTGAATAATATCGATGATAGATATAATATTTGGATGTGAAAGTGTTTTAAGATGTGCTATTTCTCGTAAACAATCGTATGCTTGACCATCGCTGTCAGAATGAATAAATTTCTTTAAGACTACTTTTTGGTTTGTATGTTTATTTTTAGCAAGATATACTTTGCTAAAAGATCCTTGTCCTAATGTATTGATAATTTTGTAGTTGTGAAACTGCATAAGATCATCACAATTATTTAAAGATAGTTTTAAACTCAATCTCACTTTTCTATACATTTTACTCGATTTGTTTATTTTTTCTTCTATCACAATTTTTAATGACGTCTGCGACAAAAGAAATATAAATATTCATCCCGAAATAAATCTTTTTGGAATCTCGATATATCCAGATTTAATGCTTGGTTTAGTTATCAGTCTCGTGAATCTTGGATTATCAGACCCATATATTTTTATTGTTTCTGAGGTATATAACCTGTAAAACTCTGCCTGACGTTTATTTTTATCCAAATTATGGATGTATCCTGGTGCCAATCTAAATGTAAGGCCGTACTTTCGCGAGTAGCATGGCTTTATGAATAAACTTGCTGGTATTTTAGTATCATCAGAAATGTTAGAAAATGCTAGCTCTAAATCTTCATAAGTTTTAACAGATGTCCAATCACGTTTCCATCTCCACCAACTAAATATCTTCCAACTCATTAGACGTTTGATATTTTCTTCTCTTTGGTTTTTAGTTATTTGTTCAAAATGTTTTGACGTAAGGCCAAGAGAAATAACTGTTTTTGGATAAAGAAATGAAAGTATAGTTAAAATATTGTCACGCGGTAGATTTGAAAGAGTTGTCATTTTGTATATCTCTTTGAAATCATATCAATCTCACTTTTCTAAAAGTGAGATTTATTCTTGAATTGAAAAGAAATACGCAATAATGAGAATTACATTTTTAGACGAATGCGAGTTTACTGAACAGGTACAGTGTTCTTTTGTAAATCGAACAAAAGAAGTTCAATCTATGATAATAGACACTGCTAAATCGTTTTTCCGCACTCCTCATAATATTCCAAAGATGATTATAATATTGTACGATATTAAACTAATTTTTAATAATTGTGATACGGCGCATTCACACGAAAAATATCTTGTAATCTATCAAAAAACACCGTGTGTGCTTGATTGTTTTGTAATCTGTATACTTTATGCTGAGTGGTACTTTGCTGATAAATATTTTACGCCATTTATTTCCCAAGATACTATTGCTTTATGCGACGCTTTAAAAAAATACAAAACATTGGGGCCATTTTTAACCAAACATTTTGACCAAAATACATCCATAAATCGCTAATAAAATTGGCATTTCAAATTACAAAATAAATTCTTTTACGATGGAATTAGAATTATCTCATTTGAAGCGCATGATTGGAGCGGCTTCTTTTCAATTCGATGATTCTTTGGTAAAGAAAGGTTATGATCCAAAAAAATTAAGAACACAATTTTATAAATACATTTCAGATAGTTTTAAATTTACTAGTTTGGAAGAAAGTAAGTTTGATACTCAAACGGACGAATTTCAAATACTAATAAAGAATTTGGCACAAGAAACAATTATCGTAAAAGAGAAAAGCTGTATAATTCTACAGTTTGATTATATTGAAGATTATGAACGATATCTCGTAATCTATCAAAAGTATACATCTTTGCTTGATTGCTTTTTGATAGAAGTTCCTACCGAGGAGGATATTACTGGAATAACTTATTTTAATGATATTACTATTTCTAACCGCAAAAAGATTACTTTGTTTCAGGCTATACAAAAGTATGGAACACTTGCTATGTATATAGGAGAAAAATTCGGTTTCGAGATACTTCTTAAATCGTTAATAGAAAAATGATATTTGGTTTTAACTATTTCAAATAAAATTGAGCTTGTAAAAAAAAACATTCTCGAAAACTATTGTTATGCCCGAATTTACTTCAATCTCTCGCGAAACTTCCCAACAATTGATAGATTCTTTCAAACTACCTTTAAAAGATCTTGTATTTCGTCGTGTTACTCGTGTTTACGTTGACAAAACTAATCTCTTGTCAATACACTATTACAAGGGACCTACTATTTTTTCAACATTGACTTTGGAAGAGTACCAAAATAGTAATTACACAAAAAATCAACTAGAGAAAATAGAATTTCAATACAGACGATTCTCTGTGGGTACATCGCTATGTTCGTTGCGCAACAATTCATTCAATGGTATTAAATTTATGTGTTTATCAGAACACTATGCAGAAATTGATAGCATGACTTTTCAATTTATTAAGAAATCGTGCACAGTTCTTCCTCAAGTCGGAGATCTCGTCTGCATGTCAATAAATCCATCATCCGGTGTTGTTGAGTCGTGGTTTACCTGTTCGGAGCAATTTATGAGAATGTGGACAGTGTTGATGTTTCAAAATCATCCATCTTTTGAAGCTCGTGGTAGGGAACCTCGTATGCGAGAAAGGTTGATGTCGGGAAATCGTCTCAATACAAATTCATTCTTGAAATGGAATTTGGCACATGAACAATCTGGTGTCCAAATCGATCAAGAACAGTCATCTGACAGATATGTTCGCATGCGAACAGAAGAAGTATCTAGAAAATGGATTCATATTTACCCCGCATTTGTATTGATGATGCGATATGGAGAATTGCCTACTAATCAAAATATTCCAAATAACCGTGACGGAGGGCCGGTTTTGACCGAGTGGAATCTTCCTTTTGATTTTGTTGAGAAGTTTATACAAACACACACTACAGATGTTTAAATTGTTGTTTAATAAATAATTTTGTCTTTCATCCGAAAGACAAAATTAAACTAAAAAAAATGATATTATTGATGGACTTTTAAAAATATTATCAACTATGTCTCTAACTATTACTCTCAAAACTGACTTGGAAAACAAACCGGAAATTACTTACAAAAAGGCTGTTATAGTACCCAAACCCTTTGCCGAACTTTACGATAATGAGGAGGATTCGTCAACGGACAAATATAATACCATAGGCGAGATTAGCAAGAACCAAAATAAACAATCTGTTGGTCCCAAAAATTTAGTAATTGTATCAACCAATCAGAAGCTTACGCGGGAAGGAGATACCAAGAATCATTTATTGAATGCAATTCTTTATGCCTATAACTACCACCGTAAGCTAGTACTATCTCCGGATGACATTTTAGCTGCAGTTGGTATGGCAGTATCTACACATGTGAACGAACATGCTAAAGAGTTACGTCACATTTTTGTTGATCACGACGGACAGAAAAAACTAGTAATTATCGCATTGACTCCGATCGGCTCTTTTGATTGGGACTGTATCGTCGAAGAAATAAACCAAAAGCTACGTATAAATCTCAAAGTTGATTATCCTTTGTTGGCAGACTTTAGCACCACAACCGTTGCGGCAGCGACCGTCAATAATCTCATTACCATGAGCACATTCCAACAGTATTTTGCTTACGGTTGTATGCTCTCTTGTGGTATTCCCGAGGTTGAATTGGTTGGCACCGTGGAAGATTGGATGTCTCTCCGAAACAAGGTACAAGCAATGAAAAATCTATTTAATAAAGCTGGGCATGACAAGCTCGATCATTATCTTGATCCAATGTTAAAGATTATCAAAAGGTTAGTAGAAACGCGTTCTTTGAGAGAAAACGGGCAAGTAACTGCTCCTCAGTATTTGGCAGACTTCTGGTCTCGTATTGTACATAAATGTCCGTATGGAAGTGGAGGTCAGTACTATCTGTCAGGTTGGAGTCAGTTTCTGTTTTTAGTCGATACGGATTGTGGGGGCCTCGAAAAGATGCCCAAGAATCCTAACATCCTCAATCCTAACAGTCAATTTCCTAAGAAGGATTCCTATAAGAACTATTATAATTATCAAGACGTGCTTATGAAGTGGTCGCAGGTGGCTCGTGAAAAAAAAGAAATTCCAACATCAGTCAGTTCAGTACCATTCGAACTTAACGATCATGCCCGTGTGTTGAATTTTACCTGTCGCTCCGGGTTTATCGGTTCTGGTTTCGAAGAAGGACCTAGTGGTGCAATACGTCCGGTGCTAGGATTCTATATCCTAGCGCAGACTCAACTACATCCGGTAATTACTTTGGAAGCTGAACAATTGGTGATCAAGAAGGGTATCTGTCATGAGACAGCAGTCTATGCAGCCTTTCGTGAAAATAATCCTGAAAAGTACCAGAAAGAGATGGGAAACTTCAAGGAACGTGTTGCTGCTGATCAGAAGCGCAAAACCGATAAACGCGATATCGATAAATCTAAGGTTGATCGTAATGCATACAATCTCCGTAAGGATAACGACTCGCGACAAAGAATAGTTGATGAAGTTCAGGCAGAAGTAGATAATCTGAATGGGGTAATGTGATCAAAATATAAATAATTTTGTCTTTCATCTGAAAGACAAAAATGAAATTAGATGTTATATTTTTCCCACAATTCTTCTTGTTGCGAACGACATTGAAAAATGGATTAGACTTATTTAAACCCTGAAATACATAATCTTTTTTTGTGAGGTTAGGACAATAAATATCAAAAGTTGTAGCGTCTATGCGAAACAACCTAGTTTGATGGCTATTGTCATTTTTGTTTACATTTACGATAAGTCTACCTTGAAATTTTCCTATCTTGAGAGTTATATTATAGGACCATTGAGGATAAAGTAGGTTTGACAACACTGCATAGCGAATGTAGGTCCTTCATATGAGAAATCACAGATGTGTCGATCTTTATTCTGGTATATATATTATACCATAACACTTAAGAAGTTATGTATACATACCTTAATTGAGCATGTTACCTATTTGGAAATTAAAAGATCAAGACCTCGATAACACATTTATTGGACAATGGGAAGTAACATGTACTGACGATTATGATACTCCCAAAGCGGGTACCAGTATTCGCACCGCCGTCGTGCGATCTAAGGTTGATTTAGAGAATGAAATTGTACGGTTATATTCATACTTGACCCCTCGATTTGGCGTTGATAACATTCCTATGGATGGTTCCGTAGGAGTATATGGGAAAATTACCGAAAGATCGCGAGTTGGAGTTGATTCAATAACTAGAACAGATTTTTTATGGATCCAATCCATTTCTCCAAGTGATATAAAATATAAGATACAAAACATCGATGGAGAAAAAGATAAATATACACTACTAAGTACTGCAGAATTTGATGATGTTGTTTTTAATGCAATAGGAGAATATACTTTTCCTATAACATATCATCTGAAAGGAGAAAAAATTCCAATGTTGTGGGGTCTTAGTATTGAAATTCCACTTCAGAAATTTAATCATTATATTCGGATGAGAAATTTATGGTATCGAGATTATGAAGGAGCAAAAATAATTGTACCTTAACCAGACGTCTTTAATTTCTATTTAAACAATATTTGCAACTAATAATAAAATGGATGAAAATAAAATAATAACCCATAAAAATATTCTAGAAAAAGCAGCCAACCGGGTGGGCCAAATGCTAATCGAAACACTTTCGATTATATATGGAGAAGATCCGTTTCCGCGCTGGTACTGCGCAAAATGCGGAAAATTAAAGTCGAACCCCAAAAACGGAACAGTTTGTGGAAGCGTTAAGGACGTATTCTCGAACGACCTCTTTCGCGAGGCGTGGAAAGAAGTGCAGGATGATGAAGTGCTGACTGACGACCGGATAGACGATTTACTAGAGTTAGGCTATGCGCGCCTGTTTGAAGATTACGAGCTTTACTACGAAGATGTGTGCGATGGAACGGAGTATGTCCTTAAAAAACACGAAGGGACCTGCATAGATTCTTACTCTTCGGAATTTATCGAAATGTGTTACAAGTTTAGGACTGCAAAAATAGAACCACCCCGAGAAATTGCACCAAAAAATCGAAGGAAAGTGAGCAAGGAGTACCGGAGCTTACTGCATCAAATACGCAATAAGACGAAATTTCGTCGGAAAAATAAACGTGGAAAACGCGCGAAATTTCCTTAAAAGCCAAAAATCCTCAGAGCATTAAAGCGACCTTGAACATTGGACGTGTCAATACCAAGTATACGAACAGCGACTTTGCCAGACCAGTTAACAGCATGCGTTCAAATCAAAGTGGTGCATTTCCTAGGGATTAACGAAAATTTTCGTCAGGCTGATTTGAACTGTGAGTCAAGATATATTTTTGAAAAGATAGAATTAAATCATGTATTAGCCATAATCCAGCTCTTTCACATTTCCAGGACATCCTTTAAAAACAAAGAATTTAGGATCAAACCAACAAATATAAGGTAATATAAAGATATTACATTATTAGAAATTTAGAAAACAGGTTCGCGAAAATTATCATACAATATTTTTAAGGCCATGATAAAGACTTTGGGCGTAGTATCTTGGGTTTCGTCTAAGATTCCTCTGAGAACTTCTATGACCTCATTATCAATAAAATCTTCTGTTAGAAGATCATATGATTCGGGTCGATTTTTTAAACAATGTAAAAGCATGCAAAAAACGGTTATTTTATTTGAAAATATTGGGTGTTTTTTTATAAGATACTCGGCCTCAAGAGTATAAAGGTCACCTTCCATGTTAATACATATATTATTTTTTTCATTAGAGTAATTACAATATATTTTTGTTTTTTTGTAATTCGTAACTTTAAAGTTGTCTTCATCAAATTCAACTTTATCTGGAAGTTGTTCGCATATACGTTCTCTTAAAAGAACACATATATAACGAAAGATATATTTATATTTGCCATTTATGTCATAGAAAAAACAACATAGACTATCTCCAATATTAAAGTAATTATTAGCCGTATCATACTTCGATTTTGAATAAAAGAACTTATGAATGACATTATCTGGATACGCAGATAATGTCAGAATAGCATTGAACGATTTATATTTCATTTTAATAAAGGATTTTTCTAGAAAATAAAAATAAGTATCTCTGTCGCACCTAATCTTAGATAGCATCTCTTTGATTCGCTCTGAATCATTAGATAATATAGCTTTCAGAACTACCCAGAATGGATATTCGAATATTTGCAATACTATTTCATTCCATTGTTTGCAAACAAGAGATCGGGAAAAAAGATATTCTTCATTTTCCGGATCATCAATAATAAGAGTTAAAATCTCAGTCGGTAGAATATTCATCGCGAGATGATTTCTTAAAGAGAAAAAATAGATCAATATTTCAATTTTATTTACGAATAATTCCGTCCATAAGAGAATTATTACTGATGTTACCTCCAAAATCAGGCGCACCTGATGGAGCCGGAGGATCATGATGATGGTTGAGGTGTCTCCATTGACATTGCGGGCAGTAATAATTCACCGGCCAACAATTGCAACTCTCAAGCTTTTGAGAGGAACATCTCGGACACATAATATATGAAACTGGTAATTCTAATTGAGGAGGGGTTGGAGGTTTTATTGGATCGGCTTCCTCTCGTTTTGCAGCTACACCACTATGATCAAATGTATATCCACCGTCAGATACTTTACGATACATATTACTTTCTAAATATATTTTTTTAGACTTCTTGGCCTCCACTTTTGACAAATTTGATCAAACTATCAGTTGTTCGATTTCCCTTGTATTCAATAAATTTCTCACTCGGGAATCCTTCTGGATAAAATCTAATAGTTGGAAATCCGCTAATACCATGTTTTTGTATTTCAGCACCATATTTTTCTTGTTCAAGAGCAATTAATTCGAATTGCCCACTTTGAGAAAGAGTTTGATGTGCTTGCTGCCAACTTGGTAACATAGCTTTTGAATGACCGCACGAATTAGCATAAAACATTACTAATGCTGGTTTTCCGCTTTGTACGATAGTTTCACGATCCTGAACCGTCTTTGGAGATGGTGGAGGTCGTTGAGATTCCCGAGAAGGCGGAGGGAAATCTATTCCGTGGTTACAACGTGGCATTACTGATAATAAAATAATAATTGATAATGCAATTCCAAGCGCAACACAAAGACCAACCACTAAATTTGGATTCCTTTTCCAAGACATAATTATAAAGACTTTAGAGTTAGTATCAATTTGTTTAACTTCTAAATCAATAAAATGTGGTTGACAAATGAATTATATTACGTTAAAATATGGGAATGGATCATATTTTTTGTATCATTAATAATTCTTTTGACATATCTATATATTCAATTAACAGCTCCTGATCTTAAAAAGTACGTACGTCGTAATGCTTTAACGTGGCTTTCAGTTGATGATGTTTTTCAAAAAATTGAGAATGGAGATATTATTCTTATGGCAGGAAATACTGTAGGAGAAAGAACATGTCGAAAATTCGCAGATTCAGTTTTTAGTCATGTTGGATTATTATTTAGAGAAATTCATCCCGAGACGGGAGTAGATATAGTGTATATATGGGATTGTGACCTAGGTCAAAAATCAAAAGAAGGGGTTCGGGTAATGCCTCTTCGAGATAAATTACGTAGATACAAAGGTTATAGAATTGCAGCTTTAAAAAAGCTTGTAGTATCTTCTCCTGCAAAACGTCCGACTCAAGAAGACATAATAGGTGTATTCCCAAAATACGTGGAGAAAAAGTTTGATAATAAAATTTTGTCGTGGTGGGTTGCAAATTGGGGATGGATGTACGACAAAGTAAAAAATCCAAACACAATGTTTTGTTCAGAATTAGTTGCAGCTACCCTACAAGATTTAGGAATTTTAAAGAAGAATAAAGTTTCTGCATGGTATCATCCAGGAAATTTTGATAGAGCAACTCTCGACTTAGAATCCGGATATTCATACAAATCAACATTTTTTTTTAACTTCTGAAGAAATTACATAATTAATAATGGAACGTATTCGAAAAATAATTCATGATTCTTTGAAAGAAAGATTTCAAAGTGGGGATCTTGCGGGGTTAAACGGTAAAGATATTAAATATGCTTTTGGGCTGTATGATAAACTTGTTTTTAATAATCAGATAAATAAAAAACTTGAAAATGAGAATTCATCACTTCGGTTTTTTGCTAAATCTAAAATTTCTGGAGTTGGAGGGTTTTGTGGAATTAAGTCGAAAACGTCGAATATTCTGTGCGAATATTATATTGATATAGCGCCAAATATTATTAATAAAATTTGTCACATCAAATCTGCGCGCAGTACGCTAAAAAAAATGATTGGAGCTGATATTGATATGGTTTATTGCTTTCAATTAATTCTAGAACATGAAATCATACATTTGTTAATGATTTTATGGAAATACCTTCACAAAAAATCAACTGGACCCAAAGCTTATATCTATACAGAACACGGAAAATTATTCCAGTGTATGCTTGACTACTATTTTGGTCATACTATTTTTGATCATGATTTGGGGTTATCTGAAAAAATTTCTTATGGTTATCGTACGCCAAGTCCCGGTATATCAAAACTGGGACTTATGAAAAATTGGAGTAGTTCATGCTATCTTGATTCTTTAATTACTGCATTGTTTATTGGAGCAAGTAATTTTTATCGAAATGCTATTTTTAATATAGATATAGATCAAATTGATTACAAGGGGTGGGCTCCAGAAGAATTGGGAAAACCATCCTCTCAACGTAAAAAAAGAGTTTTTAAAAAGGTATGTCGCGATTTATCCAAAATAGATACCGAACTGCAAACTCGCGATTTGGCTAAGCGTCTTCAAATTCAACTTTATGCTGATTACAACAGAATTATTCATACCAAAGAAAATTTTTGCTGTACAGATCTCAGACATTTGTTTTTACAATGTGTTCCGGAATTGGCTCAATTCAAAAGGTATACTGAATATAATGTTTCAGAAATTTATGATATACTTACAGAAATTTTTCCTAGCCTCAAACTTCAAGATATTCCTGCAATCATCAAACTCCCGGGAAATCCCCCGTCCCAAGGAGTCATAGAAGATAAAACGATGTTTCAAATGTGGGATTTTATGGAACCTACTAAAAAAGAAGGTACCACACCAATATGGGGGAACGTTGTTTCCCCAGTATTAGTATTTCAAAATGGTTTAATTCCTCCTATTCATTATTACGGTTCAACCAAACCGGAAAAAATTCAAACACAGGGTCCGATTCCAGGTAAATATACACATATTTACCGTGTTATAGAAGGAGAGCGAAAGCGCATCCGCGTACCAAAAATGGGAGAGATTGTTACAATACAAACTAAAGCTCAAGCGTTTGGAGAATATATCATAAATAATAGATATAGGCTGTTCGCGGCTGTAATGGTCTATGGTCCACGCCCCCAATTTGCAGAATGGGGAGGAGGACATTATAGTGCTTATATTCGACCTAAATTTGATCCTGATGAGTGGTATTTATACGATGACATGGGACCGATGTTCCATGCGATCGAAAGCCTTCCGACATCAGTCTTTAAAGATGCCAGATTTCAACGTCCTGAGTTATTATTCTATCAAAAGGTTTAAAGACCTACAAAACAATATAAAATGGAGACTGCAGGTGTTAAAGATGCGACACCAAGAACTCCTTGTGAAAATTTTTTGCTGAATTTGGATAATGACCCAACTCCAAATTTTCTCCGATACACTCTTCTAGTTCTTGAGAGTTGTCCTCGGGAAAAAAAATTACTAAAAGCTATTCGAAAGAATATGGAGAAAAAATATAAATTAGATACGACAGATGTGTGGGCTGCATATAAAAAATGATAAATTATATTACATTCATAATTTATATGACGACTATAAATTATGGAACATTCTATCTTTACGGCACTTGACAATCACGAAAATATAATTTTGCATGGACCAGGTGGTACAGGAAAGACAACAGTCCTAAAGAAAATAGCTTCACACGCACAAGACAATAATAAGATTGTATGTTGTACAGCAACAACTGGAGTTGCTGCCATCAATCTCAACGTTCCTGAAAAGAAAATAGCTGCTTCTACGTTACATAGATGGGCGGGCGTGGGATTGGCTCAAGGTGTTGTCGATAAATTATATACCAAAGTATATCATGATGAACTAGCCCGAAAAAGATGGCTTAAAACAGACGTTCTCATTGTGGACGAAATAAGTATGTTGGGGGCTGACCTGATAGAGAAGTTAGATTTTATAGGACGAAAAATCCGTAATAATCAAGAAGTTTCATTTGGGGGTTTGCAGTTAGTTTTTAGTGGAGATTTTTTGCAACTTCCACCAGTAAAAGATAAATGGGCGTTTCAATCTTTTGCGTGGAAAGAAATTATCTTTGTACCTTTTATATTTACCGAACCAAAACGATATGATAATCAAGATTATTTTCAATTACTCCTCAGAATACGAGAAGGAAAACACACAATCGAAGATCTTAAAAAACTTCGAAATCGCGTTCGATCCTATGAGAAACTTTTTAGTATACTTGATGACACTAAAACTTTAGATGTAATTCGACCTACGATTCTTCATTCTCTTAGAGTGGATGTAGACTCTCATAACGAAAAAGAATTAGCTAAACTTCCTGATAAAACTCACGAGTTTATTGCAGATGATACTTTTTCGGCTTCTAACAATAATGTGAAATCAGATTATTACATCAGATTATTAGATGAAGCTATACCCAAAGCGATTGCGTTGAAAGTGGGCGCTCAGGTAATGCTAAAATGTAATCTAGATGTTAAAGGAGGATTAGTAAATGGGTCGCGTGGCGTTATTCTTAAAATAATGACAGAACCTGAAGAGTGCGTATATGTCAGATTTATAAACGGTCAAGAAATTCGAATTGCGAAACACCTTTGGACTATTGAAGATAAGGATGCAGTCGCTACTCGCTCGCAACTTCCTTTTATTTTGGCTTATGCATTAACAATTCACAAATGTCAGGGAGCTACGTTGGATTATGCTATTTGTAATTTAGGACCTAGCGTATTTGCGGATGGACAGGCATATGTAGCGTTAAGCAGAGTGAGAGACATTAAGGGATTGTTTATCTCTGAATTTTATCCAGATTCCATCAAAACCAATCAAACAGCTCTCAAATATGTACTTGGTTTAGAAAAAAAATAAAAAATATGGATTTGAAAAAAAAAATACATTGTCTATGGTCAGAAATATCATAACTTGTTTTTCTCTCAGGAATTGAGAGAAAAACGCCGACCTCTATATCCTACTAAAACAAAGGATATTTTTTGGCTAATTTTTTAAGATCTGGTTCGTAACTCTCATGCATGTCACCACAACCAAGTCCAATTAAAAGTGCGCTAATAGCTGAATAATGATACGCATCTTCTTTCCCAGCAACATTGATTCTGCCCGCCCAATAACCAATTTGTGTGAGCATAAGTGTTACATCACTATCATCTTTAAGGTATCGAATCTCACAATATATATATCTTTCACGCCAAAAAGGAGTGTAATCGTCATCAATATCGAAAAAAGAATTCTTAAAATCCGTTTTATCTTTAAGAATTATATTACACTCCTTTTTGAGATCTTTTTTTACTTTTCTAAACCATCTCTTAAAATTCTTGTGTGATGTTAAAAACTCAATATAACACTCTTGTGCTTCCTTTTTAGTATTAAAAATACCTAAAGCGAAAGCGCTGCCTTTTGTATTGATAGGTACATAATGAGGATACATCTTATGAATTATTTAAGACAAGGATATCAAATATCACTTTTCTGATACTGGTCGGATAAGTCATTCCATGATTTTTCCAGTGGCTTGGGACATGCCTTGAAATGAGCCGCAGGTTCTGAAGATGATGAAGTATTAAAAACTAGTTTTTTTTTCTCATAAGTGTTGTTGGACCATTTATTTTAACAAAGTATTTTAGAATTTAACATCCAATTCCAATTTTCGGTAATTTGTATGGGTTTTGTAGTTCCTAATGCTTTCAATTCTTTGTTCAAAGTATCGTTAATAAAAGTTTTTATCTCTTCGACTTCTTTAATAAACTGATCATAGAGTGGGGCGTTACTTGACTCGTAAGAATCAATAAACTGATCATAGAGTGGGGCGGGGACGATAGTTCCATTTTCTTGACTTGACTCATAAAAATTTTTGACTCTTTCTATTATTAAGGTTCGGAAAGTATCAATAATATCCAAAATTGCTTGTTTTCTTGTATTAGTACGTTCACGAAGAAAAATTCTCTGTTTCCACTGATCTTCTGTAATTTTGTCTAGAACATATTCTCTTCTAATATTATCAAATTCTTGGGGTTGATAACGCTCCATAATATAGATACTGTCATCTACTGCACGAATAATCTGGTCAATCATTCGAAGTTTCACTCTACCGATCTGCAAAGATGTAAGTTGATGATATTCGGGCATTCCACCACATGGAATATCATGAATATCGCGTGCATTATTTCCATGTGCACGTCGCCATTCAATAGCATGAGGATTATGAATTCTTTTAGTTTCTATTATTCCAGTCTTCCAGCTAAAAGCAGTCCGGCATTGAGTACACCACATTTGATCACAACCATCAATTTTAAAAATTGGTGTGGCGCATTTCGGGCAAGCTTTGGTATCTTTGCGTAAAAATTTTACAGCTTCTATATCTTCGTCGGTACATCTATGTTTATGTTTTTCCTTGAGTTGCATACGACATTTCCTACAAATTTTAGTATCACATACACCACATTTAAAGTTTATCGATTCTATCATTCCGCGGCAATCTTCTTTGGGACATGGACATATGAAATTTGGTTTAGCTTGTTTGTCAGGATATTTTTTACTGCGTATATCGTGAATTTGGTCAGTCAAAGCTTTACGACGATCTAAAAGATCCTTTAGAATCTTTTTTTGTTTTTCTTCCTCACGAAAACGAGGAATTTCGGTTAGTGTTTCCGGAATGAACGATTTCTCACGATCTAAAGAAATGTCTTTGCAATGCTTTCTATATTCTGTTGTGACCCATGTTTTAGGTAAAACTGCTGATAGAACTCTATCACTCCAGTTTATTTTGCAGCTCATACAATGTGCTCGCACTGGTAATTCAAGGATATAGCGTTTTGTACATTTAATACATGCACCAAACTCGCATCCGAAACAATTTATAGCCTTTATAGAATCTTCACAACAAATCGAGCATTCGAACATATTAGCCATCTAAATCATTGATGAAAATGTCAAACTAAATTATCATTTTTGGTCATTTATCATTTTTTTCTGAGATATAAAATTTTATTTGGCCCACCATGCTGGATAATTCATTCCATGATTTTTCCAATAATCATAATCAACAGTCGCTTGAGACATGTCTTGGAATGATCCTTGGTGAGCCGCAGTATAAAATCTTTCAGGTGCCATCGCCGGGGGCTGAGGATCGTATGTTGAGCATACTTCACTTTCGATATACCTTCCAGGCCAATGACCACTGCAATATCCGTTTTTACATCTAGCATAACCAAACCTTGAAGAATGATCCGGATGTGTTTCGCGTTCTTGACCAATTATATAGTGAGTTTCGGGATCTCTTCCTCCAAAACATGTATAGTATGCTGGATGTCTGGGTTCAAACGCGTATAAGTGCCTACCCGTAGCACCAGATGCGATAGTCCCTTCTGTTGATCTCCAAACATTTAGGTCAAGATCTGCAATTTCTGACTTATCATTGTAAATAACATAATCTTGATTTTTGGAATGATCGTATGCTGCCATTTATTTAAAGAGTAATCTTTTTTACATTTTAAATAAGATGTCATTTTAATGACATCTTATAGTTTATTTTAACTACTTCAACCATTTCCTGAATTCTTCGATATCATCGCTACCAATGTCCCAAGCATCTTTCATATCCTCAAAAGTCAATCCTAAATCCATCAAATATTTCACCGATTCAAAATGCTCGCAGTTTATAGCAATACTAATAGCGTAACCATTGTCGCTCATCACATCCTTTAAATTCAAACCTAGACCCATTAGATATTTTGTTGTTTCGAGATAACCTTCTTCTATGCTCCAGTGCAAAATATAATTATCGGTTTGTCTCACGTCTTTTAGTGTCAATCCTCCTTCTGGGGTTAGATTTGGACTTGTCAGATATTTTATTATTTCAAGATGGTTAGCATCTTCACGATGCAAGATTCCGTGCATACACATTCGCAAAGCATAATTATCCCATTTTCTCACATCTTCAAGGGTAAGTCCCAAACTTATAAGATATTTTACTAATTCAAGCTGGCAACGTTCTGCACTCCATTGCAACGCGCAATCTTTCCATGTGACACTCTCAGTCTTTATAGGGTATTCGTAGTCATCCAATGACATTACCCCAAGTTCATCACATAATTCCCCGACCCAACCCAACACATTTTTATCGTTTTTCCCATCACTCATTTTTTCAATCAAATATTTCACACAATGAATATGTCCGTTATAACAACAGTAAGAAAGAGTATCCAAACTGATATTATTTTTGATATAAGGACATTCTAATATTGCCATTTTGGATACTCTATGTTGAACAGAGTAAATTAGTTTACATGTTTGAATGAAATTTCTAAAATCTTTGTATTTTAGGTGTATTGCTATTTCGTATATAATATCAATAGTGAAACAATCCATGATGTCATTTAACTGACAAATAAAATCAAACCAATATATCATTTTTCAAATCTAGAAATATCGAGTTCGGTAGATTTGAAAAATGATATTCACCATCAAGATAATATTTGTGTTATGATTTAATGCCGACTCTTTCAAATCTCCCGCGTGATGTTATATCATATTTAATTCAATTTCTTCATTCTAAAACTATAATTTCTCTCGGACTTACATCAAAATACTTCTTTGAAATAACCAAAAATCAAAGAGAAAAAGACAATAAACATCGAGTGGTTTGGAAAATTATTGTTTGGTGGAGATTACATAGATCGAATTTAAAAATGTCCTTTGTATATGAAACCAACTGGAGTGTGTGCATCACTTATACACGGTTATTACAAGCTCTTTCTAACATTCCTAATGGTGCCAAACTGCCTACCGATTTATTAATGGCAACAGGCGATCTATATATATATACACACGAGGAATATCATAGTTATACATTACCAATCTATACTGCAACTCCAGGATATATTTGGCATCTGGATAAAGACAAGCGTAGTGTGATGTTCTATAGCAAAAATTCAGCACCAATAACAATCCTAAATGTAGGAGGTTTATATCTATCTCATATTCTAAGTATTCCAAAAAGATTATTAAATTAAATTACACATTTTATTTAAACATAATTGTAATTTTGGAGGAGGATCGGGGACTGCTGACTGGTCGTCTATCGCTGACCATACCTCCCAATGTTTACCCCATTCAACAAAAGGATATAGAACATGACCGGTTCTATTCCAATCCTTTCCCCAACTGTTTCTAAGAATAAAACTATCTTTAGTATATCCTACACAACAAACTGCATGCCCTCCAATCCTTTGCTCATCCTTCTCCGCTCTCCAAAATTCTGGTCGATGTTTATAGGTTGGGAAAGATATGTAACATGGCCCGTTTTTATATAGAGCTTTCTTTAAACCCTCAATAGTGTATACTCTTGCATACGATAGAATCTTGAAATTTTTTGCATCTGTGTACACTTTTTTAGAGATATCAGTACGATCAGATTTAGCATATGGTAACATATATTCTTGTGCACAACCATATTCCTTTAATATTTTCATTACATTTCGTCCATGCATACCCGAACCAGGCTTTGTTTCACGATGAAAATAGATAAAATCCGGACTCATATAGTTGTCATATGATACGTCTGTTTTTTCCTGATATTCTTTCATTGCTGCACCTGTAAATGCAGCACATGTACCGCGACTTTTTTGATTTCTTGGAGCTTTCATTTTGGAACGTAGATCTAATGTCTTAGGAAGATTTAATTCTGAAAATATGGTTTCTGCTGTCCAATCTCTACTATCTTCTGGTGACTGAATAGTTTTGTTAGCGACCATTTACTATAATGAAAGAAAATTTTTGAGTTACAAAAAATGTTAGTATTTTTCTAAACAAGATACGATATATTTATTTCCATCATATACAATTTCAATTGTATCTTTAATAGCAGGTAAAAGTGTCTTATCATCCATACTTAAAATATTTTTCTTTGGATATTGTTGATATATAAGTTCCTTGAAATTCTCAATTGCTTCTTTTTCAGTGGTCCCTTCTGCTTTAATTTGTGAACCATTTGATCCCATAATTTAATCTACAATTAAACAATTTTTAACGCATTAGCAACCTAATAATAAGTACAAAAATAATAGAATGTAACAAAAGACCGCCAATATTAGCGCATCCATCAGCATCTACTATTACTAGACCAAAAGAACTGGTAAGACTATTAATTGCATTGTAAAAGAATGGAGATGCTATCAAGAGAAACAACAACCCTACAATAATTGCAACTATCCATTTGTCTTGCGATGTGTATGGTTTATTATTACACTGAGGCATCTTATAAATGTAAAATAAAAATCTTAAGAGTATTTACCTATTATTGAATGGTTAGCCTTTCTTGTAGCACAAATCTTTCGACTACACATGCGTGTAATCACCAATATGTATACAATAATTGTTGGGAGTTGAATGAACAGCGAAGAAAAATATTGCAAAGACGAAACGCATTCAATAAAAAGTACATTGAACCGAATTTAAAAAGAGATGTCCTAAATGTAGGAGAAATATTTAAGACTTATCGAGGTATAAAACATCTAAATAATTTGATGCCGGAATATAATTATACTTACGAACCAACAGAAGTACAGAATCGATGGGAAAAGAAAAAATCAGGGATTATCAATCATTGTCATTGTCATGATATTGTTCATCAAATTCGTACCCCGATAGACACAAAGTTTACCATGACAGGAAACTTTTCTACCGTTTTCGAAAAAAATTTAAAAAAAGATGAGCCATTTATGTTAAATCTTCCTCTATATGCTCTTCATCATCGTCATTGTCTAGTAGAATTTCTGTTTGATCCACCAACAGACTATGAACAAACTTTTATTGATATAGAACAGACTTGGTGTGCAAATAAACTTAACCTTGACTTGGTAGCAGACTATGCGGGTCATATTCTAGTCGTTCCTGATAATGGATTTTTTACTTCGAATGGTGTGTTAGCTAGACTTGATAACTGAATGGTCATCATTCCTAGAAGAAAAAATTTCATATATAAATATTAAAGAATTTATAAAATCTTAAAGAGTATTTGAATACTTCTCATAATATGGTTAGCCTTTCTTGTAGCACAAATCTTTCGACTACGCATGCGTGTAGTCAACAATATGTATACAGTAATTGTTGGGAGTTGAATGAACAGCGAAGAAAAATAAACACGTTCAATCTAAAGTACATTAAGCCCAATTTAAAAGGGATTTTCCTAAATGTTGGCGAAATCTTCAAGACTTATCGAGGACAGAAACATATGAGTACCTTGATGTCGGAATATGACTATACTTACGAACCAACAGAAGTACAGAATCGATGGGAAAAACAAAAACAGGGACGTATTTCCAGGAGACATGACGTTATTCATCAGATTCGTACTCCAATAGACACAGAATTTACTATGATAGTAACCACATTTAATGAAATATTTAGACAAAGTTTGAAAAAAGATGAACCATTCATGCTCAATATTCCTCTATATAATGTTCCATATAGTGAAATAGTGTTTCAATTTGATCCTCTAACAGACTATGAATATACTTTTATTGTTCTAGCTCGTGGTGGTTGGGGTCAGTCTGTTGATGATATTCTGCTACGTGATTACATTGGTCATGTTTTGGTCATTCCTGATAACGGATTTTGTGCCTCTAGAGGTGCATTGATGAACCTTAAAGATTTATGATCTATAAATAAAAATGTTAGTTCCTGAATGTATTTCATCCAAACTTGACAAGTCACCAATTAAACTTTGTTCGTCGCCGGATGATGTATTTATGGCTTTAATAATTATAGACGAATTTGAGAATGGTAAGCATACACAGTGGGATGACAAATGGATTGGATCACAGAAAGAACTCATAAAAATAAAAGAAACAATATCGTTATGTGAAAAAAATGAAAGCTGTATACCATGTGTAAAGTATAATCTAAATATACCACATATGGAGTGTGACATATTCAAAGGAGAGGAGATGTTATTATGCTTCATTATAGAAGCAATCCTCTCATTCGAGACACGAAGGGAGGTGTATTTGGATTAATGTAACAGACTACGTAGTAGGTCTAATCTTATCACTTATGAGTGATAAGATTAGTAAATCGTAAGTACTTTCGGTGTCTACTTTATTTGAGTTCATAACTTTTAATCACGAAAACCAATTTGTTGGTCACCATCCCAGTTAGCTGCATTCATTGGGTCAAATGGGTCACCTTCTTCATCGTAATAATCACCATGTTCATATAAACCACAATCTATATAACTGCATGAATCGATGTTCTGCGGGGTCTTAGATGGTATATTTTTGGCGGGTTCTTGTTGTAAAGGATCGGAAGGGAGTTGGATGCTAGAGCCAAGTCGATCGGATATTTTCCACAATCCTTGATCAATCCCCTTATGAAAAATCTCCAGTAAAGCAGTACAGTCACCCATCGCGGTGTGATCACTTCTGGTTTTGCAACCTAAACGTTGCGATAGTTCATCCATTTTAGGATATTTATAATGTCCATAACGAAAAGGTGGTAACTTGCAGTATTTAATACTTCTTTTTAGCGTACAGAGTCGAGACAGCTTATCAATTCCTCGTAAACCCGCCTTTTTCAAAATACCAATGTCAAAGTCGATATTGTGTGCGACAACCGTGGGTGTATACCTACCTACGATTTTTTGAAGTCTTTTCAATGCTTGTTTGGGTGTACATCCTTCTTCGTTCAAATTCTTAATAGTAAATTGATGTGGGAAATTATTGAGTTTCGACGCACCTTTTACTAACGATGTGTACCGTTCGATCTCTTTACCATTTTTCAGAAAAATCCATCCAATCTCACAAAGAGTCTGTGTGGGAGGTTGAAAAGTCCCAATTCCATCTGTTTCTACGTCAAGTATTAGATGGTAAACGGTACTTTGGTTGATTTCATCTGGTTGTTCGGTACGAATTTTGGAAAGGGTATCTTCTAGATTTAAAACACAGCCATTCTGATCCACAAATTCTATCACCCGGTAACCGTTTTCGTCTAAATCCATGATTCTCAACGAATAAAGATACCTCAGAAATGAGTTATAGAGATTAAGTTGGAATCTCATTTTTATTAACACAGCACTACCCCAACCCTGACGAATCGAGATTAAACAGGAGAAGTATGCAAAAAAAAGGGATTGATCTGATAGAGATCCCTCATATGTACACTTATTAAGACCCTGGCGAGTTGAGATGTTTATCGTAGAGGCGGTACTCTCATTCGAGACACGAAGAGGTGTATATTTGATTCCGGCAAGCAGGAATTAAGGCATTCTCATTGAAATTTGTTGATATACCAAAAAACGCAAAGTATATTTGTTTTATGCAAGAAGAAGGAACAGTTGATAATGTCTGTTTAATTGATCATATTCCATACATTAATTTATACTATTTTCAGTGTGATTTATATATTCTATTCCTTGACGATTCAAAAAATATTATTAAAAAAGATTTAGAATGTAAACCTAAATATATCGGAGCATATTTAAATGAAGAAGATAGAATGCTTTTGATATCTTTAGAATAAATAAATCTTTTTCATAGATAAAGTATGGGTTTTAGTCATTCTAAAAATATATCGGAGCAAAAAGCCGAAGTGTATATTACACAACAATTTTCTGGCTCATGTGATGTTACTTGCCAGAATGTTATGACTAATGTCACCGTTGATATTATTAATTCGACTGTTGGAGGAAGTGTTTCTCTCAGCCAGTCATGTGCAACAGATGCTTCATGTATGATAGGAAGTAATATGGATGCAATAGCCGATGTACAATTTAAAGCAACAAACACAGCAAACGCCAAAAATGCATGGAGTGGGTGGAGTTTAGATCCTTTTAATTTTGATACTGCTGTCAATGAAAGTCGTCAAGATATGAAAGAAGCGATCAATCAATCGACTTCAGAAACATGCAATATAAGTAGTTATAATCAAATGAATAACATTACAATTTTTGCAGCTAATTCAACGATTGGAGATAATATTTCTATTACTCAAAATGCATCAACACAAGGTCAATGCCAACTTAATAATTCGATGAATGCTGCAGCATATGCAAGTGGTATAGCTCAAAATACAGCAACGAGTGGTAAAGATAAGAAAGGGCAAAAATTTGGAGATAAATCTTCGATAATGGTTGGTTTGACATATTTAATTATCGCCATAGTAGTTATCGTTATAGTGAGTGTAATAGCTAAAGTTATCACTGGACATGCCAAAAAGACTGCTGAAAGGAAAAGAGTAGAGACCGCTCCTATCCTGAGACGCCCGGTACCTCCCGCCCCTCCTACCCAAACCCTTAGTTAAGATTTTTTAATAGCTAGCTATTAAAAAAATGAAAGAAAGTAATGAGATATTTCTATTTAGATAGATAAATCATGGAAATTCTTGAAAAACTACGTGATCCGTCAAAACTTAAAATTTCCCCTATGAAAGGTGTTGGATCGCGAGGAAATGCATATTTCATGAGTTCAGATATTGCAGTACAATACTTGTGGTATGTGATTGATGAAAAAAATCGGGCAGGAGCAAAACTAGGACTAACCGAAGGTGTTATGTTAATTGATAATTCTGATAATATGGTGCGTAAAGCATGTAAATTATTGACGGAAAGATACGAAGATATACTTGAACAATATCCCTTCACAGAAGGAATATATACGGTAATGAACGCTAGTCCGTATCTTGGAGGGGAAGCTCATCAAAATTGGGTGCTGTACCGCCCTCAAGAAAATATATTTATTCGCTTCGAACCCAATGGATCCAAGTTTGATAAAGATCCTGATATGAAACGTAGTTACAAATTTTTTGATTTGATGAATTGTCTTTCTAATAAACTAGGAGCCACATGGTCTTATGCAACAGATTTTTCTATTAATTATTTTAGCGGTTGTCGTGCAACTTCAACAATTTTGGCACTTCTTACTCTGATGGATATTGATTTGGATAATCTTCGTCAAGTAGAAAAATATGATTTAGAACCTTTAGCACTAGCAGTAAGTAATTCGGTCATGGAACAAGAATGTAAACTTCCACAATTGCCTCGAGCAAAAGGACGTAGGATGCAAAAAGAAGCTCTTCAGAGTTATGTCGTTCCTGTTGGAACCACAACAACACCTCCTCCAGATTTCTCTCAAATGAATGCTACTAAACTTCGAAATTATTTGAAATCACAACATATATCTTTTACATCTCGCGAGCCTAAAAATTCTCTCATTGCAAAGGCAAATGCATCTCTTAATGTTATTCTAGTTCCTTGAGATAAAAAGTTTTTATTGAATAGATACAGGACAACATTTTATGCAGACAAACAAATAGTTTGTTTCATTCCACGGTGCACGTTTTCGTAAATAACAGAGCTTTTTTTGTCTGCAAAAAAAGCATTGGGTCGTACTAATATTCCAGACCATGCCAGAAGCGTCTATGGTATAACCAGCTAGGGTAAAAACTGATTCTCTAAACTTATTGCCAGAGGACATTTAGTAAGTATATATCAATAACTAAAATTCAAATATCATTTTTCTAATACTAAATACTTTTCATCTTCTATACCAAAGATATGTCCAACGAATCAGAAAAGAAAAAATTTTGGATTGAGGATCCGTGTATTCTTTTGACAAATATATTTCCAATAACAGAAATGTCACGAGCTGAAAAACTTAATGCGTTGACTAGGTTAGCAATAGTTATAACTATTATTATGTATTTTATGAAGTATGAGCATTGGTTGATATTTTTGGTACTATCAGTTTTTATAATTATCGTTTTACAATACGCAGGTTCAAAAAAAGATGATAATGTTGAAGATTTTACTATTGTTCCAACCTATGTTGGAACAGATTTTCAACAAACAGTTGTTTCTCCAACATTTGCAGAAGAGTGGCAAATTCCTCCACCAGCTTATGATATTTACACCCAGGTGCCCTATCCTGGAGCTGAACAAGATAAATTTGAGAAACCGTTGAAACCGCAGTCATATCCCTATGGTCAATATCTAACCAGAACAAATCTTTTACCTTCTGATGAATACTATACGCATTTGGGTTGTGGAGGAGCTAGGACGGCTAGAGAATATGTTAATTCTACTTTTTTACGACATGATCTAGCCCGCCGAGAAAATATGATGCGAATTTACAAAAAGAGACTCAACAGACGGTTCCGTCACAATTGTTCCGACACGTTCTCACCTTACCACAGCTATTAAGACCGTTTTCGCTTCCATATCTGTTAAAGATAACTTACATATAATATGTAAGTTAACATGGACAACACAAAACATATACCGGACTTTTCCAAATATAGCATCACCTCCGATGGGATAATCTTTAATAACAGGACAAAGCGACAAATCAAACAGCAGTGCGGCGGGGATTATATGACCGTCAATATATTTAACGATGCTATGGAGAGGAAGACGAGATCTATTCATCGTCTCGTGGCTTGCACCTATATTCCAAACCCAGATAACCTACCCATCGTGAACCACAAAGACGGCGACAAGTTAAATAACAACGTAGAAAATTTTGAGTGGTGTACACATCGACATAACAATCTTCATGCCAGAAAGAACAATCTACAGGGAACCTACGAGCGAGAGGTTGTTCAGATAGATTCTACGGGTAAAGAGATCGCATCATTCAAGAGTTTGGTTGATGCTATGCGCCAGACGGGAATAGATTCGCGACTGATTGGTAATGTTTGCCGAGGCCGAAGACGCACTGCTGGGGGATATCATTGGAGATATGAAAATAACGACTCATGGACTGTACCGACGCACAGGGCAAGCAAGAAGGTAGAGAAACTCGATGAAGAGACAGGACATGTTATTAAGTTATATTCAAGCGCAAAAGAAGCAGCAGAAGGCATCGGGGCAAATACAGGATCAATAAATAATGTTCTCAAGGGGAGATTGAAGACACTCAAAGGATTTAAGTGGAGGTATGCAGAGATAACAGAAAACCCAGAAGATCCGTTGGTTCAAGAGACTCGATCATGGAAAACAATAGATGGTTATACTTCGTATCGAATCTCTCCGGATGGAAGAGTGTATAGCGAACGGAGAAACATCATTAAAAAACTCAATATAAGAGTTGGTTACCGATCGGTTGGACTCTCAAACAAGGAAGGAGAAAAGGTATTCCAAGTGCATATTTTGGTCGCCAAAGCATATGTGAAAAAGAGAAAAGGATGTGATATAGTAAATCACAAGAACGGGAACCGGTCTGACAATCGTGTTGAAAATCTTAAATGGTGCACTTATCAGGAAAATGCTCAGCATGCTCATGACACAGGATTATCATCTTCGAAAAAGAAGGTGATACGTTATACATTTGACGGTGAAAGAGGCGCTGTTTTTGACAGTATCAAGGACGCGGCCAGATCTGTAAATTTAACATATCACGCCATATCCAGAGTTGCTCATAGGAGACCTAGAGCTAAAACAGCTGGAAGTTATGTTTGGAGGTTTGAAGGAGATTCTTTCGAATAGATAGACTACCAAGACACGTTCTCACCATATAATTCTTATTAAAAATATTTTTAATATTTTGTAATCATTTAATAGGAACAAATGTCTACAAGTCATCGTGGTAAAGTTTTAAATGAGGAGTCAGGCAGATGGGTTAAAAAAACTGGAGTTATTGGAAAGCGAATAATGGCTGGAAAATGCGGATCTCGCAGTAAAGTTTTTAACACCGAAACTAAAAAGTGTGTGAAATGTCCACGTGCCAAAGTTTTTAATCCTGACACATACAGGTGTGTAAAAGGAATGGGAGCTGTTGCGAGAAAGAAAAAAATAATGAAATGTCCACGTGGCAAAGTTTTAAATCCTGACACACACAGGTGTATAGACGGAATGGGAGCTGTTGCGAGAAAGAAAAAAATAATGAAATGTCCACGTGGCAAAGTTTTAAATCCTGACACACACAGGTGTGTGAGTCAAAAGGGACGTAGTGGGTTAGAGCTATTGGGGAAGTACATGGAATTCTAAAAAAAAATGAAAATTAATATTTAAAGTTTCCTTTGGAAACAATACAATGGACGAATTTAAACATTCTCGAATTTTATCTACTCCATGTTGTGCATGTGGAAAAACATTAATCGAATATTCTTCTAGGTGCGCGATTTATTGTTTCAATTCTCATATCGAAAATGAGGATTATCATATTCATCCATTATCTAAATTTCATAATGGTAAACCCATCTATAAGTGTCATCAATGTAAAACAAATTCTAAAAGACAAAATATAAAAAGACATTGGGCACATCTACCAGATTATTCTGGATACCATGCAGAGCTAAATTGTTCTAAAAAAGAATGTAAGAATTGGGATCATTATACATTACGAGAGTGATAAATAGTCATTTTATCTAAACAACCGTTTAGATAAAAAATGCAAAATAAATATTGTTGGTAGTTAACAGGATAATCAAACATGTCAGGTCAAGGAAATTTTGGCAGTGGTACAACTCAATCACTTAAATCTGCTCTTGATGCCCGTGTACGCATTGATCAATCTGAGAGACTTGGTTCTCAACGTCAAAATCTTGGTGAAGGATTGATGTGTCCAGCCGGTTCAGGAGATATTGCTTTTGATATATATGGACGTCCGGCCGATCAGAATACTCTTCTGTTGAACGATTCCGCTTGTTCTAATTATACTAAATGGTCGTCTGCTCGTAGGATAGAGGTTGAAAATTTGGAAAGACCATATTTGCCTATTTGTGCTGCTGGTATGCGTGGTGCCGCTGATTATATGGGGAAAGGTCGCGATAACCTTCCTCAAAATTTGTACGGTGAGGGTTATCAAGGTAACATGATCCGTCACTATGATACGGCCTCCAACATGCCTTGGAGCGAAGGACCACAGGGACCCAATCCTCCTTATTATCAGAAACAGATCCAGCCGTTTTCGTACTCTCACGATAGTTCATCTCACACTTACAGAGGGTAAAACACCCATCTCTTCTCAGTCATCCTATCCTAAACTCTGGAACTCAAAGGAGAACGAGAGGAATTGCCATTTTTGTTTTATCATTAAAAATGACAAAACGCTTTAAAGTATCCTCATCCATATATGGAGAGAGAAAAATGGACCTAGAATTTGGGTTCGCCATATCTGATTTCCCAGGTTATTTTTACAATATCGAGGATAAGAAAGTTTACAGTTCCAGATCAAAAAAATATCTTTCTTCCAGATTTAGCGGCAGAAGAATAAAATTTGACCTCTTTAAAAAGAATAAATGTTACGTGTTTTATGATGACCAGTTAGAATATCTCGTCACTGGAAAACAGAAAGAAATACCGCCAGGAAAAAAGATTTCTAATTTCCCTAATTATACAATAACTCAAAATGGGGAAGTTTATAATTTGACAACCAGAAAAAAGTTGAAAGAAAGTACTAATTGTGAATATATTAGTTTATGCCTCTATAAACATGGTAATCGTCAGGACTTATATATCCATCGTTTGGTTGCTAAAACCTACATTCCTAATCCAGATAACTTTCCTGAAGTAAATCATATAAATGGTGTTAAAACGGACAATAGAGTCGAAAATCTCGAATGGTGCACCAGAAATCATAATATCATCCATGCTCACAAGACAGGTCTTAACAAGGGTTCTAAGCGCTCAGTTCTTCAGATAGAAATTATCGATAAAGAAGATGAAGTTTCGATCTTTAAAAGTATTGCAGAAGCTTCGAGAAGTACAGGAGTAAGTTCAGGAGCTATTTGTACGGCCTGTAAGAAGGAGAAAAAATGCAGGGGGTATAGGTGGAAATATTCTAATCCTAACCCTCGTCCCGGAATAGCTCAAGAGATAAAGGCAATTAAGATCATCGAAGAGGATAGGCTAGTTCGCGATTTTGAAAGTGCAGAAGATGCAGGAAGAGCGATGGCGATCCATCCATCCAACATTATCAATGCATGCCGAGGTAGACATAAACTAGCAAAAGGTTACAAGTGGGAATATGCTGATATCTCCAAGGATAAGAAAGTAGATGATGAGGAGTGGAAGTCTATTACCGGATTTTCTAAATACAAAATATCCACGAACGGAGAGATTTATTCAACTATTTACAACAGAAAACTCTGCACTCAACACTACGCCGGATATGAAATGGTAAGACTCGTCGGAGATGATGGAAACAGAAAAACCATGAAAGTCCACAGATTAGTATGTTTGACATATGAACTTAATCCTCAAAATAAAAGAGTAGTCAATCATAAGAACGGTGTCAAGAGTGACAACTCTCGTGAAAATCTAGAGTGGAATACTGACAGTGAAAATGTACTTCATGCTATAAATAATGGCCTATGCAACGTACGAAAACCTGTGATACAACATACTCTTGACGGAGAAGAAGTAGCTAGGTATCCAAGCGCATGGGATGCATCTAAAAAAATGGAAATAGTGCATTCAGCTATCTGTAATGCATGTAGAGGTTATTCTAAGACTTGCAAGGGGTATAAATGGAAGTATGATTCTAAGATAGAGAAATGAACGTTTTAACACCACAGGATCGAATATTTGGTCAACTAATTTGTCAATACAACAATAAAGAATTCCTTTACCTAAGCGATAAAAAAAATATAATGGATTACATCTCGATTTGGCAATATAATCGTCCAATAGATGAAACTAGAATTCAAGTAATTAAAGAATATATCGAAAAGCAAAAATATGTTGATGGAATTATCTATGTAGCAGAGTTTCAAGAGAATAAAAAAATTTCCTATAATTGTTATGATGGATTTCATCGATTGAAGGCACTGCAACTAATAAAGGATGACTTGAAAATAATTGTTCATGTAACTTATCAAGCGACTGTAGATCAAATAAAAAGCAAGTTTAAAGCATTGAATAGTGCTATTTCAGTTCCAGAATTATATTTAGATGAAACTAATGATGAAACTATTCAAAGCTTAAAAATAATCATTGAAGAAGTTGTGGAATATATCTGTAAAAAATGGTCTAAATATCAAAGTATATCTAAACGTCCCCAACGTCCTAACTTTAATCGAGATAATCTGAAAGATCAATTATATGATTATATAAATCAACCCTCTCACATAGGAGTTAATGCTTCTCGATTAATTAAGGCTATTGATAAACTAAACGAAGATTATAGTAATCGTAAATTTGTCAACACAAGTCAAAAAGTGATTAGCAAATGTAAAAAAATGGGATGTTTTCTTTTCCTAAAAAGATATTTTACTGACGACTTACAAATATAAAATGACAGATACAACTTTAGAATATATAAGAAGACTAGAAACTATTGTTCTTTTCAACACGAAATTTATAGAAAGTTTAAAGGAACAATATAAAACAAATAAAATTTTTACCAAAGTATAGATAGAATTATTGAGAAATGGAAAATAATTGATGTGTCTCTACAGGATTAAATAAACCATCGAGAGAATAGAATAAATGTTGTTACGGAAAATGATATCTTAATTTGAGAATTCCTAATTTAAATCGGGTTTAACAAAATACAATCTACAACTCTAATATTGATAATCCTTAGAATGAAAAAGTTTGCTGATAGCAGAATTGGAAATAGATGGACTGAGGAGGAAGAAATCTCCCTTCTTGATAGTATTGCTTCACATTCGGCCTTGGATGAGCTGGCTTTAAAACACAAAAGAACACCAAATGGTATATTGTGCAGAATGAAAAAAATTGCTGCAACAAGATTTATTAAAGGTGAACAAATTGAAGAACTTTTGATTATTTTCAAAAATTTAATAGACAAAAAAGACATAACTGAGGCCGCCGAAAAAATTAAGAACAAATCAAAACAAATGCCATCAACGCAACAATTACTTGTTGAAATTAGGGATTTACTTGAAAAGATAGTAATTCATATGAAAATAGAATAAATATTATGCATAATTGGTAGTGCACAGTGCTTATAACGCTGGGGTTGTGGGTTCGAGCCACACTTATCGCGGATAGAGCGTTCTTCTCTTCTCAGTCATCCTATTCTAAACTCTGGAACTCAAAGGAGAACGATTGGAAGTACCCTTTTTGTTTTATCATTAAAAATGATAAAAGTATCTATATATGAAGTAAATCTATCATGAAGAAATCATTAAGTGATATTAAATTTGAGGTGGTTAATGGAAAATTATGGTGCAGCGATAAACAACTAACATCTCTTGAAGGGTGTCCTGAGGGTATTACAGATTTGTGGTGCAGCGATAACAAATTAACTTCTCTCAACGGATGTCCAGAGAGTGTTACAGGATTGCATTGCGGTTCGAACCAGCTAACTTCTCTTGTGGGGTGTCCTAATTCTGTTGTAGAATTACGGTGCAGCGATAACCAACTAACTTCTCTTGAAGGATGTTCTAAGGGTGTTACAGAGTTGTGGTGCAGCGATAACAAATTAACTTCTCTCAAAGGATGTCCTAAGGGTATTAAACAGATAGTTTGTTTAAGTAACCTAATAACATCCCTTGAAGAATTACCTAGTTCTGTCAAAAAGATATGGTGCGATGATAATATCGAAGGATCAAAAATCTATTGCAATGAATCATTAGAAAAGATACACGCCACAAATCGTATCAATCGTATCAATCGTTTTAGGAAAGGTATGAATATAGTTAATAATATTATTCGGAACCATTACGCATGCAACATTCAAAAAGTGTGGGATGTTTATTGGTATAAACCTAACAAACAAGGAGAATCTAGAACAGCCAAAAAACAATATTCAAAATATTTGAATAACATCGGTGGTCAAAAGGCATGTGAAATGTTTTTTGTGACGCAAGAAGTCTCGGATGCGTATCAATATTAAACAGAAAAACTGGACCGTCTTGCTATGGCAACACCGCTTCCAGAATAATTATTTTCTCGAGATTAATAAATAAAATATTTAACATCTTCCGTAGTACTTATAACGCTGGGGTTTAATTAGAGAATTTTATATCATCAAGATATAAAATTGGAACAACAATCCATTGTATCCAAGAGTAAAAAGTTAAAACTCTATACTTTTATTCAGTTGTATAAGAACGTCTAATATATGATCCAATTGTTCGTCAATAAGTTTAGTTCTTGGAACTATAATAGATGTATCTTCCTTTTTAAATCTGAGAAACTCTTTTGTTCGCTTTATATGTGTACAATAATATAATTTATCAAGATTACCCTTTATAAACTCTTCAAATTCCATAATTTGATACTTACTCCCACCAGCAATGAATATTTTGTTTTTAATTTCTGTTCTCACACCATTTGCATCAATAATTATACACCAATTCAAAATTTGGTCATCAATACTAGAATCAATTGATAAATTAACATTAAAGATATTGTGAAAATATTGAATAATGTCTTTGGGTAAACTATCAAGATAAGTATCCATAGCTTACATTATTTTTGTAAAACTGATATTCAAATATCAGTTTTACAAAAATAAATCAGAAGTATCAAATGTCTTTCATATACGTAGTTTACGATGTTGGAGAATCTGTAGTAGTTGGATGTTTTGATAGCTTTTTGAAAGCTCATGAATTTGCTAAACAAGAATTTGAACCTGATGATGTTATGATTTACTGTGAAAAACTCAATGTACCTCATCCGATTGGAGTTGATAATAAAAACGTTATGAATTTGTAGTTTCATTTCAGATAACATTTCGAGATTCGAAATGTTATCGAACTAGTTCTTCGTTAATTTGTGTTATTTTGAACAACAACACAAATAACTATTAAATCAGCAAGAAGTCTTGGATGCGTATCAAGATGAAATAGACAGACTTGCTATGGCGACACCGCTTCCAGAATAATTGTTTTCTCGATATTAAGATATTATGCCCAAGTATAATATCTTTCGTAGAAATGGTATTTAGAAAAATGATATTCTTCTTTAACCAAAAATCCAATATTTGTAAATGGTTTCTTGGGTGTCCATCGCAAAAGAAGGAGAAAGGAAACAAAACCACAAAAAATATTTCTCGGACAATGTACTGAAGAATATGCCAATCATAGTTCTCAAATTCAATTGCCCATTTAAAAAAAATCAAACTTACCATCTGCCGCAATATAATTGCACATGGAGATTCTTGGGCATCGATGAACAATTTCGAAAATATATGTGGTTTGGCGAAACGCAAGTTGAAAATAACGGAAATGTGACAACAACTATCTATTATACAAAACCAAAAGATCATAAAAAGTAAATCACAACTATTAAAACAACAATCACCAACCAGAATGGTAAACCTATTTTATAAGATACAGCGTCTAAAGCTCTGATAGGAGCAAAGAGTTTTGGCCTCTGTCTTATTGATGGAGATTGTGATTCTCCCAGACTAATAGAATTAGCGACTCTTTTGCCGGCAATACACGCAGCCTCCATAGAGAATATGTCTATTGTCTCCTTTATGAAACCTGTAGCGATGAATAAATTATCTAGCGGGGTTTTAAAAGATGGTCGTAATTTATAACTTCCGGCGTTATTCGTGAATTTAGGTTCTGTTGTGTTTAAGAGCTTACTTCCATATCTCGGTGACGCTGAATCTGAATAACTTGGCCAAATTCTCGCCCATTTAACAATAAGTTCTGGAGATAGTTCGAACTCATTATTTTCTTTGACGAGCTTTGCCAGCTTCTTACTACTGGCTAATTGAGCCCATAATTCATCAATAATTTCCTCATACGAACATTCTAACATCGGTTTGTTATAGACTATCCCTGGTATATAAGCAGTCGTGGCAGCAACAGACCACCCACCCTTTACATCAGGATTTAATTTGCATAGAGGAACGTCCTTATAAATTTTATCGTACACTAGTACGATTAGATCCCACGGAGAATCTACATGTAAAAATGCATTGACGTTCCCTCCGAGAGATATTGGTTTGGAGAAATACAACTGAAAAGATAGTTGAATATGTAGACAGTTCTCATATAATTGTTTGATATTACTGTTTAGTATTTTTGATCTGATTAGTACCTGGTTTAGTACCTCGACAGGTATACATAATACATAATAATCTGCTTCTACCTGTTCAACGCTGTGTTTTGATTTTACGGTGGCAGAACTTACGTTACAACCGTTTGTCAAAGTATCAATCTCTGTATTCATTGCGAATTTTACCCCCTTATTTTTTAAATCTGCAACCCACCAATCGAATAGCGCCTCTGATGTCGGTTTTGTAGTGACATAGTCTTTATATGTCGGATCCAGATACGAAGGAAGTATCTGCATCTCCATACCTACTTTGACTACTGAGCGATACGATCCTTTGTATCTATCCATGCCCAACCAACCACCTATTTCACGATAGAGATTTGATGAACTTGCACTGTTCAGGGCTTTCCACCATGTTAAATTATCAAGTGACTCCATCCTTTCATCACATGATGTGAATCCATAAAGAGCACTACTCCAAACAATAAATTTATCTTTCCAAGTTGCTTCTCGATCAGAGAGATTTTTATGATGATACTCGGTGAGATTTGATCTTGTTGTACCATTTTGAGTGGGAATTTCATCCATAATCCCTAACAGATTGTCGTAGAAACCAAAAAACACTCTCCAGCAATATTCTATTGCGCAGCCCTCCGAGTCTCTTCCACTCCTTGCTAGACCTCCCACTACATCTTTCTTCTCGTACACAGTTATATCAAATCCTGGAAGCTTTGATAATTGGTGAGCTACGGTCAACCCTCCTACACCCGCTCCAAACACTGCCACTTTGCGGCGTTTGGACATATTATTAACTTTACTAGATAATATATAATTAAAAGGAGGAACTAATTACTACTGCGTCCAAGAGTAAAAATTCCAAAAATCTTTCTAGCCTAAGGTACATCGATGTAATAACTACAGACGTCGTCCTGCATTGTGGTGGTTTGACATTTTTCTATAATTAGTGATATCATTTCTCTGGGTAACAGCGATATAAAGCAATCTGAATCTTGTTTTTTAATGAATGCTATCCATAATATTCTCTGTTTGAACCAAGGTAATCTTTGAAGTAACTTTTGTGCATCATCTGTGATACAATAAGGATCTATATAGACTTTATTTTCAAAGGGATATATACAAAGTTGTATTTCATCCCAATTATATGATGATTGTAAATTTATATCAAATACATCATATGGAAGTAAATCATCTTTATCATCTTCATCATCATCTTCCTTCCACCAGCTGTAATTCATAGTAGCCCAAACAAATATTCGTTCCAATTCTCTAAAATGTGTAATACATTTACAGTCATATTCAATTGGACTATAATCATCGTGGTCACTGGTTTTTCTATATGATAAACATTCTAAATTATTTAGTATTTCATCTGGCGGACGTATATCAAATTCTATGATTTGACCAGATAGAAGAAGTTGGATAATAGAATCAGAGTCGATTTTCATTATTAAAAAAATGATATTTGTGGGTTAATTTAATCAAACATGTCAAATGTCTACCATTACTACATGTAGTAAATGTACAACATCCTTTATACCAAATAAACATTATTTTAAGCTATGTCCTACATGTTATCAAGATACTACTACCATCACATTCGTAAATCCAACTTATAAAAAATGGTTCTACTCCACTATTGACCACACTTGCGACTCACGAAAAATACGAGATGAACTGAAATATTTTTCTTGTAAAAATGTATATAAGGACTATTACCTCAAGATTACTTACAGCATTAATCACATAGATAGCAGCAGCAGCGATGATGAGGATGATATAGAGTATCTGACAAAAGTATACGACCTTCACAAAGAGTTTAAAAATAAGCATCTTTTGTACGGTAATCGAATCAATAGTGGCGATGAGGATGCTCGTGATTTGCTTGAGCGCTTTTACTCTATTGAAAAATCTAACTATTTCATCGTAAGAACCGAGGTTGGAAAGAAGAGCACTTTAGTCGTACTTGATGATTGAACATTTTAAACTTTATTTTTAACTTGTGAAGTTAAAAATATAATTATAAGATATAATAAGAAAAGAAAATGGCTACTGCTACTCCGTATATCTCAGGTCTCAAAAAGCCACTCAATATGTTGGAAAATCCCATCTATCCAGATATCAAAAATGCTCCACCAAGGTTTGTATGGAGCAGAAAACATTGGAATGTCGATGTGGGGGCGACTATGAGGGATACAGAACACATAACACAGTTTTACGAACCGGCAGTTTTAGCTCAATCCCGAGATTATAATAGAACTGTATATGGACAATCTTCTCATAAAGATATTGTCAATGCAGAGTTCCGACCCCCTCTTTTAAGTCCGTATGAGGATCTCGGTCCACTTACGCGTATACCGGCAACAATTCATGCTATCATTCCTCATATTAATCCCGGTACTGCTGGACATGATGGAGGAACGAGTGGATATACCGCTAAAAATGAGCATGCCAGTGATATTGAAGGAGCGTTAACAGATCGTATCAAGGCAGGAGAATGGAGACCTACATTTTATGCTCCCATAGAAATACCTATGGATAATTCTGTTCTCCCTGATCTTGAAGCAAAACTTCCTTCTGTATCGGTTCATGCAGGTTGGAAATATCCGGTTCAATTTTCTCCCCCACCGCCTTCAGAACAAGGATCATCATCGACCCTAGAATACGAAAAACTCTCTACACCTATTCACTCTGGGTACACGACACAGCTAAAAATAGATGGACAATCTGGGATGGAGAGGTTGTCTTTAGATGATAATATGCCTCAAGTATCGATCACAGCTGGAATGAATACACCTACTCAAATAAACGCAGAGACTCCAATTGAAATGTTTGAATTAGAAGATAAACGACCTCGTGTATCAGTAACGGCGGGTACAAATATCCCAATTCAAATAGATGCAGAAACTCGTGTTGACGAATTGTTTTATAATAGGCCTCAAGTTGCTGCGACTTCTGGGATAAATAATCAAATTCAAATAGATGGTGAAACTCGTCTAGAGGATATAGAATTAGAACAAAAAATAAGTGAAGGTTCTCCAGCAGTGCTAAATCCTGGAAGCGATAGTGGATACAAAGAGCGTTTGAGTATGTACTCTAAACCTGATGATTATATTAGAAATAATCGTCCCGCTTATTCATACACTGTTCAATCCGAATCACCTGCTTATAAAGCCCAGAATGAAATGACACATCGCCCACATTTTAGAGAACGTCTTCAACCTCTAAAATCTTATGGACAGATTTCTCAGTCATCCGGGGCAATTCCTCGCTCTGGTATAGAGCAACCTCAGATTTCTCTTCGTGGAGAACAAGGTTTAGCAGGAATGCCAAAACCAGCTAAATACAGATTTTAGATTTATAACATTTCCTGTTATAAATAGTCAATATCTATCATTTTTTTTCGAGCGTAAACATATGTTTAATTCTTCCGATGATTATTCTATTTCTAAATTTTATTTCTTCACCACTAAGTTCCGCATCACTATAGTACCACCACATATCCGCCCTCTCTCCTCTAAAATATTTACCAACTAAATTATCCTGGTCCAAAGCTTGTAGACGATCCCAAACTAGATCTTCGATTTCCTCGACGTAGAAATTAGGACATGGAACCAAATCGTTTACAGCTTTTACTATAACCTGAATTTTAGTATCTCCATTTTGAATTAGAAATACTATTAAGAATTCGTCAAGAATTTTTGTATTAACTCTAAGGTTATAACAAGATTTATAAGTTTTGATAATCATTGTTGATTAAATTTGAAATTGTCCAATCGAGATTTCATTTTTCTCCCAAGTCTTATGGACAGATTTCTCCACACCCGAGACCCTTTGGATTAATAAAAATGAAAACACTAGATGATTAGTTATGACATTTACAAATGTCTATCGAAAAACTTCCCAATGATATCATACACTATTTAGGGTTATATTTACCATTGTCAGATCTATTAAACTTGAGTTTAACTTGTAAAAAAATTAATCAAGTATTGTGCAAAGATCAAGTGTTTTGGAAACTGAGATTCTTGTACGATTTTGGTAAAGAACCGAGCACTCTAAAACAATTATATATTGATGAATTGGCGGGTGGCAATATATTGATATTTGGTAAGAATGACTGTGGACAGCTTGGTCTTGGGGATAGAATAAATAGACTTGCTCCAATTCAAATACCAAATCTAAAAGCGAATCTCATTTTCGGCGGCGAAAACCATACTGCTATAATATATCAGAAAAACAACGTGTTAGTATGTGGTTGGAATAGAGATGGTCAGCTTGGTCTTGGGGATACAGTCGATAGACTTATCCCTACAAAAATTCGGAATTTGAAAGCAAAACAAGTTTCGTACGGATCTCAGCATATTGCGATCATAGATCAAGACAGTAACGTATTGGTATGTGGTAGGAATAGAGATGGTCTTGGGGATACAGTCGATAGACTTACTCCAAAACAAATTCCGAATTTGAAAGCAAAACAAGTTGCTTGCGGATATGACCATACTGCAATAATAGATCAGGACAGAAATGTCCTAATGTTTGGTCAGAATATGTATGGGCAGCTTGGTCTTGGGGATACAGTCGATAGACGTACTCCAAAACAAATTCGGAATTTGAAAGCAAAACAAGTTGCTTGCGGATATGACCATACTGCAATAATAGATTCAGATAATAACGTTTACACATTTGGTGGGAATAAATATGGACAGCTTGGTCTTGGGGATACAGTCGATAGACTTATCCCTACAAAAATTCCGAATTTGAAAGCAACGCTCGTTGCTTGCGGAGCCTATCATACTGCGGTAATAGATCAGGACGGAAATGTCCTAATGTTTGGTCGGAATATGTATGGGCAGCTTGGTCTTGGGGACAGCAAAGCTCGACTTCTTCCAGAAAAAATTCCAAATATAACAACGAAATTTATTTCGTGCGGAAGTTTTCATAATACGATCATAGACCAGAACGGAAACATCTTGACATTTGGTAATAATAGTTATGGACAGCTTGGTCTTGATGACACAGTCGATAGACTTACTCCAGAACAAATTCCAAATCTACAAGTGAAAACAAAGTTTATTGTTTCGTGCGGAAATTATCATACTATAATAATAATATGAGTCACGAAACTTTTGAATATTATCGTCTTCGGGACACGATTGATGAAGTTCTTCGCGACAGATCCGTCAATCAACAACGTGGAGACGTGTGGCGTATCAAAAACATGCTACCGACGCCTCTCGTTTTATACTGGGAAAAATATCTGAGTGGATTTCCGCAGAAATTATGTACCATTAAACCCCACGAAGAATTGACATTTCAATCCAACCAGTTTGCGGACCGAGATCAATTATATACTTATTACGAATATGAAGGCCAAAAAATTCCTTTTCTTCAGCCTTATATGTTTCGAGAGTTATGGAAAACAATAACTCTAGGATCAGTAGAATATTCATCTATGGACGGGCATCTTCAAACACAAGCTAGCAATTGGGATATGAAGGGAGTATGGCTGCATAATCGTTTAGCATTTCCTATCGATGTTTATTACAAAGGAAATCTCGCAGCACAAATGTATGCTTATGATGGAATGAATTATCTTGGGGGAAGCGCTTCATCAGTATATTTTGATAACGATAGAGAAGGATTAGATTTTCTTGATACTTTGGAATTTAAATATTCTCTTCCAAATCATAAAGAAGATATTTTTAGCGCAACTTTAGATGATATTCAATGTCAATCTATTTATATAGGTACTGTAAGCGGAGGAATGAGAGGGCCAGCACCAGACACATTTGCTTATTCGGTTGATAGACCGGTATGGACAGGTATTACTCATTATTTACCTACCGGAAGATATAATTCCCGAATGACAAATCCATTGGCACCGTTTTAAAATACATTACAAACTATTTGTAATGTAGGTCTGGGCTAAATAGACTCTTTAGTATATCGATATCACCATCTTCAATGTGTAATTTGAGTATTTCGTAATCATTGTTTCGTATCGCGTTCAATTTGTTCATTTTTCAACTTACTATTTAATTCCATATAACATTGCCTACAAACCGGTATATATTTTTCACAACCACCAACATCAACTACAGAACTGGGAACCAGTTCAACTCCGATCGTTCTATGAGTAAACAGTGCTGGTGTTCTGCATTTAGGATTATTATTTGCACATATCTGACAAAAACTAGAAAGTTTTGTAAATGTATCCGAGAGATGTTCGAGATCTAAAAGTGCCCCAAACTTATTACGACGAAAATCACCAGTCAGTCCCGCGGCAATAACATGTTTGTGTTCTTTTTCTACCATTTTCATTACTGAATCGATAAGGTCATTACAATCAAAAAATTGTGCTTCATCTATTCCTATAACATCATATCGAGAAATATCAATGTCACTAAGATACGGTACAGATATTAGTGATATATTGTTCATTTGACATAGTTTTTCTTTGTAGAGAGGATTATGTGTAGAATAAGGTTCAGCACTTCGCGTATCTTTAGAATGATTAATATATAAAACTTTAAATCCGATGGATGCTTCGATGATTAATTTTTGAAGCAACATTGTACTTTTTCCACTAAACATAGGGCCACTTATAATATCGAGTGTCCCCATTTTCAATTATATAGTTATCATCCTCTAAATATCACTTTTAAATGTTTAGTAACTCAATTATTTTAGAGGTCAATTCAGATTGAGGTGGGTTTGGCATTTGCGGGTTCGCGAAACTAAATAACGATTCCAACATAGCAAACATTTGAATTCGAATATCTTTTACCGCCTGTTTGTCATCAGGGTGCATTTCTTTCGTATAAAAAGTCATAGTCTCCTCCTCCATATTAAACAATATACCATCCCTCATATATTTACCAGTTTTAATACTTTCTGTGTCAAGTAATTCCATTATTTTAGGTCCGAAATACAGTGTTCTAGGAGTAGGAGTGGTACAAAATATTAGTTGCTGTAATACCATCTTTAACAGTTTTTTATAGTCAGAAGACATAGCATTTATATGAAAAGTTATAGTACATTCTTCCATGTTTAATGAAATAAGTTGGTCAATATCCATTTTAATAAAATAATAGATACTCTTAATACATTATTTATTACCCATATTTAAATGTATTACCCATATTTAAATGTATTTGGGACAAATGTTCTTATTGCGGCGGGAATATTTTTAGTGATTATGTTTGTAGTTGCATGTCGAGGAAATAAAAAATAATCTTTATTATATAGTATCAAGTGATTATGAACGCTGCGTGGGTAATTATTATTTTATTTGCTGTGGTTGTAATATGGTGCGTAATTATGAAACCCCAATGTAACGAAGGACTTTCTGGTTATGGTGTAACAAGCGCACTAGCATTTAATAACAGAATGGCATATTGTCAACCTGGAAATGATCGTCATGGAGGCGCGTGGTCGGGAGGATGTTTTCTTCCTCATCGAGTAATTTTGTAGATACATTGATATGACTATCAATGTATCGTCGCGAATTATAGAGATCTATCACTATCTTCAGCAGCTTGAGCATGTGACATATTTCTAATATCTTCAGGTTTTATTCGAGGTCCACGCATTTTCCTCTTCTTTGGAAGTTCGGTATTGCTGGTGTGTTCTGGAGGTGGAGGCTGACCAGTTACACCTTTAAATAATTCAGCAATACTATTCCCAAATTTGTCAGAAATGATTTTTCCAAGATAGAAAATTCCCGCTTGCATAATAAGTAATCCAATAAGACGAACTTCAACAGGTAAATCCATCCCCCATCTACTATACGATTTTTCTCCCAACTCAATCAATAGTCTATCATACTTGTACATCATTGCAGTTTGCTGAATAGTGAACCCTGAAAGATCAATACCTATCCATTGAGTACAAACAAACTCCAAAACTATAAAACCTCCGACAAGATATGTGCGGTAACTTTCCACACTTTCGTCTAGATATAATTCTTTAATTGTACGCTCATAACTGTTTTTCATCATAGGAAGATCACTATGTTCATTAAAGTCAGGAATTGGGACTGAAGGATTTTTGTATTGCTTTTTCAAAATCCTGAAACGCCATATATATTCTTCTCGTTCTTTAATTTCCCGTTCCTCGGGAGACAACCCTGCGTAAATATCATCTTCATCTTGTTTTTCATCCTCCTCCGCAACTTCATCCTCCCCGTCCTTCTCTTCTTCGCTTTCTTCTTTAACTTTATCGTTTTCTTCATCATCTCCAAGTTCTTCCATGATATCCGTATCTTCATCATTAGGCAGAGATTTTTCATCTGATTGCTTCTTTTCAGAAGTTTCAGTATGACGTGGTTGTGGTGGTCGACGTTTTTGAAGTGGAACAAGCGGAAGACCCTTCTTTAATTTTTTCTTATTTTCCAAGAGCTCAAGATGAAGATTATCTAATGGGGGGAAATTACTAGGTTTATCTGGGATAGGATTATTTCTTGGTTGTCTCGTAACTGTAATATTACGAATCATACTAGCTTTGGTTGATCACTCTCTATATTTAACTTCATTGGAATTTTTATTGTTACATTCCAATAAAAATTCCGCACTACATTTATTCTTCTTCTGCATTCCGACCCACAACCTCTGCCCAGCTCTGGTGACCCGTTGGTTTTTGGGCCACAGTTTTCACTACAATATCATCGTTATTTCCGATAAATAACAAGATTATATTTAATCCGCTTTTATCTTTCAACGTGTAAGTTTTTCCTTCTTCATTAGATGATTCATTGATAATTTGCCAAATTGGGGAATAAAGTGCGAGGGGGTGGTCTTTAATTATTTGCGGTACCTCGTCAAACCATTCCAAAAATTTCGTTCCTTTATCCTCATAAATTTTAAAAAAGTCAATTTCGTCACAATCTACACATAAACCATCCTGGATTTGGTTATTAAATCCACCACATTTATCACAATATCCACATTGACCACATAAACCATCCCAATATTTATCTATATACCATATTTGCGCGTGACATTGTATGCATTCTCCACATACTTGTCCCCTATAAGATTTAGAATGAAGAGCGATACGCTCATAGTCTGACATATTTAGCAGTTCCTCGGAATGATAATCTTCCCATTTAGGCATTTTATGATTTGACATAATATATATATATATATATTCCTTTATGATGTAATCTTAATAAGAGGAAGTAATGCTGTGTCAAGTTTTTCTTTCGTAATAGGTTTGGCTAAATATCCATCGATTCCGACTCTTTGACAACGTGCTTTATCAGATGGTTGAACTGCGGCACTTACAGCAATAATCATTGGTGAATTTGGAAATCTTTTGATAAGTCTTGTAGCATCAATTCCTCCCATTTTAGGCATTTTAATATCCATCAATATAACATCAAAATAAGAATCCCGTACCATTTTAACGCATTTTTCTCCGTCTTCGACAGAAGTAATATTCTTTTTATTATACCCTAAATTTGAAAGCATTTCATTAATAGTAAATGTGTTGTGATGATCGTCTTCAGCTATTAGAATTTTAAGTTTAGATCTGCAAACTCTTCGGATAGATGGAGATTGAATATTTATATCTTCGTGGTTAAGTAGGCATTTTAATAACGCAGGGAATAAAACGTTCTGATCTATAGGTTTATACATATAATAATCAAAATATTGTTCACCAGATGAAAGTTCAATCGAACTAATTCCAATTAGAGGAAGTTGAGGATATTTTTGTCGTAATTCTTGGGCTAATTCGACACCGCTCATATTAGGCATATGAATATCAACTAAAGCAACATCAAATTTCATACCATATTGCAAATATTGTAATGCTTCATCAGCGGAACTTACAGCTTGAGGAATACATTTCCATTTAAACATTATATCAGATAGTTGTAATCTCATTTCTGAACGATCATCCACAATAAGAATTTTTGCTCCATCTAAAATTCTTGAATGTTCTTGCTGTAAAGCATTTATATTAATTTCTTCATCAAGAATAATATCAAAACTGAAAGTCGTCCCTTTCCCGGGTGAACCATCTGAGCTAACAGATATTTTGCCTCCCATTAATTTCACCAACTCTCTAGAAATTGAAAGTCCGAGGCCAGTACCAGAATTCGATAAATATGTACTTAAAGTTGATGATTGATGAAAAACTTCAAATATTTTATCTTGTTCCTCGTAAGGAATACCAATACCTGTATCTTGAACTTCGAATAAGAATTTCCATTTTTTAACATATTCTGAATCATCTTTCTCCGTGAGTTTTGTAGCCTTGACACTGATAGAAATAAACCCGTTATCAGTAAATTTAGAAGAATTTCCCAAAAGATTAGAAAGAATTTGAATAATACGTTGACTGTCTCCTATCATACTAGGTATGTCTTTTGGTACATTGACACGAAGTTCTAATTCTTTAGCTAGAATATTTCCTTCGATCATCTTTACAGCGTCTCGCACAGTTTTATTAATATTTAAAGGTGATTTTTGGAGTGTTAGACAGTTAGATGCCATTTTACTAAAATCTAGAATATTATTTAAGAGATGGGTTAATTTAAACGCGCATTCAGTAAGATTTTTAATGTATTCTTTTTGTTTATTATTTAAAGAACCCGCATCGGGAAGCATTGTTACCATTCCGATAATTCCGGTAAGAGGAGTACGAAGTTCATGAGACATAGTAGCAAGAAATCGATCTTTTGCTTCATCAACTTCACTTGTTCGTTGAATACGTGAAGCTAAAGTTTCTTGGGAAGAAACTGTTTTATTCAATAATCTTCCACATATATCCAAAAGGGGTAAAAGTTTTTGCACATCAATAATATGATATTCTGGCGAATTAGCAATAGCAATCAAACCAATAATAGAGTGTTGATATATTAATGGAATAGCTAAAAAAGTATTAACAGGAGGATGTCCTTTGGGTAGGATGTGATCAGATCTCGGATCAGTCACTACATCGTTTGAAATGATTGCTTTTTCAATTCTGATTGCATGTCCAAATAATCCGGTCATGCTTTTCTCTTCAGCGTGTGTTCCTGGATTAAATGTACCGACTGTTTTTTCTCCCAATGCTAAACATATTAAATAAGGTTGTTCGGTTCTATTTTCAAAAGACCCTGACCAAGCCGTAACACTTCCAAATTCAGAACCAGTAACATCTATAATTTTCCCTAAGAGAGATTCTAGCACGAGACCATAATTAATATCACTTCGAGCTAACTGATAACATACTGACGATAATATTTTACCTGTATCTGGAGTTATGTGATTCCATCTATCTTCTAAGTTGATGCTAATTGTATTTATTTTCTTTTCAGTATATATTTCAACAATAAGATTGCTCATATTACATATGGTTAATATTATTTTGTACCATATGTAATATATTATTCCGTTAATGGAACTTCAATTTCGGATCTATGATTTTGTTTCCATTTAACAATCATTTTAGCTATACTATATATTAAAACTACAACTAACATACATATAATGAAAGCAAGCATGATGATACTACCGGTATTATTGGGAGGTGGATAGTAATCGCTACTCAAAGTAGTAGTAGTACAGGTTGGTTTATGAACATTCCATTTGCGAAGATCTTCCTTTGAGCAAATTTCAGTATATTCATATTGGCAGGTAGTATCATACACTGATTTACAAGCTAAGGCAAATTCAAATACGATGGAAGTCGAAAACACGTCAAAATTTGATTTAGTTAAAGGTATTACGTTTCTTTCGCCCGGGTATAAAGATGCGCATGCGGATGTTTTCCATGAATCTGAATTATTTATGTGAAGATGATATTTAAGATCATTGTTAAATTCATTTTCTCTATCAATGATTAAAAGAATACACTTTGGTTTGGGACATTCATCCGTTTTGTTTTGTTTTAACAAGACATCAAATTTCAATCCAGCTGAATAAGTTCGTTCAAAAAATTCGTCTGGAGGTGTAATAGATATTGTTTTAACATTTATTGTCATGTTTGATTGGTCGGAAAAATTAAAGAATAATTGGGTATCTGTAGAATTAATAACTCGAAAATCAAAATTAACCAGCGTCATATTTGTTATTTCCTTTGTCATAAAATAAAAATTCGACGCCCGAAAGATAAAATTAACATCATTTGTAAAATTATAACGTTCATCTACTATTGGTTTTATTTTGATTTGAGCAAGTATATTAGTGTTGCCGCTATAACATTTAATAATATTAGTTCTTAAGTTGTGACTTTCCATTGTGATGTTTTGGCACATATCTGCACTCGCAAATGTGAATATACTAATTAAAAAAGCTATAAAGCTCCAAGTTCCATCCATTTATATATAAATAACATATATGTCTCTATATTAGTTGAAAAAATGGCCGATTTAGATACGCAGAAAAAATTAGACAAACTCAGTGAACAACATAACCTATTACAGTATACTCGTAGCGCTTCACCGCTGAGCAATGAAATGATCAAAGACATAAAAAATATAACCAACAAAAAGATCTTCAGAGGGTTTTTCCAGTGACGAGAAAGTTTTCGCTGGTATATATTGGATGTTAATATTATTGATGCTTGTCCATTTTTGTTCAAATATAAAAATTGGATTAATGCATTTGAAAAGGTTGAAGAAAATTTGTATGTATTGCCAGAAGAAAATATGAAATGGTGGATTATACATATGGACGACCGGAGAATCAAGGAAAGGATGAAATAAAAAATGCAAAAGTTATTAAATTCCCATTAAAAATGACTTTCTGGTTTTCGTCATATTATAATATGACGAAAACATGCCTACGTGATGGATATATAACGTAGAAAGAAACATAAACTTCCAGGGATGGTTAATGTTAAAAGCAAAATATGCATACATGATGGGTGTAAAAAACGCTCATGTTACAACATAGAAGGAATCAAAAAGGGATTGTACTGCTCTGAACATAAACTTCAGGATATGATTGATGTTAAACACAAAAAGTGTCTGCATGATGGATGCAAAAAACGCCCATCTTACAACATAGAAGGAAGTAAAACGGGTTTGTACTGCACCAAACATAAACTTCCGGATATGATCGATGTAGTCAGTAAATCATGCATACATGATGGTTGCAAAACACGACCTGTTTATAACATAAAAGGAACCAAAACGGGTTTGTACTGCTCCAAACATA
>SDBT01000097.1_pt1 | contig 108326 bp, 126 predicted proteins | sample 2277101 | NCBI WGS metagenome assembly SDBT01 (sample SAMN10404973, study PRJNA504765) | marine sediment metagenome | isolation source: marine sediment core GS10_PC15, 103 cmbsf | place: Arctic Ocean: Southern Knipovich Ridge | collected 2010
CTACTACTTCTACTTGAGCTACTTGAGCTACGAGAGCTTGAACTGCTTGAGCTTCTGGATGAGCTGCTGCTTCGTGAGCTACTTGAGCTACTACTTCTACTTGAGCTACTTGAGCTACGAGAGATTGAACTGCTTGAGCTTCTGGATGAGCTGCTACTTTGTGAACTACTTGAGCTACTGCTTCTACTTGAGCTGCTTGAACTACGAGAGCTTGAACTGCTTGAGCTTCTGGATGAGCTACTGCTTCGTGAGCTACTACTACTTTGTGAGCTAGATGAGCTTGAACTACGAGAGCTTGATGAGCTGCTCTGACTGCTGCTGCTGCTGCTGCAACCTGTGCCCTCAGTAATATCCGTGACAACTTCATTGCTGGTTGTCTCTGTACCAATCTTAACCGTCTTACTGCCAAATCCCGCATTGCGGAAATTGATTTCAACAGCCAACCGATTGCCGCAGAGTTCTCCCTGCCATGCCGCTGCAACAGGACTAAACGTTCGATCAGAACCTAAATCTTGCTCTGCTGTATATGCCCCTGATTGCAAAATAGAGCCAGCAGAATTGAGCATTACTGCTCTGACCTTGGCCTCTATTTGACCGTCGGCTTGGCAAGAACCACAACTGACTTGTATCTCGACTGTCCACGTACCGCTTGATTCCCACACATTGCTATTTGGTACGCCAGCAACAGTGATATAGCCGCCACTGTCTTGAGCGCCACTACCAATAGTGACAGTCGTTGGACTGCCGATGCTGGCAGGATTATCCGTCATATCCTTATTGAACAGACTGAAAGGAGAAACATCGGAATTGTCGTCACGCTGAAGGTATGTAGGCATATCACAACATTAGCCACAAGGGCTGTCGATGCCTCTATCCACTGTGACGTTGTCGATGCCTCTATCCGCTGTGAAACGCTGTCACGGTTCACACGCTTCGATTGCCAAATATATCGTCAAGCCCACATAATGTAGTTCTATAATAAGTGATTTGATTGATAATTAGCTAAAGTTAAGACTAAACACACCATAATATCTATTTTTGTCATAATAAAGGGTGATGACGTCTATGGCATCAGCAGCAGTTGACAATTCTGGAGCAGATCCACTTGGCCAATTCATATTCGAGGGCCAAGTTATTGTTCTGCTTCCAGCACTATCTTGAATCAGCCGTATCAGAAAATTACCCACTCCTACAGGATTTACGAAAGTTAATGTGACTGGAGCAGCAGTGAGTACTATGGAGTGTTTTTGACTGTTGTTCCAGTCTATAGTTGCAGTACTTCCAGAATCTCCATTGTTAAACTCATCAAACGTCACAGTCTGTCCAGCATTTATTTTTTGAGAAACAACAAGATCATTAAGAACAATTAATTTGGAAGTATGAGTCCAAAGACCTGAAATGATTTCCTCTTCAGCAATTTCAGCATATTGCGGATGATCATCATCTGCCAAACCTCCCAATGATCCGTGATCTATAAGGCCCTTGATAGTTCCATTGACGGTCAAGTCACCGCCAATAATAACATCGCCACCAATCTTTAAATCATTTCCTATAAGACCAGGATCGCCTTGGGGTCCTACTTCTCCTTGTTCTCCTTTGTCTCCCTTCGATCCCCTAAACCCACGAAACCCTCTGGAGCTTGGAGAGATTACTGAAGTTGTTTGAGTGGCTTGTGTCGGTATTAAAGAACCACGAGCAATTTCGTCTGTAGCAACCACAACGGGAACTATTTTTTCTTCTATGACCTCTGTTTTTTGTAATGGAACTACTATCTGAGAATCAAAAGTAGTGACCGAAGCAATAAAACGAGATTGAGCCGCTGTCCCTACAGGATGAAACTGTCCAGAAAATTTAATTGTATACTTACCATCTGCTAACGTGAATGACTGTATCCATTCACCTCGCTTATTAGTTCTGGTTTGACTAATAAGTTTTTTATTTTCATTAAAAATTTTTACAATGGTAGTGCCAATAATAGGAGTAGCGAGCAGTGGTGGTATACTGCCAGGAGAACCACCGTAATTATGATCAACAAGTGCAGGCATATTGGTATTTAAATACCAATTGTGCTGACTTATTCCTTACTTATTCTTGATATGGATCGTTGAGTGCTTCAATCTCGGCCAGCAAGTCTTGTAGATAACCCAATTCGTCTAGAGCTTCTTTAACTTCTGATTTGGACATGGAAACAGAACTGCCATTTTCAAAATATAAACAAACAGTTCCATCGACTTGATCTGTTACAAACACTTGACCTTCAGCAATAAGCGATATGAGGTAGCTAAAAGACATACCCTCCATTAAGAATATCCTAAATCCATAGCAGTGGCCTACGACAAATTAGGGTAGTGGGTCAGTTTGAATCGAGAATGCCGAGCAGTTCCTCGATTGACCACTGATGGTCTACCAAGCCTGCGGCTTCGGCGGGCGTCATGCCTAGCGTTTGATGCTTCTTGCAATAGTTGTAATACATGAAGTGCAGCGCTACGGCGTGGATCAGGTTCTCCGCTTTCTTTGAGAATCCATTGGTCAGCCGCGTGAATCGTCGCATGTGCATCCGCATCGTGAGGTTTTGTCTCTCGACGTAGGACGTGGAAACGTGATCGCGGTCGGGGTTGCCTTTGATTCTTGTGCTTCGGGCTCCGTTGAATCTGCCGGGACTGTAGCGGGCGTCCGGCCTTTTCGGGTTGCCATCGCGACCGTAGTACTTCACGAGCATCGCATAATCAATGTCGTCGCCGAACGTGTCATCAACGGCATTGAGGTATGGGCTGTGGCCGTCGCTCGTGAGTTGAACGCGGTGGGCCAATCGGCTTTTCAGATCAGCGAGAAACGCGGTCGCTGCTCCAGCGTCCCGCTTGCCGACCATGAAGGTCGGCACGAGTTTGGTGTCCGCGTCGATCGCGACCCAGGTCCATACGTCGCCGACCATCTCGCACTGTTTTTCGGCCGGTACGTTCTTGGCCTTGGAGTACACGAAGCTCCAAATCTCATCGACCTGGATTCGCTTGCAAGACAGGTTGCGGAATGCTCGGTCCTGATACTCAGAGCAGGCATCGCCCAAGTCCCGCAGTAGTTTGGTGACCGTGTTCTTGGCCACGCCCGTCATCCGGCAAGTGGCCCGAATGGAATTACCCTCGACCAAGGCCGCCACAACCGCTTTTCGCTTCTCTGTCTTGAGTCTGTTCATGCCCTAAGTATACTTGCTTGCAAGTAGATTGTCAAATGCCTTCTAGTAAGTATTTGACATTTTTCTTACAAGCATGTATACTATGACAGGCAGCTTACAGAGGAGGCTCCGTAATGGCCAAGAAAAAGCAGACCCCGGCACAGAAAATGGCCTCAGAGGGCGGGAAAGCCCGCGCCAAGGCCCTCTCGCCGGAACAGCGAAGCGAGATAGCCAGAAAAGCCGTGGAAGCCCGCTGGCAAAAGGCTGGACGCTCGCCAAAGCAGATGCCCAGGGCAACACACGACGGAGAGATCGTGCTCGGCGACGGCAAGATACGGATGGCGTGTGCCGTGCTGCCCAATGGGAAACGATTACTCACGCAGGGGGGGTTTCTGCTTGCGATTGGTAGATCACGTACACCTAAAGCAGGCACAGGCGCCTTGACCACTGTCGACGGGTTGCCCACCTTTTTGCAAGCAGAGGCGCTTAAACTGTTTATCAGCAATGACTTACGCGAGTCGACGACGCCCATCTTCTTTTTGGATAAGTCTGGCCGACGATCCGTCGGATATGACGCCGAACTGTTGCCTGGAGTAGCAGAAGTCTATCTGAATTACCGTGACTGGATTTACGCCCAAGACCGTAGAGTACCCCGACAGTACCAGCGTATCGTAGAGACGTGCGATATCGTGATGCGCGGATTGGCGCGGGTCGGCATCATTGCGCTGGTTGACGAAGCCACTGGATACCAAGACGACCGCGACCGCGACGCTCTAGCCAAAATCCTTGAAGCATTTGTAGCCAAGGAACTCAAGAAGTGGATCAGGACTTTTGAGCCCGACTTCTACAAAGAACTCTTTCGACTGCGTGGGCTGCCGTACAACGGGACATGCAAGAAGCCGAGCTACATCGGCCACCTGACAAACGATCTTGTCTACTCCCGGCTCGCCCCCGGAGTCTTGCAAGAGTTACGCAAGAAGAATCCCAAGCAAGCCAGTGGCAATCGCAAGGCCAAGCACCACCAATGGCTCACCGAAGACTTTGGGCACAAGAAGCTAGAAAATCACTTGACGGCAGTTACGGCATTGATGCGAGGGCATGATTCATGGAAACCCTTCCACGACATGCTTGAGAAGTCTCTGCCGAAATACACGCCCATGCCGCTTTGGGAAGATCAGGGAGTGTCTGTCGATTGATCGTTGGTTTTAGTGCCGTCGTCCGTCGCCTGCTCAACGATCCACTTGGCCAACGCATTCGGATCTGTCGGCCGGGGGCCGCGCTTGTCGGGCGGGAGCTGCTCGGCGGGTTGCTGGCTTTCGTCGGGCTTCTTGGCTTGCTTGTTGCTCATGCCGTTATTCTAGCATCGGAATCAACCGATTGACACCGAATTGGTCTGCCCTTAATAGAACAGCGAGTGGGTTGGGAAGTCCGGCCCTTCCTTGCCCTTCTTGTCCTCCGAAGAAGAGCCCTAGAGGAGAAGCGCCACAATGAGTACATTCCCAATGATGCTCGCCATCGCAGAGAATACCGAATCGGCGTTCCCTGCAATCTCGCCGTGGATACCAATCGGTTTCTTTCTGGCCGCCTTTGCCATGTACGTTTGGGCCATGTTGCACGCCAGGTTGATTCGCATTCGTTCTGCGCTCACAATCGCCCTAGCCGTCTTGGGGGTGCGATCTTTGACGGTTGTTGTTCCCTCCGTTGGTTTTCTTGAAATGGCTGGCGCAGACCTAGTGGCAACAATTGGTGTGCTTATCTTGGCCGTTCTTCTCATTGTCTTGGAGTTCCAGTATCAAAGCGCCCCAACTCTTGTTCACTTTATTGAGGTGCGGGAAGAGTACGTGATTAAGGGCAGGAACGCACAACAAATTAGCCGTACAGTCGGAATATCAGTCAGGCGTGTGAAGGCGATAATTGTATGCCTGACCCATATGGCCCGTGAGCAAAAGGAGTTGGCCGGATTATGACCCACGATGAGTGGCCACCATTTTCCTTGCCGAAGTATCTTGGTTCAGCCCATTTTCAGGACCAAATGCTTGAGATAGCAAAAAAGTTAAATCACGAATACGTTGGGGTTTCCGGCGAAGATGCTGTGTTCGAGGCTGTTGCTAATTTTGTGAGTCATGCACATCGTACAGCGAAAGAAGGCAATCCGTTTGAAAAGCGCTTTCCCAATGAGGCGGCGGTGCGCAGATATATCAAAGTCGCAGCAACAAGAAACGCGATTCGTCGCAGGAGGCGGCTCCAGAGAGAAGTGCCCTATGATCCTGAGATACTAGAAAGCATGCCGAACAAAGGATTGGAGGCACCGGATGTTCTCGTCAAGAAAGAAGAGGCCGAACAACGATCGGAGATTATTGCATACATCGCGCAGATTTTTCACGGCGAACGCGAAGAGGAGGATCCAGCCGGATTGACCCGCCATGAACATGAGGTCATGAGACGTACTTTGAGTGGTGAGACTGTCAGGGAAATCGCTCTTGCTATGAAGAAATCCCTGGGAGCGGTCTCAATGCTTCGCATGTCAGCAATTACTAAATTGCGCAGGAAATTTCGACTGTAAACGGTCCCATGCACCGTTAGTTTGCCACTGGGGCTCCGAGCTTGTTCACACCCAAAAGCCTCTGCTTGAGGCTATCAAAAGCGTCCGCGTAGGCCATAAATTCTGCATCAGAAGAATTTGCGTCGCGCACGCCGTTGGCCTCAGCAGAATTCCATCCGTGCGTTGAGACCGTTTCCGCATATTCATTGACGACACGCCAAATGACTTTTTCCTCATCGTGGGTCATGATTGATTCTCCTTGAAGCCGCAGCTTGCGGCATTGTCCACTCGTCCTCCTCTGTCACCTAGTAAGGGCGCGACCGCCGAGATGTTCAGTTATTTTTGTAAGCCATTGCTATATAATAACTTATGACGTTCTAGGTTCGTGCCAAACTCACAATTCTGACCCAATCCACGATCAATAGCACCAAATAACGCCGATCGCGCACGCGCTAGTTCTCTTGGCGGAAGTGGCATCGCCCCTGCGCAAGCTGTGATTTTCACACGGCTGCAATAATCCTGTAATATCAAGCCACGCTTGGACTTAGACGCCTAGATCAAACTGACCCACTACCCAAATTAGTCAGAAAATCAACGACTTCTTCCTCTATCATGACTTTTGATAATAGCGTTGCAGCGGCTTCTTCGTAATCTACCTTAGCTCAGAACAGAAATTGTCCTCCAATATATTGTCTTAATCACTGAATGTAATTTAATCTTCTGGATCATCGTCTGTAAAATATACACTGGCCAAACCGTCATTCAACTCTGCCAATGCGGTCTCCAGAACCTCTTTCTCTTCTTTATTCAAATTGCCTTGAGTTTTTGTATATATAATAGAGAGTACCTTTAAGTGATGCTCAGCCAGATCAATATCAGGCTCAATCATTTCTCCTTCCTCAGTCATTGCTCCACCAAGAGCAATAGCAGTTTCCATGATGATTGGCTCTATAATATCCAGAAAGGTCAATTCTTCTTCATCAACCTCTTCTGGCTGATTTGAGAGCTGTTCTTTCTCTTTTTGGGCTTGTTCTTTCCAGTCGGAATCTATGATAATTTTGGGTTCTTCGTCATTTTGCACTTGACATCTCCTTTTGACGTATTATACTACCTAGATGGGATTTTCAACAATTTGAATTTTTCTGCATTTTTTGCAAGGATTTCCCTTGACAAAGGTATAATATAGGGTACAATTTCAGCAGAAAGAATTGGAGTTTTGTGATGACGTATTTGTGTAGCCTAGATTGGTGTTTAGATTATTATCTCCTTAGAGGAGAAGCCCCCTAGACTGCGCGAAGACATGGCATAGTTTCGTAAGTCTCGGTGGCTCAAGAAGTTACCGAGGCTTTTTTTATGGAATTTTGTCATGAAATCGTATCCTTCGATACCTAAAGAAATACGCAGAGATATCCACATATATGCCTTTGATAAGATCGACGGCTCGAACATCAGGGCAGAATGGACCAGGAAAAACGGATTTTACAAGTTTGGCAGCAAGGGCGTCTTGCTGCACGAAAGCCATAAAGACTTAGGCACGGCCATACAATTGATCAGAGATAAGTACGAAGACGATTTAAATCGGATCTACAAGAAACAACGATACGACCGAGTAATCTGCTTCTTTGAGTTTTTTGGTCTAAGCTCGTTTGCTGGACAGCATGCGAACGAACAACATGATGTGGTTTTGATTGATGTCAACCCACACAAAAAAGGGATCATCGAGCCAAGAGAATTCTTGAAAATCTATGGAGATTTGGATATACCAAGAGTTCTTCATAGTGGCAAAGCCAATAAAGAGTTCGAAGCAAAAGTTAGAAATAGTAGCCTTGAGGATATGACACTTGAAGGTGTGGTTTGTAAGGGCAATAATCCCAGGAAACCCAATCATCGACTGATGTTTAAAATCAAGAGCGATATATGGCTGGAGAGACTTAGAGAGTTTTGTGCTGGTAATGTGAAACTATTCGAGGAGCTGGCATGAATTATTATGAGACGAGAATCCACAACGATATGGTTTTCATCATTCCGAAAGGAAGTAGATGGACTAAGAAGAGCCCAGAGTTTTACGACAAGAACTATCGGAGTTGGCATGACTGGATGGCAGAAAGTCGTCCTGAAATACTTGGAAATATGTCTGTCACTGAAATGAAAACGAGATTTCAGGTTTCTCAGAACCATATGCATATTGGCAGTAAGAAAGAAGCTGTCAGACTGTGCAAAGAGATCAGCGATGACTTTACCAAACGGTATCCTGATCAAGCCTACAACTTTGTAGTTGATTGGCGAGAAGGTGGCCCTAGAGAACAAGGCAACAATGTCATGATCAGTTTTTGGTTGGATACTAGATATGGCCGAAAGAAACGTACAAATAAGAAAGTTCCTCGAAAAGATAATCGTGGATCTAAGAAACGAAGCAGACGGGTACGAAGCGCTGCTGGAAGCGTTGCCTGAAGAAATCGATGTACGAGCAGACAAGATTTTGTTTGACTGTCTGAAGAAAGACAATAGATTCATAGGACGTATGTAAGGGTAGGTATCCCAACTGGCAGAGGAGACTGGCAGACCCAGTTAATGTGAGGGTTCGACTCCCTCCCTACCCATGAGCGAGTGTGGCGGAACTGGCAGACGCGGGGGCCTTAGAAGCCCCTGCCCGAAAGGGCTTGGAGGTTCGACTCCTCTCATTCGCATTTGAGCGGTCGTAGGCAAACTGGCAAAGCCGCCTGTTTCAGACACAGGTGTTTGGAGGTTCAAATCCTCTCGACCGTATGAGCGGAAGTGACGGGAACTGGCATACCTCGCGGCTCTAAAGGGCTGCGGCTTGGGAGTTCGACTCTCCCCTTTCGCAAGTTGGGTGTATTGGCATGTTGGCGAGCTGTTGGGACTGTAACGAAAATAACAAAGGAGTAAGCAACACTTTTCTTCTAAGTATAATTACTAGGAGGAAAGTGATATGTATAACAAAGTTTGTATTCAGTGCAAAGAGAAATATGAAACTAAAGACCGCCGACAAAAATGCTGTGGCAGATCTTGTGGTGGTAAATACGGAAATAAAGGCAGAAAACTCACAGACGAGCATAAGAAAAAAGTCAGTAAATCGCTCAAGCTGTTTTACAAGAATAATCCGCATAGGATACGCAGAGGAGAAAAAGCAGCCGCAGCAGTTGCAGGGTATACGAAAGGCAAGTATTTAGAACCCAAAAACATCTTTGACCTCAACAACAGAACAAGAGGAAAGGTCATGAGACGATTAAAGGTCTCTTGTTCAAGATGTGAATGGAACGAAGCACCAGGAGATTTGCATCATATTTATGGCAGAAAGATAAAAGATCCTCATAACCATAAACATCTGTCATATTTATGTCCTAATTGTCATAGGATGGCAGAAGTTGGCAAAATTAAACCTGAAGAACTTATGACCTTTAGGGAACAGGTAGGCAACAGGTGGAAGAAATATTATTACGGGTAGGAGGCGGCTGCTGGTTGTGTCGCACGAGTCTGTAAAACTCGTCCCTTTCGGGTAACATCGGGGGTTCAATTCCCTCCCTGCCCATGGGTGTATTATGATGGCTGATATGAAGAATCTGGTAGTGTTTAGAGTATCTTTGAGGAAGTTTGAAAAAGAGGATATGTCTTTTGTTTTTCAAGAGTGGCTAGAACACAATACCATTGAAGGCAGACCTGAATGGACATGTACTGATTTTGATCATCAGTTTAGGTATTTCATAGTATGTTTTTCGACACCGCAAGATATGCTGGCATTCAAAGAGTACTTGAATACTAACGATATTGAGGTAGCATGGACTACCAACCCGATGAGCAAAGAAGATGAAGAAAATTGGGGTACATAGGTTCAATTCCTTCTGCACCCATTGATGGTGATTGCCAGAAGCGTCGTAGCTCATGGACTCTGGTGTGGCTGGAAACCATGCAGCAGAGGTAGCTGAAGCGTCTGGTTTACTGTGAGCAGCCATCGTACTAAATTATGGCAGATAAGGGATGTCTGGTAGAACGAAAGTCCTAGCTCCAAACTCTGTCTTACTGAGCGACGGTAGGCCAACGGCAGAGTCAAGGGATTTAAAATCCCTCAAGTGCGGGTTCGACTCCCGCCCGTCGTAGTAGGAGAATGATATGACTGATGCTGAAAAACTCAGAGAAGCCGAAGTGGTTATGCGAGCAGCAAAAAATGTTGCCCTAGCTTATCCAGACAAAAAGGTTCCTGCTGAAGAATACTTTTTGCCTGAAAATGATCTTCATCGGTATATGCAGGACTTGATTGCTCTGTTAAAGTCATACGAAGAAGAATATGGAGAAATACCAAAGTCGTATTCCGAGATAACTGAGAAAACAAAAGGTGATTAAATGAAAAGCTTTATTGGGCTCACGATATTGGCTGTTGTCTTCCTGGCATTGGTACCAGCCTGGGCGACGGACAGCGTTGCTAGGAATGATAAAGAACTTCTCAAAAGAGTAGTGAAACTTGAGAAAGCAAATGAGGCGATGAAGAAAACGATTGAAGCGAAGACGATTCAATTGGCTAAATGGATGGATGAATACCATGAAAAGAAAAATCGTGGCAATCTATACCATTATCATAAGATCAGAGCGACTAAGTAAAACTGAGCGGGCGTAGGCAAACTGGCAAAGCCGATTGATTCAAGATCAATTGTTTGGAGGTTCGAATCCTCTCGCCCGTATTATGAATACAGGATATATTGAAAATTGGTTTAAATATCGATGTCCAGAATGCAAAACCATCAATTGGATTCTTTGTGCGGAAGACAATGAAGATGCAGATGTTGAAGGCATCGAATGCCATACATGCAAACATGAATGGATCATCATTGAAGATGAAGTGTGGTTAGAAGAGATAGCTAGGTCAGATGGTCCAAACTGTACAAAAGGGCAAGCCACCCCTTACTAAGCGGCTGTAGGCAAACTGGCAAAGCCGCGACGTTGAGAGCGTCGTGTTTGGAGGTTCAACTCCTCTCAGCCGCATATAGGTCCATGGTGTAATGGTAACATCGCTGATTCCAAACCAGCGGATTCGGGTTCGATTCCTGATGGGCCTGTTTAGGCGAATGCGGATAGGATTACATGAAAACCGCACAAGTGCTGGTTCGAATCCAGCCTCCACCGTTGACGTGGTGGAGTAGCCCAACTGGCAGAGGCATGGGAGTAATTATCTTATCAATAACTTGTTGCCTAAAATTTTGATTGGAAGCGGATGATTCGTATGTTTAAGTTTTTAGTCATTCAAACTCTCGTTATTTTTATGATTATAAAAGAAAGCTTCATGCATCCATTTTCGTCGTCCAGTATTGAAGTCCGCGATGGGAAACTTCGTGTCGAACGATGGTCAAAATTCTGACCCCTGTTAGGAGACGTTTATGGAATGGACTCGTGAAAAAGACATTGAATTGCTTGCTGCGTTTGCCAGTGGCGAGCAACATAATTGGTTTGTCTTTTGCCGCGTCAATGAAGTTATGATTGATGAAACGTCTTCTCGCATGGATTATTTAAGGCAGCGAGAAGATATCGAAGATATGCGAAAAGAGGCCAGAGCGTTGTTTGAGTCCAAGCGTTCTAAGCTAGAAGACAATGCTCAAGCGTTGAATAGCATTGTGAATAAAGGGGCTCCTGCTTCTCCTGAAGATAAACAATGGTTGTCTGACAATGAGTGGTTAGAATAAATTTGGGAACGTGGTGTAACGGTTAGCATGAGGGATTGTCTATCCCTTGGTGGGGGTTCGAATCCCCTCGTTCTCGTATGACTGATTTTGTTTTTAACTTAGGAGATGAATATGTCGAAAGAAACGCCAAAAACCCTATTCTGTGATATGCGGTTGAAACAACGTGTAGATGGTCGTTATTTGCATGCTCCTGGCAACCAAAGAAGCCAAAACAATGGCGAAAACCCTATTTGAGATGGTTGAACAAATAGAACAATAAGAACAATGACCATGTAGCCAAGTGGACTAAGGCGGGAGTCTGCAAAACTCCTATTTCGTGGGTTCGAATCCCACCATGGTCTTATGAAAAAATGGAAGATTTGTTTTAGCGGAAATCGTCTAATAGAATATGTAGTAGAAGCTCAAGACCGCAAAGAAGCTCTTGTGCGTTTATTAGACATGGCCGTCAGTAGCGACAAGGATGTGGCTCTGATTAATGATAAAGATGTGACTCATATTATTATTGTACCATACAGAGGAGAAAAAGGAGTGATTTTCCTCGACAATGTAGGTGTTGAGCAATTGGCTGGCTCGCGAGTCTGTAAAACTCGTCCCTTTGGGCTTGGCGGTTCGAGTCCGTCCATCTACATTTCTGTTTGACTTTGTTTCAGAAAAGCCATAGCATCTCTCCATGATTATCAGAGCACTAGACAAAAGCGATATCTTGTTCGCCAATCAGCATGACCCGACATTGGGATCATTCAAAGCAGTGATTGACAGCTTTCGCCCGTCAAAGAACTGCATTCGCCCAAGTTTATTTAGCCCACAAATACAGCAACTTCTATTAGAACGACTTGAGAACAATATCTTTACCTATGTTGCTCAGGAGCAATACAACTCCGATTATCCACATGCTCGCAATTTTGGAATAGTCAGAGGTACTGCATCACTCATCCTAGAGAGAAAGCTGATACATGGTGGTGCTATCTGTGGGCACATTGAAGATGTAGTAGTTGATCCACGACATAGAGGCAAAGGCATTGGTCAGCAATTGATCGAGAAGATAATTGAAGATTGCGAGAATAATAAAGAATGTTACAAGGTCATTCTGGATTGCGAGGAAGAGCTAGAATCTTTTTACGCTAAGAGCCAAATGAACAAGGTAGCGATTTGCATGAGAATCAATACATAAGCAGATACAGGGCATATCCATGCAGAATAGGTTTTGGTTAATGTGAAGAAAGAATAGCTATTCTCTTTCCCGTTCCAGATTTCTATTAGTTCCCATGTTGCTCTTGATAGAATCATATAAACTCATCAATGAATATGGTCTATTGCTCGAAACAAGAATAGATATCATTACAAAGTGATTCTTAGCAATTCAAACACTTTAGATATAGGATTAATAATGGTCACAGTCTCAGAACCAGCAAATAACAATCCGACGATATTGTTATCCATATCTAAAATAACTGATCCTGAGTCTCCACCTGCACTCATAGACCCAGTCATGAATTGATTATAGAAAGTAGCAACATTGGCAGGACCATATTCTACATTGACAGTGGCATTAACTTGTATGATCGTGCCAGTTGTATAGCTCGTAGTACGTCCAAACTTTTGTACTGATGTCCCTAGCATGGCTGTAGCGATTCCAGCAGGTTTGCCAATTTGTATGATTTCATCTGAAATTTCTTCCGAAGGTGTCACCAATGCAGCATCTACAAAATTATTTCCAGCTAATGGTCTATATGCTGCCACTCTGTGTTTGCTACGAGTAGCCCATGCAAAGGCATTAACAATAGCAGCTACTGATTTGGCAATAGGACAAGTTGGTTTTTCTCCTCCACCACCGTTGCCGCCGCCACTCACTCCGAAGTCAATGGGAATGAAATCATGCAGTTCTCCTATTTTGTCTAGTGAGCTACCACCATCTGTGGGGCCTGGTTGATATACATCGTCACCGATAAGTGCATCGTTACTGTCGGCTAAAACGTGATTGTTTGATAGAATAAACGGTTCGGTATCTCTGTAAACTACACATCCGAAAGTTCCCGCGGTTATGTTCTTATGCCCCACAGAAGAACCAGGCGGCGCTGGACGAAATTTCTGGCGAGGATTAATTGCCGTAGAAGTCACTGATTGTGGTTCGGTCTTAGGTTTATTTTTCTTCTTACGGGCTTGTGCTCGTATTGTACCCAATTCAATAACATCTGTAGGAACATCGTCAAGAGATTGCGGGATCATATCCATTTTACTCATGGATGATGCTCCGATTTTCTTATTGACGCCAACAATGATGCATATTTCGTCAGTTACTTTTCCATTGACAATTTTATAGCCCATGCCTACAGATACGACATTGGCTTTATCTAGTAACTTCTTCTCGTGCTTTTTCTGTGTCTTCTGCGCTTTTTGTATATCCATTTTATTCCTTATCTGCAATACCTGCTAGAATACTCATAAGTGCAAAAAACCTCTAGCTAATAAACTAGTAGGTTTAGGGTTTTGATCTCCCGCTTGTTCTTTCCTTCTGCACTATATTCATAAAATAGCAAGCAAAACCTTGTAGAAGAAACAATAATATGTATGAAGATGAGTTGGAAATGGAATATAGTGTGGTTTTTGCTCTATACCTGTGGTCCAAGCATACTTTTCTTATTTTTGATCAAATAGTTCTACTTGAAATGCATAGTCTATCAGTTCTTCAGCATCTTTGACTGACACAAAAGCATGTTCATATACTCCTAATTCATCCAAGGTTATGGTCGAATTAACCAAAAAAGGAAACTCTGGTATCACTAGCTGCATACCGTATCCTTCTAATCTATTGTATGTGTTTGGTGTATAGTCACACCAATCATCTTCGTTTTTAATCAGTTTCCAAGCCAAGCAATTTGTCCAATTCAGTAACTAATTGTCCACCCACATTTCCTTCACGTCCAGGTACTCGTTTGATTACAATTTCATCCGCACTCATTTCATGAGGGAAAATCATCAACAACGAAGCCACTATTAGTGACGAGTCTGCGACCTGTGATTCCGCATCATCTTCAGCGTACGATTCAACAAGCAGCATATTTTCTGGAGTTTTCTTCAGAAAAGAGATAGATTCACAAGTTCTACAATATGCTCTTAAGTGTTTAGTTCCATTTTTGAATGTTTGCCAAGAAACGTTCAGTCTTTTATTTCCACATTCACATACCAACATTAGCCAATCTCCTTTTTGATATTATACACCTAAAAATAAAGGGGATGACTATATAAGTCTGTATATGTTAAATGCCTTCTCTTCTGGCTGGATAGCGATATCTAACAGAGACCAGGAACTTGGAGCGGGGCTTCGGGCTCCGCTCCGTTCATAGGTATCTAGATTTGATCGGCAGACCAAACAATTGTGATAAATTGTCTTCATCATCTTTGGCAGGACCCATTTGTAGTGTCATAGAATTACCCTCAACCATCAAACCATCAGGATATATCTTCACCATGGCAGCACTCACAGGTTGATCACCACTTGCTAATCCTTTGTGCTCCACTGCCATGCTGGTTGCATCACCAAATCTATATTCGCCATTAGATAAACGAACATATTTAAGATAAAGAAGGCTATCCCTCTCTCTCATTAAGTTCATGACTTCTTCAGCGGTCCATTGAGATATTTTCTGCATCCAGCTCATATTTTATATACTTTTAATTCATTTAGCAATCCTGTATAATAACATTATGCACAGAAATACCAAAATTTTCACTTTTATTCTGGCCGCAGGTACTGTTCTGATTACAATTATGGCAATGCAGTTTCAGCACCAAATATCTAATGTAACTACTTTCAAGTACTCAGAACCAGGACAAGGCCACCAAGCACAACTGTTTGTTACAGCTGGTCTGCCACAAAACCTAGATCGAGACAGAACAATCACAGTTCTAGTCAATCATGGATATATTGTAGGATATTCAGAATCATTCAAAAATCCCATCTGGGTAGCTTATCGTTTAGGTAAGACTGACAATCCTTTAGACTCAGCTCGTGCTCAACAATTCTTAGTAGACCATAGAACCACATCTAAAGTGTCTGATGAAGATTATAGAGGCAGCGGGTTTGATCGTGGGCATATGGCTCCTAACTTTGCTATTGAAACCAATTATGGCAAGCTGGCTCAATTAGAAACCTTCTTAATGACTAATATCTCTCCGCAAACAGCCAAATTGAATAGAAGCATATGGCGTAAATTAGAAAGCAAAATAGTCAGAGAATATGCATATGATCTGTCTGATATATGGGTGATCACAGGTCCAATATTTGATCGTGAGCCGCCAAGATTAGTTAGTGATGTAGCTGTGCCCAGTGCATTCTATAAGATAGTGGTTAATAAATACGGCATCAGAGATTCAGGCATTGAGACGTTGGCTTTTATTTTCCCGCAAAAAGTGGACAATAAAAAACCTTTAGGCTATTTTCTGGTGCCAATAGACGATATAGAAAAACTAACCCATCTTGACTTTTTCTCATTGTTCGGAATAAGAAAACAGAAAAACATGGAATCAGCACGAGCTGAGAACATCTGGGAAAAACCTTACAAACATAATTGAAAAAAGAAGAAGGATTTCCATGGCGCTTTGCTAATAATATACAAGTGTTAACAAAAGGGGAAACACATGAAGAAATACTTCTTTATCGCTTTATTATGTATATCTATGGTTGGAGTAAGCTCGGCTTTCGCTGGTGGTCGCAGAAGACATCATCAGCGCCGACATATGAGGCATCACAGTCGAAGCCAAATTCAGCATAGACGATATCATCAAAAACAGTACCGTAGACACCATCAGCACCACAGATGGACCAACAGATATGATGGTAGACATCGCAATGATTATTCGGATTGGAAACGCTGGACACGTCCTCACTACAGACACCATGCTCCACGTATAAGACATTACAATAGTAATCCGAATCACATAGGACATCGTGGAAGTCCGCACAATAATAGAGTTAATCGACGTTACGGGAATACAGGAAACATTGGTAACATCGGAAATACTGGTAATATTGGACATGGACATAGGGGGCATAAATAGTATCTGATGGATAAATTTGTAGTACATTGCAAAAGGACGACCTATGACGTTTATATAGGTCGTCCTTCTGTTTTTGGGAATCCCTTTAGCCACAAAGAGGGTACACTCGCTCAATTCACAGTTGCCAGCCGAGATGAAGCCGTACAGAAATATGAAGAATGGCTTTTACAGCAACCAGAACTATTAGAGGCAGTAAAAGAGCTTAAAGGCAAAGTCCTTGGATGTTGGTGTAGTCCGCAGAAATGCCACGGTGATGTGTTATCTAGGATAGCAAATTCAAGCCCGCCAACAACTTAGTCGATAGTTGTTAAAAATTCACAATTGTTTTCCTTGACAAGTGCCAGCGATTTGATATAGTTCAAGGAAGAGAAATAGCTGGAGTATATCCTGCTCTTATCGCAGGTAAAGGACGGTAGCAAATTTTTCCAAGGAGTATCCCATGTTTAAGAAGGTTTGTTGTTCTATAGTAGCAATGGCTTTGATCATTCCAGTTGCTGCATCGCTTGGACAAGAGACACAACAGAAGACTAAGAAAAAAACCATAACAACCCAAACCAAGGAGGCCGTTGAGAAGCTTAAGGACGATTTTAATCAGATGAAAAACAGCCTTTTGGCTGATCCAAAAGAGCAAACTGACGAATTGCTGAAACAGCTAGAAGCAAACAAAGATCTGAATGACAACAAAATTCAGGTTGATGTTTGCAACATCCTCATCAAGCGTATTAGCGCGGCCAAAAAGGGACTTCAAAACGCTTCCGACAGTAACCCCATTGCAGCCCAAGATGCTGTTGTGATTGGGTATAAGGGTTTATCACAGGAGTTGCAAAACTTTTCCGAACTAATGATGGAGAAGTCCAAGAACGCCAAGACTGCTGCACGTAAAGCACAGTACATGAAATTTGCCAACGTGGGTCAAAAGTTCAGTACTACGTATCAAGGCACTTCAAACAAGTACAAAGAACTACCCATTCGCAAACAACTACAAGAAATAGACGAACAAATTGAATACCTTGATGACATGAAGTCCCTGATTGTTATCATACGTGATACAATATTGCCAATGGAGGAGTACCAGGATACCATTGATGACCTGAAAGATGTTATCATGGAGCTAAACGATCTGAACCAGAACATCTATGACTTCGCCAACATTCTGATGCAGAAGATTATGGAAATCGAGAAGAGGACTCCTCAGAATTCGCCGATCACATAATGTTTAAGTACCAAAACATTATTGCCGTCAGCGCCGCCGCCGTATTATTGGTGGCTGGCTGCGGTGCTGCGCTCATCGGTGGTGCTGTTGTCACAGTTATCGATGCGTTGCCAGTGGAACCAGAGCCTGTAATAGAGCCAGAGCCGCAGGTCTCTTCTAGTCGTCGAATAAAAGCCAATACCGTCTTCATCATATCAGAGGACGACTACGTTACCTTGCCAGGCGGATTGAGCTTGCATTTGTTGGATGACAATGACAATAATGGGGTCAGAGTTCTTATTGGATCTAGTGTCCATGGAATCTCTCAAAAACATGTTCTGTTGCTTGATCAAGGCAAAAGTCCAAACAGACTTATTTGCCTTGAATACAACCTGTCTGGCGGAAGGGCAAAATTCGCCATTGGCGATGGCTCGATGATTCGATTAGACAGAGAGCAAAAACAAGACAAGCAAATGCTGATTTCCGCGACTGCTGTTATCAACAACAAAGTGAATCAAGCAAACAGGGACATGTACCAACGGCAGACTACAGGCCAAAAAATAAAGGTATTAGAAGCCACAGCACTGGCGTTTAAGCTGCTGGACGATTATGTAAACTCGAACATACTTTACAAACAGTTCGAGAGTAAACAAATACAAGAACTAAGACGCAGATATTCTATAGTACACGGCCTCTTTGCATGGCATCTCTACTTGCGTAACAAAGGCGATCAATGGGCTGAAATATCCAAGCAAGATTTTGAAACGGCTATATCCTTGGATCTGCAACTAGGTTATGATGCAGACGACGCTTATTCGATTGCCAAAGATAACTGGACACCGACAACAAAAACCATGTGGACCATACAAAGGAAGGAACATGAAAAACAGTAGACTATTTCTCAGCCTTATGTGCTTGGCTTGCCTCAGCATGACTGGATGCAAACTAAGCTCTTATGCCATCGGAGCATACGGCTATATCTTTGGTGGCAACACCAGCTTTGGCAGCAGCGATGATGATTGGTGGGAAGAGAATGATCAGAACTATGAATGGCTTTGCTGGCCGTTTTGCTAAATTATGTTTTGGCCCTTCCGTCGTCGTATTACCTTTAAACAAATCAACCGCATGGGCGGCGATACATTCAGAGACCTCATAGCCAAAATCATGTCCCGCCGTGGCTATCAAGTCACCCTGATGCCACACTCTGGCGATTTAGGAGTAGATTTGACGGCCAAGAAATGGTGGACCAAGATTGCCATACAAACCAAGAGAAAGTCTAGCAAAGTTCCTAGAACCGCCGTCAGCGATGCGGTAGCTGGCATGGCAGCATATGGCTGTAACAAATCTATGGTTGTCACCAACAACTACTTTACAAAAGGTGCTATCAAGCTGGCTAAAGCCAATAAATGCACACTGATCGACCATGAAGGTTTACGTAAATGGTTATAACAATGTTATTGTATGAACAAAATAAACATCAGCGTCATCTTGCCCTCAGTGGGTAGACCCTGTTTTGTTACTTGTATTAAATCATTAGATAAAACCTGTACCAAACCACGCCGCGTAGAAATACTTGTCAAAGTTGATTCTGCCAAAGTGGAACAAAAATATATTCCAATCCTGAATAAAAGTCGCTTTCGTTATAAAATTGTTGTCAGTCGTAAACCAACAGGCTTTAAAAACAATCACAAAATGCTAGACATGCTCTGCAAAATAGCGAAAGGAAAAATCTTTCTACTATGGTCAGATGATTGTGTAGTACAAGGCGATTGGTATGCTGACTTAATAAAAACCAGAAACATGTTTCCTGATAATATTTATGCCGTGAACACACGATATCAAGCCAGTTGGAGTTATTGCCCAGCGATCTCTCGTGAATGGTTTGAAGCCCTTGGAAGCACTTGTCCGATACCAGCGGCAGATGGATGGATCAGAGATATTGCTAAACGAATAGGCAGACATGTACGGGTCTCTACTATGCAAGCTATCAATCAGTCAGACTACAAACGATATCATCACAAAAAGATACCTAATCCTAAAGGAGAAATACGTAGACTGCGACCATCTGCAATTGCTCTATTAAAACAAAAGATCGCAGAATTTAAAAATGCGGACCAGGATACCAACGATAGGCAGTGCTAGGAGCCATACAATTAAAACATTTGCCGCTCTCGGTTAATATTTTGTTCTCATCACAGTTGAAACAATAATACAATCTTAAGATATCATTCATACATAGAGACTCATCCCAAGTAATCATAGGCCGCTGGTATATAGCATTGGATACTCGTACACCAGCGGCCCCTAGAGTTAACTCTTCCTTAGTACATTGCTGTACTACTAAATGCATTTCATGAACTTGTTTGTGCGATAATACTCCGATGCATTTATCTGGATATGCATCAGTATAGACAATCGGAGTAGTAGCACATCCTACGTATAAAAGTGTGCTAAGACACCAAGCATTTAAATCTAGGAGGTTTTTTCCAAGCATCTGATTGAATATCTTCAATTTCGTAGGCCAAAATAGACTTAATTATTCTAATCCACGTTTCTTCATTAAATTTGCCATCGCTCCTGTCGTTTCCTCTATGCCAATCCTCTCCTGTTCTACTTTTGCGACTGGTTGCTTGAGCACCCAAATAGCCGTCAGCAATGATTCTACTCTTGTTTAGCAGACGATATTCTTTTCCAACATGAGCACCTTCATCCATATCAACTTCTTTAAATTGTGCGATAATGGTGAATTCGTTATTAGTTGTCCAAATTTTTCCCTTAATAGTCGGCTTTCCATCAAGAATCGTTAAAGCCCTATCCGCCTGCGCTGGTGGATAGAGGTCAGAAAACCAACTACGCATTTGGTATAGTGCCTCCTCAATAACAGGATCAAATTCTAGTTTCATCGGAGCTGGAGTTTGTGGCGGCGGATGGGAAACAACTTCTGGCTGATTAGTATCCATAATAGATACCTCCATTTTGTTAGAGTATATCACAACAATATACTCGTACATTATACACATGTATGACAAAAACATGAAAAACGTCTCTGTAGAGGCACGAACCCCATCTTTGCTATATCGTATCCAAAGCGCCATCTTTCGTTTCATCGGTGATATTAAATGGGCAGGAATCACACGTCCATTTTGGTTCACTATCAATGCGCAAGGATACCGACTCAAAGGATCACATTTCCGAAGAGTAGAACGAATCATCCGACCTGGAGATATAGTCATTAGACGATTTGAAGGATATGTCGATAAATGGCTTATACCAGGATATTGGAACCATGCAGGTGTTTATGTCGGCCATATAAATGGCTTTGAAGGAGAAAAAACTCAAGTAGTACACGCCGTCAGCGACGGAGTGATCGTTGAAGACATTTTAGACTTTATGCGTACTGATGAAATGATGATTTTAAGACCAGATCCAAATTTAATCGAAAAAGGGATTCAAAGAGCCATAGATGTAATTGGCAGTCCTTATGATTTCGGATTTGATTTCAAAGATTGTAATAGATTTAGTTGCACAGAATTAATAGCGTATTGTTATACAGGTTTAATTGCTGCTAAATCACGATGGAGTAGTCTTGGTAAAAAAGTAATCGTAGCAGATGATATTTGTGACACAGAAGCTTTCACTAAAATATGGAATTCTCGTAAAGATAAATAGAACTAATTTTGTGTATAATATAGCAGGAGGGAACAATAGGAGAATACGATGATAAAAAAATTCCTTTTATGGATCAAAACTAAGTTTACACGTAAGCCTAGAGAAGTTGTACTAAGTTACCAGGAAAAACAAGAACGAAAGATCGCAGAATTAAAAGATTTGATTACCAAGACCATGGGATGGGATACCGAAGAATGGCTTCAAAAAAAGCAGGCAACTTATGGTCCTCCATTCTCTAGCTCTGTAACTCGTAAAAAAATTAGAGGCGAAATAAAAATCTGCGTCGAAGATTTGTGCGACTTGAAGATTGAAAGAGCTGAATTAGACCTACAAATTGCTATGCACCGCATGGAGAAAAGCAGTGAAACTCAAGGATTGAGACAAGAACGAACTAAGATTTCTGATCAAATGTCTGCTCTTAGAGAAAATTTGCATGGATTGATGATCAAATCATCATATGTACTTCCTGCTTTGAATGCAGAAGAACACCAAGTCTTTGGTGACTGAATTTGTATAATTGAGCATGTCTAATCCATACAAGCAAATGTCCATTATGGGCCTGATGCCAACTAAAGGCAGACCACAACAGGCCCTGATGAATGTTTCTAGAGTAATTCAGTTCGCAGGCGTACCAGTAAAGTTTCTGCTGCTACACGATGAATCAGAGAAAGACTTCTGGTCACAATCCAAACATCCCAACATTGAACCAGTAGCAGTACCATCCCATTTTACTTGTACCGACGCCGTAGCACATGGCTTACAACTCATCAAATCTACTCATGTGGCTTTTGTCGCTGATGATTTTTTATGCAGCTGGAACTGGCTTAAATTCTGCGTCATGACTTCCACAGTCGGTTTGGTTGCTGCCAATCTTGGCTCAGGCTGGACACAAAAATTCTCTGGTGGTCTGGCCGAGATAGCGTTTCTAGAAGAATTATATGGCGATGAACGATGGCCGACAGGTTATCACCATTTTTGTGCAGATGATGAAATGGCATATCGAGCCAGATATTTTGGAAAATACTTCTATCAACCACATGCTATTTTATATCACCTGAATGGTGATTTGGGTTTTTCAGATAATGAATGTACAAATAAATTTGATCATGAAGATGAAGATTTAGCTAAATACTTTGCCAGAAAAAAAGAATTTGAGTTACAACATAATACTAAGATCATCAAACCAACTCATGTCTTTCCTGTCGAATACTGCGAGTTTGAGGAAAGAGACACCGCCTGCCTGAACGAAGAACCAGAATAGACTTGACAAACCGACCCTATTCCAGTATGCTGTCCATATGCGCAAGAAGTCGAAACGATTGTCAAAAAACCGCCTTTCTGCCGCCGACACGCTTCAGGGAATGTCTTCACGCAGCTACTATGCGCATAAGAAACTATCTGGTCAGCTCATCAATATGGCCAAGGCATACCTAGATGCAGATATCTGGAAAAAGCTTGATCGGAACAAACCAGTAGGAAAGAACCAAGGCATGCGGATACTTGCAGCCATTAGACAAGCTGCGGTCAATGTATGCCCTGACTTTCCCTTCGAGTATCCGTATCTCAACATTACAGTAGAATCCAGCAATTTGCCAACAAAAAAGATCATCAACGTCAAAGCAGTCGCAATACGCCAAATACCTCACGTAGATACCCCTGATGGACCAGTATACTTCGGACATAAGAACAAAACTGTAACCATTAAAGAAGTAACAGGTAGACTCGGATTTGCAAAGCATGCCATCGAACGACTGTTTGAAAGAAGAACAGAACTGGATAATGTCCATCTAATTAAAACAGATATGGTTCTACATCTGCTGGACGTATTGGCATTACACAGCACAATAAAATATGCCTCAGACTCCAGGCCCTATTTGTCCTTTCTCTTCACTTCAGAAGACAACGAAGGTTATTTGCCTTTGGAGCAAAGGACCGTCAATCGTAGTGAAGAGACAGTTTGGGCAGCCAAAACCTTTCTTAGCAACGAAATGCTCGATGAAAATATGAGATCAGATCTGCCCACAATACAAGAACTGGTTGGTATGCTCAAACTCGGTGAATGAATCCTATTGCCTTTCAAATAAATGCACGTATCGCCAATAAGCAGTAGATCATATTATATTCTAGCTAACGTGTAATAGTTCTTGAATTTAGTAATTTACCACGCTCATATGAGTTAAGCGTACCTCTAGAAGTAAATGAATGAGTAGCAGACCATCCTCCATAAACTCCTCTCACTTGTTCTCTGTATTGAACTGTAAAATTTGTGTTAGGAGGCAACCAGAACTCTATCGTAGACAAAGTACCATAAATTACGCTTTCTGAATTAGTGCCTTTGGCCGTTGAGGTAATGGTATATTCTTTGCCGTTGAACCTCCATTGCGTTTTAGCAGAACTGTTTGGAGAAGTTATAGTCAGCTTGTTAGTTCTTCCTATGAAGCTGGCGCTGGCGTTGATAGTTTTTCTGTTTACTGTAATAGAGTTTGGGAATGACAGTGTAATTGCTGCTGTTGCAGCAGTAGCAGTAGCAGTAGCAGTAGCAGGATCAGGAGCAGGAGCAGAAACAGGCGGGCCTTGGAACTCACTGTCGTTGGTATAGAAATGGTCATAGAATCTTCGGTTCGAAGTGCCATGACCGTATAATCTAATGTCATCGATCTGGCTGTCGTTCGGAGTACTTCTTGTGTCAACATCTGTTACGTTGATCACTTCCACTTCATCGATACGAACAATGATCTCGCCAGCAGTATTGTGATTAAGAGTATAAATTTCTACAAAATGCCAATCTCCATCACTGATGTCAGTGGCACTTGCAGAAGCTAGAACGCGACCAACGTCTGCTACCGCAAGAACACGCACATTTCCAGTTGAATTTTGAACCTGTGCCGATATTTGCGCAAAAGTCCCATTAGACATTACTTGTGCAAAAGTAACATTACTACTACTGGAACCAGTAATTTTGAAATAAAACCCAAACCAAATAGTGTTAGTGTCCTGCGGACTACTGTTTCTCGCTATGTGAGTAGACTGCTCCATCATCATTGACGTGGAGCCATCAAATCCTGTACCTGCTTCCGCAACAGGACCATCACCAGCTAGTGTCCAATTGTCAAGACTTGACTCAAAATCATCTTCGCGAATAGCGTTGCCATGAGATAAAATACAGTTTTTATTGCCAATATCCTGTGTGTATAATATAATATAGGAGAAATAACATGGAAAATAAAGACTTAGAAAATGTGGATGCTCGTGCCTTAATTGGTGGAATGTACACCATGATGGCAGAACAAGAGGAATTATTAAACAAGATACTGAGAGTGTTAACCAGCCCTAGAGAAGAAGCAAGCAGAGAACTTGAAGAATGTAGAAAAGCATGCAGTTTGACAGAAGAATCCTTCAAAGAACTATACCGTGGGCCACCACAAGATCACCTCGACCCTATATTTATCTCTTTTGAAGAATCATTGGCCAAACACACTGGACTCAGCTGGACTGATGATGAGGACAAACTGAGAGACAAGAGAGACAATATGAAACAAGGCATGACAGACTTCAATTGTGACACAGAACAGATATGTTCTCGCTATACCTCTCCAAAAAAAGACACAAATACAGGTCTACATAGTTGATTTATAGTACTAAACACTATGAATTGGCTGAAAAAGATATGTCAATGCAAGGCGCTACCGTTGCCTTTTCAAGATACCCTTCCAGATAACCCACGAGGAATTAATGGGCCTTTAAGTGGAGCAATGTGGGCCGATAGGTCAATGCGTCAAGAAACCGCAGATGAAGAAGAACAACAATATCCAGACATGAAGTATTTAGGACAGGGCAATGAAGGCTTGGTTTATGAATACAACGGCCAAGTAATTAAATACACAGATAATAGAACCGAAGTAGTCGCTGCCAAAAAAGTTTGGAACTATGCACAATCAGGAAACCCTATAGCTTGTATGGTCCCTGTCTTAGAAAAACCCGTAAAAATACAAGCACCCTCCATAATGGAACGGGCATTAAATTCAGAACCAAATTATGATCCATCAGTCAGGAGCATGTGGAGAATTGTCACAGAAAAAGTTGAAACTTTCGACACTGAAGATGTTCTTATACTAAATGAACTCAGTAAAGTTTTTACCGAAGAAATAGAATTTGGTGATTACGACGATCCTGTACGTGCAGCAGAATTATCTCCTATGTTTGAACAAATGATTAACTGTCTTCAAGCCAATGGATTCAGAATACATGACGCCCACGGAGCAAACATAGGAATGAAAGACGGCAGAATGGTACTCATTGATTTAGGAGGATCACTATGAAACTTGAAAAATGTACTAAACATCCAACTTATCAAGCCAAAAGAAAACCCAGAAAACCTTGTGAAGATTGCTGGAAATACTATATTTTAACACAAGAAAAAGATTCATATAAAGAAATGCCTATACCAGAAGACTATCAACAATGGTCCGAAGGTATACGAAATCGGGGAACTTGGAAATAGGAGAGAAAGAAATGAGAACACTACTTGTACTGCTACTGGCTATGACATTTATAGGTTGCTCAGTTGAGCCAGCACCAAATAACAACGGCAACCCTACATCTGATAGCGATAATGATGGAGTCATAGACGCCTATGACGAATGCCCAGATACCCCAGAAGGAGAACTAGCCTTCACCAATGGCTGCTCATTAAGCCAATTAGAGGATACTTCAGACGAAGATAATGACGGTGTACCAGATTATCTAGACGAATGCCCAAACACGAGTTCAGACGACACAGCAAGATCAGACGGTTGCGGACAATGCCAAATGGACGGCGATGGTGATGGCATAGCTAATTGTGACGATTTATGTCAAGACACAATAGAAAACGTCCCTGTGACAGACTATGGCTGTCTGGATACCGATGGAGACGGCTTTGCAGATATACATGAGTTCTGTGACTACGATACAGATAAAACACAACCAGGAGACTGTGGCTGCGGCATGCCTGAATCAAATGACTGCGGTGGAATGATTGCATTTATTAATGGCAGAGCTTCAGTAACAATATTCTTAGACTTCGATGAAGTACACGAATATTGGATTATATTAGACAGCAGTAGAAACCTAAAGTATAGATTTACGAGTGACCACCCCAACACTCTATATGCAAAATTTGAGGTCAGAGAAGGATGTGAATCAAGACTATGGACTGGTTGTTTTGGATACAATCAAGAAACAGAAGAAGAAGTCATCAGTGATGGATTCAGGTTTTTTGAAGAAGGTATACACTGTATTACAATTAGCAGATGTCAGTCAGAGAATGTTTATGCAGGTTACTATACACTAATCTTAGAGAAATTATGAATTGGCTACAAAAAACATGCCAATATAAGTCACTACCGTTACCATTTGAGGATGCTCTGCCAGTTACCGAATTTGACTCACAGGGTTCTGAATTTATGGGCAGAGAACACATGGACAGAAGAATGACCGAAGAGACCGCCAAGATGGAAGAAGAAGCTCTGAATCAAATGAAGTATTTAGGACAAGGCAATCAAGGCATTGTTTATGAACTAGACGACAGAGTAATTAAATATACCGACAGAATCACAGAATATATGGCAGCGTTGAAAGCTTTTAAAGATCCAATTCCGTGTATTGTACCTGTATTAGAAGAACCAAAGAGAATTCAAGAAGACACACCAACCAACCAGAACCCCACTCATCCTACAATATGGAGAATAATCTTAGAAAAAGTAGAAACTTTCAAAGGAGAAGACTTTAAAATGGTCGCTTTTTTATATGACCGTAGAGAAGACATGGTCAACCATATGGGTGCCATGAGCGAAAAAGACTTTCTTAGTGGACATCTACAAGTAACAGATAACGAACAATACAGACAACGATTTACTTATCTCTATAGGCTATATAAAGCAATGTACTTCTGTCTATCTGAGAATGGCTATGTCGCAAATGATGCCCATGCAGGCAATGTGGGCCTTAAAGATGGCAGAATGGTGCTTATTGATTTGGGTAACACAGTAAAATTCGGTTGACAAGGTATTTGCAAAATAGTATAATAGTGTATGAAATATTCAGCCGTTATATTTGACTGGGGCGATACCATTTCGCATCATGGGGTTTTGGAATTTATTCCTAATCTCTTCCGTGATTTATTTGAATCTGGTTATCGTATAGGCGTTCTGAGCAATTCAGATCGTTATGGTGATGCTCGTTGGTTGCGTCGTAAACTATGCGAACACAATATAATGGACTTCATAGAATGCGTTATGGGTACAGGCTCATCATTAGGAGAAGCCACAGAAGTAGGCAGCGGAGGATGTCATAAACCTAATCCTGCTGCTTTTAAGCGTGTTTTAGATTTTATGAATGTTCCTGCTGAGAGAACGGTTTATGTAGGTGATTCATTTAAGAATGATATTCTAGCGACTGCTTCTCTGGGTATGTCCTCTGTTCATGTTTCTGAGCCTGGTAGCAATTGGGATCAAGAGTTATGGACACTATTAGAGGATGACAAGCATCATAAGAGATTGAATGTGTTTACTTCATATGTACATTTAACACCTAATATTATCAAAGTGAAGATGAGACACTTGACTGAGCCTTTACAGCGTGGTGATCGTATTGTAGTTGGCTTATGGGAATATAAGGTTACTGAATGTACTCCTGCTAGTCAGAATAAAGACGAGGATATAGTTCATGGCAGGGATGATAAATATATGACTATTAGAGGTGATATTAAATGAAACAGATAATTAATCCTAAAATCAAAGTAACTTTAGAAATAGACGGACAGGCGACTATACATGCTGAATTGACTCAATATGACTTGTCATTTAGAAAACGTATAGATGAAAAAGGTAAGCCTTTACCAGGAAGTAGTTATTTAGTTTTACACGGATATTTAGACACTATGGATAAACCAGTATGATCTTATGGTTTGATTGTGCTTCTGTGCCTCTTGCTATATTATCAATGAACTTTTTGTTGATAGGTTTATGGGCTTTAGCTACAAATACTTATTCTTGGAACCATCGCAAGAAAAAAGACGACTAGTCTTTTGGATTCTTTCTTTCATAGGTTTGAAAGATAGACAAAAATATCAAATCAACGTGACCCGTATTGTAAACTTTATGAAACGCCCCCTCTGGCACCAAGATGATCGAATCAGCTATTACAATGTATTTCTCATCACCGACTTGTACGGTGCCTTGGCCGTCCAAAAAGATGTAAACTTCTTCTACTGCTTCATGTGCATGGCCTGTTGTTTCTTGTTTTGGATGTAGAGTTGTTTTAGAAACTGTTAGATTGTTTAGTTCATAGTTATCTTCAACTGTATATCGTTCATTATCTCGAATGATTGTGCCTTGTATATTTTTCACAGATATCTTCATTTCATATCCTTTCCTTTTTATTATGCAGTCTGTATAATTATAGCATGGAAATCGTAATTTGTGAAGTTTGTAATAATCTGTTTGATGTAAAGAACGCAGGCATGGGCTGTGGTCATCCAGATGGCCCTAAATATTGGTGTAGTAAGTGTAAGCCTCCGATGGATTATGACGAAGGCGGTTATGGCCTTGGCGGTGATTGGTGGAAAGAATAACCCACAATTGCCGATATTGTATCCATTGTCACAGGGAAGAGGAATCATGGGAAATGCCCCATATATACTGGTACGAATGTAGGAAATTACCCCAGATGTCTTATTTGAAATCATTTCCGTTTAAAAACACAAAGTGTTCTGTTTTTGAGCAGAGAGATAAACCTATAACCCCTTCAATATCCGAAATATTAACACAGGAGCATACAGATGAAAATTCAAGCAGGTGATGTTGTCACACTTAAATCAGATGGAATTAGCATGACTGTAGAACACGTTGAAGATGATTCAAAACAGTATCCTGACAATCCGTGGTGCAGATGTGTATACCGTCTCGGCAGCGAACTCAGACATGATTCTGTGCGTTTATCTGCATTAATAAAGGCCAAATAATCATAATTCTTGATAGTTGCCTGACCCATAGATAACTTCCAAGGATCTGCTCATGAAGTTTTTAGCTCGTGCTAATTCTGAAGCATTCCTTTTCCACCACAGATATCCATTATGGGCTATGGATTTTCTTTCATCTTCATGTTCTAGATAGTAGTTTAACACATCGAGAAGATCTGTGTTGCCGTTATTAAAATCTACATAGTGTACCCCTGGTATTCGTGGTTCTGGTTCAACAACGCCGTTGATTGATTTGGCTACTAATACTTCCAATGCCATAGCTTCAAATTCTCTGATGGTCACGGAGTTGCATTCAGGATCTGGTTGTGAAAATACAGTTCTGGGACACCAAGCAATTTTGCTCCGTTTGAGTTTGTTTATGTATTCCATGGAATTACTAAGAAGATGATCAGTAGGCCCATATTTATATGAGGTATCTTTAATTGAACAGTTTGGTATAGAGCGACCTATTACTTTAGCATATCGTCCTCGTATGCGTCGATGACTGCATTTGCCACTAAAGAAGACTGAAATGTCTTTTTCTGTATTCATGGATTCTTCATGTCCGATAGTATTATAATAATTAGTGGGCATGGCTGAGTGATGAATCACACAACAGAAATGTATTACTGGTATGGGGCAGTCTTTAAATATGAATCGTGTAGAACGTCTATCGTGGTCTATGAAGTACGCTTTAACACCTTGGTTTTGATAATGTGGAACCCATGTGACATGGTGCTTTACAGGACGATCACAATCGACAATCATAAACAGATTATCATCGACCATAAAAAACCCATCATATAACCCATTTCCACTATCCATATGATTTGGTTGATTTGCTACAATGTTTACAGTTCTATCATAGAGAGTCCCATCGTCTACAATTACATTAATATTATGGCAGTGTTCATTCAGACCTAGCAGACATTTAGTTTGATGTCTGGTATATTTAGTCATTGAATAATGACATTTTTCGATTATTTTTTCACACGGAATGATTACAGTATGCTTTCTCATACAAAAATATACTTCTGAATGATTTATTTGTCCTGCTTGGCTAGGCTCTGAAGTGTATAATACAATATGATAATTAACCTATTAGACTGTAATCCGCCTCGTCCTGCTCTGGATGATCAAATAGAACACATCAACGAGAATTTTGATTGGATTAAAGTTCATGATGCAATGACTGCTTTGCAGTGGACATGGGCGATGAGTGGTGGCGTCCCTACTCTGGGCGATATTACTGCTCATGCTATCGATTTGCTGATCAGAGTTAAACCTAACAATTTTATTTATTGCGGTGGTTTTAAAGCAGAGAACAATTATGGAGTGTTGTCATTAGCGTTTATCGTTTCTGATTGGGATGCCTGGGAAATGGAAGAGATGGAAGAAGAATGACTCAGCATGAGAAAGACAAGTTAAAAATTGATACGATCAATTTCGCTTGGACTTGGTTCTGGGTCTTGATAATTGTGTGGCTAACTTCACGTCACTGATATTTGTATTTGTATACTTGTGATCTGCTGTTTTTATTGCTGATTGAGATTGATCTTCCTTTTTCATCTCTATTCCAATTTTGTCCTATGACAGCAGCACTTTGATTTGGATATCTTTCTCCGTAAATAGTTTGTCGCCAATCTGCTTCAGTCTCGTTAACCAATCCATCATTAAAGAACCCTAGAGTGGTTTTCTCTCTATAAGGCAAGTCCAGATTCTTGGTTTGTGCTCTGATAATAGGGCAAACTAATGATGTAGGAGTATTGTTGCTTTCGATATCTTCTTTCAGTCGTTCGCTGATTTTAACGAGTGATTGGAAGGTATTATTGGCTTTGCTTTCTTGTTGTTTATTATAGTGCCAATAATCACTATAAATCATCATTCCATCTCTTTCATTCTTGATTTCTAGAGCAATAGAGATTCCTTCAGTATTAGCCACCTTAAAAACCCAAATGCGATGAGTATCTGATTTATAGCGTTCTGGGTCTCTTAGAAGGGCTGTATGTTGTGTACCGTTATTGCCATGTTTATCAAAAGAAGACGCCTCAGCGACGGCTTCTGCGACTCTGGCGGCTGCGTCTGCGGCTTGAGCTGCATTTTTAGCATTTGCTGCATCGGCTGTGGCTCTAGCGGCGCGTGCAGCAGAGTCTGCGGCTGAGAAGTGAATACTAGCTGTTTTGAGCCAACTCATAAGTATATTATTCCTTTTGGTGTTGTGTTCGACCTCTTTTATTAGAGGAATAGCAGGACTTATTGTGTGTTCTTTTGTAATTTATTTATGTCTTCAGATGCAAGCACAAGAGGAAGTCGTACTCAAAATGAAACTCGTATAGTCAGAAATTTGACTAAACGAAGTATCACTCTTGGAGATATGAAATTTCCTTTTGAAATCAGACCAGGACAGTCTGTGGATCTTTTAAAATATGTGTCATTAAATAATATTGCTAAATCGAAGGACTTAAAAATCGCAGTCCAACTGGGATTGATTGAATACAAAGACAGAAATAATAAAACTGTCAAAAAAAGCAAAATTTGTAAAGCAATTATTCCTGCGGTTTTAAGGGATATAGAGGAAGCAGTTGCATCCGTTATTCATGATACGACTGAAGGAATAGAAATTGTTCGCGACACTTTGACGGTTAGTGGAGACACTTTTTTAAATGTTGGTGATCATGATGATATTTTCGCAGATGCAACTTCTGGAGCTTTTGATCTTATTTTGCCAACAGCGGTCGGCGTAGCTGGGTACAGTTTCACCATTAAACGAATTAACACTAATGACAATAATGTCACGGTTAAAGCAGCTGCTGGAGAAAAAATTGATGACGAAAATTGCGTTATTTTGAATATACCCTACATGAGTTTAACTTTTAGAAGTGACGGCGCAAAATGGTGGATAACTTAAAGGAATTTTATGTGCTTTAAGCATATAGAATAAGAGGAAAGCAGGAGAAAGAAATGGCCTTTGTACCATTACCACAATTTGATCGAGGTGGGCAAAAAATAACACGAGTAACAGATGATGACGCTAATGCCACTCTGGCTAACATATTAGAATGTCTCGCAACAATAAAAATGCAACTAAGTTTGGTAACGGGCCTTGATACCAATGAAAAGTCTGATACTCATAATAACTAATACATAAATGGGACAAGAAAGATAAGGGATAATAAAAATGAGCATACTTTTACAAGATGGAACAGGATCAGGAATTCTAGCAAGGGTTGATTCCGCAAATAGGTTACATACTTTTTCAGTATCTGAAGGACCCCTGGAAGACGCTTCACAACTCGGCGAAGCTGCATATTTTTATTCAACTTATGCAGCTTCCACTGGTGATGAAATTATTTCAATCAAGAACAGTGAATCAAAAAAGACACTACATATAACTCGTATATTATTTTCAACAACAGCTAATGCCAGGTTTACGGTATTTGAAGTGACTTCAGGTACAGCAGCAGGTACAACTCTGACATATCAGAATCCCAACCTTGATTCAGGCATATCAAATAACGGAACCTTCTTTGGTAATGCTTCAGTCACTGGCTCGTTGAGTGGTAATGCCCTATTTGGTGTTAGTGTGTTGGCAAATACTCAGCATGATACTTTTCTTGAAGGATCGTTGCAGCTGGCCAATACTGATGAAATTGCTATTACTGTAACTGGAACTTCTCCAACAGTTTATATAACAGTCATTGCTTTCTGGCATCTAGATTAAATGATTGGATCATAAATGCCTATTGACATTAGAATTATAGATGGTGAAGGCAAGGGGGTTGCTTCACATGTACACCCTTTCATAAACCTACAGTCTAAACATTATGGACAACTGGTACTGCAAGAGAGATTAATTAATCTCAATCCAGAAGTTCACTTATTTTTGAATGAAGACTTTGGTGCAGCAATGAATCAAGCTGTTACATTTGCTTCGGTAGCATCTATCATCCATGCAGGCGTAGACTCAGGATCAGCAACTTCAGGTACAACAACATCAACCAGCGGTAGTGAACTTATTGATACAGCAGGTGATTTCAACACAACGGTAGGTGTTGGTGCCAGTGTCGAGAATACTACACAATCTACTTATGCTAATGTTACCGCAGTGACTGATAACCAGAACTTAACGCTTGATTCACCTATCATGGACAATACGGGTGATAGTTATGTGATCAATCCTATTTGGACGGGTAATGCAGTACAGGGAACTTGGAACTTTGCAGATTCAGGCAAAGTAACTATTACCACTGCCAATAACAATGATGAAGCACTATTCAATACAGATACTATTCGAAGATGGGGCATGGATGATTTTACTGCGTTGACAGGAAAAGTAGATTTAGATACTTACGATTCAACTCTTAATACAATTCTTATAGAATTTGGTGTTAACGGAGTTACAGTTGGAAATAACGTCAATCTAAATGATATTATAGATATTGGAGATTTTGCAGAACAAAGTTTTTCTATCCCATTATCATCTTTTGGTTTAGTCGCACAAGAAATAAATGATCTCAGAATAACCATTACCAGATCAGGTGGCACGAGGCCGACCATTAAGTTTGATGATTTACAAATAGAGGGAATAGAAGGCGTTAATCCAGCCACATTTATTTCCAAAACGCCGTTTGGTACTATTTTCCATGTTCAAGAAGTGAGGGCTCAGTTTATAGATAATATTTCAGGAACCGTTACTGGACTTGCCGATGGTACAGAAAACGCGACTATGCCTGGGCTGTCATATAACAAAATACTTGGAGTATCAAAGTTAACCAACGGCATTGTTGTTACGCGTGTACAAGACGGCATAGTAAAGGATGCTTTTGTCTTTAGACAATTATCAGATCTTCTAACTGCTGGTGGAGAAGTTAGAAGTTTATTTAGCGATGGAACAAATACATTTCTCAGTGTCACTATTACATTCCCAGAGCCTATTGTCATGAATGGAAATACAGACAGCTTCATATCCATCACAATTAATGATGACCTCTCAGGATTATTGCAGTTCACCGCCTCTGTTCGTGGATCTATTGAGATCTAAGTTGTTGAGCCAAATCATTTGCATAGTTCGCAAGCCATTTATTCGCAAATAAAATTGACTCGTGACCTGAGTTGGCTTTAACTGCTTCTTCAACCACCCCTGAAGGCAAATGGTCTCTCATAATTTGATATAAGAACCCCACTAAAGGATCTGAATACTCTGTATATTCGTCTTTGTGTCCTACGTCTTTTGCTGTTGTTTTTGGAAGTGGGCCGAGTTTTACCATTATCTAGACCCTTTATTAGGTATATTAAATCCTGGCTGAAAACCTCGTGCTTTAGGCTGTTTAGGCTTAGTGGGGTTGGTTCTGCTGGTTGATGCTGATGATTTGGAGGCTCCATTCGGCCTGTTCTTTTTTTTCTTACGATTGTTCTTATTGGACATCTTATTCTCTGTGTGTTGTAATGTTCTGTGTTATTATACTGTTTTCTGCCAAAATTTTCCTTGCAATTAATCTGAACCTCCTGTATGATGCGATTTCCTAACAAGAGGTTCTTTCGAGGAATATGATATGCCGATAGATAATCTGACAATTGCCATATCGGCAGTCGTAATAGGCCTTTTTTTTCTGTATTGGTTGATTGTTCCTAAGAAAGAGATTGATAATACGCCACCAGAGCCAAAAAACCTACGAAATCAACCATATGAGAAAATGCCTGAGAAAATGCCTAAGAAACCTCATATTATAGAACGAGTGAACGATACGCTTCACGCTGATAAACCAGAACTCGGTCCACCTCATACTAACAGACGAACAGATAAAATTCCTGTAATACAAAGATTATTCGACTCTTTCTTTGAGCCTAAGCCACCGTATCAGGGCGTAGTTAATGTAGACTACGGGCGGGTCTATAATTCTTTGCCTAAATTATTTGTCGCAAACAAGTGTTTAAACGCTATTGCTGATGGAATAAATGCTTTCAAAAGAGGCACAGAAACTGGATATGCTCTTATGGGCATGATTGAAACAGATTCCATACTGATCAATGGTTTGATTGATCCAGGCCCGAAAGCAGAATATTCTTACGGCCATGTCAAGTTTGATCGAGATTATCAACAAGAAGAATTAAATAAAGTACAGTTAGTGTCTCCTGAGATTGGACAAGTAGGGGATGTGCATTTACACCCTGGAAGAATGAATACATGTTCTGGCGGTGACCTGACGACCGACTCTAATAATGTTAGATTAAGTGCTTCTCAAGAAATGATTTTCATCATTGTTACTCGAATAGGGGCTGGTGGTGGCATATTTGATTTTGGTCAAACAACCATTGGCAAACATGTTCTGAAATTCAAAGAGTTGCAATTTAATTTCTATTACTTAGGCAAAAACAGTCGTTATCAATATTGTCCTATTGAGCCACAAGTAGTTACAGTCCCAGCCGTATGTGTTTCGCCTCCGCTAGAGCGATACTACGAAGAACATCCTGTTCGGGCTAAATTAGATTTAGGGCTATTAAAAGAACTTCCCAATCATTCTCTTAGCGTGCTAAATTCAGCCGAGCATTTGGTCTTGAAAATCATGAATGATTCGCTACAATATAAGTTAGTGATCAAACATAATGGTTCCGAAGCTCCAACGTGTCAAGTTAGTCGAGATGGAAATATTGAACCTTTGTTTATCGAATCAGTTGCCAGCTGGAATCCTGCAATTTGGTTCACTCAGATATGTATCGAAGTAGAAAAGTTGATGTCCAGTAAGTACCCTAAAGTGGAGGAGCCACAAAATGCCAGACGGATCGTTCAAGCCAATCAGCGCAGCAAGAGCAAGGGAAATATCAAAAGTACTGAAGAAGTCAGCCCAATCAAGTGGTTCGGGGGTGGAGATTGATGCTGCCTCAGGACAAATACTAGGGTCAAGTTCTGTTAATGAAGAGACATCTGAATCTGACAGAGATGCCAAAGTAAACAAAATTGGCAAGTATGATACTCATTATGAATAAAGAACGATTAGTACTAGAATATATGGCCATGAGAGATCGCTGGGGAGAGAAGCCTAAGTTGTGTCAAAATGATTCAGAGCTAGTATGGTGGGAATACGATCTCTTGTTGGAAGGCAATAATTTTCCTATCAAAATAATCTATCCTAAGTCATATCCTTCCAGGGCTCCGAAGATCATAAGCGTGTCCTCACTTCCAAATAGCACACCTCATATTTTTCTAGACGATCATCGTCTATGCTGGCGACTTCCTTCTGCTTCTACATCAAACAATCAATGGCAACCTTCTCGCGATACAGCAGCAGTATGTATCGGAGTAGCTTATCAATGGTTTGCAGCATTTTTAGTATGGAATACTATTGGAGTTTGGCCCATTGAAGAAGCAACCTGATATATTTGAGAGAACAAAAAGCATACTTCATCCAGAGGTATGCGCCCAAGAAACAATTGCAGTTGTTGGTCTTGGCTCAGGAGGAGCACGAGTTGCTGAGGAACTGGCTCGCTTTAATGTGGGCATGATCTACCTCATTGACAAGCCAGGAGAATTACTAGAAGAACATAATGTCATTAGGCATCCACTAGGTCATTCATCTATTGGCCAACTCAAATTAGACGCCATGGAAGAACGGTTAGATGACATCAATCCGACTTGTGAGGCTGAGAAAGTTGAACTTGATGTCACAGAAAATTCTGTATCGCTGAAAAATCTTTTTAGTGATTGTACGCAAATACTATTATGTACGGACAACGAGCCGTCTAAACATGCGGTCAATGCTTTGGCTGTTGAATTGAAGATCCCGCTGATCTTTGCTGGCGTCTTTGATGGTGGTATTGGCGGTGAAGTAGGCAGAGTCATGCCTGGCGCAGCTTGTTATGCTTGTATGGCTCAGTATCTCCATAGACATAATATAGAATCAGAAGAACCAAGTATTGATTACAGCAAGCCAGAGAATGAATCTCCCTCTACGGCTGCCTTGAATATCGATATTGCTCAGATTGCTTTGATCCAAGCACGAGTTTGTCTGATGACTATACTTGCAAAAACAGATCCTTCTCAAGACTTATCGGGCAACTACGTGCTGTTTGGTAATAGACCTGTTGAGGGTTTATTCCCTAATATGCTGCATAGTGAGATATGGAACATTGAAAAGGATGATAAGTGTTTGATTTGCAATAAGTTTTTCTCTACAGAAGAATTAGATGCAAAGCTAAAAGAAGTAATGAACGACATCACTACGAAGGAAGCGTAATATGCCAATACCCGAAACAACCGTGATAGTCATTACTGTTGCATCAATTCTCGGTGTAACTGCATTCGTAGCCTATATTTGTCATCTATTCTCCGTGAAAAAGGCGAAGATCGATGTCCTAACGGTATTTTTTCCACATGGTCATAAGCCGTTCAAATCATTGCACAAAGATGGATTACAACCTGACGATGGTTGTATTTATCATGATACAGTCACTGTCCTCTTTGAGTTCTTAGTTGAAAAGCTGCCTGATCTACCAGATATCTATCCATTAGAATTTTCCTTGGTATTTAAAAAGGAAGAACAATACGTACTGACCAAGACAATAGAGAACTACCAAGAAAATACACGTAAACTACTCTTTGCTTTGGATGACACTGGCCGTGACGAATACGATGATATTAAAGACCTATCCAGAGTCTTGGCGTCACCAGGACTGTGGAATGTAACCTTAATGGTGGAATCTCTCTCTAAAGTTTTGTATCAAACAGAATTTGAAGTAGTCGGACGAGATACCTTAGCTGGCCATCTAAGCTGTGTATCTAGTCTAATCGTACCTGTAAATGGCGAAGATTATAATACGAACTCTGTCTTGTGTTCTAACAAGTCGGTAATCCCAACATTTGTGATTGAAGCCCAGAAATACGATCTTGACAAATTCGCAACTTGCGATATGTGGATTGTATTAGTTGACGAAGGCGGCATTAGACATGACCATACTCCAATAGACGTTCAGTTTAATGAAGACAGAACTATGGTCCTTTCGTTTTCATATGAGCGTGAATTTTCTGAAGGTACGTGGTTCTTTGAATTGCATGCCAATGACAAAGCAATTCATAGATTGCCAATACATGTTTTCGATGAAGAACCCAAAACTGGAATCAAGACAACTATATGCGGAATAAATAACCGAGATCGTGAAATCGTATTAGAAGACGATATACATCTCTTGGGCTATCAATACATTATGATCAAGGCTGAATGTGTCACTACTAACCCAATTCCTTGGTTGAATCATAAAATCCGCATAGCTGTTAATCTTCTTGGAGATAAAGAATCATCAACCTATGAAGCAGATACCTCGTTAGCGTTTTCTTTTAAGATAAGTACTGTTCGATTTAGACCATTCCAGATACCAGAAAAATGCTGTAACGGCAAGCGACTGAGTATAGACGTATCGACGTTTAAGGATGACGAATTGCTCGATGAAAGCTCTGTATCTCTGAGAATTGGCGTGACGCCTTGTACAGACGTACAAGGGAGATTGGTTGGCGTTAAAGAGCTGAACCTAAATGTAAAAGCAGAGCATGCCAGAATTATGGAAGAGATAAAGTTTGGATAGCCTGATGGCAGGTGGGACAGCGATCAGTATTCTCTTTGGCTTCCATCTCTCCTTTGAGACCACGCCAGCTACAGAATAATAGAAATCCCAATATCACTCCCATTACCAGACAATGTAGGGCATCGGTTAGTTTCATGAGTGCTTCTTGACTTGTTGTCTATATACTTGTCCAGTTCCAGATGGAGCTGGAGCGAGGCAAAGACAATCTAAACAGAGTGGCCTGTCCTCTTCCTTCTCAATATAAGGCACCCGCATAGCTTGTCCGCAGTCCTTGCAGTATTCTCTTACGAACCTGCTGCCTACTATAGGTTCTCCCCTTTCTTCCATATTCATACTATAGTCAGCAAATGCTATTATGTCAATTCTAGTTACGATACTTGACAATTATTTCTGTATATGATAGGATATGTTCTATGAAAAAACCATCACTCATAGATCTATTATCTATGGTCGTTATTGTTCTGTGTCTCAGTACGATGGGATATGGCTTATGGTGGACACATGGACATCAGACACAACGACAGGTCAAATGGGAAAAACTTAATCATCGCGTGGGTGATGCCTTTTTGGAAGAAATGTCTCAACGAGAATCAGAACAAGCATGGCAAGACGATATGGACGATATGGAGGAAATGATGAAAGAAAACCAAGAGGACTAACGACCCTCTATTATCTCAAATCAAGCGTTAACTTGACTGGTACTGAACGACCAGGAGGAAGTTCTTTAATAAAATGCATGGTCTGATGATCAAATAAATCCTCAATGTCACTATCGCTTAGTTTACAACGATCCACGAACTCTCCACCAGGAGTTTTAGCACCTAAATAGATTTCACGAAATTTATCATCCAGGTGTGGCTCTGCGTCTTTCCAAATGTATGCTTGCATGACTGTCTCCTTAATCATCTATTAAAAACCCCAAACAGATTATTTGTATTGCCTGTGCAAAATGGACAGTTCCATTTATTGTCTATGAGTCTCCAACCAATTAGCTCTGCCTCTGATTCTGTTATCCCTCCATATTCAGTGTCAGAAGCATAACGCTGGCATCTACCACATCCACACTGAAACATTAATCCGCCATTATGGGTGTCTGGAACTAAATTCATACACTATTATACTGGCTGGCCATTGCGGAGGCTAGGTAAACTGGCTCAAAAAAGAACCAACAATTTTCGCAAGCTCATCTTCTTTATTTGTGAAATCATGGTCACAATCATCTATCTGCTTTATAGTAGATTTAGAATTGCTCGTTTTCAACAAAGATATAGCTTTCTTAATAGGAACCGCAGTATATTCCTCTTGATCTCCTATTACTCCAAGTATAGGAACACCTATCTTAGAATATAATTCCAATTTTCCAGCTCTAAAAGAAAGAGCTTTAGATAAATCCGAATCATCCGAAAAAAAGTCTAGAAATGATTTCGCTGACTTAGGTAATATACCAGCATGAGACAACCACTCACTACTCAAAAATTCATGACCCTTAGAGGAATCACATAATTTACGAGCTTCTTTCAAAAGTGAAGACAGCCGTCCATTACTGTGCTTCTCTTCCTCTCCAAAAGAATCAGAAAATCCAAGCAAAACAATGCCAATGATACTCTTGTTGCTCTTCTTAGACATATAATGAACAATTTTTTCCGTACCCAAACTGTGGCCAATTAGAATAAACTTCGTGTAACCACATTGCTTCAAGAATAATAACCATCCATCAATATCTGCAACACAATCTGAAAACTTCTCCATCGCTGCTCCATGAGGCGGATAAGCATGAAGAACTGCATTTCCTCTGTTATTGGCAGTTAGAAATGAATAACCATTGCTGGTAGCCATCTTAGACAAAGGCCAAACCCAGTAGTCAGCGTAGAAATTACCTGCTGTTCCATGTATCAATAAACAAGCAGTTTTACTGGTTTTTTGAGGCTCTAACAAAATACCATGAAGGAAAACACCATCTACTTCTATCTCTTGAACAGGAAGACTGGTATCTGGCTTTAATTTAGCACTTATCATCCTAAGCATAGAAAGTAATACATAAATAAGAGCTATTTTTCCTGTATTTTTACCTGCTGGCCGCTGCGGAGGCTAGGAATATTCTAGAGCAAACTGACTGTGCATGATGGCCGCATCAACTTTACCAAATCCTTCACGAACTATACCTCTGCTATCTGTATCAATACCAGCCGCCCAATTAATGTCGCTATAAGAGCCGACAATTAATCTGGTCACTGTGTAACCTATCGATTGTAGACCATCAATGGTTTGCTCTACTTCAGCAACTTTGCTACAAAATTTATTTGGAAAATTGAAAGTTAATTTGCTAGGAAGCTTGAACTTTTGAGTGAGGTCAATTATCATACACTATTATACCTGTGGCCGCTGCGGAGACAAGCAGTGTATAATAATAAGAAAGGTATTAGAAAATGAATAAGACTCAACTTCGCCACAAACGCAGGGACAACCGCAAACTCAAGGGCAAGAGTAGAAAACAAGGCAAGAGTGCAAGCAGACGCAGGCGAGAACGCAACAAAAAGCTGAAAGATCCTGCGGATGCTAGGTGACTGTATCGAATCCGTCATGATTATTAGCAAACTCATAAATATGCTTTAGACCAACAGTATAACACTTTTTGCCAGAATCCATAACAAACACCTTTTTGTATTTTGACTCAGAAAAGTTATTTGCTTGTTCTGGACTAAAACGAAAATTGAATGTTGTTTTTTGAGTTGGTAGTAAATACTTATCATTGCCGATCTCAAGCCATTCTTTATCACCACATGTGGTGATAAGACCATAATAATCAATCGTATTAGGAACTAATCCATTTATAACACTGATATTTAATGCAGTAACTTGCGTCCCTGTAACTGGGTCACTTCTGCAACATGCGGAAGCTCTGATTGTCAAGTGCGGACTCTGATTTTTGATAATTTTCCTCCAGAATACTAACCAAGTCGCAATAAACAAGACTAGGGGATAAAGGTCTACCCAATTAGATTTCAGGAACTGCACTATCTGATCAAACATGAAAACTCCTTTGCTCCATTATACCCAGCTGCTGTATAATAGTCCATGCCTAAGAAATGTCGGGATATATATAAGGAAGCAGAAATAAGAAAGTGTGCGATATGCAAAAAGCCTCTTCTAAAACGACAGAAAAAAACGTGTTCTAAAAAATGCATGGGCCAATCTTTTGCAAATCTTTATAAAAACACGATCTCCAGTTTACATGATTACGCTGCTCGCAACAACGGCAAATGCCTATCGCAAAAATATTATGGAACTGCTCATAAGTATGAGTGGGAGTGCTGTAACGGACATATTTGGACGGCTAAAGGAAATATCACTAACCAATCAAGATGGTGTAAAATATGTAGCGATAAAAAGAACGGTGAAAAACGCATGCTCTCTCAAATAGAAGTTGAGAAGTTTGCAAAGCAAAGAAACTTTGTCTTTCTATCGAAGTACAAAGGGGCTCTTCATCAATACAAATGGAGATGTCCTAATGAACATATTTTTACTGCCTCTTATAGTTGTGTCCGTAACACACTTTATGGTTGCCGTAAGTGTGGAAGATTTATCAAAGAAGAGCAGTGTAGATTCATTTTTGAATCACTTACTAAAGAAAAATTTCCTTCTAATTGGCAAATTATTGGAGGAATGCAATTAGATGGCTATTGCACAAAATTACATCTGGCCTTTGAATATAATGGAGAACAACACTATAGAAAATGCTATTTTCATAAAACCCAAGCAGATTTTGATAGACAAAAAGAAAGAGATAGGTTAAAGTCAATATGGTGTGCAAAAAAATCTATACAAAAAATTGATATTCCGTACACAAGAGCAAAAAAAGTCCAAGAACTGGAGGGTTTCATTATAAATAGCTTGTCAACAAAGGGTTTCAAAATAAAAGGATCTGTTAATTGGAATCAATTTATATATAGACCAGAAATAGATATTCTGCGAGAAATGGCTCATCAAAGAAACGGGGAACTGTTGTCTAAAACTTTTCTTGGTAAGAGTCATAGATATCTATGGAAATGCAATATACATAATTATCAGTGGCGTACATCAGCTGCTAATATTAAAAGAACTTGGTGTCGCAAATGCGGAAATGAAAAATCAAGAGCAACACGCCTAAAATACACTATCAAAGATATGCAAAAATTAGCCGAATCAAAAAATGGAGAATGTCTCTCAAATATTTATATTAACTGTGATACACATTTACTATGGAAATGCAATTTGTGTAATACAGAATGGAGTGCAATACCATACAGCGTACTCAATGGTACATGGTGCCCTTGTTGTAGCCAAAAGAAATTAATACCACTGCTTCAAGAGAACGCCAGAAAACAAAGGAAATGTAATATAAATTCAGTTGTAAAGCTTAGGCATGCTGGTTTATCATATCTACAAATTTCCGAACAACTTGGATGTAGCCAAACAACAGCATGGCGTGGTTATCAAGTTCACTTAAACGATAAGTCATAGAGCTTACTCTGTCCTGCTGCCACAGAAGGGCAATATACACTCTATCATTCAGTTATTTCTATAGATTCAATATATCGATCATTCTCGTCAATGCCTCGATTTACCGTATATTGTCGGGCTGAGCTAACTTCATCTCCTGCAAACTTCCATATTAACTTTGTGCCAATACCAGACTGTGAATCTGAAAATTGGACTTTGCCGAGATTGTGTATTTTGCCACTCGGTGTTTCTACTAGTAGATACCACAAATAATGTTCCAACTTTGATTGTAATTCTATAAACCTGTTAATGTCAACTTCCCTAATAAACTCACATTCAATTTTGTGCAAAGCCCCAGGTTTTAAAATTATTAGTTGGTCTTCGATTTCTAATTCATTGTTTTTCTGAGCTATAAATAATTCGCTACCGCTACCCGTACCATGTCGAAATCTTTTTAATTGGCACATTATATGAGAATCTAGCATTATTGTAAATGGTGACTTATTACATAAGTACAAAAATAGTTTGCCGTTATCATGTACAAATATATTTTTGTTATAATCTACAAAAGTGCGTAACCTACGAGAATATAGAGATATAATTACATACACCGTGAAGAACAATATAAGTAATCCAGAGGCTAGAGATGCAAAAAGTTGGACCAAAAATTGTGTCAATATAATTCCTGACATCATTTATTATACACAATCATGATTCAAAAACAAACATTGGTTCGGTGTGCCAGTTGTCCTGTCCTTCTTTACGATGATATTCGTTGTTTGAAAGACGCATCTGATATATCTTCAACAACTTGAAACCTAATTTCTCACAATAATCTCTCATGTCATCTGCTATAGCCATCTTATCATAATTCTTCACGTTAATCACTAATTTACCATGCTTCCTCAACACTCTATAAGATTGTTTCAATACAGGAAACAAGAACTTCTTCAGCCATTCTTGATAGGACGGATATCTAACGAAAGACTGGTCTGGAGAACCATTATCGTATTTCTCGACATCAAAAAATGGAGGGGAAGTAAACACTAAATCATATGGCTCCCATAAAGTAGGCATCACATCTTCAGCACATCCTAAATCGAACTTAAACCTGAAAGGAAACATACGAGCCTTCTCAATGTCATTCTCATATACTGAAGTATAAAACGCAGCCATCTTCATGTTACCGATAGCAGTATCTCCACACGGGTCTATACCGTGATAGTAGATATCCTCACGGCTTGCAATGCAGCCAGATAGACGGCCACCAAAGCCAGCACAAGGGTCTAGCGTCTTGGCCAGCCGATGTCTGTCGCCTGAATGACAATACTTATCATAAATGTACTTAGCAATAACAGGCTTAAAGTTGACTACAGAACGAACCTTATCTCTAGTTCTTAAAATACGACGAATACCCGCCAAGGTAGGCTTGTTGCCCAATTCCATCCACCTATCAATCGCATCACGCAATTTATCATCGTCATCAAAACACTCCTGTGGAGAAATATATCTGTCTAAACATTTTACCTTGACCATATGATTATGAAAATGATTAGGCACTTGCAAACCAGTTGTGTTAACCTGCAAATGGTCGTCTTCTAATAAAGGCGATTTCCCGTTACTGATGGTATGCATTTTCTTAATCAAAGTGCTTCTATCAAGAACGTTATGAGGATAACCATGGCGACGTAGATACTGAAACACTATCTCAACAATCAGCTTCTTATTATCTGAAGACTGATACAGTTTCAGCAGTTTCTCCGCATCATAGGGTTGGTTAGAATCAGTAGACCCATTCCAGTAATACATGCCGCCATCACGCAAGAGAGCGGATTTGGTAGTATTCATAAGGGATGCTTTGGTGGTTAATACTGTATTGTCTTGTTCGGATAGTCTAAGTATACAGGATTTGGATTTCATACTGTGTCAGCCTGTTTCTTCGCCTTTTTGCGTTTCTTGGCACGACGATTAATAACCACTTCTGGAACACCGCACGCTCTTTCCCATCTAACATAATCTTCATCAGTCCAATCCGTATTTAATGTGCTAAAAGTGTCTTGGAAATATCGCAGATAGATTTTGCGTTCTTTTCTGTATTGCCACCATTGTTTTATTTTGTTGATCATAAACCTAATCTTTCATGCAGCCTATGAAAGTCACCTTTATCAGCTTCGCATTCCCACACTAATGCCCATTTCCATCCTCTGCGATGATACATGCTATACTTACGCCTGTCACGCTTAATATTGCCTGCCGCCATCTTAGGCCAAGCGTACTTGGCAGTACGGTGAGAACATTTCTCTTTGCTGTGACCATGCACTGCACAGCCATTCACTTCGATTATAGCCTGCAAATCAGGGCATGCAAAGTCAGGATTGAAAGCATCAAAAAAGTTATATTGGTGATACCAAGTGTTAGGCTGGTCGTCATCCGATTGTTCATCGGCAGGTTTAACTAAGAACCCTAACGATTCAAGATAAGCCCAAGTGATTTTCTCTGGTTTGGTAAACTTAGATGGGTACTTACCTGCGGCATATGCTCTTACTTGCCCTTTGCGGAGAGAATCTTTCCATTGTTCTTTCCATTCACCCTCAGTATTACGCTGCTTTGTTTGGGTTTCTACATACTTGGCAACTCTCTCGTCTGTTTCTTTTGTAAGTCCTTTGTTCCAAGTCTCATAACCAGATTCAAATTTCTTTTTCATTGTTTTAGAATGTTCTTTGCCTTTTTTCTTCAATATTGCATTGGTTTCTTTTGTCTCGTGTTTATTCCATGGTTCGTGCGATTGTTTTCCAATATGATGACCAGAACATTTGAGATCATGGTATATTTTATCACTCCAGGCATCACATTCAAATTCTATTCCGCACCCTACACAAATACGTTTCTCTGTAGACCTTCCGCCCTTAGCATCACTTATCTTCTGCTTTGTTTCTTCAGAGAGTTTCTTGCCTCTCTCAGATAACTGTTTGTGTTCTGGGCCACAAAAGAATCTTTTGCCTTCTTTAAATCTACACGGATTAACTTCTTTCTTTTTACCACAAAAAGAACAGTACACAGTAATCTTATAATTACTTCGCTTGCGATTTGCCATACTGTATTATACACGGTTGCGTACAAGATGTGTCAATTAATTTCGTAATTGTAATAAGTATATACATTCATAAGTAAGTGTATATACAAAATCAAATTATCTTTAGAACTCAGTTTATATAATGTATATACAAGTTTGTGAGCTTCCAGAAAAAAGAACACTGTTTTGTATATACGCAGTTAGCAGCAACGTATATACAAAGAAAAAGGGCACTCCCGAAGAAGTGCCCTTTTAGAGTTAAAAACCACACTAATAGGCATCAAGTGCCCGTCGTGACTTCTACCTTAGAAATAGCATAATCATTCACGATCACAATTCCAACTTCCTCGTAGATGACCCAACCCAAACGCAATTTTTTAGGATCATCCGCTGGAAGCACAGTAATATCTTGCCTAATTGGGAAAGCACCAACGGTATCGGGGCTTGCCACGACTAGGACAGTATCAATGTCCATTCTTGAGGAAACGTGAATGTCTGCGGTCCACAAGTGTCCAAACAAACCAGAGGTTAGAATTTCTCTTGTGGTTGCCTCATCGTAGAAATCCTTACCGAACAGACGCACGGATGCATACTGGTTGGCATGGACAACAATCTTCGTGGCTACGAGGTCATGTTGTTCGATGAAACGGAAAGCAGTGTTAATCGATGCTGGCGATAGTGTACCGACGTTGGTAACGATCTGATCGCCACGATTATCTACAGCCGCTATAAGCGCTGCAAATATGTTTGTGTCTTCTTCCTTCTGAATCGCTTCTTTTGCCTTGATCTGGGCTCTGTCTACAATGTAGAAACGACGAGCTTTGATCTCGGCCAATCTAACTGAAGGGTTAGCTGCGATTTCAAAAGTTGGGACGAGGATTTCTTCACCCTCTTGGATCTGGTCAGGTACAGCACCACGTCGTGCAATTACGTGAGCAATTGCAGCTACGTCGCGCTCGTAACGAGCCAGAGCACCTTGTGGAAGTTCATCCACTAGGAGCAGTTTTCTACCGACAGCTTGGTATTCCAGGCTACGTCGAATAGGTTCTACCATCGCTTGAGCGAGAGCCACTCGACCTTCGTCGGTGTTTAGCGCTTGAGCAATAACAGATTCTTTATCTTGAGTACTTAGATCTTTGTCCATTGATTTTCTCCTTACAAAGTTGGCTAAGAATCGTGAGATATATTAGCCGAAGTAAAGTTCCTTACATTAGGTTCTTAAAGTGAAGGAAGCTACCCCAAGTCAGTGAGTTACCACCTTCTGGAAGGGTTGTGAATCCTGTCTGAGTTCCTGGTACACCACTTGGGTAATTCAGTGGTGCAGTAATAACAATTCCTGTTGCAATGCCTGATTGTGCTTGCTCATCAGTGAAACGACCGCCGATATTAGGTTCAAGGGCGGTTCCTGCTGTTTCAACTCCTGAGCACCATAGTCTTGCATTGGGTGTGAATTGTGATACCGTTGTGCCGTTAGCATGAATGGTTTCGTACTGGTCTGTCCAGAACTCACCGCCTGAGTGATAGACGGTCATCTTGCCTGATGCAAGAGTTTCATTATAGTTATCGGCTATTTTATTTTGTGTGAATCTTTGTTGGTCGCCAAAAGCGCCTAGTACCAGTGCTCCTGTCAGAGAAGTCGCTGGATTTCTCGACAGTGCTGAGCCTGATTCTGGTGTATAGCTAGTTGTTCCCGCGGAGCGAGAATCACCTGCGATACCAAAAGGCGTTTCGCCAGCCAAACAAAGCTTCACGCTTCCATTAGTGTCCAAGTTAATAATTGAACCCTGTGGAATATCTGGTGTTGCAGTTGCATCTACCTTGTGGTCAGCTGCTACAACGTGAAATACTTCAATTAGAGCCATTTTTTTCTCCTTTGGTTCTTAAAAGTTAACGCCACAGACCACGGTTATCTGTAAATTTTTCGTGATCCATGTTTTGTTGATTCAAGCGGAACCCCCGTTGAATCTTCTCTTTCAGTGTCTCTGCTTCATCGTTACTCGCTGTTTTCTGCAATGGTATTCCTGTTTCAATTGCTCCTGAGGCTTCTTTTTGTAAGCCTTTATTATCATCAGAAGCCGTAATCATTTTCTCGTAGTCGTCTAGTATCTCGTTTGAGACCCTTGAAAGTTCACGCACTTTATTCGGCAATTCGTCGGGTGTGATCTTATTTGCTTTCAACAATTGACCAGCAATTTTTAGTGCTCGGTCGTGTATCTTCGATGCGTTTACATTCTGATCTTTACCTAGAGTTTGATCTAATTTTTCAGGTGTATTCTTCTCGTTTTTGTCATATTCGGGATTCATCCCACCGCCTGCTGGTATTTCTGGTCCTTCCAAATTTGCATCGTAAGTATGTTCACGACTCAATTGTCCAGCATTTGGGGCTTCAGGTACTGATGGTTCATTCATCCCGTCACTCGGCTTTTTCTCGTCTACACCAAGGCTGTGTGCTTTATCGTCATGGGTCTTGCCCTTGCCTGGCCCACTGCTTTGGTTAATATCAGGATCGTCCTCTAGCTTTTCTACACTTTTCGGTGAAACTGTCTGTGATTCCTTTATTTTTTTATTAGAATTTTCTGATTTCTTACATTTAAAGCAATGTGTACCACAGTATTCACTACCACAGTCGCAACAATCACCATCGCAATCATTACGACTGCAAGCCGCTGCTACTTTAGTGGTCTGCGATTTGGACGCACTCTTACATTTAAAGCAATGTGTACCACAGTATTCACTGCCACATTCACAACCGTCGCCGTCGCAGTCATTACGACTACAAGAAGCTGCTACTTTAGTGGTTTGTTTCGATGAGGCAGTCATACAAGGTTTGCATGCCTTAGCACATCCTTTGCTTCCACAGCCTTTACCGCAATTGCAGTTATCTGCTCCACAATTACATTTTGCTACCTTAACTTCGGACAGAATGATGTTATCTTTTTCATCTGCGGACATTGCATAGTGATTGTTATTTTTGAGTTTAACAGTCATGATATCTTTGAGAGCCTTCACGATTAGATCGGAATAGAGACCCGCATTTTTATTTGGATTGACTGTATATACTCTGGCACTGTCTCTAGATGCTTCTTTGACCATGACATTTCGCTTTCTTAGTTTAGCTAAGACAAGTTTCTTCTTTTCGTCATCTGAAGCTTGAGTATGAGCACCTTGATTACCATCAATAACATTACCCTTTTCAGGAGTGTAATGTTCTTCTCCATCCATTAAAGGAGAGCCATGCGGTACAGATGGCATATCGCCCTTATCATTAACGGTTACTTCGGCACCTTCGTCACCGATAGTAGCTTGTGCTCGTGGTACGCTTGGATCATCAGCTTTGAAGCTGTCTTCATGACCGATAGAGCCACCGTCCTTGATTTTGCCAATTTCTTTAGTATCTTGCGCAGGAGTAGCTTTTATTTTGCTTTCCGTAGCATTCTTGGATACTACTTTCTTGACATCATCATTAGCGGACTTAGCTGCTGTTTTGGTTTGAGCCATTAGTCCCTCAAAAACGCTGTCTAGGGCATCTCCTCGTGGGCGGATCGTGCCAGTTTTGTATTTGTAAAGCGTTTGCTCTAACTGCTGAGCTTGAGCTTCCTTGGTTATGGTTTCTTTGTCCATTGCAACTGTCTCCTTTACATCGGATTGTGACTGAGCCATAGCAGGCCTGTGTGATTTTTGAGACAACATTGGTTTTCCTTCTGAAGGCTCGGAAGATTCCATAGACTTTTCTTCCATTGGATCGCTTTCTTTAATGAAGTCGTCATCTCCGCCTTCATCGTCTTCTGCTAGACCAGGAATTCCGCCATCTGGACCATCATCATCTCCGTCCTCGTCGTCTACTGTATCTTCAGTGACATCGCCCATATCAAGGGTGTCATCACCTTCTTCTCCCATTTCGTCACCCATGCCCATATCAGGTTCAATCATGTCGTCTCCGACATTACCTTGTATGGCTTCCATGAGTACGTCTACTAGGTTGTCCATTACTTCATGAAGCTTGATAGTAACGGCGTCGTCACCTAGACCAGTGTCTAGTTCGTCACCGAAATCTTCGCCCATACCCATTTCGTCGCCCATGCTCATGTCATCTTCCATGCCCATGCCCATGTCGTCGCCCATGCCCATGTCATCTCCCATGCCACCCATTTCGACACTGACATCCATTTCGCCGCCCATATCTGCAATAGGATCATCAGCTGGATTTGGGAAGTCATCTGCCATTGGTTTTGCTTCCATACCCGCTCCTGGTGCTCCTGGCATTGGTGGAGCCATGGTTTCTTGTTGCATTGGGTCTGGTGCCATTCCCATTGGCTTAGGAGCCATTCCTGGGGTTTCTACACCTTGGGCCATGCCTGGCTGTTCCATCTGCTGTGGAGCCGTACCTGGCTGTTCCATTGGCTTAGGAGCCATTGGATCAGGGGCCATTCCTGGGTCCATTCCTGGGGCTGCCATTGGCTTAGGAGCCATTGGGGCTGGTGCCATTCCTGCTCCTGGTGCTGCCATTGGTTTAGAAGGAGTTACTGCGCTTCCTGGCAATGCTCCTTGACCTGGAGCCATTGGCATTCCAGTTTCTGCTGGAGGCATTGGCATTCCTGATCCTGGCATTGGTTTAGCTGGTGCTCCTATACCTGGCATTGGTTTAGCTGGTTTAGCTGGCCTTCCGCCTGGACCAGACATTGGATTTGGTCCTGACATTGGCATAGTTTTTTCTCTCATATGTGAAGGCATAGGCTTAGTTCTTTCTGGCATAATTTGAGCAATCGATTCGATTACCAAATCATCTATATCAGAATAAGCTGCTCTGAATCCATCACAGATGGTTGCTGCTTGTTTGATGCCATATCCATCTCTGACAAACATGCTCAAGCATGTTTCGGTTGGATTAGAAATCATAGGATCATCATTGCTTTGTACAGAAGCGACCTTAGCGGCCAATCCATCGGTATAGATGCCCAATGTTTCCAATTGACCACAAACGCAGTCAGCCAGTTTCTTACCTTGGCATGGACCGCTCATGGAAGTGGCATTTTCACCAAATCTTCTGTTTAGTCTTTCAATACAGCTGGCACTTGGGAATTGATCAAACTTCTGATATCCACGCCAACGGCTGCTACCAGCGAATCTTTCGATTGGTAGCTTTTCGTCTAGAGCCTTTCCAAGATCTAAACTTCCTGTTTGAGCCATCTTTAGAATAACATTAGCTTGTTCTTTGAAATCGAGCTGCTTGAATGAAGCCCATTTCATACCATAATTTTTTAGTGATCTAACAAAAGCAGTGTTAAGTCTATTACATCCTCGACAAGAATTTGCTGTCTTTGGCACCCAAATAAATGAGGCATAGACGCTATGTTTCTTATTTGGTACAAACTGAACTTTGAAATTATATTCTTGCAGGCATTCCCAACAGATACCGTCCTGCCCCTTGCCACTGGCTGATTTAGCTAAATCAGTTTTATGACCACCACAGGCTGGACATACTTCACCTAGTCTAATGCCCTTTTCTGATAGTTTTTGTAACATTAGTGGAGTGATCTTAACAGAAGCACCGACAGGTACATTAGGTAGTGTAGTTCCACCACCTTCACCGCCTGCCATGCCTGCTTCTTCTGGTCCACCGAGACCAGCCATTTCTTCGTCACCTAGTCCGAACCCACCGCCTGCACCTTCTTCTTCGACTTCTACAATGGTGTCAGGCCATTTCTTAACATTTAGAGAAACCTGTACATCCCATTCAGCGCCGCATGAATTACAGCGAGCTTCACCATTATCTATATCTACGTCTTCGCTACCATCGACGGGACAGATTGATCCAGGTGGCTTAGGTTCTCCAGCACCGCCTTCTTCTCCCATGTCTTCGTCAAGTGGATCAGCACTAAGAGATTCCATAGGAGGAGCGCCCATATCACCACCTCCCATAGGAGGTGCAGGATTGCCCATTTCGGCTCCTGCTGCTGGTGGTGCTCCACCGCCACCGCCCATTTGGGCTTCTTTAGTGGAGGCTTCTTTGGTCATCTCTTGGCCTGATACATTTTTGTCTTCTGCTTCTTTGGCCATTTCTCGACGTTTTTCTGCTCTAGTTTCTAAATCTTCTTTATCAAACGATGCATCTCTCATTTTAATTCTGAATACGCCATTAGCTTTATCTACGTCCATTGCATTTGGTACTAGCGAAAGATTTTCTTTGCCCGCATTCTTCAGTATTACCGAAGTCGCCAATTCTGCCGCTGCTTTGGCAAATTCTTCTTTGTCATCTATACTGGCTGATACTTCGCTAATTGCTCCTTCGTACTGATACCATCCGTCATCGGCTTGACCTTCAACGAGTGGTTTATTGTGCTCTCCAGCCAATACTTGTTTGAAGATAGATACATTGTCTGATTCTTCTGCCTTTGCTGTTTTGTTGGTTAGAATATCATTGACTGATTCATCAATTTTGGATTGTAGATCACCGTCCATCAAAGCCACTAGGCCATCAACCACAAAACTTGGGTTGTATGCCATTTTGGCTAGTTGTGTCACAAGCATATCTGCAATCAACAAATCTGAATGATCTGGTGAGGATACATTGGCTGATTTGGACTGGAAATACTGTGCCTTAGCAACCATTTGATTAATGACTCTTATTTCATGTTCTAATCCAGCATATCTTTTTAGTGTATTTGCCAACACAGGATATTTTGTTGGATGAGAAATGAGTTGCTTTATAATACTAGACAGTTTTTCTGGTGTTGCGCCTGCTGCTAGAACTGTATTTCCCATAGCCTTGAGGGCTTCTTTCATAATTTTGTCAGCAATTTCAGCTGTCAAACGTGACAATTCGCCATCTTGTTGAGTCAGCTGATCTTTGCCTTCGGTAATAGTTAATGGTTCTGTCCAACTGTGATGTTTGAGTAATTCAGCGAGTTGTTTTTCACCGATTACTTTCCATTGAGCATCGACGTCACCATCATACTTCGAGCCCATTTCATTTCTATCTGAAGCAGGCACTTCTGTATAGTTGCTAAGACCTTCATCAAATTGACTTTCGGTAACTTGATTACGGTCTTCTTGTCTGTGATCATGTACACGGTCTTTGCCGTAGAATGTACTGTTCTCATCTTTTAGTTGAGCTTCAGTAATTTCATCATAGGTTCCAGGTCTTTGACCATGTTCTGGAAGTTGTTTTTGAGTAGTATTTGTGTAATAGTCTTGCTCTCTAGGATGCAAAGGTACTTTTTGATCATTGAATTGCTTCTCTGTGACCATCTGATGAGTATCACCATCCTGAGTTGCATGAGCTGCTTCTTTATCAGTAGAAGCTTTTTTATTTTGTTCGTAAGTGTTTATATCGAAACTATTTACGAATTCGTCAAGAACTTCTTGAGCTGCTTCATGAGGATTTTCGCTGATCAAAGATATTTGATCATCATCTAGCGAAGCCACTCTAATAAGTCCGATTTCATCGCCTTTGTATAGTTGTTTGATATCATTTTTACTCATTACAACTTTGAAATCGCCTTTAACGGCTTCAACTTGTGTCATGACGCTAGAACTAGCTTTTTTGGATAAGCGTCGTAACCCTTGTATAAGTCCTGATCTTTTACTAGGTTCCATGAGTTATTTCTCCTAAATAAGTCATCACAACACATTGCTAGACAACATGTGTGCGGAGTATCGCGAATACTTTAATCCCTTCCCAATTAGTAATTTTTGGGAGTAATACCTTTATTTTTTGTTAAATTGTGTGTCTATTTTGAAATCGAGGTCTATAGATTTGCATTTTCCAAGTTCAAAACCAAATTCAATAAAACTCTTCTGTTCTGTTTTCGACTCTATTTTTTCAAACATATTCTCAGATAATTTCTCAAATTTAATCTCTTTACTAGCTGCTGGACCCGTCACTGTTCCTGCTGAACCTGCTGGTCCAGTTGTGATATTCCCTGTAGGCATTTCCCCTGGTGTTTGAACATTAGTCATTCCAGCCTCTGGTTGACCATTTTGTGTTGGATCTTGACCCTCTTGACCAGGAATAGCACTAGGAGATTGTAATTTGCCATACCCTTGTTGAACCAGCTCATCTGTAACAGCCTGTAGATCAGCCAATACCTTCACTAGATCACTCAAAAATTCCAAATCTAATTGATCTTTCTGCTGTAACATGGATTGTGACACAGAAGTTACTTTATCAATAGCTTCTTGCAAATCGTTAATTTCTTGTTGTCCTGCTATCTTAATGCAGGATTGATCAGTACATGTCAGAGGTATTTCTGAAGCAGCTTTGAGCAGTCTGGGTAGTGCTTCAGCAATTCGTGCAACTTTCGCCAAAAAGACAGAAGGATCAATGACTTCTTCAACTCCACAAGTATCACAAGCGGGATTAACTACAAAACTATTCTCAATGAATTTGACTCCGAAGTTATATTCAAAAGCCTTGCCATTATAAGAATACTTGTTGCCTTCTTTCTTAGTAGATGAACAAATAGGACATTTATCTTCTTTGCCCATTTTATGATAATTACATTTCTGAGACCTAGCAGTGATATCTCTGGTCTTACGCTCTCGTATACAAGAGCAGTATTGATCTGGCGTTTCTGCATAATTATGACAAACCGAGCACAACGAGTATTGGACTTGACAGCCCATTGAAGTGCCCACGATATACTGTTCTTTAATTCCACGAGCTAATTGTGGATAAGCTTCAGCATCGACGCGAGCGATGATCATAATGCCATTTTTTTCACCACTCCACCAAGAGTGTACAACTTTACCACGAGCTTGATTGATATCTTGATTTTGATGATTGGTAAATATAGGTACGCCCACAAAACTAGAAGTGGCTTTTTTCAATTCATTTTGAGAGAAGTAATCACCATTATCATTCATTTCGTCTGCTTTGATAGCAAAGCATTTGACGAATAGAGAATCTGGATGTGATTTGATTTCTGCTTCCAGGTCGAATGTTTTTACTGGGGCTTCGTTGTTACCGTCAGATTCTATAGAAGCTGTCACGATGAATGGTTTAACTTCTAATTTCTGATCGACATAGAAGGTATCTTTGCTAAATTTAGGTGCATTTAGCGGTTGAATATCTATGAAGCCTGTAAACTCTGCTCTTTTTTCAAACATTCTTGTCCTTTAAGGTATCTCAGAACGTAGTCTACTTTATTGGCTACGTCCTTTTCTCCGTGATCATCTAACTTATTAGCTATAGTCACCAGTCTATCTATTACGGAAGCTGGACGTAGTTTTCCTGTCATTACATCTGGTCCGTGTCTAATTAATCTTCGTTGACCTTTATCCTTGCCAATGAAATCAGGTGTTCCAGTATCCATTTCCATAGGCTTGGCCATTTCTTTCTGCGGTTCCATCGGTTGTTCGGGGAAATTGTAGGTATACTGCTCTGCCCCAGGAGCTGTAACCGACTCCTCTTCAATGCCTTGGACAGGCATCAAGAAGCCTTCTTGAGGAACAGTAGCTGGTTGATCAGGATCGAAGGCAGAGATTTCTTCTTGAACCTCTTCTTCTTGAGTTTCTGTAGCATCATCTTCCGATATATGTCCTGATTCAAAACGATATACTTCACCTTCCGATGTTTTGTAGACCACAGCATTTTGCAAAGATACTTCTGCTCCTTCTGCTTTGATCTGATCTCTTGTCCCTGCAATAACTTTCTTTACATCTCGTTGGAGTTGTTCCATATTAATATTGATTTCAGGAATAACGTCTCCAACTTCTTCTTCCAACATCGGAAATCTAGAATGCAAAGCATCTACTATTTCATTCCACGAATTACTGGCTGCTCTCTTCTGAAAAACTGCCGTACCAAAATCAGGATGTTCCTCTGATGCAATTGCCGAAGATGCACCCAGCCAGAATGTCATATGTTCTGAAAATAGAATTGCTGGACTTTGTGGAGTGATACCAGGAGCAATCATATCTTCCTGTTGCTGTTGTTCATCTGGAGAAATCAAACTAGGAGTTGGTTGTCTAACAGGTATATTCTGATATGGTCCTGGCATTTTAGCTTGTTGTTTTTGCTGTTTGTATGCTCGTTCTGCGTCAGGCGTACCAAGAAAATCTTTTACCGATGCATCGTATGCATACTTGATAGACAACAATATTTCTCCACCACCACCGACACCTCCTGAGGTTGCAAGATTTTGTCCATACCGAGTGATAGTTTGCTCGTCACCAGTTTTCTCATTCTTGATCGTGACAGTACCTTTGCATGACTTATGAGTTAACGCGGATAAAAAATCCATCATCTTGGAAACCCAATATCCGTAGGTTTGTAGGTACTTAAATGTTTGAGGATCTACATTTAAAGGTTTGCTAAGTTTACTTTTGTCTTCGCTATAGTATTCTTGACCAGTACTCTTATCAATTCTTTTAGTCTGTTGTGTTTGTACCCAACTTTGATAGTCTTGTGGAGTTTGATGCTTTTGTAGATTGCGTTGAAAGACTTCGGCTCCGAAAAACCCTTTATCAATCAATTCAAACATTTGAGCGAATTCCTCAGACATATACTGATCTGCTGCTTGTGGATTATTTTGTCTGTCTTGAAAAACATTCCTCAAATTTGCCCAAGACGCTTGAGCCCACTCACCATATTTTTTAGCCATTTGAGCGACTGCTGGTCCCAGTTTAGCAGAGTGTCCACCTCCCATGTTGCAACTTTTGATGTCAAAGGCAACAGGGTGTCTAGGGTCTAATACCTCTCCTTCTGCATGTAATCTCGCAACATCTTTCTCGGCTACTTTACGTAAAGGAGGCAATCCAATAGTTGTTTGTCCTTGTCCCGATAATTCGTTTATTGTTGAATCACTAATGCCATCAGCGTTGTATTTGATCTTATGCGTTGGATCAGTAAAGGTATTAGGATCTGCTATTTGCACAGCTCCCTGTTGTCTGTTTTTAGGGGCAGGTTGCGTTGTGTGCATTAATAGTCTTTGTAGACTATCCGTACCAAAGTATTTGTAGTCCAGAGCCATTGCCTTAGGATTAGGCTTAGTTCCCTTTGATCTGCCTTTCATCAACAGACCCATATAGTTTACTAACTTAAACCTATCTTGGTCGGCTACGTCGTCCGCAAAGACAGGTTGATTTTCTATAAAGGTTGCTACGCTAGGAATTTTCTTTCCTTCTTTACCTGATTGCCACATCCATTCTTTAGGAGCGATGCTTTCCATCTCTTTAAACATTCGTACCATTTTGATATAGCGAATTTGCCATTCAGCTCTTATTTTAGCCTTTTGATCACGATTCATATCGTAACCTTTTTCGGACAGTTGAATAATTCTGTCACGTACATGTCCTAATATCTCTTGTCTCAGAGATTCTGTATTCAGTGTATATCCAGCTATTATTTTATAGAACAGACATCTGACCAAAATAGAATGACTCGTAAATAATTTGACATCATCATTGCCAAAAGTCAGAGGTTTTGACCTATTAGAGAGAGTAATTGCTTGCCATCTCTGATTTCTCTTTTGTCTGTTAAAGTCCTCAAGTTGTCCTGCTACACCACGCAATGGGTTTGGAGCCTGTTGTCCATTTATCTGTAGTGGCTCTCTTGAGAAGTGAATCAAATGTTTTGTAACTGGATCAGAACTCATATCCAAGTCCATGGCATTATAATATGGAAGCAATGGCATTCGCAGTTGTTCCATATCTTTAATAAATTCATGGATCTCGAATTTTGGATCAACATCGTTGTTTAATTCTTCTATAAGTGTTTTTGCTTTAGCCTCTTCTGGGCCACCGTTAGAAGGAAGGATAGTCCTTTTCCATGCCCATCTAAAGTACAGTGATCCGTTTTGTGCTCCAGCAGCTTTAGGAAATCCTGGTATTTGCATTGTTGATTGGTCAACAGACAGATCGATGCGTTTTGTAGCTGTTTCTGCCAATTGAGGCACAATGACAGTACGTTTAGTGGCTCGTGCTTCTGGTTGTCCACTTTCTGAGAATTCTGGTGATAATGCAGCGGTTCTTTCTTTCATGAATGCTGCAAAAGTATTTTGTATCTCTTCTTTGATCTGGTCTATCTTTTTACCTGTGGGTCGTTCGAAGACTCTGAAGTTGACTTCGGAGTGGTTATAGTCTTTATCACCAACCCAATAGGACATACCTTCTTTTTGTAAAGCAGCTTCTTTGTATCGGTCTACTTTTTGGTTAGCTTCTTTTAAAAGTTGTTGTTTGATATCGTCCATTACATACTTCCTGTTGCTCTACAATCAGGACATTTCCATTGTCTGTTGCGTACAATTACATCAGTTGATGCACAATCACGACATTGCAATTTCCCTGGTTGTTCATGAATAGGGTCTGAGCAAGGACTCCAAACATACGTCCCAATTGAAAAATCTGGGACTCTGATATATCCATCAACACATGCCCTTGAAGGACATCTATTTTCTCTGGGTGGTCCAGGTCTGGCTTGGGATGTTTTAATTAGCCAATTCATTTTACGTGACTAGGTATATTTATAGCTGCTAAATCCTCTTTGCGATATTGTCCTGCTTCCTGTGGGAATTTGACTCCCCACATTTCTGTAGCATGTGATAAAGCAGAGCGAAGTGCTGGAAAATATTTACCAGAGGGAGAATAGGCTTTCTTCTTTGGATCTTTGGGCATCTTTTTAATACCCGCGAAAAAAGATTTACCATATCGCTCAGACATGGCAGGACCGACTACGACATAATAAGGATGACCTGTTGTATGATCAAACCCTTCCCATCGGTAATAAGATCCAGGCAATTTCTTTTCGAAAAACTTTTTAACGTCTTTAGATTTTTTGCCGTAGAACTCTTCCCACTTTATGCCTCGTTCTTTAATTCTCTTTCGTGCCGCTATAATTGTTTTCATTGTTCGCTCGAATTAAATTGTATCTCATGCAAATGTATACCTCTTTGATTATATTTGACGTAATCTCTTTCAAATCCTGCCAACTTCTCATTCTTATCTAAAGTAAATAACTGTACATCTCCATTGTCTTTAGAAGCCGTTTTGCCTCCACCACCCACATGTTTATGTAGTTTCTGTATATAACTACTAATGGTCTCTTGCACCGATTGTGGTGCATCCTCAATAACTTTGTCATCAAATCTTAAAACAGTCCAACCACGCTGAGCAAGCATCGTATCTCTTTTTTGATCATCTTCAACTTGCTCTTGACTACTATGCCATACTTCTCCGTCTGTTTCCACGCCCATTTTGATATGTGGTATAGCGAAATCTAAAGTGTATGGTTTAGCTCCTGTAGGATTTTGTATGGGATATTGCATCATGATTTTATCCACACCAATTCCTAAGTTGTTAGAAACCTCACTGAGCAATTGAGCCATAGTTTGCTCAATTGTAGTCAACATAATAGGCTGCGATGGCTGCATCATCTCTTCATCCCCACCACCAGCTTTTTTGCCCTTCTTCAATACCTTGCCACCCGCACCTCCTGCACCTCCGCCTCCCATTGGAGCCATAGCACCTGGCATACCACCACCGCCCATCATCTCTCCACCAGGCATTCCGCCCATACCTCCGTCCATACCACCACCTGGCATGCCACCCATCATGTCGCCACCAGGCATACCACCACCAGCACCGCCCATAGGCATGCCACCAGCACCAGCAGGTTGACCCATCTGAGCACCACCAGGACCACCTTGAGCCATTTCGAAGCGTTTTCGCTTAACTTCCTGATCGTAATCCAAATCTAATTCTTCAAGAAGTGTTTGAGTAGAGATAGTACCTTTATCATGAAGTTGCATGATAAGTTGATACCACTGAGTTTTATCTTTAAGATTTAGATCATTCCATTTAATCTTGGGATAGAGATAAACGATGTCGCCGATTTCTTCTGATTCTTCATGATCGATGAAGCCTTGCATTTCTGCTATAGGTTTGAAGATTCTTTCCTGACACCAATCGGCTAGGGTGTGTCTCCATGATTCGATACGACGTATCAATGTTTCAACACCAACCTGTGCGCTTTGATATCCTGAATTTCCACTAATCATCAACTTACCATTGCGTTCTGTGACAATAAAACCATTTGGTACAGTAACGCACCATACTCTGCCTTTGTAATGTTCCTTGGTGATAGTCTTGTGTTTTTTGGACTCAAGAGTAATTTTGCTAAGGAACAGTGGTTCTGGATTGAGATCATAATCTGAGAAAGTAATCTCATAAATCTTGCGTTTGCGGAATCGTGGGAAGTAACCACATTTCAGGGCAATTTCCATGACATCATCACGAAGCTGCATGCTCTTGGTATAGTATGTATAGTATTTCTTTGGTCCGTGCTTGTCCCTGGTCCGTAATGACCCGTCTCCATTGATGAGATAGCCCAGGAATATCTCAAGGTCTTTCTTTGGCAAGTCTTTGATTTCTTGAGGAACTCGTTTGTTGTGGCTCAAAACTCCACACCATTCTGTCATAAACTTAGCAAATTTCTTGTTATGGATAGCAAAACCATGTCGAGTCTTGCTAATCTTGATACTACATTCTTTTCTCAGTGTGCATAGATCTTCCCATCCCTTCCCTTTCTCTGTTTGGGCAATCTGTACACTCATTGGGTCTCCGTATGTGCTTCTTTCTTTGCGAGTCTCCTTTTGGATATGGCCTTCTGACACATAATAAGCAGCTATTTTCAGCATATCACCCATGCAAATATATACGCCGTCAATTCTCTGCGGCAATGGCGTTCGTTGGTACTTTTCTATCCATCCAATCGTTTTTATGAATTTAGCTCTGTCTCTTACTTTATCAGCAGTGTCTACAATCCACTCATCATGGTCGCGCTTTTGGTACAGCATTTTGTGGTTTGGAGTACACATGAAGTCTATACGGTCAGTTTGGAAATGGATTAAATCGTCATCATAATCATAAACGTGAATATCTGTTGGCTTCTGGTATTCTAAGGCTCCAGTATTTTTGTTATATGTGGCAATTTCATCGTCTTCGCTAATTTGGTCAAGGTTTTTAAATCCATTCTTTGTGAGCATTCTATCTTTTTCAGGAATACACATTTCGCCGTTAAGCAACGCCTGATTAAGCATGAAGCCATCGAGTATCTCTTTGCCTACCCACTCCATCTCTTGTGTAATTTGTAGAACCTTACCAGTCGTACCATACCATTCATACTCGAAATTGTGGTGAGTTACGATAGTCATGTTCGGATCATTAGCCACATTGGCCAATTGGTTCTGAACATCTGCAATATCTGCGGAACTTGCAGGACGGTTGTCGCTACCAATTTTGACCACTCTCACAGGTATGATCAATCTTTCCGCGACAATCCAGTTAGCAGTCATCATCTTAGTCTTATAGGCTAAGGTCGTGAATAATCTACGTATCAAACTTGTACCATAAGTACCATAAGGTACTGGCATGTGTTTAAGATGAGACATAGTACGATTAGATAGTGGTATAGGTTTATTCTGAGCGACTAATTCTTTGACAGCTTCGGGTATGCGGTCATAGACGATTTTAGGTTGTTTGTAGAATACGATACGTTTCAATTCTTCGTCAGGGACCATGACAATGGCTGGCTCATCAGCCAAGACATTTTGTTGTACCTCAATCCAATCAGGGTTGAGGATGATCATTCGTTTAACATTACCGCCTGGATGGTTGCATATTTCACCGTGTCCATCAACTCCTGAGCCTTTGCATTGTTTACATTCTATGTCTGTATGTACAAATACATCTCCCATCATGAAATATTCAGATGAGATCATTTTAAATTGCTCGTTGAGTTTAAGTTTGTCTACAACTTTGTGCTTAAAGAACTTCATAACCTTACGGCTCTTGCATTCCAAGCTGAAATTATTCATCGGAAAGCGGCTATAAAAATCTATAGCTGCTGCAACCTTAGGATCACTCTCGAAGAAAAAACGACAGTTACTAGTAACATATCCACTTGCTACAAAACTTCTCTCTGGATCAATCTGCAAATCATATCCTGGGCCTGTATATAAGAACTGCTTGATACTCTCAATAGGTTGAGCGAGATAGTTTACACCATCTTCTTCATAAAAGAACCTCAACTCACGGATATTAGCAGGCTCAAAATCATCAGGAATCTTATCACTACGCATGTACGGCTTGAGCTTCAGAATATCAGTCTGAGGAATGAATAAACGGTAACACCATTTACTGTTGGTTTCGTAATGATCGCCATATAAAGGATAACGACCCAATGAAGCTCTGATACCGACAGAGAGAAGGAGCCAGTACAGTTGGTCTGCCATGTCGCAGGAATAGTTATTGGCGAGTAGTTTACCTTCTTGTTTAGAAAATGAACCATCGCCGGCAAAGTAACCACCTAATACATGTAGACGGGATTCACGATCTAGTTCGAAAACATCTGACCTGAAGCGCTTTTCGGTATGTTTGCCAGTAATATATGAATCGAAAAATTCTATAGCTGTTGTGGTACAAGCATTGATTCTCCATCCATTGCCCTCGCCATGTTTTTTTGAACTGATAATTCCATATCTTTCACACCTATCAGAATAAAATCTATTTTCCAAACATTTTTCTAAGACATGTCGATGAGATTCATTCTTATCCATTGTAAAAGCGACACATTTTCCAATCGTACCATCAGCAATACACAGTCCTACCATCCATGCGTCATTGGAACATATACTCTTTTTACCAACAGCAGGAACTGGAGCCAAGAGATAATCTTTCACATCAACATTCTGAGCTTCTTTTCTACCAATGATCTGTTCTGGGAACTGTATTTCTGGTTTATCACCACCTTTAGGAATGCCCTTGGATCTTTTATATGCCCTATCTGCTTCTAATTTCTTTTTGTGTCTGTATGTTTTTCCATGCAATATAATCATTGGATGTTCTTCAGATACTTCTACAGTTCTCCAGTAGCCATACGCATGAAGAGCGAAACATCGTTTGTCTTTGCATTCTCTAACTGAAAATCTTCTCGGTTTCCTAAACTTGCCTTTACCAGCTAGGATTTGTTCTGATTCAATGTTATCGTAGAGAAGTCCACCTGTTAGAGTATCTTCAATTGCTTCTTTGGATTGGAAGTCTAGGTCAGCAATGAGTTTATAGGTGAAATTATTAGTTAAAATCTCACATGATTTAAGCAAGTTCCACTGATAAATTTCTCTTCTCTTAGATGCTATTTGCCAGTTTTGTGGTGTGTGTAACGGACTAAACCACATAGGCTGAGTCATCATGTTACTCACGCCCGTAGCCTGAGACATTCTAGTAAACCACGGATCAGGGACATGAGCTATTTGACTTGCACCGTATCTCATGCCACCAGAGTTGACTTCTAGATCTTCTATACGTTTCTGTTGAGCCATTTTAGGCGGAAGATGTTCCCCTTCATAGGGATTGTTCATCTTTAATGGCTGATTCCATTCAGGATCATCAGGAAGGATGATGTTTGACATTTGCTAATTCTCCATGCATAACGATTTTGAGGCATTATCTACGTCTCTTTGCTTGTCTTCTTTCAATTTCAAGAGTATGCGTATATCGCCTCTGCTTCTGTTCATTATACATTTTTCGCTATGATCCAGGCACTCTATGAAGTTCTGGACAGCTTCTTCAGGGTCATCATCGTCATGTAGGAAGAGTTGCATCAAATTAGGATGATGCTCTCCTAAGAAGTGATTTGCATGTTTATGTCTGTTTAAATTGAAAGCAGCAGGAGCCAATTCTGCTGGTCCTGCTTTTGCTTCTGGAGCGGCATTAGTCGCGCCAGGAGTATACCCAGGAAGAGGAGGAAGTGTTTTGCCTTTTTCGGCACATTCTGGAGAACAGAAAGTTCTGCCAGTTCGTTCGTCTTTGAGACCACCACCTGCAACCCATTGCCCACAACCTCCGCAGTTATATTTACCTACGCCTTCAGGTACGTATCGGAAGTTTTGATTTCTATACATATATTCTTGTATGCGTCTTGGTATGTTCTGAACACCTTGCATTACAGCGCCCAGCGGGTTTTCTGCGAAATTTTTACCGAAGTTATAACCTTCTTGTACTGAGCGATTGAAGTCAGAAAGACCTCTTGAAAGGTTCTGTAAGGCTCCTTGGCCCTCTATGTTTTTTTTTTAGAAGCTTGCAGATTGAAACCCGACTTCTTCTTGTTTGGCTTTCGGTATTTTTTCTCTACAGGTTCGATAGGTTTGCCGTCTTCTACCACAGGAGCTATTGCTCCACCCTGAGCGTCTTTAGGAGTGAATGCGAAAACGGTCTTCTCGACGCTTCCATCTATTGTATCTTCAGAAGCATTCTTATTGGTATGCTTTTCTTGTATCTCTACAGCGAGTTGTTTGCGCTCTACTTTTACTATATTGTCATTCTCTACTTTGGCAGCTTCTTTAGTGTCAGAAGTTTTAAAATTCTTTAGATTGAAACCACTAGCAATTTTAGGATTATTTTCTTGCTTGTTTTTATTAGTGTATTGCACTAGTTGATGTCCACTAGCTGTTTCTCTTCTATCTCTCTCTTTTTGTCCTACTTGCATATTGTTTTGATCTACATCTTTTGACCAATTGAAGGGTTGTCCAGTATTGGTATCAGGACGATAACCACGTTTGTCGCCTTCTTTATTTCGCATGTCTTGCATGCGGGCTTCTAAATTACCTTGTGATGCTGGACGTGGTTTACGTATCTCTCCAGGTTTGAGCCTCATTTTGTTTTCTTCTGGGACGTTGCGATTGATTTCAAATCTCTTGTTGAGGTATCCACCTACAATATCTCCATCAGCATTAACATACTCTCTAGAGTACTTATCCATAGAATGAGCACGCCAGAGAGCTTCACCACAAATAGTTTTATTGTCGTCTATTACAATTCCGTCTAGACAGTGATGACGACAGATGTATTCTGATACCACATCACCTGATCCAGTTTGACCGCCACCTTTTCCTCTTAGTTTAGGACAGATGCGCTTTTCGGAAGGACCGTATAGAACGTAATGCTGGCCGAATTGATCAGCAGCTGTTTTAGTCATTGTACATGACGCCGTTTTGTTATTTAAAACATGATCAGAAAGATTGAATTTAATAATCCCTTTGGGGTTTGTTTCGCTCATTATGGTCTCCTGAACTTCCTGCCCTTTCATACTTGCGGGAAGGATGTCCCAAATCCTGCCAAGAATACAAACAGCTTTACCTTCATCAATTCGTGGGTCTAAATCCCACATAGTTTCAATAGCACTGTTTACTTCTTCCTCTTGGACATCTCCACGTACTGCACCTAAAATCTCATTAGCTGCTTCACGGTATATATCTGGATCATCAGTCAACAATCTGGGTTGATAAGCAGCGGCAAATTCTCCTCCATTACTAAACTGTTTGCTAGAACTCATTTGTGCAGGATCAGCAACAGCCATTTCAGCTCCCATAGGAGCGGGAGCTGGTGGCATTCCCATTTCTGGCCCCATTTGAGCGGTTTTTTTAGATGCTGCTAAGTTAAATACTTGTGCCTCAGGTGGCCTATTTTTATAGTTTTGCACTAAATTTCTTATTTCTGGCATTATTGTTTGATCGAATTCCTGTCTAGCTTGTAAGTTTACGCTTGGCTCTAAAGACTGCCAAACTTCGTCATTGGCTATTTGGTTTGCAATGTTTTGATAATGACCAGGAGTGGCGACATTTCTCGCATCCAGTTCATTTATCAGCATATTCCAAATAGCTGGACCATCTGAGCCCATTTGTGTTCTGAGAAAATCATCAGCCATTTTTAATGAAGTTACGGACAACAGTTGTTGTCTTTGCTCTTCAAGATTCTCGTCTGGTAATTCCTCTGCTTCTCCTTCACCCCGGAAGGTGTCTTCTGTTTCGCCTACTTCTTGTAATAATGTGCTATTGAACCCACCGAGGCTTCCCTGCTCAACAGCAAGCTCAATAGGGCCTTCGCTATATTGACTATGTTTTCGTAAATTAAACACATCTTAGCTTTTCTTAAGTAGTTTATCAAACCATGCAGAATTACTGGCCATTTTGGTAGCAGGATTTACCTGATTCCATTCGCCCTTAGCCTCTTTAGATTTTTCTGCTCTCTTTTGAGACAATTCAGCTATGTCTTCTCCAACTGTCTTTTCTGGGATATTTTGGAAATCTCGATTCTCACTAAAAATGCTCATAGCATTCAGAGGAAGTTTCTGATCTACAGCTTCTGCTTCAGTAGATGCAGTGCCAGCATTGGTAATGCCCTTATGGATTTGCTCTGGATCAGAGTGTTTATCTTGTAATTCTTGCCATTGAGCTTCTTTCATCGCCAATTTGTGATCTTCTCTGGCTTTCTTTGATTCTTTGATTTTTTCATCACCCATTTGTACTTGAGCCAGTTTTTCCATTGCATCACTGTCCCAAATACTATTTGGATTTCTGATACAACCCATATACTGTCCCGTTTTACCTTCGTTGGCTATTTCTGTATCATAAGTAGCAGAATTTACTCTGGATGATAGTTTTTCTACTAATGACTGTTTATGTGTTCTGGTATCTGAAGAGGGTTCTGCAAATGCTCGGTTAAGGTTATTGCAGTATTTGTTAGCTGCTCTTTCTAGATCTTTGCCACGCAAACCCTCTGTAGCGGATTGAACTGCAAACTTGGCCAAGTCTTCAGCTACAAGATCTATCTTGGATTTATCAGCAGCAAACTCTAATTCTGCGGCAATATATTCTAATTCTTCTTCGCGAATTTGACTAAGTGTATCAGCTGTGGTGGTCGTAAACCAATCACCAAGAGATACATCTGATTGGTCTTTAGTAGCTTTCTTCTTTAAGACAATATCATCACCGAGATTGGCTATTAGGCTCTTAAAAACGTCGTTCTCAAAATTGTGTCCCGATAGTTTCATAACTATATCCTTTAATTTATTGACGGCTGCGGTGGCTGTACTTGTTGTCCTCCACCACCACCGCCACCACCCATAGGTTCTCCAATGGGTGGCCCTTGCGGAGATACTTTCTGTTGCATCTGTTGTGGTGCTGCTGATCTCACTGGTTCTATAATGAATGTCCAGCGATTGCTTGCTTGGTCTCGTTTCTGATCAATCAAAACATAATCATTAGTTAAGACTTCACTGTTCTGTAGAAATCCGCTTAATTCACTAGCGATAGTAGCAAAGTCTCTATGTCCTTGACCTAGACCAGACGCCTGAGCGGCAGCATTCGGGTCAGGTACAGCAGATGGGTCTCCCGCATCAACACCAGGAATTTCATTTTGGTCTTGATTCATGCGAGATTTACTATCGTTCATTGATCTTTGTAAATCGTCTGGATCTTTGGATTCTATCTCAGGAACCATAGCATCTTCAGTGTTTAAACCTATAGCTGCTTTAAACATGTCAATATCATTTAGAATACCGCCATGCCTTAATGGTCCTTGACTTACTTGATCTCTTTTTTTACCAGCAGGAGTAATCATTGTTATCTCCAGATTATCGGTCTTCTACCATATCCAATACATAACTCTCTGGATACATGGTACGCCAGAAATCTTTAAACCAAGTCTTTTCCTCATCGGTCAGATTAGCAAACTTGAGACCTGTTACAGCTTCAACGTACTCAAGCGGATAAGACTTATTGCTTGAGAGTGCTGCAAATAGTTTCATTTTTTCACCTCTGTCTAGTGAAGAAATTTTACGGAAGCCAGATGCTGCTTGAGCTTCAGTCTTTTTGTTCTTACTGGTGACTTTGCCGCCATCAGAAGATTCGCCTTTTTGATAGTTAGGATCGTTGTTGATTAGAATCTTAGGATCTGGATTCTCATCATCTCCAGGGCCAGCTTCAGTATGGTCTTCAGTGACCTTACCAGCGTCATCGCACTCACCCATATCCTTGCCACAATCGGCTTGTTTTGTGGCTACAGAACTGGCTTCTTTGTCTTTCTTCTCTGACTTGCCTTCAGCTTGATCTGACTTGCCTTTAACTGACTCGCCATCCTGATAGCTTTGTCCTGCACCTTCTTCGTTGTCATTATTAATGACTTGACCACGACATTGACCTCTAGGGTCTCCATCGCACTCTGGTTTCGCTTCTCCTGCGGTTTTAACTTCAGAGTTGGTCTCGGCCTTCTTGCTATAATTCTTCTCTAACCACTCTTTGAAAGTAGGTCCGCCGCCAGCTGGATTCACGATTTTGTTCGTGATAAACGGGAAACTCATTGTAATCTCCTTTGCTTTTTATATCAGTACACTACATATTGGACGCAGAGGTACTGTGTCCTCTTATTCATTAGATTAACTTTCCGATGCTTCCTCTATAATTACTTCACCAAAATCTGGAAATTTATGATCTTCTGCTTTTTCTTCTACTTGGTTAATATATTCTTTTATATAGGTTTCAATGTGTTTATCCATAAAATCGCCTAATCTTGAATCAACACCATCTAAAATATCTGCCATTTTAATCATAGTTTCTACCCTGGAACTAGCTTGTATGGGCATCAATTTGCCTTTCTCTTCCTCTGCATCATCTTCATCCCATTCTGGAAAATCGTTCCAGTGATCTATGTTCTCAACATCTTCATCGTCGGGTATAAATTGACTGGGATCAAATACGTCTTGTCCAGTAGGATCTTGCTGCACTGGTGGTCCTGTATTTTGTTGCACTGGTTCTGTATATTGTTGCTCTAAGTCTGGTTCTTGGGCTGTATTAATTTGCTCCTGAGATTCATCTGTCTTGTTTATTAAAGTAGAAAGCATATCTGTCAAAGGGCTCCACTCAGGATTTTGCTGTGCCATAATAAGTAAAATATCAAGAAGAGGCTGCGTTGTGCCTGGATCTAGCTTACTGAACTGCTGAGCAGCTTGCTGGATTGATGGATTGTTTTCCAAGTCAACCATAACATTAGATTGTGGTCTGGCTTCACCAGCAGCAGGACCAGGAACAGGTTGATATCTTTCTGGACCTTGCTCATGCCATTGCTGGAATCTATTACCGAATTCATCCTCAGGAGAGGATGGGACATGGCGTAATGCATCGAATAATCTTCCATGGGCTTCTTCAGCAAACCACGTTGCTTTAGAATCCAACGGATTTTGAATTATTCTACCGACAGCTTGTTTAAGTGTAATAAGTTCTTTATATAGAGAAGAACTCGCACGTTGATCAGCCTGCCACTTGCCTTGAATTGCTGATCGTTGTCTTAGTGCAGACATTTTATTCTTCAACTGTGGAAGTAACTTGCTGAATTTTTCTTCGGATTCTTTGAAACCTTTTAGAAAATCTTTATGTGAGATACGAGGTTCTTCGTCGGACTCTGACATGAATTTAGTTAGTTGTTGTCCAAAGTGATTTACGCTTTGCCACATACTTGGATTAATTTGTTCTATAGCATTGGATACTTTTGGATCTAAATTATAGATTGAGCTTTCTGTTTTTAGTGTTTGTACATGATGTTGTAATTCTGCTGCTGTGTCTTGTATATCTCCGATTATGTCATTTACATGAAACATATCGGAAGACGTTTCTTGGTCTTCTTCCATGGCGGCCTGTTCTTTTTCATCAAACCTTCCGCGCTCTCTGCGTTTCTTATCCCATGAAAATGGATTCATGAGGCTGAAATTAGTAGGTGTTTTTACTCTATCCCACCAACTACGCTGAGGCGCGGCTAACCGAAAAGGGAACTTGGTACTACCAGCCTCCTTCTCGATCACGTTATTTAATGAATACAGACTAACCAATACATCATCTATGCTACTGACATACTCATGATTGTTATGCAATATCTCACTAGTCTCTGCTACCTTATCTATATGAGTTTGTATGTCATTGCTTTCAGCAAGATCCTTAAGATAGTGTAAATGAGCATTCTCAAAACTTTCAGGAACTTCTGATATTACCTGAGCGTATTTGGATGTCCATTCAGTATTATGATAATCTTGACCATCTTGATACTCTTTAAGACAATCTAAAACGATCTCTTGCATAGGTCCATTTGAATCTACTCGTTTCTTTCTAACGCAATTGGACATCGCCCTATTTTGTTTCAAAACATATCCGATAGCTCCAACATATTGAGCTACTTTTTGCAAAGATGATGTTTTGATTAGGTCGTCAACCGCACTAGCGCAAACACTTTTACCTTCTTGGTCAAGCTTGTCTGCTAATCTTATTAGAAGTTCATTAACGTCCATTACTTTCTCCTTGTATCATGCACCTTTCATGATTTCTGATTTAGGCATAAACTGCACACCTTCGTAACGTACTACATTAGGGTGTATATTTCCTATAATAAATGATCGTATATCTCCATTTTCTCCAGCAGTACGGTCGTAGGTCATCAATATTTCATTACCTGTAGTTTGAGCCATCCTTGTAAAATGGGGCTCTACTATCCGTACACCAGCATAAGTACCATGCCTTGTAGTATACTCAAAAGCAATAAGCTCCGCATTGGCAAAAGCATCTGCTACCGCCTCATCTATACCAGCGTAAGGAACTTCTGGTGCTTCTGGTGGTATCCCATAAAATGTTTTTTTATCTGGAGAGATAAGCGGTATTTCGTCCATAAAATCTACTGCCGCAGGATCATCTCTAAAAGGTTCAATACCTCCTAAATCCTCTTCTTCCATGATATCATCGACTAGAGACTCTTCTGGTGCCTGAGGAGCTGGTGCGGGCGGTTGCTGTCGAGGGTCACCCCAATCAACATCTTCGATCTCTTCCATGAAGGATTGTGCAGTTTTGCTAACTATTTTGAGCATCTGTCCCCTTGAATAAAACTTCAAGCTCTTTCTCGTCATCATCTTTGAGGAAATCTATTGAGTCGCCTATTTTGATATTATTATCGTTAAAAAACCCAGCATTAACTTCTAGGGCCATGTCACACACCCCATCACTGCGTATTGCTCTAGTGGAAAGTGGAACTATTTTCTTGATGCCTGTGATTGTCCCGTTCTGTATGAATGCTATATCTAAGGGGATATAAGTATTTTTACCCCAGAAACTAGCTTCTACAACTGTAGGAAACTTAAAGAGCATACCTTGGTCTTCACTCATCTCTTTTCTATGCATCAGTCCTTTAGACAACAAGTAAGGACTATCGGCTAATTCTATTTTTAGTTTTGTCAATTTTTGCTTTCGTGGCACTGGCCGTATTAACTGATAACTTAGCTTTCTCCAATACATTAGTTGCTTTTACTAAAGAAGTGCTTCCTGTTGAAGCGAATACTTCCTTTTCGTCATAATCGTAAATAATACTTTGTCTGTATAGCTCCTCTGTTAAAGCTGTAATTACGCTAGGAGATACATCAATAGTAATATCATATCTAGAATTTTTCTGAACAATATTTATACCAAACTGTCCTTGATTCTCTTTGACCCAATCATCTATGCGGTCATAGTCATTGCCATAAACCCACTCTTTTTGGTCTTCTACACAAGGAACATTTCTACGTTGTTGAGGATCATATTTAAAAACCATTTTGCCACCGTGACCATGAAGCATTTGTTTAGTATGTGAGTCATACCAATAATGATCTTGCTCAACTTTCTTCAGCATTCTCTTGGATCTAGACTTCAAGACTACTTCCATTATGTCTCTTCCTGCATTGGCATAGGTTCTCTACTTTCCATAGCTCTTTCTGGTCTCACGTTATGCTTGCATCTTCCGCAAAGCGAGGATCTTCCTCTGCGTATTGTTTCTGGGTCCAAAGGAGCATCACATATATCACATTGTGTTCCAGCTTTAGGTTCTGGGTTTTCCATAGCTCTTTGTAGCCAAGAAGTCATATGTCTAAGCATTTCGGGGAATTCAAATCTACCAGCAAGTTTTTGACCAGATTCTTTGAGTATATTATTTTGCATAGCCACATAGATTCGTTCGTAGTTAATAGATTCAGAACTTTTCTCTAATGCTGATTTCTCAGTGTAAAGTATGATATTACGAATGACCTGTTTGCCCATATCGGTTATATCCACAGATCTTTTTGTGGCAGAAACCATTACTGAAGGAAAACGAGATTGTGGTGATCTGATAACACCTTTGCTCTTTAATGAAGCGACTTGCATAGGATCTATTTTATCAGGCACAATAAATTTACCATATTCATCTTTATCAGATTTCCATATTTCGTATAGTGATTGTGCTTCTTTATTAGAGATAGGAGATTGGCGCATATTTATAGCCTGCATAGGGAATACATTGAAAAGTATTGATTGGGCTTCTTTATTCATGTATTTAATTCGCCGTGCATATCTGGATCTAGTGGTCGGCCAGGCATTAAATGCTGAGCAACATCTTCTGTTCTTTCTCTCGTTCTGTTCATCAGATCATCATTTTGATCGTTATATACTTGAGACATAGTACCATGTATTTCGCTTATAATACGCTCAGCTGTTTGATCATCAGTTCCTGCTATAGAGAGTGCTTCCTGTGCCAATTGTACTATCTGATTAGTGATTTCTTCTATTTCGTAATCACTCCCTTGCTCGTCCATGATGTCGTAATCATTGGGAGCGCTGCCTTCCCAAGCATTAGTTCTATTATCATCCTGAGGGTCAGGAAACTGTGCTGGTCCTTGTGAATATTGAGCATCCTTCACTTGATTTAACACATTGCCTCTGGTTTTGCCATTTGGTTGTATTTTCATTTTTCTATTCCTTCTAATGATATATGTTCTCTTATGTCTGGATGAAGCAAAATCCTGTCTAGTTTGTATTTTTTTAGCATTTTCAGCCCTTTAGGGCCATCCACATGCAAAATCTTCACCACATCCTTCATAATACGATCCATCGATATTGCAGCAGTCAGAGACTCCAAACTAGCTTTCATGGCATACGACAGCTCTTCAGCTATATGGAATCTATATGTTAGTGCAAACCTAATGGCTCTCAGAGCGGCCAAGGGGTTGTATCTAATCAGCATTTGTGGCGGGAGAAGAGAAGAAATAACTTTGCGATCAAAATCCCTCTGAGCTAAACCAGTAGGATCGTATAGTTGACCATTATGCAAAGAATAGATCATTGAATTGATTGTGAAGTCTCGTCCATAGATATTATTCATTAAAGGCACATTTTCTATGCCTTGTTTCTGCATCCAATCCTTGACTTCCTGATTATGCATATAGGCATTAATACTGTCTCCTTGAAACTCCACTTTCATAGTTCCAAGTTCAGAAGTGTATTGTATCATTGCTGTACCAGTACGATGATAGAATTTAGGAGTTGTATTTAATACTTCCGATGCAAACAAGCCACCTAACTGCAAAGCTTGCTCATGGAAGGAAGAAGCCACATCAACGTCATTTACTTCCCATGGTCGGTTTAGATAAAGGGCTCTACAATAGCCACCTGCTATGAATAGCGATTCGACGGCGTAGAGTTTGACGAAGTGACGGAGTTTTGCAACAATCTCGTCAAGTAAAATCTGTGTATTGGCTTTCTCATGTGTTGCTGGCATTATTTTTAGGGTGAGTAAGGTTGTCTGTCCAATTCTCTCTGGGTTCCTCTAGCTTATTAGTTTTGCAAAAAGTATTTATTAACTCTGCCACAATGCCACATTCATGATGGGCTCCTATAGTAACAGGTTCTTCTCTGGTAGTCAGCCAAGCACCAAAGCCATATATTGCTTCAGAAGCATTCATCTGTTTTAAGACATTACCTCGTGTTTTTCCAACTGCTTGTATTATCATCCCCCGCCACCGTGTTCCATTCCCCACATATACTTGTTCTCTGATTCAATTTTATCTGCAATATTATTCAATCCATCTGCTAAATCCCTTAGGCGGCTTGAAGTACGTTTATAGATAGATTCATTTTGCTGATTAGACATAGCAAATTCTTGAGTCAAACGAGACAACTGTGAACTTGCTTCTTGTAAGTCACGATGAGCACTAGGTTCTTGTACATTTTGGCTAATTATTTTTTTCATATGATTTTATCCAGTTGTCGCTTGCGACGAGTGAGCCAACGCTTATGAGTATACGAGCATTTTCTGCATCCATATCCAGATTTAATATTGTACGGCCTAGACTCAAACTCGTCATCGCACTTTAAGCATTTGAACTTCAGTTTAGTTCTTGCTCCTAAGTATACGTCAGATAAGCATTCCAAACCTATATTATTAGCACTTTCTTTAACTTTTATGAGCCGAGATGTGTAAGCATTAAATTTATTCCAGTCTATAGGAGCGTCTAAAAACTCAATATCGTGGTTTTTCATCTGTTCTTTTGTAAACGACTCCAATTCATCACTCTTATTAACAGTAAAAGGGATATCAATTTTGCATATGCCCTTTTCAATACATCTGGCGTGCTTTTTCAAATCTCTCTTTTTTTGGTCTTCAAGAGAGTTTCCGTCTTGATGCCAATGCGGTATGGTTTGATAGTGCTGAATGCCTTGATACTCAAATGCTAAGTTTAATTCTTCGCAGTATCCGTCTAGCTGTAGTCTATTCTCTAAAACTCTAGAATTGGAAGGGAACTTTTTACCTGTTAGCGTCTCAAATATAAAACGACATTTCTCTTCCGCAATATTAATTGTGCAATGCGGACAACCAGTTCCTTCTCGTATATGAAACGGAGCAGTGTACCATTCGTGCATATTGGGACATCCCCATTTGTGCGGTTTCTTCATTCCTTCATAGGAAGCAGACAGGAACTTAAAGCCTTTCTTTGCCGCTAGTATTTTCATGTCCTTTACTGTCCTTCCAAAGCCAGCACAACTTGGACATCCACTACGATGGTTTTTAATATTAGACCACGTTGCCTTCCAGATATGATTGCATTTTGAACATTGCCATTTATATTTATCATTACATGAAGTATATGCTGTAGACAGTAGTTCAAAACCTCTCTGTTTAGAAAACGCTGACAGGTCGTTGATTGAATACTTTCTGTTCATATTAACCTTAGGGGAGCGTGAGGGTGTGACGACTTTTATATGGTGAATCTTCCTTCATGTCTTCGAAGGAATAAGGGTTGCGGTTCAAATCTTGCCAAATATAATAGTAACCATCTTTAGAATATTCGGGATTGTACCGTACTTGTTCCTTCCTCGCATTTCCTCTTTGCTGAAAATACTCCTCATCCTCAGCCCAAGGCCAGACACGCTCTGCTAAAGGCAGATCCAAATTAGCCCACGGTCCTGAGATTTGGGCTTCTTTGGTTATTTGCATATATTTTGCAACTATCTTATTGCGATATATCTCAGAAGACACCAAACGATGTAACAGACGTATCTTTATATACGCTGTGTTGAATGAAGAAATTAATTGTGGATCAATATGGGAAATATCAAGATTGAATAATCTATGAATTACTTGGGTTATATCGTCCAAGTCCGTAAAAACCTTAGATAATAAAAAAGACTTTTTAACACTATTCAGGAAAAAGATATTATCAATACTGCCCTCATTAGATGATTTGTTTTCGGTAATATCTTCAGCCAATACAGCAGCCTGTTTCCATGATTCCCATAAATGTTTTCTTAATTCATTGATTCCGACGTTGATATGTTCCATACATTCAGATAGAGAATCAGCATTAATAGCTTCGTCTCCTATCTCAAGACTATAATAATTTCCTTTATGAACAATATGATGTGCTTCAAGTTCTTTTTTCAGAAGATCTAGATTCCCTGGCATGCCACTCGCTGTTTTATTATGTTTCCTTGAATTGAACATTTGTATCTTCCAAGACAGCAATTAGTGATCTGACATAATCACGAGGATATATACTTGTAAAATATCTTTTCAAATACTTTTTATTTCTAGGCGACAACTTGGCATATAAACAAACCCACCTATCAGAATCTAGATCGACATATTTATTCATTCAGGAAGTCAACCTCGCTATTTTGTTCAATATTAAGCGTTTCGTCTATATCGGTCTTCTCTACGTCCTTTAACACAGGATGTGCATCTATTCTTTCTTGCTCATGTTTTTTATCTATAAAAGTTGGATCGTCTTTATCTTTTTCAACCACTTCTGGATTTTTCATTTCGTTAATTACTGGATTGTTTGCTGGATTCCAAATTACATGCGCTCTCTTGGGATCTTGAACTTCAGACTGTTTCACAGGAGCTGGATTTTCATCTACGATTACTTTTGGCTCTAACATTTTAGTTGTTACTTCTAGTTCTTCATTGGTCTCAAGAGACTTCACGAAATCCTCAGCTTCCTTTTGTTTGGCCTCTAAGCCTTCAGATTGTTTCTCTTCGAACAAATCGCCCATTTTCACGAATGTTTCAGAGAAATCTGAGTCACTACCAACAATCTGCAATACTCGTATCATCCCCTTGTTGATCGCTTGCTTGATATGAGCATTCTTAAGCTGGCTCTCTTTTAGTTCAAATTCAGCTTTCGGAGGAATCTCTCGGTTTAGCTCTTTAAGACTTATTGGTCGTGAGTGCATATTGAGACATGTCACTTTACGGTCAGTTTTTGCAGCTGTTGGATCACCAATCTTGTCAGAAGCTTGTAGTTCTCCTTCTTTGACAATGAAACCCATATGCAGTGCTGTCTGCACATTTGGATCATATAACTGCTCTTCTGTGACAGGGAAACGCCCGCCTCTTTCCAGCTGTACACCTATGGACGACAAGTCCAAAACACCTTTAATCATCTTCGTACCTTTAATATACATTACATTCTCCTTAATTCAGGCTATCAACATTGAAAGCTCTAGTTCTCACGGACGGACCATAAAGTGTTTTATCCAGATGGCTTTTAATAGAGTCATTCTTGGGCGACTGATTGCCACTTTGATCTATTTTGTGTTTTAAGAATATCTCATTAAACACATCTGAAGTATAGTAAGGATCAGTTTGTACAGGTGTATTCCCTGGTCCTGTTTCATCGTTCGCCGCTTCACCATCATTATACCCAGAACCAACTCCTCTTGCTTTTTGTTGAGTTGGTTCTCTATCCAATCCCATGCCAGCACCTGGATTATTCTGGCGATCATTCGGTCCAAACCCAGTTGGAGATTGAACAGTTTTTTTATCCCTATTGTTGCCTGCGTCTTCTTTTTGTTTGTGAGGATCTTCATTAAACAGTCGTTGCCGAATATCTTTGAAATATTGATCCTGTAAGAGTTGACCACCAGGATACAAAGCAGTAATGTTCTTACTTATGACTGTTTTCATTTCTGCATTAAGTGGTTAGTTCGGGCTATCTTAAGATCGGATATTGTTTTTTGCTCTATGCCAGTGAGTTCTCTTTTGTCATTATTAGCTTCTCGTAAGATAGCAACTATGGCTGTATCAAAATCGATAGCCTTGCCATCTTTCACTGCTGAAGCCACATAATCCATATCCGCAGTAGTAATATTACCAATAAGAGGTTTAATCTTGTTTGATTTGCTTCTATTGGCTTCATTGGTTTTTTGGTCCGTAGACGTTGGCAAGCTGTTTATGCTTTTGAATCTACTAGGATCGTTATTGAGCACAATCTTATCTGCCTGTCCTGTATTCTTCTTCCATTTAGGCAAAGCTCCCGTTTGACCTTTTTCATCGTAAGTATGGGTCCAATTTGATGACTTGTCTGTTTTTAATTCAGATGCTCTGTTTTGTCGAAGTTTCTCTACCAAAGCATTAATAGGAGGAACTGGCAATAAAGAATTATCGCTACGATGAACAACATAACTATCAGCTGTCTCCAATAACTTTTCTATAATCTGAGCATCTTCTTTGCTTTTTTCTGAGTCAGAAATTTCATGTTCATTGCCAGAGATCATTTGCTTCTCAGTGATTTTTTCTGTATCGCCCTTCCAGTCTCTTTCCACTGCTTTTTCAGTTATTTGATGGCCTTCGTTGTCTGAGGGACCAACATTATCATTACGAAGATTCTTCTCGTAGGGAGCTACTTGGGCTATTTTGCGATATTTTTTGCCATTAAACATTGTTGTTCTCCATTAGCTTAACTTACTTAAATTAACTGTGTGCGTCCAAAATCCTTTATTTACTAAGATGCCTCACGGCGGATATAAGCAGTCCACTTACCAACCAAATTTCTTGGACAAGGATTGCCACTGTTGATGCTGATATTGTCCACGCCCGATTTGCCAATTCTGCCCTCCGCTGCTAGTCTGAGGCATATAGACCATCATCCCTTTAGGATAACCAGAAATTGATACATCTGTAGCTTGTCCTATGGCTCCAGCTAAGCTATCACATAAATCATCTGTAGTGATTTGGGCTTCTGCGTCTGGTTGTATTTGGAACCCTGTCGGTCTATATATTTTCTTAAGGCATTTCAGCTCCATTTCGAGCATGGAAGCATATGGTCCCTTGGGAGGCATAGCCAATTGATTATTTACTAGCAAGTGTTCAAGTCTGTCGTATATCTCCATTTTGTATTGTTTTCTAAACGGAGTCACTTTGGTTGGGATTCCTTTGGTCCTGAGTTTTTGAACGCTAGAAGCTTCATTAAAGACATCGTATGTGACCATTCCTATTTTAAACAATCGTGCCAAATTAATGATGTACTCGTCTACTTCAAAAACATTAACTTGCTTTTTAGGAGATGGCTGCCAAACCATCATGTGATCTATGACATAGAGCTTGTATTTTTCTTTTGTCGGTATGCCATTCTTTTCTTTGTATCTCACTCTCTCTTCCATGTGCAAAACTGTTAGAGCATAATTATGACTACTGATCGCAGGATCAAGATGAACATAATAAACGAGTCCTGGTATTCCTTGTATGCGTTGATCTAGTCCTAACTCTCTTCCCATATTAAGGGCATCGTCTATGTATCGGTCAGGAATGAATTTTTCACCAGCTGTACCAGAAAACTCAGCGCCGAATTCCATGCTGAATGCATTGCTATTCATATAAGCATATTCTTCTCTAAGCATTTTCTCCGTGATACCAAGATTAACTTTCCAAGTAGGCAATCTGATCGCTAGTCTTCTCTTAGCTTCATCAGTTGGTGCATCTCTATATAGTTTGTAAAAAATTCCTTCTTCTGCGCGGGGAGAAGAAATACTAATGATCTTTGCATCCAAGACTCTGATATCGTTGCCATCATCATCCTGTCCTACGAGCTTGTTGAATGCAGCCATAGCAGGACCAAGGGCAGAATAAATACGTTCACCTGACATAACGCCAGTAGTATTAAAAGAGGCCACTTCATCTAGAAGCAAACAGTAAACACCCTTTCCAAGCAAAGATGAGCTATTAGAGTGACCAGACTGAATGATCACAGAGCCATCTTTTTTAGATGCTTTGGTTAGACCCTTTTCTACCTTAATGTTGTGTTTTTTGTCTTCTGGAGTAAGAAGATATATTTTGTCACTTTCTACCTTGCCGATTTTAGAAGCAAAATACGGGCTAACCTCTAGTTTACCCTTCATTTCATCAAATAGAATATGAGCTTGTTCGGCAGCAGTAGCAACGGTTAAAATGTTGATGTCAGTACTTGTGTCAATGCCATAATACCTATAAGGGCATCCTCCAGGTATCTCTAGTAGTGTCATTGCTTCATACAAAGCGATTAAAGAAGTCAAGAAGTCTTTTCCTCCACGACGACCAAATACCAATACTAATTCTCTGAATAAGTGGGGGCTGTAGTACTTTGTCAAAACATAATCAAGATTAAGCTCTTTCATAAGCTCAATCTCTTCTTCAGTCAGCTTGATGTCTTCATTGGCTTTTTGGCCCCTATAAAAACATTTTAATGTAATTGTTTGCATGGGATACAGAGTTATACCCCTGCCTGGAAGATCAAGATATTTTTCTGAATTGCAAAATTCTATAATATCTGGAATGTGTCCATAGCCAACAGCATCTACGTTAGATGCTTGTTTTATTTGTTCTACAATATCTGAAAAATCAACAGTTTCTTTTTTCTTAGCCATTATGTAATATTCCCACTAGTAATAATATTTCCTGTTAAATTCGATATACGGGCATAAACGCCGTCTACTTTTATATCATTCAAAGTCAAATATTCATCCACAGATCCACCAGTGAATTCTTTAATATGATCGGACAAACTAACAAAAGCGTCTCTCATCGGCTCTAATGATAGTGCATTAGAAAATATTTGTTCATATGATGATCGTAGATTTCCCACTAAAGCATTTTTACTTACGAAAGCTTCCTCAAAATAAGCGTATGTTTTAATATCAACAGAGACTACAGATGCTACAACTGGGAAAAATGTACTGGCGCTTTCGATGCCTGCGGTTGATGCCAGTGCAAAATAGTCTGCATAAAATTGGAAGCGGTCTGTACTTATTAGTGTCGATGGTGTAGATGACATTTATCTTGCTACAATCAATAATCTAGGATCAACAATTCGATCAGTTAATATACCGCTATCCTCTCCTATAGCCCTCCACCTAACATAAAAAGTCTCAGTTCTTCTTAATCTATAATTCTTAGGAGAGACAAACCTTACCTTTCTTCCGCTGAAATTAGAGGGAAATCCATCAGGGGGCAGTTGTACAAATACAAATGGTTCTGATTCGTACTGCCATCCCACAATAGAGTCTCCAGAAAACACATCTACCTCCAATGGTACAAAATTAGCATTACGAGAGAGATGCAATTGGAAATTTACATTTTCTAAAGTTTGTACTGTGTGATCATATGTAAATGTATAAATCCATTCTCCTTCTGGATAGATAAATGAATCATCGATATCTGGAGAAGTTGTGCTTTTTAACAGTTGTTGTAAGAAAAAGGATATCTTTTCGTCTTGCCTGGTGAGCCATTGTGGCAAGGTTAAACTAGTCGTTTTTAATATGTAGGTTAACCATGACTCTATTGCTCGTGAAAACAAATTGAATTGAACAGTATCATTTTTAAGTTTCTTCCATTTATTTAGTGCATATAGCAATTTAACTTCTTCCGCGATATTTGCAGATGATACATTTTTATCAAGAAGGTCTTGTATGAGACGTGACTGCCTAATTCCCCACGCCAATGCTTCTTCGACTGATCCTTTTGTTTGGACGATGGCGTCATCGTTAGGTGTGGTGGTATCCGCTAAATCTTGATCTGTTGGCAATTCAACAGGAAAGTTAACCACCATCAAAGGATCACCAACTAAGACCATTTTCCAATTGGTATACCTAGAAGCAAACAAAAACGCCTCTCCGATTGTTGCACCTTGATGTAATGTTTGAAAGAAAGGTCTAGGTCTTAACAAAGCATCTTCTTCTGGTGGCGATATTGCACCAGCCGTCGCCGCATAACCTTGTTCTACATTTATAGCAAGATTGACCCATGGATTGCTTTGGCTGAGATCGATGTCTGCCGCGAGATCATCTGCTCCGTAATCATCAGCGTTGTACATAAATACTCTACGTTCGTTTTGGTTTAGAAACAAAGTATGTGAGAATTCAGGTACAAACCATCCCCAATAGAATGAATCATTATTTAGACCTGTGATTGTTGGATCGAGATAAGGAAAACCTATAGGATTCAAATAAGGATCTTGATCAGGCACTATAGCGTCTACAGTTGATACAAACTCTAAACCAAGATTGGGTATTTCAATATCTCTAAAATTACGTAGATCTTGTTCGTATTCAAGTTGATCATCTGTGTCTTTTTTACCATAAGGATCTATATATATTTTGCCAGTCACAAAGATTTGATTATCGACATCTAGGGATCGATTGATCATGCGTATGACAGTTTGCTTATCGGGGCCATCCAAAACAGCTGTGATGTATAGTTGTTCTGAATCTATAGCATCGAAGAATCTAAAGTTTACTCTATTAAAGGTGTGATTGGGTTTTTTGGCCTTTGGAAAGCCCAAACGATGCAATCTACTGGCTATTGAAATAATGTCAGAAGGATCATATGGGTCGTCTCCCTCTTGAAAATATCCATGCGGAATATTGTGCCCAAGTATGATTACCCAAATTTCATGCTGCCCTCCAGAAGTAAATTCATTTCCCAGAGCTGTGAGGGCGTTTGTTAGTGGAGTTTGGATGGTATCGATATAATCTTGCTCTGAGATGAGATTATCGGCAGCGCATGGCAGGGCTATGGCATTATTGGTTGGCAATCCTCTTACTTCACAATAATGTGTAGCCACATCAAAAGAATCCGCATCATTCTCTCGATAGCAGATAACTGCTCGATCAGGAGAGATATTGTGTAATACGGGAGCAAATTTTAATTCACTGGTAATAGCCAACTGTAATCTCCAAGATCAATTATACAATTAATACGATGTTCCTACAAAAACGAGGAAATGTGTGAAAAAAAGGTAAATATAGGGAAATGATAAAGAGATGGATACGGAGGATTTGTAAGCTATTTAAGCGAGAGCCGCAAATTACAATAAAATATCGGCATCATTGGCTGATTGAGACCAATGGTCGATATATGTGGCAAGCGAACATAGACAGATTCTACACATGCATGTGGCATAGACTTAATGAAATCAGCCCACATTCCGAACCAGAGACTGAATTCACCCTCACAGAACGAAAAAGCTATATTTTTAAGATGTGGCTGAAAGAGGTGCCCACTTATCTGAAAATGGGATCTGATTTAGAAGTTGGGTTTAAAGAACAAGTGCAGAAACATCTCAAAACAAACTACGGCTTCGATCCGTACAAAGATGGTAAACAAGTCGATGATACTCCTACCCCCAGACAATTAGCTGATTGGTGGACAATCTAGCCGCATTTGGAATAAGAACAAATTTGACATCGAAGACATCCTGCCTCTGATACCATTGCAACAGTCTGTCCGTTATCTGCACATGAGGGGCATACAATATCTTCAGCTATCTCTAGGCATTCTTCATCGCTAAGGTATTTCTTAAGTACTCGGTTTGCAGCTTTACTAAAACTGTGTAAAGATTCATTGCTCTTGTCTATTTGTTGACATATATATTTGGGAGGTATGCCATGTCTAAGTTCTAGACTAAATCTCCTGGTCTCACAACTGATTTTCGGGTGGATTTTCTTTTCTTCTTCCGCCAAATTGTCTATTAAGACATTTCTTTCTAGATCCAACAAAGAGTAGTGTCTTTTCTTTCGTTTAACAACAACTCCCTTTTCAGGCAAATCAACTCGACCATTAACTGCAAAAATCTCATATGGAACATGTCTGTCGAAATCACCAACAATAATATGCCATTCCAGACCTTCAGCTTTAACTTTGTGGATGCTCGCCAGTACTTCTTTGGGTCTGTCAAAAGACTTAGCAAAACCTACCTTGAAGCTGTCCTTATCAGATGTGTTCAGAACTTGTGTAGTTTTACTGCCGTCTCTATAAATGGTTACTCCTTTGCAGCCGCTCTTCCATGCCCGCATATACGCTTCCTCAACATCTTTAATAGTTGCATCGTTAGGCATGTTGATTGTCTTGGAAATACCACTGTCACAATGAGCCTGAAAAGCGGCTTGCATATCTATATGCTGTTTCCATGTAACTTCACGTTCTGGATTGTCTTTGTCTAATGCACATCTGAAATAAGATTTGTCTGCCTCAATATGAGGCATTTCATACGAACCAGTATTGTTATACATAAAGACTATAGGACTATATATTGGCTCTATAGAACTAGAACATCCTGCAATCAGGGATATCGAACCTGTTGGAGCTATAGAAATGGTTGTTACGTTCCTACGATGACCTAGTTCGTCATGCCGACAATATTTTGGCGTCCCTCTTTCTTTGCCAAGTTGTACTGATTTCTTATGTGCTTCTTTCTCGAAGAACTCAGCCAATTCTTTACCTAGCTTGATAGACTTCGGAGAACCATACGCAATCTTCATTTTCAAAAGCAAATCTGCCCAGCCCATGACGCCTAAGCCAACAGGCCGATTCTGTTTGGCCCACTTAGCAAACTCATCTGTTGGAAACTGGTTGATTTCAATAACATCATCTAGAAACTGTACAGACGTATGAATTGCATTGCGTAGTTTTGTCCAAGCAATTTCTTTGGTTTCTTCATCGTAAAATTTAGATACGGCTATAGAGCCTAAATTACAGCTACCATACGGTGGTAATTGCTGTTCTCCGCAATTCACGGCTACTATTGTTCTAAATTTGCGTATGTTGTGTCTTCTGGAATCAGCAGTTTTAGTAGTTGTTGAATCAGAAGTCCATATACATAAGTTATGATAATCATCTACGGTAATGTTGTAAACGTCATCTGTAATATCTAGGCTTTCCACACTAACTACTTTGTGATTTACACACTGTTCTGAACACATACTATTAGCAAGATCAGTTAAAGATACATAACCACCTTTTCTGTTTATTGTTTGTTGAGAACATATATTGTTAACCATCTCAACCTGTGACGGCTCTTTGCCGTTGTCTATAGTCCAACGAACTATTGCTCCAGCAACCATCTTAGCTGAGGATTTGCAATTTTTTGGCAAGTTGGCAAAAACGCCGTTATCAATTAACTCGTCAGACAAGTTGCAGAAGTTACCAAACCTTGTCCTAATCAGCTCACGAGAACAAATGCCGTCTTCAAAATTCTCCCAAGTAGAGGCAGATGGATAATGATAGTTCATTTCTGTAAACAAACAGGCATTGTCCATGATTTCTTCATTAGAAAGGTCTTGTTGGTTTCCACATTCTTGAGAACAAAACCTAAGACGCTTTGCTATAAAATCCTTGCGTGTAAATTCTTCTCCGCAATGTTCACATGTCTTTGTTACCAATGGAGACTTTAAAACATCATATTTTCCCTCTTTCCAATCTTGTTTTTTGTTCTTTGATTGTTTCAGCTTACTATCTTCATTCCATCCTAATTTTAGTGCCTCAGAAAAACTCTTTAGATAGTCTGTATCTTGACACCTTTCTTTTGTCTTGCTGCCGATTTTGTTTTTGGATTTTTTGGAGTGCTGCCTCCCATACATTCCATTTTTATCTCCTGATGTGGCGGCAGACATATTATCATGATATCTTTGTCTCTCTTCTTCGGTAGCATTAGGATACCAGTGAGTCATTGGATTATTAAACTGCCTATGATACGCAGAGTGTTCGCCATGATCCATTTCTTCTAAGTTATTGATATCATTGTTTTCGCCATTGAAATCTTTGTGATGAATAACACTGCTTGTTTTTATCTTGTCATTAAAAAACTCATAAACCATTCTATGTTCAGATTTCCATGATTTGCCCTGTCCTCTACCTATGCCCCAATATTTACAACTGCCCACAACAAAATTAAACTTTGTCATGCTCATTACAGAATCACCAGACTGTAATTCTTGTGCTTTCTTATGTTCTCTATTTCGCAATACAATTTTATGATCTGGTGTAACAATTATTTCACCACCATCATCAAACTTGACTTTTACCAATTTGACATTTTTACGAGTAAATCTTGGATTGCGACCCCACTTAATATTAATAGCACCAGTCTCAGGATCACAGGAGTACAAAGGTACATCCTTGCCTTCCTCGGCAAGTTGCTTTATAGATACAAAATTACGACCATCGGCCACAGCAACTAGTGTATCTCCATGGAAACATGGGTTCGTAGCTGTAATCTCTTGCTTGCTCCACTGATAAGGAGCATCATTCATGCGGTCGTAGAACAGGAAGCCAGGGTCTCCATTCTTCCAAGCATTTTGTACAATAGCATCAAAGATGTCACGAGCCTTGACTGTGGCGTATACTTTGTCACCAAACACTAGATCAAAGTCTTCGTCAGCCTTGACTTTATTCATGAATTCATCGGTTGCAACCACCGATATATTAAAATTGCTGATAAACTTGTCTAGAACAATATCTAAATGAGCGTGAGTATTTTCTGAAAGTTGGTCATAATGATTGAAAATATCTTCTTTTAGTAATGTCTTTAACGCTCTATCTCTCTGCTTACAAACAATAAACTTCATCACATCTGGATGACTAACACGCAACGTACCCATATTTGCCATACCACGAAAACCAGCTTGTGTAATACTACTCATGGCTTCTGACACCACACGCATATGTTCAATGGGACCACAGGCTTTTGCATGAGTAGAACCAAAAACGGGATCTCCTTCTGGTCTAATCAACGAGAAGTCAACCCCGCATCCACCGCCTCTGCGGGCGATATGCCCGAAGTTGGAGAGATTCTCCATCATTCCTATCCATGAGTCTTCTGGTGACTTGGTTACAAAGCAGGCTAAGAGTCCACCGACATTTGTTCCTGAATTTACAATGCATGGGGAATTAGGTAAGAATTGTGTGTTATATATAAGATTGAAAATTTTCTTCTTGAATTTGTCATCTTCTTTTTTACAGACATGATCAACAATTCTATGGGCTGCACCCTCCCAGTCTTCTGTGGGGTTTCCATCGTCATCTTTACGATAATACCGTTTACGACATATATTTTCAGCGACTTCAGTCAGCAGACTTTGCGACATTCTATTACTCCTTCTTCGATCAAATCAGTTATAAGCACGAAGAGATTTATTTATATTTTACTACCAATTTCCTTTGACAATTTGCTAATTATTAAATGCCTTGGATAATAGCTAGATAGGGTGGATATTCTTATGCTATATAGAGCCCTCTCGCATGGCACGATAGCGCTCTTGTATCTCGACACGTTTCTTTGAAGCTTTTCGTTCTCGTTTATCATCTTTTTTAAGTTGCTTTAATTTAGCTGCTTGTTTGCAACTAATTTTTTTGGAATTGGTAGAAGTATTGTGTGTATTCTTATTTGCCTTTACAAGACGAGCATTAGCGATCTTTTGTGTTCTTTTAAGTTTCTTATCAGTGGCTTTTTTATTCTCATAAGGAGGATGATCTGTAATTAGTATTCCTTCTAAGTGGTCATATTCATGTTGTACAACAAAGGCATCTTGGGAAAACAAGGACATGGTTTTTTCTCTTATATCCTCATACATCCAGTATGGTCCGTTAGCAGATACTTTTATTACAACATCTGACTGTACCTCGGTGTTTAAACTTCTAGTTATTCTGCGTTTGATATTTGGCAAAGACAAACATGACTCTACAGAAGGACACTTGCTATCACTGTTTTTAATCTCTGGATTAACTAAAACAAATGTTCCATGAGATAGTCTTACTACGATCAGTCTTTTAAATATTCCTATTTGAGGAGCAGCTAACCCTAAAGCTGTTGGCGGGAAGCAAGAAAGAACAGCGTCCATATCTTCAGGATAGTCTGTGTTTGTATCAATTGGTTCTGATTTTTGTTTAAGAGCTTCGACATCGGTGATGATTTTGTAGTCTGTCATAGACTAATTATACATCACTTCGTCATGGTTTCCTAAACAAATTGATTGGATTCGCAGACCAAAGAAAGGAATTTCCTTTGTTCTCAAAAGTTTGTACTTTTTTGCTTCGTCTAATAGTGTTTATTATAATGACAAAAATCTCTCCAATGGTTGCAGAAGCGCCCACCAAGATGATTTTATTTTCTGCCAAAAAGGTTAAAAGGCTCGTAAGCATAGTGTGTCTCCTGTTTATAAAAAAACCCACCTTACAAGCCGTCACTTGCAAGATGGGCCGCATGCTGTATAACCCCGCGTAGTTCCGCGTCCGATTCCTAGACGGGGCAGGTAACTTACTCTAGATCTACATTCCAGTAGAGTTCATCTCTCTTGTCCTTCAAGAAGGCATTCCAAGACTTAGGCAGTACCTTCTTGCTAGAAGCAAAGATAGGACTCCACATTGGAACCTTTGGTCTGTGGCCATGCGTTGGCCTCCAGATACCATCAGGATGACGCTTGAGCAAAAACATTCCAGCTTGCTCTGGAGTCCTGCCGCCCTTCTTGCGGTTGCAGGTAGTACAAGCCAAAACGCAGTTTTCGAAATTACTCAGTCCACCTGCCGTAACAGGTAGAATGTGCTCCATCTCTATATCATCCATTCTTGGCTCACAGCCACAGTATTGACACCTGTAGTTGTCCCTTCTCCAAAGGTTCCTACGGTTGAAAGCAACCACTCTCTTTGGATATTGATTGTACTCAGTCGAGACAATAACTTCAGGCGCACGCACCTTGCTCGTCGCTGTTTTGACGTATAGATCGCCATCTTCTACTGGCAGATTTATCCATTCATCTACTGGGTATGGAGTATAGGTTCTTGGACAGATTGCATTCGCTCTTTCTGCGAACATCTTTCCAAAAGCTCCTATAACCGTAGTAGCATCAATAGCTTGCCAGCCCTTGTTTAGGACCAATGTTGGCATTTGTAAGATCATTTTCTACCTCAATCGTCGTATAAGTCCTTGAGAGACTTCTTCTTGCATCTATTATACTTCAAAGCTCGTTGATATTCCTTCCTTAACTTCTCATCCTCTACAGTGGGTTCAAAATTAGAGAATTGAACTATATCATGTTTCTTCTTAGATGTCAAGTAAATAATTGCTTCAGTCAGTCGCATTATGATATTTGTTCCTTTCGCTCATATGTTTGCACCACTCCCGCTCCTTTTTCAAGAGTCTCTTGAATCTTCGTTCTTTAATAGTGTTCCCTATCCATGTAAAAAACTTGTGTAAAAATAATTTGTTTGACATGCATCCTCCGTTATTTGCCTCGAAGAGCTTTAAGTACTTGATGTGTGTTGTCATAGATGTATTTGGATACAGCTATATGAATAGCCTCTTGGTCACATTCCTTACGGAAGGAGTTTAAAGCCATTAGTGTCTTTTCTATAGACAGTTGTCCTTGAGTTATTTCTCTGACAATAACCATAATTTCGTGTTCATCTACTTCGTGGAATATATCTGACAAACATTGCATATACCCAGCTTGGTAGCCTTCTTGTCGGGCTATGTTATTTGTGATGTCATCAGGAGAATTTTTTGTTATTTCGTATTCGACTAACCTAGAAAATAGACGTATAACAATTTCCCCTGTCCACGAAGGATTAATAATAATCGTAGACATCTATTGCTCTCCTAAACGAAGCCCCATTATACTTCTGATATGCATACAAACCTTTAAGTAATTATTATAATTGACTTAGTTGAATCAACAAACAAGTGGTGATTACAACCAAATTCAGCAATATAAAGCACGAAACAATGGTCCAGCCGTATCTCCAATATTTTTTTTGCTCATCAAATCTTTCTTGCCACCGCTCTTCGGCCTCTTTTAGTAAGGTGTGATATTCCAGTTCAGACAGATATACTGTTAGTTCTTCTTCAGTTCTATCCTCAGATGGAGAGTCCTTGACTATTTGATCTACAGTCAGTTGTTCGGCTTCATAATTCAGCACAGTATTAAATCCTTCCAAGCAAAACCCATTTAATTCTTGACCATCGGCTGTCACGCAACTTTTTGATCTTGTTGATTATTATATCTTCATCGCCAAAAGAACCAGTTTTTATTTTGCTGTGCAGCTTCCTCTTAAAAGCCACGACTTCAAACGCCCCCTTGTCGCCTTGTATAGTAACACTCGTTAAGCTTAAGCTGTTTATTCTAGTCGCCAACCTGGCGGCTCGTGAAAGATAATTTCACATTCTACAATAGTATATTTTTATTCTCATTGTTTGTCCTACGATAATGGCTCTAGAAGTTCTAAGCTGGTTTCAATCTCTTCTGGTTTTAGCCAAATGATATAGTCATGAGCATCCTTGATCCAAGGCTTATCGGTATCTGTTTCGGGCTTGAGCAGCTTTCGAACATCTAGTGTGAAATCGGGTAGGATGTATTTAAGTTTAGGATCATAAGAAACGATTCTCAGTATGATTCCTGGTTTGATTCTAGAGAAACTTGTATCAGTGAAAACGTGAGGTATCTTTTCTATACATTCATTAAAATAGGGACCAGGAGAAAATACAATTGGCTTTGCAGTACGCACAAGCGGAAACTTGCCATTTCTGGATTTGCTCCACTCTAGCATACGAGCATCTCGTAAACGATGTGAAGTCTCAAAATTACGAGCTTCCTTTTTCCAGGCTTCTACATCATTATCACCTGACATGCGGGCATTGTATGCGCCGAGGATATACCTCATTCTTTTCTTAGATAATTCTTTTGCAGAGTATACAGAAATATCCTCATTTTCTTGATCATTATAAACTTTGGTGACATCATCCCAATTTTGTGAAAAGACTACAGCACTTAGTCGTTCAAATTTGAACCACTTACGTTCTCTTTCTGTGACTGCTAATTCCTTTTCGATCCATGTGCTGTCTCGTGGATCATAACCCAATTTTTGGATGATGCCGTCAATGCGTTTAATAGAATCTTCTGCCATTTGCTCTATTTCTTTATCTTTAATTTTTTGAGGCACTTGGTAGTTCATTTCTTTGCCAAGAGCCAGAGCTTTAACTTGTAAGTTTATCAGCTCATATTGCAATTTATGGATGAGATCTGGAGTTGATGCATCAATAGGCAAAACCCAAAAACAACTCAGTCCATTTATTTCTTTTCCGTTGTACTCAAAAACAGGTATTTCGTGGGAAACATCTCCGTATATTATACTTCGATACTCTTTAAATATGCCATCATGCTCTACAAATCCAATATCTGTGTCATAGATTATAATGACTTCTTGTTTAGGCTTTAATCGCCTTCGTTTGTGGCCTTCTGTTATATGAGCCATTGAAACATTCGTATCTTTTGTTGCTGCACTCTCGCGCCTAGATTTGGCAAAAAATCATCATCCCGATATTCTTCTATTTCTCGTATAGAATCAAATTCTTCATCATCTGACGTTTTATCGCCACTTTTGTACAGCAAATGCAGTTTATACTTATTATCGTGTTCCTCAACAACTACAGAAGCATAATTGTTTTTCAGATAAATTAGTGCTATTTTTCTATAACGTTCAATCTGTTTATCATCCAGCGCAAAATCTAACATAGCTTGTCCTGCCCAAACCGAAGACCTGTACCTCTGTGACCCGATTATTATAGCCGAATGATAGAGATCAATCAAATCCTTCTAAATTACATAAGTCTATTTGGGCAATATACTCCTCAATTGTGACTATCAGTTCATCTAAAGAATTGACAACGAACACTCCCCTGTATTCACAATATCTTTTAATCTTTTCTTGGCCTTTTACGTCACCATCTAAACAAACAACAACTTGTTTGTCTAGGGCAACTGAGTCACCAAGTTCTAATAGTGTAGACGCTCCATCCCATTGTTCATTAAGATAAAACACAATTACATCACAGCGTTCAATTTGAAAAAGTTCCTTTGCTGCATGGTCAGATTTTTCAAATTCATCATAATCATCATAGCCTTCTACTGTTGGGTCAAAAATAGAAATATCTTGGCTGATTTCATTTTTTAAGGATCGTCGCCATTCTTTACAAGAGATACCTCCTAGATAGACATCGCACATAACTATATCTCCTCTTTTAGATGATTGAGTTGTATTGGACATGCTATAAATGCTTAGGTTCTAAACCTATACTGTCATTGCATTTTGAAAAGTGTACACAGTTTCTACAACGATTCTTAAATCTGCCAGCTCGCTTACGTTCATAGAGATCACATAGTTGATTGAAAGAGACAATGAGTTGTCTTTTGGCACATTTGCCCCGTTTCTTAGATTCGCATATTGGTTTCTTTCTGCGTGCCATTGATCTTTATATTGTCTTATTTGAGGCAAAAACCTGCTAATGAATTGCGTAAGTTATTTATCTACCCATTCTTTTGGATCGACTGCATAACCCAAATCAGACAGAAATTCTGCGATTTTACTCCTAGATATTAGCTTTGGATTAAAGCCGAATAAATATTTAGTGTCTTCTATAAAAAAATGAATTTCTTCCTGATTTTGAGATGATATCCAACACTCTACTTTGGTCTCGCGTTTTAGTTCCATGGTTTATTATACTAATTGTATAATAGAACATGGAACTGTTCGCTATTTTTTCCTGTATATTCTTTTTAGGGACTATTGGATGGGCAATTTACGCCAATAAGGACTTCTGGTAAGTCACTTCTTCTTCTTTCTTTTTCTGATGCTCGCCTTTCTGTTCTTTCTGACATTCATTTTTTGGCGCTTAATCTTTCGTAAGCGTCTGCGCTTCAACCTCTTAGCGCTCACTGGCTTCTTAGGAACAGCTTTTTTCTTGAATAAGCCCAAGAACCATCCGTATGTAAATTTTCTTATCGTAGACCACATGGGGATTGACTCCTAAATCGACATATTAAGAAAACCCTCTTATTGTTCCTGCTGTTATTTGGAATCTATCAATATTTATTTTAATAAGTATATGCTCGCCTTGATCTTGGCCTTTTAAGTTGTGCTAATAGAAAAAATCCATTTTTTTCAAGAATAGGGGTTGCAACCTAAATTAGCCGCGGTATAAGTATTCCAACAGTTAGCAATGGCTGTTTGCTCTTTGAAAAAATAATAACAAGCGAAAGAGTCCCTCCCGCAGGCCGAAAGGTTTGTGGGGATTACTTGGAAGCAAGTAATCAAAAAACTCTCGAAGTACGTGGGAAACTGATGGTTGAATCCAGCGCACTGGATGAATTCTCGGAAGAGACGACCACAGGACAGACGCCAAAACCATTACAATGGCGCGGTCGCATGCAGCGAAAGCAGTTTGGACGAAACATGCAGAATAACCTGTCATGGAGAAGTCACAGGCTGAAAACCTACGTCGGGTATCGGAGTTAGGACGGTGAGGCTATAAAAGAGAACTTAAGAAATTGCGTTTTCTTAAAGCACCACAATCGGATAGAGTAACAAGCTGGTTACGAGGTTGGTTTGCTGTGTGAGCCAATTCCAGCCCATACTTTATTACGCTCCTGGCTACAATGCGGGATAAAGATGATTGTACTGTAGTGACAGTCACCTAAACCCCTCTGTTGGAACAAACAGAGCAAAGATGGTCGCATCCATTATAGCATTGTTGAACCTTGGCTACCTCCAATAGTAGCCCTAGAAACGACGCTGATAACTCAACAGCGAAATCAAAAGGAGCCTCACAGCGGATAGATGGTTACAAGGTACATGGAAGGTAGCGGAGAAATCCGAAGTACGACCATGTTTCGAGTAAACAGAAATAACTGTGAGTGTTATGCCAACAGGTGAGCTTGTGATTAAAATGGTCAGGTTCAAAATGCCTGCCAAGGTGGATTACCTGTTTGGAAAACTACGCCAAAGATAACGGGACTCTGAATTGCATCTTTGTTACCTCTAGTATGCGGAAGCCTTCGGGTGGAAACAAACATATGTGACGAAGAGAGAAAACTCCACCAGGCCCGATCATGGTAATGGAAACATTGTCATGGTCGGGTTTTTTATTGGTCTAACATCGTTATCAATCGTATAATACACTCAAGGAGAATGACATGAATAGACGTGGATTTATTGGTTCAATTGTTGCAGCTGTGTGTGCTTTATTTTTGCCGAAAAAATTATTGGCTTCATCTGAAAAGGGGCAAAGTCTAACAAGACAGGCTCAAAGCCGACTAACACGACATTACCTCACGCTTATGCAGCAGTATGATAAAGGTAATATTAGTGCAAAGACTCTTTTAGAAGAATTAGGATTGGATTACGAAGAGGAAGTTCGCAGAATGAGGAGTGTGCAATGATTTCCAGACGAGCATTTTTTGGTTCTGCGGTCGCTGCGGCTTTACTTCCCCGCGAAATTTTAGCGGCAAATAAATCTATTCTGACTAACGAGGAAATGGCTTTGCACATTGCTTGTCACTATACTCAATTAGTGATTATGTACATAACCACAGTAATTAGATGTGTGACTATAAAAAGTCCTGAAGTTCGCAATAATGTAATTCATATACCAGAAATAATCGATGAACAACAATTTAATGAATTAAACCAATTCGCCACTTCGATAGATCTTTCTGATGTGCGAATTCGTTCGATAGAATGTATAGATCCTAACAAACGAATATCGTCCATCTTCTATAAAGAATCTGGCGGATGGAAAGAATGGATACGCAGGAGTAAATAATGCCTTGGATAGACTGTCAAAAAATAGCGGACAGAATTAACCACTATACTGCGGACTTGGTTCGTAAATTCAACATGAGACCATATGGTGGCGTTGGACTGAATGTAATTACCAATCCATCAGACGCTTCATCAGAATCTTATCTTAAATCTATTCTTGCCGCAGCAAAAGTTGTCAACATAGAAGTACTGAAATGTGATAAAATTGAAGACTGTTCCCCAACTAAAAGCACTATTACATTACAACCAGGACTTAAAACTAAAATATCGTACCGCCAAGACGCAGAAGGCAACGACTCGGACGACGATCTCACTCATATTTCTTGCACTGCTAGAGCTTGCGTTGAAATCATAAAGAGCGTTACTGAAATAGAACACAAGGATGTTGTGATAATAGGCTATGGAAAAAATGTAGGCAAACCACTATCATATCTGTTGATGAGAGAACATGCTGGCAGCGTGACAACGACGCATAAATATACCGAAGATTTGAAACACTATACCAGAATATTCGGAGAAATAGTTATATCGGCAGTCGGTAAAGAGAAATTAGTGACACAAGAAATGATAAGCCCAGATACCGTAATAATTGATGTAGGTATCAATACATCAGATAAGGGCATCGTAGGAGATGTTGATCCTGCTGTCGCAGAGAAAGCGTTCTTAACTCCTGTTCCTGGTGGAGTAGGACCAGTTACTACCGCCCTAATGCTGCGTAACGTCGTTATGTTCTCTCTCTTGGCATACTAATGAAAACCACCAAACCAATCGCCTATGGCATAGTCGGCTCAAGAACATTCAATGACTACGAGTACATGAAATCTGTTCTTAAATGGTACAACATCAGAAAGATAGTCAGCGGCGGCGCTAAGGGAGCAGATAAACTTGCAGAACGATATGCTTTAGAGTATGATATCCCCAATCAAGTATTTGAAGCAGACTGGAACAGACACGGCAAAGCGGCAGGACCAATCAGAAACAAGCAAATCATAGAAGCATGTGAAGAACTGATTGCCTTCCATGATGGGAAATCAAAAGGCACTATGCACTCAATTAAATTCGCCAAACAAAATAATAAACCAGTATACATCTACTGGCCAGAACCAGACGAACTGGAAGGACTAGGATTATGACTCTTTCTGAAATAAGAGCAATTAACCTTGAAACCAAAACACTGAGGGGGTCTGGAGCTGGCATAGCAAGATTCAGACAAATTCTTAAGGATACAGCTGTACCTAATATCAGTGCGATTACTGTGTGCTTTACAGACATTGAAGGCAGATTGCATCTGCTTGACTATGATAAAGATTTCTTACTAGATTCGTATGACAATCTCACTTTTGATGGATCTTCTATACGAGGCTTCACAGATCAGCATGAATCGGACCTAAGACTAGAAATAGATTGGGAAGCTGCCTATTTGATTCCATGGGAAAATCCACGCTACCACGCCATGAGCGGCATGATGCATGCCCACATAGATAAAATTACTGTATTCGGAACTATTTTGGACAGAGATGGAAAACCATATCACTCAGATTTTAGGGCACAACTCAAACAAAAATTAGCCGAGACAGGCACAAAATTCAATGTTGCCGCTGAGATAGAAGGCTTCTTGTTCAAAATGAAAGATGCTGAACAAAAATACAACTATGGCTTCGATGTTGTCAATCATGGTGGTTATTTCAATACTATGCCAGGAGATTCACTCAGAACATTCATTGACACCTCTGCCGCTATTCAACGAGCAGTCGGATTTGAAAATGAAAAGGATCATCCAGAAGTAGCTCCATCTCAATTTGAAACCAACTGGAAGTACTGCGAAGCCCTGATTGCTGCTGACCAGATTCAGCTGTACAAAATTATTAATCGACGGGTTGCGAGAAGCATGGGATATACCGCATGCTTCTTGCCAAAACCAATGGTTGACGTAAACGGCAGCGGCATGCATATCAACATATCTATGTCAGAGGGAGGTAAGAATCTATTCCATAATGATAAGTTCTTATGCGATGGATTAGAAACACATGGGCTATCTGAGTTGGCGTGTAAATTCATTGACGGCATTCTATATTACGCCAAACCATTATGCTTGATCTGCAACTCCAGTGTTAATTCCTACCGCAGACTAGACCCAAAAATGGAAGCACCAAATGAGATTAAAGTATCAGCAGTAGACAGAGGCTCAATGATTCGTATTCCACTGGCAAATGAAAAATCTGCCCGCATAGAAGTTAGAACTGTCTCACCAGATGCCAATCCTTATCTCGTGCTACTGGCTCTAATAGAAGCAGGAACTAGTCAATCATCGTTGGTCTACAAGGATACAAACAAAAAATCTCGCGGAACTTTGCCTCCTGATATCTACCAAGCAATAGCATATTTCAGAGATAGCGATTTCATTTCCGAACTAATGGGACCAGCCGCAGCAAAATTCGCGGACAGAAAAGAATTGTCCGCAGACCGATGCCCTAGAGCACTCGGAACCACCATCAAAGTGCCTGAAATCATCTACCACCACGAAGTCACCAATCAACAACTATGGAATAGGTTTTAAATGGAATTGTCCAAAGAAATACATTATCGACTAGCATTAACACTAGATTTTCTAAGTAGTAACTTCGATGAACACAATAGAGCAATATATGCATATGCCGATAATAAAAAAACCCAAGATCAATGCAATATAGCTAACCATATCGAAGTCGCCTATTTGTTGTTAGGAGGAGGTACATTCCTCTCAGAATCCTACTTACATAAAGCAGGACAGAAAGCACTAGAACTAGCAGACAACTACAGTTTCATAGATGGAGATCATGCCTTCATAATAGACAATCAAATGTCCACAACTAATGCAAACGCATGGATGGCATTAGCGTGCTATAACTCTAATCAGCCACATAGAGCAACAGGATACATTAATGCTGTTTTGTCTGCTATTGAAGAAAAACGTGTCAACTTTCTATACGAACCAGCTTGTCATGAAGACGCCATTAAACAATTCAAATCCTCTCCTCCAGACGAGGGAGTTGTGGCTATGGCACTGCAACGTAGCGATAATCATCAAATGGCCAAAAAGGTTGTTGATATCTTGATACATCGAAAAGTTGCACTTAATGCATATGCAGTTTGGGCAGCTGCCGCAGAAACAGTCACAGACGAAATCAAAAGATATGGCGTACTTATGGTTAAGTATATAAACAAAACTAGAACACCTGCTATGACTAGCCTCATAGCTGCCATGGCAGCTCAAGTTCATATGGCTTACACTAAAATAATCGATAATGACCCGCGCAATCAAGAAATGGAAAAATATACTTGCAAACTGCTGGAACGTGTGGTAGAATTACAAATTGACGACAAGAATACCTACGGATATTCTCCCAAAACATTCAAAGGGGCTTTTGTCAGAAATCAGCATAATCGTGATATTAGACTGGATTTCATAGTCAACGCGGCTAATGCTTTTTTGCAGTATCTATGTAGGAACAATGATTGGGAAAGCTGATGGCAAGTACAATACAACGACTAAAAGACAAAGGGCTAATCAGTCCTCCAAGTTTTCTGCCCACGAATGTCCACTATGAAACCATGATGGGCTCTGTAGCCTATGGTGTCAGCGGAGATAGTTCGGATATGGATATCTATGGATTCTGTATCCCTCCTAAAAGAGATATCTTTCCTCATCTCAAAGGGGAAATCTTAGGCTTTGGAAGGCGTCCAGATAGATTCAACCAATACCAACAACATGGAGTAGTTGACAAAAACGGCAAAGGTAAGGTGTACGATATCACCGTCTTTAGTATTGTAAGGTATTTCCATCTTGCTATGGAGAACAACCCTAATATCATTGACTCTCTATTCACGCCACAATTCTGCGTACTGCACATCACGCAAGTTGGGCAAATGATGAGAGAGAAACGCCATATGTTTCTTCATAAAGGATGCTGGCAGAAGTTCAAAGGATATGCCTATAGCCAACTGCACAAAATGAAGAACAAGAACCCAGAGGGCAAAAGGAAGGCGCTCGTTGAAGAATTTGGATTCGACGTTAAATATGCTTACAATGTTGTGCGACTATTGGACGAATGTGAGCAAATTCTGGCGCTAGGTGATATCGATCTTCAAAGAAATAGAGAACAGCTCAAAGCGATCCGTCGCGGAGACATGAGCGAAGATGAAATCATCAAATGGGCTTCCAGCAAAGAAGTTCAACTAGAGAAGCTGTATACTGATAGCAAGCTTCCATATTCACCAGATGAAGCCAAAATTAAGACTCTTTTGCTTTCGTGCTTGGAAGAGCATTACGGCAACCTTGATGAATGTATCACCCTTACAGAATCTGATAAAATTGATGGAGTGATGCAACAGTTGAAGATCGCCCTGGATATGTGGGAAGCTAAATAATTGGGTCGTGATATTTTTTGTAGCACTCCTCGCACACCCAAGCTTTGTAGTCTTTCAAGTACCATTCAGCTATATTGGGCGGCTTTGTTTTGCAAAATTCGCACAATTTATCATATTCAGCGCCTGCCCCGAACGGGTCGAGAATAGCATTGAGTCTGTCGCTTTCACTCTTAGGGAGATTAGGGAGATTAGGGAGATGTTGAGCAACTATATGAGAACTAGTTATTTTAAGCATGTTTCCTAATTACAACTATGCACTATTTTTCCTTCTTTATTTAGCCAAGGAGTAGAATCCAGTAATTTGCAATAGTAGGCATGGGATCACTACAGTTTAGATCGAAGGCTCCACTATTTATAGACCAATTCAGGTACGTTGGCACTCATCACCTGCCAGGAAGTGAATCTTTGCCCGATACCTGGACTATTGTCTCTGGCAACTGGACCACAAGCGGAGAACAAATATTAGAAGTCTTAGAAGAAGGAGAGCTACTCTACGACGGAATCAAACTCAAAGACCTGTCGTATTTCATATCTGACAACAGCAACTTCCGACTTGTAGTCAGAATATATGGCAAAGAAGATTTGAAATTCGAGCTGAGAGGCAGAAGAGTTGATGCCAATAACTATATCAGCCTGTTTGTGGACTTTGAAAATGACCAAATATCTCTCAGAAAATCCAATAGCGGCACAGTTACAACCCTAAAAACCAAAAGCTATGATCTGCAATATGACGGCAGACGACCCTATAACTTTGAATTGTGGATGTTTGATAACACAATTACAGCATGCGTCAATATGAACGATATTATGACCGTAACCGAACCTGACCATAGAACTGCTGATGGATTCTCCTTATCGGTTCCTGCTATAAATGAAGATCATCCCATAACCTTTAATGCGATTGGCGCTTTTGATCTTACAGCTTTCAATGATCCTCAATTTGAAGATGATCCGAGCAATTTACAAGTAATGTTCAGAAAGCTTATAAAAACCGAAATTGAAACACCTTCCACAAGAGACTACGCCTCATTTACAAACGCACATAAACTATATGAGAAATATAAAGATCGTGGTGGACGAATAAACCAAGAATGGGCAGCATTTGGCTATCCTATACGCAAACCACCTACCGATGACTTCCTAAAGTAACAAATATAAGCCATTGCTCAAACTGCCTAATTCAACACGTCATATTTTTCGCGAAAAATTGAATTAAACCTCTTGCCATACCACACACGAGCGTATAATACATCAACTTAAAAATATGTTGGACTGCTAATTGAAAGGCGAGAAAATGAGAAAATTCCTTTTTGGCATCTTGTTGATGGTATTTGTTGTCTCTTGTACAGATGTTCCAATCCAAGATCAGCCTAGTGGTATAAACCCGACTCCTATAGTAACTGGAGACCAAGGCATAAACGATATCTTTATTCAGCACGAAAACATGATAGATGTACCACTCGGAATAGAACATGTTGAAGTGGTAACATCTGAAAACATGGTACAAAGTTTAACACCAGAACAAATGCCTGGTGTTATGGATGTTTTTAATGATGGCGCAGACAAGGTAAATATCATCATCGATCTCAATTTGCCCTTCAATCATTTTTACGACCAACAAGATACGCCACAACAACGTATTGACAAAATCAATCAGTTTAGCACTGCCAAAAATAACCTTATCGCCCTCATGGGCAATGATGGCACAATAACGCAAGACCTTAAGATCGTTAACTGCGTTGGTGCAGAGATTAACCTACAAGCTTTTCAAATATTATCTAATACTAACACACGAATAGAACTAGATCACAACTACCAAATCACATTAGATGAATCTCTTGATTTAATAGGAGCACCAGAGGTATGGACTTTCTTCGACAGCAATGCTAATCCTATAACTGGCGTAGGTATGACAATAGCCATTCTCGATACTGGCATAGATTATCTGCATCCTGATTTAGGCGGCTGTTTTGGTCCAGGCTGTAAGGTTATAGGCGGTTGGGATTTTATTTTCGATGATGCAGATCCCATGGACGATCATGGCCATGGCACTCATGTTGCTGCCACTGCTGCGGGTAATGGTTTTCTTAGTGGTGTTGCTCCTGATGCTGATATTGTGGCTTATAAAGTTTGTACTGCAATTGGAACCTGTCCACAGAGTGCCATCATAGGAGGCATTGACAGAAGCGTAGATCCTAATCAAGACGGAGATCCAGCAGATCATGTAGACGTAGGAAACCTCAGCTTAGGAGGGCCAGGAGATCCAGATGGCGTGCTGGCTACAGCTATAAACAATGGAAGTGCCGCAGGAGTGACTTATGTTATTTCTGCTGGTAATGCTGGTCCTGGTCCATCTACAATCGGCTGTCCAGCCTGTGCTAGTACATCTATTGCTGTTGCAGCAGCATGCAAGCCAACACAATCCACTGGACATTGCGACAGTGGACCCATCGCCAACTTTAGCAGTCGAGGACCATTAATTTGGAATGGAGAGGATCTTCACAAGCCCGATATTTCCGCTCCAGGCGTTTCGATTTGTGCAGCAAGATGGGAAAATGCCTTTACTACAGAATGTTTTGACTCTGATCATGTCCGCATATCAGGCACTTCTATGGCCGCTCCGCACATAGCTGGAGCGGCAGCTTTAATTATCCAAAGAAATCCTAGTTTTACTCCCGCAGAGGTTAGAGCATTGATGAAGTCTACTGCTCGTGATCTTGGAGAAACAGAAGACGCTCAAGGTGCGGGCATGATCGATCTGTTGGCTGCAATTCCTTTCTCGAATTTTATCAGTGTAGAGCCAAGTACTTGGCATATCAGTACTAATCCAACATCCCAAGTAAGCCTCCACAATCAAGTATTTACAGTTACTCCTGTCGATAACATTAGCACTATTGACATAGAGTGGGAAACAGAACTTCCCCAAGGCGTTGTTCTTAGTATAGATCCACCATCACTAGACCTTTCTCAAGGGCCAGCTAACTTTACTGCTTCTGTAGAAGCAGACAATGATCAACTGTTGTGGGGTAGCAATCTATTGAAATTGGTCTTCACTGAAGGCGGTGAGACCAAAGGCATAATACCTGTACGATTAGTGGTGAATCCTACTATTGCCATTGACCCATTAGAGTTGGATTATGGGTTTGATATTCCTGATCCTGTTTGGATAACTGAAACACTAACTTTGCAGGTAACAAATCTCAGACAAGATACGTTACAAGAAATCACTGTTGTACTGCCTAATTTTCCTGCTCCAGTAACTGTTCATATAGATCCAGCAAATACATTTATTGCTGCCAACACAACAGTTCCAATAGATATATTTTTGGAAGTAAACAACATCGGGCTGCCCAGTGCTATATATAAAGAACTAGGATCAGTACAGTCGGCTGGTGGTTCTAATTCTTTTTCTGCTCAATTTACAAAACATAGACTCATTAGCGTTTCAGATGATGCTAATCCAAGTGACATTATCGGAGCAACCCTGATTGTTCATACTGGAGTGTGGTCTAGCAGAATTACCACACAGATAACTGAAACTCCATTCAACTTACTAGTGCCAAGAGAAGAACCATACGATATCATTGTGAAATACCCTCTTATTGGAGGTGTAGAGCATTTTGTTATCAATGAAGATAATGAATTCATAGATGATGGAATTGTATTGGATGTTAATCGCAGCCAAGCCATTCACGAAATACATACTGTGGCAACTGATTCAATCGGTGTTAACAGGACATTGAACAATAAAACACTGTTACTTTCTCATCATAGTTTTGCTCCTGATTTTGGATTTCTGTTCGAGACATCAATCGATAATACAGATTTCTCCAGTACCTTTTTCTCCAATGTGAGCAATGACTACACGCTGCAAGTATTTCACCGCTGGCCATTCCCGCTAGATACTCCTGCTCATATCTTCTATGGAGTGACTCAGGGGATAAGCAGCGATATCACATTCATGAATACCGTTCAAGACTTCGACTCAGTAGATGTATCGCTCACACAGCCAAGTCCTGATCCTACTGCTGAACCAGTTGTATTTTTCGGCGGAAAACGATGGGGAAGAGACTATGTATCATCATCTTCTCCTGCAATACCAGTACCAGGAACAATGACCATAAAGTCTCTGTTGCCAGATTTGCTGTGGATTAAAGCTGCTACAGACCGTGTTAAATGCTCATTCCAATGCGAGCAGTTTGCTGTTGCGACTCATTTCAAGGCGGTAAACAATTCACGCAGGACTTCGGGCCATCCAGGTGGAGAAGATCTACCTTCTCGCAAATCAGGAGAAGCCGTCGAGGTAGGTTTGGGTCCGTGGTATTGGACAGGAAGAGTTTGGGAATTTGAACCTCAAATTCGCAGTGGACAAATGAGAGCAAGACCAAGCCGAGAAGTCTCTCCTCTATTCATGAGCCAAGATTATTCTGTGACAGACCTTCCAACAGTACCGTACACTGTTTCTAAAGGTAACGAAGTTATTCTAGATGACCAGTTTAGTCTGTATCACTCAATAGCAAATTACAGAATGAACAACTACGCCCGTCAAACTTCTTGGCTGACAGAAGAGAATCAATCTTACGAACTCAAGACAACGGAGCCTCATTTCATATACCGCATAGGCGGTCAAGAAATGACAGGCAAAGTCACTATCAATTTCAATACGTTCCAACCAGATACTGATGCTCCGTCCATTGCTCGTCTGTATTACTATGCAAATGGACAAAGGAGCGAAGTTTATGATCCAGATGGAGCTAACCTACTAGAGCTGTATTTTGAACCCAATCTTCCACGAAACAGCAATGACATAGATGAAATCAGCAATGTAGAAGTACTGTATTCGTTGAATGGGGTTGACTTTGTAGACGTACCTTCTCCATTAACTCCTGAAGGATATCAAGCTGTACTGCCAGGTCAATTAAACGGCAGCATACTTACTCTGTCAGTGGCCGCCACTGACTTGTCAAACAACACCGTTAAGTATGTGTTCGAAATGCCAATAAAGCAGTTTGTTCCTGATTGCGTTACTGATGCAGACTGTCAGGACAATACTGTATGCAATGGATCTGAATCATGCATCGACGGAACATGCGTTCCTGGCCAGCCATTGGATTGTGATGATGCAGATCTTTGTACAGACGACTCTTGCGATTCATTGGCAGGATGTATGAATGATACTGTGCAATGCAGCGACAACAATATGTGTACCGATGACAGTTGTGACCCAGCAATAGGCTGCATCTTCGATCCAATAGATTGCGATGATGGCAGTGTTTGTACCGACGATAGTTGTGATCCTGAATCTGGCTGTATCAATAACCCTATTGATTGTGATGATGGCAATCTTTGTACCGATGATAGCTGCAATCCTGAATCTGGCTGCGATCATGCACCCAAATGTGCTCCAGATGAAACTTGTTTTGAAGGCGAGTGCCAAGGAGATGATTGTACTCCGACTCACAACAAAGAAAAAGGACCACGATGTTCAGACGGACTGGATAACGATTGTGATGGAGTAATAGATTGCGACGACCAGGACTGTGGATGCAGTCCATTTGTCATGATGCCCAACGGCGTTTTTGATAATAAAAACGGGAAGGATTTCTTTTCTGGTGGTCCCGATGGAGACGAACCACTGGACGATTTGCTTACTCAGGCCGAAGAAGAAAAGTTGGAGATCAACTCTGATGAACCTTCATACTATTGGGAAGCTCGATATACAAACCTAAACAACGGCAGCAGCCATGATGTAGAAGCTCTTGTGCAAGTACGCCGTGAAGAAGACGCCGAAGGCAGTTTGCATATCGAAGTTTATTCAAACGGGCAATTAGAAGCAGAGCAGATTATTCCTCTGGCTGATATAGTGGACAGTTCGAATATGTCTATACCTCCCAATATCTTCGTGGTAGAAGTTCCTTCGCTTCAGGGAAATCCTGTGTCAACTGTCAATGATCTTACTGTACGGCTCTATGTGGAATCTGGCAACGGCAAGAAGGTTTGGTGGTCACATACAGAGGTAAGTGGAGTTCGTAGCAATCCATAGTCGTAAGTCGCTATAGGCCAGAGACATAAGGGATAAGACTTGACACGTCTTGTTCCTTATGTTATAATGGGCGACATGTATAAATGGTGTAGAAAGATACCTTGTTTGTTTGGACGACATACTTGGTACATGGATCAACTTGGAATTAGAACATAGAAAAGTTTGTCAAATATGTGACAAACAGATATTTTACGGGAAATTACCTAGAAAATCATGATTTGGCTAACAGCAGACCAACATTTTGGACATGACAATCAATACGGTGGCATCGTAGCTTTCTGTAAACGACCATTCACCTCTGTAGAAGAGATGGACCAACAATTGATAGATAATATCAATAATTGTGTTGATCCTTCAGATACGTTATATCATCTCGGAGATTTTTCTTTTCGTGGACAAGGAGCGGCCCACTATAGAGACCAAATCAAATGTAAAGAAATCAATCTAATTGTCGGGAATCATGATCCCAGAACAAAAAGCGGACAACCCAAAAAGCATTTGTTCGATATCTTCTCTTCTGTAACCACTACATTGAATATCCATGTCATAGACTCAGATGGAGAAAAACATGAGATTATTCTAAACCACTGGCCGCAGAGAACATGGCATCGCTCTCATTACGGGACATATCATGCCTATGGTCATCATCATGCAGAATTAAAAGAAGACCCGTCTTCTTTATCGTTTGATGTTGGCGTAGATGCCATAGCCAAAAGAATTGCTGAGGAAAGAGCTTTTACAAGGCACCTGCGAAGTCCAGAAGATTATAGACCTATATCAATAATGGAATTCTTCAAATGGATAAAGCCTAAAGTCCCTGTATGGAAAAAATCAGGACATAGAGTAAACCGCAAAGAAGGCGAACCCAGATTCAAGCCAGAGCAAGGTGAGTATAATGATGTATGACCGAATCAAAGGAATATACAGAAGCTCTCGTCAAAGGCTCCATCATCGGACTGCTGGTTGGTGATGCTCTAGCATATCCCTATAGAAATGTAGACCATAACAAACTTCCTCTAGGCGCTGCCCTAGAGATGAAAGCCAGTCAATATCTGCCTGGAACTTTCACATATGGAGGTTCTAAAATGTTATGTGCTATCGCAAACATTAATGATTTTGGAGAACTTAATCTAGAAGATTTACTAGATAAACTGGATACCTTCTATATCACTGGTTATATGAGCTGCGATGAAGAATGTAAAGAACTGGACATGAATACCATTAAGGCCATTAAAAGCCATAAATTAGGAACACCCCCAGACAGATGCGGGCCTAATGAAGAAAGTACTACAGACAGTGACAGTCTGACTATGTTACTGCCTGTGGCATTACGCTATGCAAATGACGATAATTTAGTTGATATCGCCCATGAATTGTCTAAAATAACCCACGGTCATATTAGAAATCAAGTATCATCGGCAATTATATGTCTTTTGATACGTAATATCTTCTTGCAGAGGTCAGAAAAAGTGTTTGATGTCCTAGAAAAAGAGTACGCAAAAAAAGAGCTAGAAGAGCATACTATAGAATTACGAAGAATAAGGGATTGGCCCAAAAACAATAAACCAAGTGGCAGCAAAGAAGTTGTAGATAGTTTTTGGACGGCGTGGACGGCGTACTCAACAACGCAGCATGACTACAGACAGTGTGTGAGTAAAGCAATAAAATTTGGAAATACTACGAATATTGCAGCATCGGTTGCAGGATGTTTAGGTGGTTTGAGTAATGGTTTATATAACATTCCTCAGAAGTGGCTTAATCTTTTGAGGATCACTACAGAGGCGATGGATGCGATAAGTATCTTCACGAATAGAATAGTTCGTGACAGATTCTCATAGATATCCCATCTCTCTCGACTCGCCAGTGACGTAACGTAACCCCTGCGTTGCCTCTCGCTTGCGAGTCATTTTTATAGGAGTAGACAAATGCCAAGAAAAAAGACAAAAACATGGACCGCAGGAGTTTGGATGACCCTAGACAAAGATAGCATGTGGGTGTGGGTTATCGCAGAAGGCAAACACAGTGCAGAAGTGGTGGACTGCATGTGGTGCTGCCAAGTTGCTGGCCAAAATGAGCAAGAAGCCCTGGAAAAAGCCAAAAAAGTCTTTATCAAAGAATATAATCAAGGACAAACTCCCGAAAATACCGAAGAAAATAGAGCCGCATAATATAAATATCGGCAAGTTCGGTGTAAAAACTGAACACTATTTAGTATAATATGTATAATTAAGTGAGAGGTTTTGTTATGACTGGTAAAGTAAAATGGTTTAGTAAAGAAAAAGGTTATGGGTTCATCTGTCCAAACGACAAAGGAGCAGATATATTTGTACACTATTCAGACATCATCGCTGATGACAACTTCAAAGTGTTATTAGACGGACAGAATGTTGAATATGATATGGAAGACGGTTCCAGAGGACCTAAAGCCAAGAATGTGAAAGTTGTACCTGAAAGCTGATGAAAGTAACTCCCAAACCAAGAGAACGAATAGATTCCCTCGTTAGACGTTTTAAGAAAATGTGCGAGAAAGACGGTCTTATTAAAGAGATCAAAAGGCACTCCTCTTACGAAAGCCCTTCCGAAAAACGACGACGCAACAATGTCAAAAGAGAACGACAAGGAATCAAAGACAAATTAGTTTTAAAAGCCCAAGGACGACAGCGCAACAGCAGCTAAGCAGGAGTAGATATTAAAAGGGCGTGATGGACGAGGGGTTACTGGTCGCAAAACTAATAACATATCGCACACCTAAATGTGAACATCACGCCCTTTTGATATCTACAACGAGTCCGCATTCTGGACATTTAGATGGCGTTCCTCTGAGGTCGTATTTGCAGTTGACGCATAATCCATATTTTGTTCTGTAGTATGCTTTATATCTTGGCGAGTATAACATAAACATATAAAGTAGCAATGGTGGTATGGCGAAATAGATCATTGGCGCATGTACTGTGGTAACTCCAGTGATTTTTTGCCACTTTTTTGGCCATAGTACATTTTGCTTTACATCTCTGATTCCTTTATATTGCCATTCAGGCCCAAGATTATTTATTGGTACGCTTCTGAGTGTTACTATAGCATGGCCATCTGTGATTCTAAGTTCGAAGGTTGGAGTCACATATGCCGCTTCTATGTAGCTTAATACCATACACATTAGCGATAACAGCAGAATAGTGATTTTCAAGTGTCTGATCATTGTGCCTATTCTACTCGAAAAATGGATTTTGTCAAGCTTTTTTTTAATTATACGCCCACAGGCAATCTAAAGCCATATCGTCCGTAAAACTTAGGTTCTTTAAGAGCTAATCGTACAGACTGTGAAGCCAGATCACATAAGGCCTCATGGTATGAATTCTGCAAATGATGACCAAAATGATGACCCAATTCATGGATCACTAGTCTAGTAACATCATCATTGTTGAGATCAAACCATGTGGATATTCTTGACTGTTTGGCTCGTTTTTCTAGCGACTTAACATAGAAAACCATTTTACCATGAGTTGGATCATCACGTTCATATGTGGCATTCAATCCATTGGCATTCAGGAAGTAAACTTGCAATCTGACTTTCATCAATCGTTGAGCTAATTCCTTAGCATACTGACGAACTATTTTCATTCCATCTGTTAATTCTTCATCAGTCATGGCTGGTTGTGA